>Ga0105099_10000219_pt1 | contig 38944 bp, 32 predicted proteins | sample PPLLak3cmMay2015_2_FD_79138 | JGI IMG/M metagenome (GOLD analysis project Ga0105099, IMG submission 79138) | Freshwater sediment microbial communities from Prairie Pothole Lake near Jamestown, North Dakota, USA - PPLs Lake P8 Core (1) Depth... | ecosystem: Environmental > Aquatic > Freshwater >... | reverse complement strand
TTTGATTATTTTGGGGGCCGGCCGCGGGAGCTGGTGATCGACCAGGACCGGCTGATGGTCGTCAGCGAAAACGGCGGGGATGTCGTCTTCACTCAGGATTTTAAGCAGCTGATCGAGGAACAGGAGCTGGAGCTGTATGTCTGTCGGGCGGCGGATCCGGAATCGAAGGGCAAGGTGGAAAACCTGGTGAAATTCGTCAAGGGCAGCTTCCTTTCGACCCGGGACTTTGCCGGACTCGAGGAAGCCAACGCCGGGGTCCGAAGCTGGCTCGGCCGGCGGGCCAACGGAAAGATCTCCCAGGCGACCAAGCAGATCCCCGCGCTTCTGATCGGGCTGGAGCGGGAGCACCTTCGGCCGTTGAAAAACTCCATTTTCCGCAAGGACACGCTCTGCGGTCGGGAGGAGCGGACGGCCACCGATAAAGCCTTGATCTCGGTCCAGGCTTGCCTCTACCCGTTGCCGATTCGTTACCGGAACAAGACGGTCGAGATCTTCACGACCGATACGGAACTTTTCGTCTACGATGTCCGGACCGGCCGGGAGATCATCGCCTACGAACTCTCGCTGATTCCGGGGCTGCAGATCTCCAAGCGCGGCTGCCTGAGGGAGAACGAGCGGACCGTTGAAGAGCTGAAAAGCCGGACCTTCGGGCTTTTCGACCTGGATCTGTGGAAGCGGTTCGTCCAACGCACTTTCGAGACTTTTCCCCGGTACGCCCGGGATCAGAGCATGGAAGCCAGGAGATCGTTTGCCGAACGGGAGGTCGATTCCGAGATCCTGGAAAAGGCCTTGGCGTACTGTCTGGAAAACGACACCCCGAGCTTCGCCAATCTGAAGGACACCTATGCTCATTTTGAACGGGAGAGCCGGATTCGGGAGTTGGAACCGGTCGAAATCTCGGGGACCCACACGTATCAGCCCTTGAATGTCAGCCAACGGTCCGTGGTCGAATATGAAGAAGCGGCCCGGGAGAGGGCGATCTGATGAAAGCCCATCAGCAGACGCTCTCCAGCCTCAAAGCGCTCAATCTCCAGGGAATCCTCCGCAACCTGGACGAGCTGATCAACGACGCCGAGTCCCGGAAAATCTCTTATCTGGGCTTCCTCAACTCCGTCTTTACCTCGGAGATCGACTACCGGATCCGGCGGCGGGTGGAGCGGAACATGACCGGAGCTCACTTTCCGGTCCCCAAGGAGCTGGAGAGCTTCGATTTTGGACGGGTCAAGGGGATCGGAAAATCGGAGGCGGTCAATCTCCTGGACTGTCGCTGGATCGACACCAAGGAAAATCTTCTCTTTTTTGGACCGCCCGGCATCGGGAAGAGTCACTTAGCCGTCGCTTTCGGCCGAACGGCCGTGGACAAGGGATACAAGGTCTGCTTCGAGCGGGTCACGAATCTGATCCGGCTCCTGAAAACCGCCGAAGTCCAAAAGACGTCTGAACATCGGCTTCGCCGGATCATGAAATCGGACCTCATCATCATCGATGAGATCGGCTATACGCCCATCGAAAGGCGGGAGGCGAACCTGTTCTTTAACCTGATCAGCGAGATGTACGAGAAGGCCTCGCTGATCGTGACCTCGAACAAGAGCTTCGAGGCCTGGGCCGAAATGATGGGCGATACGATCATGACCACGGCCCTTCTGGACCGGCTGCTTCATCATGCCAAGGTCTTTACCCTGGACGGGGAATCGTACAGGATTAAAAAATCAAAAAAGGAGGTTTGAATCATTCCGATGTCGACTGGGAAATCTGTTTACCCCGGGCCTGGGAAATCTCCTTACCATGCCCCTGGGATTTTTCCTTACCGCGAGACTGGGAAAAGTACTTGTTATTTACAATGCTTTAGAGTTCACGATGTCCTTATGGTTCGAAGCATTAAGAATCAGTTCACGATGTCCTTACGGCTACCAATTAGACTTCAGTCGTGCTGCGTTCAAAGCAGCACATAGGGTTCCGGCTTTATACCGACTACATCCTGAAAGAAATAAAGCGGATCTGATAATTATTAATAAATTGAATAGACTACTAGATGAATAAGCTGCGCTTGATTAATAGAATTATAGGAAATAATAAATATTCTATAATCAGCCGAAAGAAAAAGGCGCATTATTAACTAGAAGTGTTTTCATTTAGATCAGCAAATATTAAAGTAATATATAATCAACAGAAATTATTCAGGAAAAGTCAGCTTGATGGGATCCATTTGATCCGCCTGTTTTCTTGCCCAAGCTATCCATGTGGCGAATTTCGCCCTTTGTTCTTCTGGCATATCTTTGACAGCAACGGCCGTTTCAACGGACAGGACGAATCTCCGTATCTTTTCGCTTTTTGTCCAAAGCTCTGCTTGTCGATCGAGCTCCTTAAGTCGGGCTTTCTCCTCTGCAAGCCGCTTTTGGTTCTCCTCCCTTTGACGGCGATCTTCTTCCTGCCTTTGCGTATATTCCTCCCATTTCTGGCGTTCCATTTTTAAAACCTGGGAGATAAGGACCGCGCCGCCTATAAATATCCCGACTTTTTCTTCAAGCTTACCGGTCTTGGAGTCTGACATAAGCACCGTTTACGATAATATTTAGCGATAGCTTTCCAGTCGGATGATAATCGTATCTCTTTATTTCCCAGGATGAGCGAACTTTATCCTCTTTCGTGGGGATATGGTCGATGCGACGGTAATCCTCAACGATCGAAAAAGATATCTTCTCGCCTTTGATACTTGCAGTAGTCGAATCCTTGAGACCGCTCTCAACAGAGACAACGATGCTTTCGGCTTCGAAGCCTTGAATCACTGCATCCATAATCCTAAGCGCTCGATCTAAGCAGGCCGGGGTCACCTTTATGTCCAGGCAGGGGCGGCGATGCTCATATAGAAGGCCATTTTCGGATGGCTTATTGCGTTCCAGGATGGACTTCGCTGCCTTTACTAAATGATGGGGATTATCAAGAATGGATGGCACGACAATATTTCTTTTTACGAAGAGACTTTCTTGAATTGCTGGATCGACCCGAACATCGTATTCATGCATAGGATAAACGATGTGAACGTATTCGCTTGGTGTATCCGCAGAAATGTTGGGGAGGGGAGGACGATGGACATTTTTCTTGAATTCAATTTTTGCCCAATAGCCACGAGGGGGTCTGGGGATTATGAGCTTCTTGCAGATCTTCGCTAGGGCGACGTCCGAAATTCCGTATTCTTTCGACAACCGGACAATGGGCATTGCCCAAATTCTTTCGTAAAGCTCTTCCCTTTTAAATATGATTTTATTGATGGGCATTATGAAATTCCTCTTTGAGCCATATATAAAGCTCTTATTAAGACTAGAAGTGAAATTAGCAATACCGAAAGGAAAAAGCGACCGATTTTAAATTGACATCTCCGCCCGGTCAACTATATAGTTCAAGTATGACTAGTTGGGGATGATCTTCGCCTGGAACGGAAAATAGTCATATGCAAAATATTACCAATTCCCTAAGGGATCGTACGAAAAGATTATTTCAATTTATCCGTGAATTAATTTTACTCCGGCAAAGCCCAATACGTACACTGCGCTCTTATGAGCAGGTAATTCCGCTCTATGATCTTCCCTCAAAGCCAGATTGTTCTTTTATTGCGAGGAGTGATTTTAATGATGCGGAGCAAGAGACATGGCTTGAAGTACGTTGTCCGCATTTCGAAAGCTATCCTGCCCCCCCATCTGTCCTAACCGACTGGCTTGATCCGAGCCAATTGGCAGATGCATCGGTCGAAATGCCAACGCTTCAATACGGATCTCATATTCCTCACGAAGGGGGGCCAATTGACGAAGAAGAAAGCGGAAATGATACGCCGAAAGAAAAATCCGAACAGGCCGATATTGATGACCCGACGCCACAAATTAAAGAAGCATGGGAACGTTATATAGAAAACCAGTGGTGGCCATGGGCAGAGCGAACAAGGCCACGATTCCTTGCGAAAAAACTCTATGACGAACTCTTTCGTATTTATCAGAAGCAAGAGCACCTCGGGGAGACTTATGAGGTTGTTATTGGATTTGGGCTACTTTCATGGCGCCCAACCGGTGCAATCGAGATACAACGGCATCTTGTCACGGTAACGCTTTCCTTAGAATTAGATTCCCACCGACAGATTCTCACGCTGAATCCAACTGCTGCAGGTATTGAACTCCGTCTTGAGGAGGATATGCTTGAGCAATATCAGAGACCGCGAACAGCTCTTCGTGATCGTATCAAGGAGCAGCTAAAAGAATTCGATTCCACGCTTTGGTTATCTCAACATTTACACGACGTACTTAAGGAATACTGTAATTCTCTAGCAAGTGATGCACAATATGATCAGTCAGACACTCCTCCAAAGTCGATCGGGACAAGTCCGGTTGTAACGTTTGCCCCGGCACTCATTCTTCGCAAACGAGGCAGCGAAGGTATGATTGGGCTTATCGATGAAATAATTCCAAACATAGAAAACGGGGGCGATATACCAATCTCGGTTTTACAACAAGTAGATATTATCCAGGATGAAAGTATTAATGCTTCGAGTATTGGCGAGCAACCGATTGAAGATGATGACGAGATCTATTTTCCTTTACCAGCAAACAGGGAACAGCGTCGGATAATAGAGCATCTTAATCGTTCGAGTGGTATCGTTGTAGAAGGCCCTCCAGGAACTGGCAAGTCTCAAACTATTGCTAACCTAGTATGTCATCTCCTGGCGACAGGAAAGCGTGTGCTAGTAACAAGTCATACAGCACGGGCCCTTCAGGTACTGCGCGAAAAGATACCGGAATTAATTCGTCCTCTGTGCGTACAGGCGTTATCAAATGATTCAAAAGGTATGGATGCACTTGAGTATTCCGTTAAAGGCATAACTGATAGGCACCATAATTGGAACCAAGAAGGCGTAAAATCTACTATCGAACGGCTTATAAGGGAATTGTGCGATGCGCGGGAGCGACTCCAACTAGCAGTTCATGATCAGCGTTCGATTCGTGAGGCGGAAGTATTTATACATGAATGTGTTTTTAATCGATATACCGGAAGTCTCGCGAAGATAGCGCGCCAATTAAAAAATGAGCAGGAGGAGTTTGGATTTATTTCGGAAAAGATTCATATCGAAGTTCCTCCTTGTTCGGTTTTACAATTCCGTCAAATGATCTCAGTTCTTAACAATAACTTCGAATCAAAATCAGAAGTACGTTTCGAACCACCGGATATCGTAGATCTTGTCACTCCGGAATATTTTGATCAAACCTTGACCGAGTTAGCAAAAGTCGAATATATCGTCTCAAGAGTTGAACAATTTCAATATCGTTATATCGTCGATCGACTTATTAATGTGAATCCCCAAACTCGGCAAACGCTTATTGCCGATATCGAAACTTATTTATCAGCCATAAAAACAATTCGGAAGCAACGTACGGAAATATGGTTAGAAGGTGCGCTTAAGGATGTTCTAAGCGAACGTGAAAGGAACTGGAGCGGTCGTTTATCCGAACTAAATCTACGATTAAGCAATCTTAGAGTTTTATCAAAAGAAGCTATTGATGCTTATGTCACAGGACTTAACGAAAATAATCCAGATGAATACTCGCAAGATATAACAATATTGCGTGAATACCTGGAGAAACGAAAAGGGAAAAACATTGGCTTTAGATCCTTTCTTTCAACAAAGGTAAAGACAGCTCTTAGAAAAATACAAAATGTTAGAATTAATGGTGCTCCGTGCGAGCGATTAACCGAAGTATACATACTTAGTCAAAAGTGTGAGGCTAATCGAAATCTTGCTTATCTTGATAAGGAATGGATAAACATTTGCACTGTGCCTGCTGGTACCCTTAGATCAAGGATTAATGAGTATGAAGAATATCGCGAGCGGTTGCTTGAAATATTTGAGCTTTCCTTAAAGACACATAAACTTGTTGAAATATTAAAAAGAGAGTGTAGTGATTCTGGCCCAACTTGGCATGATGAAATTGATGTTCAACTATTTGCGAGTGCTTTTTCCTATACCGACGCGCTGTTAGTGCTCGAACAACGGAAGCAAGAATGGGCTCAAGTATCCAATTCTCTAAAACGTGCAATAAGTACGATCTCGGAACGATATGCCGTAATAATCGCTCGATCAATAAAAGAGAAAGACGGATCGGCATATCGTAGTGTTTATAACGAACTCGTAGATCTTCGTAAAAAATGGGAGCGAACATTATTAGCGGAGCAAACGCTTCTCGATATATCTAAAGCCGCGCCTTCAATAGCGCAAGCTATCTCTCATGAACCCAACGCCTCAAAATGGGAATTACTCGCGGAACGCTGGGAGATTGCATGGGCATGGGCCTCTACCCGCACGTGGCTTGAAGAAATGGTTGCGCCAGGAGCAGAGCAAAGGGCGGCAGAACGAGTTGCGCAGGAACAGGAAAATATTCAAGAACGACTAGCAAAGCTTGCTTCGGAAAAGGCGTGGGCTTGGTGTTTTAGCAGATTGACAGAACAGCAAAGGCAATCTCTACATGCGTGGTCAAACGCGGTAAAGCGGATTGGAAGAACCGGAAAAGGCAAATATGCAAACCTTCATAGAAGTGCTGCACGTCGGCATATCGCCGATTGTCAACCAGCAATTCCTGCGTGGATTATGCCTCTTTATAGAGTTGCCGAATCCATCCGACCCCAGAAAGAACGATTTGATGTTGCAATAATTGATGAAGCTAGCCAATCCGGGCCCGAAGCTTTATCGTTATTATTTCTAGCAAATAAAATCGTCGTAGTTGGGGATGAAAAGCAAATATCGCCAGACCCATTCACGCGAGTTGAGGATGTTGAGAGATTACGGCGTGAATACATATCCGATTTACCTTCAAGCGACGCTCTAGTTCCTGAAAACAGCTTGTTTGATTTAGCGAAGATACGATATCCTGCTCGAATTCGTCTTGTCGAACATTTTCGCTGTATGCCGGAGATAATCCAGTTTTCCAACGAACTCTGCTACAGAGCGGAACCATTGTTACCGTTACGTCAATACGGAGCGGGGCGATTGGAACCAGTAGTTCAGTCCGTACATGTTCGTCAAGGATACTTGCGAGGTGAACGACAAAAGTTAAATCCGCCAGAAGCGGTAGCAATTGCGAGAAAAATTGCAGAATTAATCAAAGAGGACAGTTATAACGGAAAATCGTTTGGCGTCATTAGCTTACTCGGTGATCGGCAAGCGCGTCAAATTGAAACAGAATTATTAAGTCTTGTTAATGCTAAAGAAATTAATAAAAGAATGCTTATATGCGGGGATGCATACGATTTTCAGGGCGACGAAAGAGATGTCATGTTTTTGAGTCTTGTTGTTGCTCCTGCGCCCGGAAAAAGAATCTCTGCACTCAGCGATCCGAAAGGGAGAGACCAGCGTCGTTATAACGTTGCGATGAGTCGAGCAAAAGACCAGGTGTGGCTTTTCCACTCAGCGACAATCAATGATCTTAATCCCAATGACCTGCGTTTTAAGCTTTTGAGTTATTGCCAGAACCCAAGAAGGAAAAAGGAAGAAGTTGGTGGTATCAACATTCAAGAACTTGCACATAAAATAAGAAACGCGAATCGATCAATTGATAAACCGCCAGGTGTCTTTGATAGTTGGTTTGAAGTCGATGTGTTTATGAAAATCGCGACAAGAGGTTATCTAGTAATACCGCAGTATGAGGTTATCGGATACTTTATTGATCTTGCCATTGTCGGGCAAAAGGGAAAAATGGCAGTAGAGTGTGATGGTGAACATTGGCATGGTGCGGAACAGTGGGAAAAGGATTATGCTCGTCAAAGAGACCTCGAGCGATGCCAATGGCCGTTCTTCCGAATCCGTGAAAGTACATTCTACATGGATCCAGAAGCGTCTCTTGAGTTGTTATGGGAGGAACTGCGGCGACAAGGAATATTTCCACAAGGAGAACATCCTGAATCTGAAGTCTCTTCAGACGATGATACCCCGGATTCTTCTAAGAAATCTGACGCAACTACAGATAGTGAGAGCGGGGATAAAACCAATTCAACGGATGGGGCAGAAGCGTCCCTTATTCAAGATTCGTCTCTCCCAAAGTATGTTGAGTGGGAGCCTCATCCGATTCCAAATCCGCGGTCATCTTTCCGGGAAAACATAATTGAAGCGCTGATGGAAATTGTAAAAGTCGAAGGCCCTGTCACTTGGCGCCGAGTGTTTGATCGATATCGTATTGGTCTCGAGTTGGGACGGATGAAAGGCCCCACGCGTGAGGCTTTAGAAGCTTGCGCAAAAATCGCGGTACGTTCCGGAAAGATTATTGAATGGGCTGAATTCGATTCCGATAACTGGTATGACCTGATAATACGCATCCCTATGACGCCAATCGCATGTCTGCGGCAGCGCGGCCCGAGGAATCTTGAGGATGTGCCTCCATCGGAGATTGTTGAAGTTATTAAATTATATGATCTCGAAGACGCAGATAAGGATTGGGCTTTTAGGCAAATCTTATCTACATATGGATTACGTCGCCTTACCGTTTTCACACGAGATCATCTTAGCCGAGCCTTTAAAATGCTTCATAATGAAGAGGAAAAATAATGTTTTGTAAACAGAAATATGGAGCATATTAGCCAAATATTATTTAGAGCAAGCTAGTATGTAGATGAATCTATCAATGACTCAGAGGAGGTGTTTGGGAGCTCTGGCCTTCGGGGAAGACGGGCGCGGGTTTAATTCCCGCGGGGCATTCCGGCAGCATGCTGCAATCTGCTGTATCTCTGGAAATGGAGACATCCGTTGGTGTTAAAATCAGCAAGGAGGTAGTCATGAAAACCGGAAATTCAAACCAGACGAAAAGAACAATAGTAAGAATGAGCGGAAGGCTTCACCTGAAACTCGGAATCATTATTGCAGCTATCGCCGGTTGCCTACTGACTGTCCCGTTGACCAGAGCCCTCAAGCACATGTGCCATATCCAAATAAATCCCAGGTAAAATCGCCTATGCGTTAAGTAGTTGTGTAAGAGCAAGTCGAATAATGGAATATATTGCCTTCGCGGATGAAAGTGGAATTGGCGAACGTCTGACCAGCATTGCTTCATTTTCGTTTTTAAAGGATTCGCTCTCTGCGATAAACGGACAAATAACGGGTCTTCTTGGGGAATCAGGTATCAGGGAGTTTAAGTGGCAGAAACTTAAGAACGCAAAATATAGATTTTGCGCGATTAAGCTGCTGGACGCAAGCTGGAGTTTCTTGGGAACAGCAGATGCGCGGATTGATGTTCTTGTCTGGGACAATCAAGATTCCCGGCACGCTATATTTGGACGTGATGATATTTCAAATTATGGAAGAATGTTCTTCCATCTACATTCCCATGTTCTGAAAAAACGTCCGAGTAATTCGATCTGGGATATTTTTCCAGACGAAAAAATCGAAATCGATTGGGATACTGTAAGGAAATGCCTTTCGGCTTCTGGTCGTCGACAGGAATTCGTAGAATCTCCTCTCTTTGGAGGCTTCTTTAAAGACACACATTATTCGATCAGAGATTTCCGGCAAGTACAGTCCCATCAACAACCCTGTTGCCAAGTTGCAGATTTATTTGCCGGCCTGGCACTATTCTCTCATAATCATTACGACTCTTTCGAAAGATGGATTTTACAATATACAAATCTCACATTATGGAAGGAAGAAGCGCTCACACTATCCAACAGCGAGGAGGATCGTTTCCGTGTCTTAAAGCATTTCGAAACCGGGTGCAAATCTCGACGTTTAGGTGTCAGTCTAAATACTCGTCGTTGTCTTTGTACTCCGAATCCCATCAATCCTCTGAATTTCTGGCAGTATAAACCACAACATGATCAAGACAGAGCTCCAACTAGGGTATATAAGAATGAGAATCCCCCAAGGAAATAAGAGAGAATGACCTATAAAAATGAAGAGTATCGCCAATGAAATCGGTAAATAAAAGAGACACCGTCCTGTTCTTGGGGGCTGGCTTTTCCAGCGAAGCGGAATTACCCACCATGGCGAAATTCGGATTTGCATCCGATGAGGCGGGGGAGCGGCTGGAGAAGCATAAGAACAACCGTTACGCTTACGATCTTTATGCTAATGCATATGCAGGCTTCAGGGAAGTGCGAAGTATCTTTCAGCGGGCCAGGAGGCACGTGAAAATCAAAATAAATAATATGGAGATGATATTTTGCATGGCTGAAGCCATGAAGGAGTCGAAGATCCGTAGGATTTCAACCCAAAGAAGAAAGGATATTAAAAGATGGCTTTGGAAAATATATCAGCAGTGCCCACCTGCACAGCCTAGAAAAGAATACCTTGGCGTTCCCTATGCGGAATTTCTGAATATCTTAAAGCGAAGAATCGATCTTTCACGGATCTCGGTGTTGACCACGAATTATGATTTGATTTTCGAATACCTCGCGTGGAAGCAGGGAATAGTGTGCGAGTATCCTTTCAATCCCGGCACGGCACAAAGATGCCGGCTTCTCGTTTGCGATAAACCGTTCGTGTTCGTGAATCCAGTCGGCGGAAATCCGATAGTCTGTAAACTCCATGGAAGCGTCAATTATTTCAAAATGGATCGTCAGGACAAGATTTTACATGTCATGGATAACGTCGTTTCAGCGGATTTGCCGTACGAACAGGCTCATATTGGCAAATCTTACGTCCCGCGTTTGCCGGAGGTGTTCGCATTCGACGCGCTTTCCGAACTAAAAAAGCGAAGCCTTCCATCCATTCCTGAGATTGTCCCGCCAACTTATTCGAAGTTTGAAAGAAAAGCTTGGCTGAGAGAAATCTGGTATACGGCCTTTACGGCAATTCGAAATGCGTCCCAAGTGATCTTCATCGGTTATAGCTTGCCCCCGACTGACGGCTTTATGTATGCAATGATAAGGTCCGCCATGGCAGTGCGTAAGAAAGAAGCCAGCCCTCGTATTTATGTTATAAACCCGATACGTCACAAAGCGTACTCGCTTCTTTTTCGTAATGGCATGATTAGCTACATAGATTTAAAGTTCTCCGATGCGATAGCCAGCGGTAGTATTGAACGTATCTTAACCGAATGCGGTAACTTATGATGGCAGTTGAAGATAATATAGAATAAGTTACTTGCGTTTTTAATATTCTTTTAATAATATCCACATTTATTGTAAGGGGTTATTGTGGATAAAAAAAATAGCGTATGCTGCGTGTATTGCGGGACAAAGATAAATTTTATTGAAGTATTATGTCCAAATTGTGGAACATTTCTTAAATATCCAAACGTGCACATGGCAATTGGAGAAAGGTACCGACTTCAAAGAGAATATGACTTATTTCGAATAAACAATAAAAGTCCAAGAATATCTGAACTAGAAGCATATTCGAACGAAAATGGAAAAATTGTTATAAATATGCGCTATTCAACGATACGGTCAATGCTCGAACATAATAATACCTTATATCAAAATTATTGGTCAGACTTTTATTCAGGAAGAATAACTGATAGAGACCCTGAGAAGGTGAAATTGCGAATGCAAGTTGATGCTGAATTATTTGCGCATTATTGTAAAGATATTTATTGTGGAGTGCTTAGCCATAATGGATTAGGAGCAAGTTTCTATGGAACATATGCTGTTACTTTGAAGACCCCAATGGTTAAACATAGGGTTTCTTTTTTGGAAGAAAATCCATTCCGAGTTAGTTTTAAAAATGTTAAAAAACTCAGACGGGCGGTATGGGAAAATCGAGCACAATTAGTTGTAGTAAAATATGGAAAAAACGTAATCGAGAAAAATAAATATCCTATCGATTATTTGCTCCGCGTTGTTGGAAAAGTTAGGGTTAAACAATCGTTCATAGAAGCGCATCTATGGGGCTCTTTTACATCGAAGGCTTTCGATAGTGTAATCGCTCAAATATCATTCGGAAATAGAGACCCTGATTTAAATAATGATATTAAAAGAATAGATTTCCTATGCAGGAAAAATAGTATCCAATTTTCTATAAGCGAGGAATAGTATTATTGCTCGCAATATATTTAGCAATTAGTTCGAGCAATATTCTTAAACAAATGAAAATGCGATCATTGCCGAAAATAAAAGTATATTATGGATAGTGTTCCGTGACGTTCGCAATATGGCGTCCTTCGTATTGCTCTTCCGCAAGTATTTCCCTGATGCGGCTGATACGAAACCGGACACTCGGCAGGGAAAACAGTTTTAAAAACGTATTGCCAGCCCCGCCACTCCTGCTCTCAAGGCGATTACCAGTTTCGGGGCCCCTCTTATTGTAAGAGGGGTAGGGGAGATAAGATCTAAGGAAAGTCAAAAAATCGCCTTGAGCTCTAAAATTAAGGTCTTAAGAAGCATCTTCGGAAATGAAATTCATCCGCCCAAAGCGCTGACAAACGCCCCCTTATTGTAAGGGGGCTGGGGGATAAGATCTAAGAAAAATCGGGAGGGCTTTGGGCAATCTTCGCCATCCTCTTCTGCGCCCCTCCTGATTTGCAGGAGGGAAGGGGATTCTCGGCTTACTTGATTTTAAAAGCGGTGATGTCCAAGCCGGCGGCCGCGGCGACGATATGGCATTTCGAATATTCGCCCTTTTCATCTTTCAAAAATTTGAAATCGAAATGGCCGTTGTTGGCATCCTCGCCTCCGAATTCTTCAAGGGAATCGCCGACCGGTTTGAGCTCCACCGGGTATCCGTCGCCGTCATCGGCCCATAAGGCGCCTTGGCGGATGACGATTTCGATGGCCGCGTCGGTTCCCTCATAGGTATAACTTCCCAGGATTTTTGCGTATTTTTTTGCCAGGATCTCGTCGGTTGTCTGCCCGGCAAGGGCAGGAGCGTTCCCGACGGACGAAAAAACCAGGAAAACGGCTGCCACCGCGACGAAGATTCCGACAAAACGTTTCTTTTTCATCATCCCGTCCTTTCTCAAAGCAAAGATTATATTCTCATAGAGAAATACGTAAATTAAAGCGGTTGAGTTGCTTCTCAATAGACGATTTAGGTCGCTTTTCCCCAATATCAACTCGCATTCGACAAAAGTAGGGAATTGGGAGCTGCACAAAGCGCTGACGAAGTCTCCCTCCGCGTTCACAGGTCGATCCCTGCACGCGGCGTCTTATTCCTCCGGTTTGGCGCTTCGGAAAGCCGTCCGTTTTTAACGCCTTCCGGACCGGTAAGCATTCCTTGCGGCGCCGGCGTATAATGAAAAGGGACAATCGTTATGCCGGAGGGGAGGATCATGAAATCAATGCGTTTTGCCGTCATTCCTTTTTGCTTCGTTTTGATTCCCGTTTTAGCGGAAGTCCTTGTCTCGGGGCAGGATGCCCCTTTCAAGCTTAAGGCCGATCTCGCCATTGGCGTAGAGGATGGGGACGAGAATCTTATCTTCGGCAGCGTTTCGCAAATCGATCTGGACCGGGATGGCCGCATCTATATGCTTGACTCCAAGGACAAGATGGTCCGGATCTTCGAGTCCGACGGAAAATTCTCGGCGGCCATCCCCATCCCCGCCGGCCAGGGCCCGGCCGAACTGACCCGAATCAACGCCATGGCCGTAAGCCCCGACGGGCTCATTTTCCTAAACGAAGATCGGAAAGTCGTGGTCTTCGACCGCCACGGCAAGTTCATCCGGAATTTTCCCTTGGATTTCAACGCCCGTACGATCGGTAACGCCGGCGACGAGACCGTCATCGTTCTTGGGCTCCAAGAGGATAAAATCCTCCACGTTTATAGCCCTGAAGGAAACCTGATTCAATCGTTCGGCGAGCCCTTCGAAATCCCGGCCTCGCTTTCCGAGTTTAAAGACATGCCCTATCTTAAAGCACCGGTCTTCTTTAGCACATCCAAGACGGGCCGTGTCTATGTTCTCAATCCGCATCGGTATGAAATCTCGATATTCGAGAAAGGCCGGCTGACCGGCGTTTTAAAAGGGAAAAGCGACATCTTCGAAAAAGCCGATTCGCCGACGCAGGCCAGAGGTCGGGCATTTCTCTTCCCCGCCGCCTTTATTCAGAGTGCCGGGGAGCGAACGTATGTGACGATCCGGAAACCGATGGCGAAAACCGGACACGAAATGGATGTCTTTGAAGGCGGCCGGCAGATAGGCTGCCTCACCGTCTCCGGCCTTCCTTGGGCCATCGATCAGCAGGGCCGGCTTTATTTCGAGGAGGAAGAGGACTATCCCCGCATCGTTCGGTATATCGTCGAGAAATGATATTGACATCAACAATTTAAATTTATAACATTTCCTCATCATGCAATTGGGGGAATGGTAAAAGTCATTTACTAGATCAGTTTTCTTTTTTTCTCGAAGGGGGTTCGATGCATTGTAAAATATTTCGAGGTATGTTTCAGGTTGCTTTTGTATTTTTTGTCGCAGCCACAGGCCTATGGGCGGGAATAAAAAGCTTTAACCAATCTTCTCGCATCGAACGAGATGAATCCGAAATGATCCGTTCTCTCAAGATTTCGGATATTGATAATCATCTTATCGACTTTTCAAATAAAAGAGATAGCATTATTCTTATTCTGTTCATTAATCCGCAAAACATCCTTCACCGGGAACTCCTTTCGTATGCGAGTGTCCTCCACCGAAAGTACAGATCTTCGGGTTTCGAAGTCATCGGTGTTTCCAACCAGGACATGTCGAGTACCCGGGAAATCTATGCTTATGGAAGATATCCGTATAAGTTTATATGCGATCTGAAAGGGAATCTGGCAAACACGTTCCAAATTAAGCCTTGTTGTGGAGGCACCGTCCTTGTCGGAAAAAACTCACGTATTAAATTTAAATTGTCTTCTCTTCCGAATTTGGAGAGTCTTCGACAACTCATAGAGAAAGAAATTCTAGGAAAGATTGATTATTCTTTTTTACCGACGCGATCCCGTATCGTAGAAATCGGAAATCAAGTATTTCAAATTCCCTTGCTCGATGTTTCCGCATTCCGGATGACAAATCTCGCAGGGATTCTTCAGAAGCCATTGGTGGCAACATTCTTTTCATCATATTGCTCGATCTGCAAAAGCGGAAAAAGAATGGAAACGTTGAAGCGGCTGCGAGAACGCTTGGAAAAGGATGGCAAAAGCGTCGACTTTATCATCATATTTTCTAAGCCTTATATGGAACGGGATATCATCGAATTGGAAAATAGATCGGGGGTCCATTTCAAGTCATATATTTCTTTTGAAGACGCGTTCTCCGAAAGCGAGCAGTATGTCACGGATGATTCAATGAAACTCGATCCGATAACGATTATCATTGATAAAGATCGCATATTGAGGCAAGTTGACTATATGGGAATAAACGAGGAAGAGTTGTTTGAACGTATAAGAACGCATTCATTTGAAATCAGCGGCCGACTCCGTTATCAGAAGGAAAGAGGTTGATGGACAAGAAAATCGTCGGGATGTTTCTCTTGATATGGTTAGCGGGAACAGCGTGTGTTTCCCGCGAGAACGTTGCAGTTCAAAATGAAGTATTCGCCATAACCGAGATGATAGACATTTCCGCATTGAAACCGGAAATATCGAAGCTTCCCCTGTGGGCTCCAAATGCCATAACGATGGATCGCAATGGAAATATCTATATTCTCGATATGCCGGCGCATCGGGTGATGAAATATAGCCCCAAAGGCCTTCACCTTGCCCAAATCGGAAGTATTGGTCAAGGTAAAGAGAATTTATTTAATCCGTGGGGCGTCGCCGTAGAAAATAATTCTCTTTATATTTTAAACGAGGAAGGCAGCGAAGTAAAAATATTTGATGTCGACGGTTGTTTTCAATCCTCCTTTAAAGTCATAGAAGCATGGTATGCGCATTCGATATGCGTAAGCCATGGGGTAATTTATCTTAATGCGATCCAGAAGGTAAGACCGGCAGAAAAAGCCGAAGAGCTCATATTCGTTTATTCGGAAAATGGAAAAATGATTAGAAAAATGGGACGAGTGATTAAATGCAACTCTCTTGCGGGATATTGGACATTCAATCAGATCATCATGTCGGCATCCGATAAAGGTATGTTTTGGGCCTTTGTTTATCATCCTTCGATATGGATGTGGAGAAAAGACGGGGCGCAGAAAGAAATCAATCTCGCTTTAGAATCGAATGAAATCCCTGAAATTGGCGATCGGGCGGAGAAGGCGAAGAACGAAAGATATGATTTGCCGGAAACAGAAAAAATGGATACGGACCTAAAAATGAATGTCTTAATTTATTGTAATGGATTCGGAATCGATCAAAGCGAACAACTCTACTATGCTTTTTATTTGGATTCTCGGCAACAATCCAAGAGCGGTATTAAAAGCATTATCTTTGTCTTTAATCAAAATCTGCGGCTGATGAGGAAGATCATCCCTCAATTTATGGGAGAGTCCCTCATTGTGAGCCATCTGCTCTTTGGTCCAAATGATATTCGATATGGACTTGGAATAGTAAAAGGGAAAACCCTTTTATTTAAATTTTAATTAGGGAGGTACGGGATGAATAAAATCCCCAAGGCGATCGTCTGTGGAGTGGTTGTTTTATGCCTTGTCGCCGTCGTCGCGGTGCCAAAGGCATGGTCTTGCTCGATCTACAAGTATTGCAATGGTGCGCTTATTTGGTGCGAGACATGGGGGGAATGCGAAACGACGTTTTGCGTCGAGATCCCGCGTGGAATACTATGCGAGTGTGGTGATGCAGCCCAACCGGTTTATTGTCCTCCGATGAATTAGAAGGAATCGAGTAAGGAGGGGCGGGTAACCGCCCCTCCTGGATACCGCTGAGATATTATAAAAAAAGAGTGAGCCCTATGAAAATATGGATATGCGCGACAACGATGATCGGGATGAGTCTATGCTTTACATTTGCGAGCGCCGATAGCGGACAAATCGAAAATACGGTCCCTAAATATGGGGATATCAAGGTCGAATTTGTAGAAAAAGCAATCGTCAAAGAATCGGCCGAAGATCCGAATTTTATGTTCAGCGAGTATATCGGAGATGTTGTCCCGGATAAGAACGGAAATGTTTTCCTGTTGGATCGTGACCGGATATTACAATATGACAATCAGGGGATCTTTGTAAAAGCTTTCGGAAAAAAGGGAGAAGGGCCCGGAGAATACCAGTGGCCGATCAATATATTTATTCATGATCAGGGCGATGTTTATGTCAATGATCGGGGCCGGATATTGCATGTTTTTGATCGGGACGGGAAATTCTTAAGACGGATCAACCTGAATTTCTCGATCCCCATAGAGGAGAGTCGCTTTTATGTTGATAAGAATGAAAATATATTTGCGTTAAAAAGAGAAATGTCGGAGTCCGGCCTTGATAAAGTGCTTGTGAAAGCCGATAAAAGCGGAACGATTCAAAAAAGCTTGATGGCCGCCAAGGACCGGGAAACACAAGTGAAGAGCTCTGGCGGGGTTGGCGGAGTTATGGGGGGGATCATTCATCCGTATTCCGAGCGTATGCTCATTTGTCCCATCCAAGACGCTTTTGTTTGTTATGGAAACAATTTAAAATATGAATTGAATATTTTCGATTTAGACGGAAATCTCAAGATGATTATATCGAAACGTGAGTCCGCTTCTTCGATATCGGAGGAGGAAAAAAGGAAATTCGGAAAAGAAGCGGTTTTCCCGGCCCATCGACCGTTTTATAGCAAGATTCTCAGTGATGAAGAGGGGCGAATTTATGTCATCAGGACGAAATCCGTGTTGGATAACAACCCCAAAACGGTTATTGATATCTTTGGCTCCAGCGGGCAGTATTTGTACAGGACGGAGGTATCCTTTAAGCCTGTCGCGATCATGAACGGATCCTTTTATTCGATCGAGCAGGATGAGAATCAAATGAGAACGGTAAAAAAATGGACGATGAACAATTATCGAGAATTGAAAAACAAGTGATTGTTGAATTATGATCGGCGGCCAGGCCGCCTCAGCGCGTATCTCCTGAACATCGCGTAAGGGAGAATTAAGAGGGAAAGAGGACGTGTTATACTTGTCGCGCGAAGCGGCCGAATCGGAGCGACAAATGGAAAAGAAAGTCTTGGTGATCGGCGCCGGCATCGCCGGCCTATCCGCTGCCAGCTACCTCCAGCGCAACGGATTCGACACGAAAGTTTACGAGCTTCACGACAAGCCGGGCGGGCTCTGCACCGCCTGGATGCGCAAGGGCTTCACCTTCGACGGCTGCATCCATTGGCTCATGGGCTCGGGCCGTTCGAGCAACCTCCATCGCATATGGGAAGAGCTGGGCGCCGGCGATCTCAAATACATCGAATGGAATGAACACGTCATGGCCCGCCTGCCTGACGGCGACACCTTCACCCTCTATACCGATCCCGATCGCCTCAAGGCCGAGATCCTCCGGCTTGGTCCGGAGGACGGCAAATTCGCCAAGCTCTTTTCCTCCAAGATCAAGGCGGTTGCCAAGGCCGACATGCCCGCGGCCTTCGATCGTCTCTCTCTCCGCGAGATGCTCTCCCTGGCCGTGGCGATGCCCGCCGTCGCCTTGATCTTCTCCAAATGGATGAAGGTTCCGGTTCAGCGCCTCATCGATAACCTTAAGAGCCAGCGGTTGCGCTCCGCCTTCCGGGTGCTCTTCGGCGAGGCAATGAAATTCTTTCCAACGGGCGCGCTTTTCATGATGATCGGCTTCATGGCCAAGAAATCGTCGGGCTACCCGATCGGCGGCTCCCTCGCCTTCGCCCGCGCCCTCGAGGCCAAGTACCTTGCGCTCGGCGGGCGCATCCGTTACGGCGCGAAGGTCGACCGCATCATCGTCGAGGCCGCGCGGGGCAAGGCGAGGGCGGTAGGAATCGCCGGGGCCTGGGGTGAATCGCGGGGAGATTACATCGTGTCCGCGGCAGACGGCCGCGACACGCTCGACCGCCTGCTCGCGGGGGCCTACAAAGGCTGTGCCCTGGACCGGGCTTTCGAGTCGCAAAAGCGTTATCCTTCGCTGCTCTTCCTGGTGCTGGGCCTCGGGCACGACTGTTCCGGGATGCCCCATGCCCAGATATTCGATCTGGATGAGCCCATCATCCTTGAAGGAGGGGCCCTGACCGTGAAGGGGCTGAGCCTCAGACTCTTCAATTTCGATCCAACCCTCGCTCCCTCCGGGAAGACTGCGGCAACGATCATGATCGAGACGCACAATGATGAGTATTGGATCCGCCTCGCCGAGCGCGATCCGGCGGCCTACGCGGCTGAGAAGAAGGCCGTCGTCAACTCTGTTATCGCTGCTGTCGACCGCAAAATAGAGGGCTTTGCCTCCTGGGTGGAGGTTACCGACCTGGCGACGCCGAAAACTTTCATCCGCTACACAAACAACTGGCATGGGAGCTATGAGGGCTGGCTGCCCACTTCCGTATCCTTCGGCAAGAAGTTCCCGAGGACCATCGAAGGCCTCGAGGGCTTCGAGATGGTAGGGCAGTGGGTCAACCCGGGCGGCGGACTCCCGCCCTGCGGCATCGATGGCCGGAGGCTCGCCAAGAGACTGTGCAAGAAGGAAGGGCGCAGGTTCAGGCCGGAGTAAGGGGCGGGCCGGCCGGCCGGCTTCGCCTCTTCGGGCCAAGTGCGATACGCATGAAATCGAGACCGCGGATCACGGGAATCATGAAGGCGATCGGCTGATGGCCCTGCTCAGCGTGAAAGAGGCGTGTATCAGCTACGGGGGCACCCTTCTGCTGGATCATATCAACCTGAATATCGAACGCAACGAACGGGTTTGCCTGCTGGGCCGCAACGGCAGCGGCAAGACCACGCTGATGAAGCTGATCAACGGCGAGATCACTCCGGACAGCGGCGCGGTCTCCCGCAGCCAAGGCATCGCCACGGCTCGCCTGGACCAGGAGATCCCCGCCGGCATCACGGGCCCGGTGTTCGATATCGTGACTTCCGGTTTGGCGTCCCAAGGCCGGCTTCTCGCCGATTACCATCACGCCGGCGCCTTGCTGGCCGATCAACACGGGGATAATCCTCAGCTCATGGAGCGCTTGGCCCGATTGGGACAGCAGCTGGATGCCGAAAACGGCTGGGGAATTCACCATCAGGTCGACCTGATCATCGCCCGGATGCAGTTGCCGGCCGAAGCCGAGTTCTCGACTCTGTCTACAGGCTTGAAGCGGCGCACCTTGCTGGCCCGGGCGTTGGTGGCGAGGCCCGACATCCTGATGCTTGATGAGCCCACCAATCATCTGGATATCGACGCGATCACCTGGTTGGAAGAATTCCTCGCCGCCTATAGCGGGACAATCGTGATTGTCACCCATGACCGCCTGCTGGTGAAAAGGCTGGCCAGCCGCATCATCGAGATCGACCGCGGCCGACTTTTGGATTGGCCCTGCGATTATGCCACGTTCCTGACCCGCAAAGAGGAAAGCCTGGCGATGGAAGAGAAACAAAACCAGCTCTTCGACAAGAAGCTGTCGATCGAAGAAGCCTGGCTCCGCCAGGGGGTCAAGGCCCGCCGCACCCGCGATCAGGGCCGCGTCAATTCCCTGCTGAAAATGCGCGTCCGGCAACGGCAGAGGCGGGAACAGCCCGGCGGCGTAAAAATGATCCTGCAATCGGGCAAGCGTTCGGGCGACCTGGTCATCGCGGCGGAGAATGTCGGCTATCAATTCCCCGCGAAACAATTGATTCGCGATTTTTCGACCGCGATCATGCGCCGGGACCGGGTGGGCATCATCGGCCCCAACGGTTGCGGCAAGACGACGCTGCTGCGCCTGCTGCTGGGCGAATTGGAACCGTCGCAGGGAAAGATCCGCCTGGGCACCAACCTGGACGTCGTCTATTTCGACCAGACGCGCGATCAGCTCGACGCGGAAAGAACGGTCTTCGACAATGTCGCCGACGGCAACGACACGGTCACGATCAACGGCGCGGCCCAGCATGTGATCGGATACCTGCGGAAGTTTCTCTTTACGCCTGAGCAGGCCCGAGCAAAAGTGAAGTCCCTATCCGGCGGAGAGCGCTGCCGCCTGCTGTTGGCCCGTCTGTTCACCCGGACCGCCAATGTTCTTGTCTTGGATGAGCCCACCAACGACCTCGATGTCGAGACGCTCGAATTATTGGAGGAGCTGCTTTTCGAATTCAAAGGAACGCTGCTTCTGGTCAGTCATGACCGGGCGTTTTTAAACAACGTCGTGACCAGCACCCTCGTTTTCAGCGGCCAGGGAAAAGTCGAGGAATACGTGGGCGGCTATGATGATTGGCTCCGCCAGAGAGAAATTCCTGCGGCCCAGATCGAAAAGAAACCCTCCCCCAAACCGCCGCCCAGAACACGGCCGGCGCCGACCAAGATGAGCTTCAAGGAAGAGAGGGAGCTGGAAGCTCTGCCGCTGCGGCTGGAACAGCTCGAAGCCGAGAAGAATCGGCTTTGTCGATCCTTGGCCGATCCCGGCTTTTACCGCAAGACCGGCGGTGAAGTCGCCGCCGCCAAGGCGCGCTTGACGGAACTTGAGGAAGAGCTGGGCGCCGCCTATCAGCGCTGGGTCCATCTGGAGGAGAGGAAAACGACGGCGGCCGCGGCCGGGAAATGACCGGAAAAAATCAAGCATTCGGAAAAACGTTTGGGAGGCCGCGTCGAGAAATTTCTTATTCTTTCGAGCCAGGACAAATGAAAATCGAGCGAAAATCTTACCGGCGAAGTACTTTAGCCTCTTTTTGACAAGCGCGGATTCTTCCTTACTCGTAGACGAGGATCTCCACGCGCCGGTTCATCGCCCGCCCCTCAGCGGTCTTATTGTCGCCGACGGGGGAGGAACTGCCGAAGCTGATGACCTGCATCCGGTGAAGCGGCACGTGGTGCTGCTTATAAAGGTATTCCATCACCGCTTCCGCCCGCTTTTGGCCGACGACGAGGTTGACTTCCGCCGGGCCCGTGGAATCAGTATGCCCCTGGATCTCCAGGTAGACACCTTTGTTCTCGGAAATGAGCTTCTCAATAAAGACGTCCAGCATCTTCTTGATGTCGGGGCTCAATTCATAGCTGTTGAACGAAAATTTCGCCTCGGCGTTGCGGAGCGTTTCCTGGTAGATCAGCTTGCCGCGTGAGGCCCGGCGGATCTCTTCGATCTTGCCGTCGACCGTTTTGAATTGAGTATCGTGCTGGGTGATCAACGAGCCGATGGTCGCCAGCTGCTCGTCGTGCTGCTTGATCCGTTTCTGGCTTTCCTCGACGGATGTCTCGACGTCCTCGACTTTCTGGTCGATCGCGGCGACTTGTTCGACGACCATCTTCTTCGTCGCGCAGGCCGGGCCGAGGAGCGATATCGCGAGGATGAGGCACCCGATCAGAACCGTGTTTCGTCCGTTTTTCATGTCGACCTCCGTTTAATACCCTTTTCTCGCCCGGACGCGATGTCTCTTGTTGGACGTGACGATCGAGATCTTTCGATACTCGTCCGGGGGATTCTGATTCGTACTATACCCCAAAATGTATTGATGGCCAAGTTCCCGGTGGATGCTCCCGAGAGCGACCGCCAGTTCTTCCGGCGTTGCCGGAAAGAAGGCCTGTCCGCCTGTGGCTTCGGAGAACTTGGTCAGCGTCTCGATGATTCCGGCTTGGGTTAGCGTTTCGGTGCGTTTGTATTTCTTGAGGATTTGCTCGCTCGCCGGAATCTTGTATCCCAGGACGTAGATCGGAACGTCCACCCGGCGGGCGATTTCGAGGGCCTGGCCGGACGAGACGAGGCTGTCGTTTTCGATCCCGTCGGTCAGGAGGAGCAAGGCCCGCTTGTCGTTCCGGCCTTTGTCGGCGAATTCCGGAGAAACCGCGATGGCGTCGTTCAAGGCCGTCTGTCCGTAGGCCTCGGCTTCGGCCAAGGCCTGGAAAAAGGGCGTCCGGTCGTTCGTAAACGGAACGGCGACCTCCACGTCGCCGTCGGCGAAGAGCAACAGGGAGATCTCGTCCCGGGGGCGAAGCAGCCCGCCGGCAATGAGACGAAGGGCCTCCCGCCCCTCCCGGAGCCGGTCCTGGAGGGCCATGCTTCCGCTCACGTCCAGAAGGACCGTCAGGCTGATCGGCGCTTCAAAGGAATGATGGAAGTAAGTGATGGCTTTTTTCGCCCCGTTCTCGAAGATGGAAAAATCGCCTTGCGTCAGGTTCGTGACAAACCGGCCGGCCCGGTCCTGGACGGTGACGGCCACGTTGACAGCGGTGACCGCGACTTCGTGGGTGAGCTCGCGCTCCTTGACCTGGGAAAAGCCCCAGACGGCGAGGGTCGTGATCGCCGAAATAACGATCGCTTTTCTCGACCATTCTCCTTTTTTCACCATTCAATTCTATGGGGGATTCCCTTCATCCGCAAGCCGGTTCGCCGCCGCTCCCTCAGCGCTCTCGAAACGTCCCATTTGACGCTTCCTCCGAAAGGGTGTTTAATTAAGACAAGGGAAGCAGATCGTGATCGACGGCAATTCCGCAAAGAACATCCTGGTCAAGGCCAAAAAATCCAAGGAAAAACTGAGCGAAGCGATCCATCTTTTTCAGTCCTTCTTGAATGCGGAGGGGAGCACGGAGCTTCCGACATACTATCTCGCCCGCAACCGGCTGAAGGACGGCCGGGCGCTCATGGACGAAGCGCTCGCGGATGCGAAACAGTTATTGGGCCCGCCTCCGGAATATGCTTCCGCGAAGATCACTGAAACGCGGACGAAGCTTCTTCGCGACTCCCATGTCCTCGTCGAAAGTCAGTCGATGGATGGCCTGGAGGCGGAGCTTCTGGCCGACGAATATGTCACGTCATTCATGAATTCCGATAAAGTCATTCACTATATCCGCGAAGCGGGAACGTACCAGACGGCCGGAAAACGCAAGCTTCAAAATCTCAAGGTCCGGATGCTGATCGACGAACTGGTCGCTTTACGGAGTGAAGCGCAGGCTTGTCAGCAGCAAGCCGGAGAAAAGATCCAAGCGAAGTAAAGACTCGTCTTTCTCCTCTTGAATCCCGAAGAAATCTGCCCGTCCTCTACTGCCGGACGTAAATCACAAAGAACTGTTCCGGCAGGAAATCGTGCGCCTTGAGGACTTTGAATCCGGCGGCGGACATTTCCGCATCCAACTGCTCTTTGGGAAACTGCTGTTCGGGCGGGGGGCCCCACGGCCGTTCCGATAGGGGCTTGGGAATATAATCGATGATGACCAGGCGTCCTCCGGGGGCCAATCCGGCGGCAAGCTTCTTGGCGTAGGTGGTCCGGTCTTTGACATAGTGGATCGCGTCGATCATCAGGATCGTGTCGACGCTCCCGGGCTCGAGTTTCGGGTCGTCGCTTTCCACCCGGCGGAGCTTGACGTTGCCGGATTTCCGGGCTTTGACCCGGAAATCCAGGAATTCGAGCATTTCCGGAGCGATGTCGAGGGCCCAAACGAGACCGTTCGGCCCAACGGCGTCCGCCACTTGGAATGTAAAATATCCCGTCCCCGCGCCGATGTCGGCAACCCGTTCGCCCGGTTTGAAAGCCAGGGCCGCCAGGATTTCCGGCGATTTCTGGACGTCCTCGCGGTCGGGGCGCTCGAGGAGATCCGTGTAACCGTTGGCCCAGGCTTTCCGGGCCAGCGACCTGAACAATTCCTCCGAGCGGAATTCCTTAAACGCCTCCTCCCGCAGGAGCCGGGCTCTGTCGTTGAAGCCCGCGCCGATGGACTGGGTCAGCCAGATATAAGCTTTTTCCCGGTGCCCCAATCGGGCATGGAGGGCGGCTGCCGCATAGAGCGCTTCGACGTGTTCCGGCTCGGTCGCCTCGGCCATTTTTTCGGCCAGAGCCATGGCCTTGGCCAGGTCGGCGGCCACGAGGGCCTGGTCGTATTGGGTTTTCAACCGGGGAAGATCGGCCAGGGTCACTTCCTGGGCGAGACATAAAGACGCGGCCAGGACTGGTCCGGCGAAGGCTATCGTCAGGGCGGGGCCGTGGGCTTTCACGAATGCGTTCATCAGGCGAATCATGGAAGACCTCCTCTTTCCGTTTCGGAGAATTCCGGTTTCACTCTATCCGTTTCTCCCATGAAAGAATACTCATTTCTCGAAGAAATCGTTCCCTCTTCGAGGCCGGACGCATTTTCATAGCAACCTTTTTTCTTCATTCCGTGTCATTTTTCCTGCGGGGATCATTCCGAGGAGTCCTCATGTTTCAAGGCTACGCGAATTCGACGTTGCGGCATTTGGCCCGGCACCGGTTTCATTCGATCCTGAACATCCTCGGCCTGGCCGTGGGCCTGGCCTGCAGCTTGTTGATCTTTCTCTACGTCAAGCACGAACGAAGCTATGACCGGTTCCACGCGGGAGCTGAAGATATTTACCGGGTCGTCATGCACCAGCCGGGGAATTCCGCCTCCGGGACGGAATGGTGGGTGGTGTCTCCCCATATTTTAGCCGAGACCCTGAGGCGGGAAGTGCCCGAGGTTCTGGCCGCGACCCGGATTCTCAGGCAAAGCTCGGCCGTTCAGGTCGAGCGCCTTCCCTTCGTTGAAGAAAACTTATATATCGTCGACCCCGATTTTTTCCGCGTGTTCACTTTTCCCCTGGTTTCGGGGGACGTCTCGACCGCCCTGTCCGAGCCCTTCACCGCCGTCCTGACGGAGACGACCGCCGCGAAATATTTCGGCGCGGAGAACCCGGTCGGCCGGGTCGTCAGGATCGGAGAGGATCGGGACTACCGGATTACCGGCGTGGTCAAGGATGTGCCCAAAAATTCGCATTTCACCTTCGACCTGCTCACCTCCTATGCTTCTCTCGATATTCTCTGGCGGAACCGGGAGGCGTGGAAGACCGACTGGTTCAATAATCCCTTCAAGACGTATCTCCGGCTCCGGCCCGGGGCCGATCCCAAGGTCGTCGATGGAAAGCTGCAACCCTACGCGTTCGAAGGATTCGGGAAGGAGACGTACCGGTTTCATGTCCAACCCCTGACCGAGATCCATTTTCAAGGCCGGTACAACGGCGAGCTGGAGGCCAACGGGGACGAAAAGTACCTGTATATCTTCTCGGCCATCGCCGCGTTTCTCCTGCTGATCGCCTGCTCCAATTTCGTCAACCTGGCCACGGCCCGGTCTTCCATCCGGGCCAGGGAAGTCGGCGTCCGGAAAGTGGTCGGCGCCGGCCGCCGCCAGCTCGTCGGGCAGTTCCTGGCCGAGGCCCTTCTCCTTTCCGGAGCGGCCTTGCTGCTTGCGTTTCTGCTCGTCGTCGGCGCCCTGCCGATGTTCGGCCGCCTGGTCGGCTCGGGAATCCCCCTCCGGTCGCTTTTCGAGCCGGGGAGCTTACTCTTCGCCTTCGGATCCGCCGTCGGGGTCGGGCTTCTGGCCGGAGTATACCCGGCCCTGTTCTTATCCCGGATCCTTCCGGTCAACGCCATGAAAAGAAATCCCTCGGCCCGGACCGGAGCGCCCTCGTCGCTCCGGGGCACGCTCGTTGTGGTCCAGTTCGTGATATCGGCGGTGTTGATCACCGGCACGCTGGTCGTCCGCGGCCAGCTGGATTACATGCGGTCCAAAAACCTGGGGTATCGCCGGGAGCATGTCATCATCATGAATTTTTTCCGGGATCCCGGACTGGCCCGGAACATGGAGGCGGTGAAGCTGAGCCTGGAAAGCAATCCCCGGATCAAGGCCGTCTCCGCCTCGACCCACTTGATAAACCGGATCGGCTGGTCGAACCAGGCCGATTGGCTAGAACGGGATCCCGAGGATAAGCCGTTTTTCTACCGGATCGGCGTCGACGGCCGGTTTATGGACTTTTACGGCCTCGAAATCGTCCAGGGCAGGGCGTTCTCATCCGCCCCGGGGGCGGAGGGTAGCACCTCCTATATTCTTAACGAAACCGCCGTCAAGCGCATGGGTTTGAAGAACCCGATCGGCCGGCCTTTCGGATTCTGGAAAATCGACGGGACGATCGTCGGGGTGATGAAGGATTTTCATTTTCAGCCCCTGAACACGCCGATTGCGCCGTTGGGCTTGAGCATCCAGCCTCCGGACCGCCTGAACAGGATTTCCCTGAAGATCGATGCGGCTGAGGTCGCCGGGGTCTTGGACGACCTCAAGGCCGTCTGGAACCGGTACGCGACGGCCTATCCCTTTCAGTACGATTTTCTCGAAGACACCCTGGACATGGTTTATAAAAAGGAACAGAACCTGGCCGAAGGATTCGGGGGATTTACGCTGATCGCCGTGTTCGTCGCCGCGCTGGGCTTGTACGGGCTGGCCTCCTTCTCGGCCGAGCGCCGGACCAGGGAGATCGGCATCCGCAAGGTGATGGGCGCGGGGGTTCTCCGTCTTGTGGCTCTCCTGGCCTGGGACTTCGCCAAGTGGATCGCCCTGGCCCTTCTCCTGGCCGCGCCCCTCGCGTATTTCGCGATGAACGCCTGGCTGAGGACGTTCGCCTATCGGATTTCGCCGCCGCTCTCGGCGTTCCTCCTTTCGGCGGCGATCATCCTGGCTTCCGCGGCGCTGACGGTCAGCCGGCAGATTCTCAAGGTCGCGAACGCCAGCCCGGTCCACAGCCTTCGGCAGGAATAACCGCCGGACGGGAAACGTTTCGGTTGGACATTCCGTATTGGACTTGGGAGAATACCGCCCATGTCCAAACGAATTCTTGCCGTTCTCTTCATCATAGCCGTCGCCGTCCCGCTTGCCGGAGCGGGGGATCAGTATGAATCGGCGAAGGCGCTCCTCAAGCCGCTCAAGACCGATCGGCCTCCGGTGATTGACGGAATTTTGGACGATTCCGTCTGGTCGGAAGCCCCCAGCGTTACGGATTTCGAGATCTTCATCCCCGTCATGGGGAAAAAGCAGCCGGAAAAAACCGTCGTCTCCATGGCCTACGACCGGGAGAACCTCTACTTCGCCTTCCGTTGTTTCGACGATCAGCCCGACAAGATCAAGGCCGCGGTTTCCCGGCGGGACGATGTCTTCAACGACGACTTCGTCTGCATCAACCTGGATACGTTCAACGACCAGCAGTCTCTTTATGGCTTCTACGTCAATCCCCTGGGCATCCAGGGCGACAGCCGGTTTGCCGGCAATAAGGAAGACTTCAGCGTGGACATGATCTGGTACAGCGCCGGCCGGATCGACGAAAAGGGCTACGCGGTCGAAATGCGGATCCCGTTGAAAAGCATCCGTTACACCTCCGGCGATCGGACTGTCATGTCCGTTTTCTTCGAACGAACGATCAACCGGCGCCAGGAACATGGGGCTTATCCTCCTCTGGACCCCGCGCGCGGCTTGGCCTTCCTGACCCAGATGGCCCCGATGGAATATTTCGACCTGAAGCGATACACGCTGCTGGAGCTTTTGCCGGCCTTCACCTTCGGACGCAATTACGCCCGGAGCGAGGGCGAGTTCCGTCGCTCAACCGAGGCCAACGATTGGAGCCTGACGGGAAAATTCGGAATCACGCCCAGCCTCATTCTGGACGGGGCCATCAATCCCGATTTTTCCCAGATTGAAGCGGACGCGGGCCAGGTCGATACCAATCTCCGGTACGATCTTTTTTATCCCGAAAAGCGGCCGTTCTTCCTGGAAGGCAGCGAAAACTTCAACGTCGGAGCGACAACGACCAGCCCTCTGATCTCGGTTGTTCATACGCGGACGATCATCGACCCGAAAGCCGGATTCAAGCTGAGCGGCAAAATAGGCCGGAAGGACACGATCGCCTCGATTTTCGCCGTGGATGCCGCGCCTTCCGCGAATACCGGAAGCGATCCGAAGGACGCTACCTTCGCGATCTTCCGCTATAAGCGAACGACCAGCCAGGATGGTTATCTTGGCCTGTTTTACACGAGCCGCGATCAGGACGGCCGATCGAACAGGATTGCCGGCGCCGACGGACAAATCCGGATCAGCAAGGCCGGGATGATCAGCTTTCATGCGTTCGGATCGTCGACCCGGGCCGAAGAAGGGGCCGCGCGAAACCCGGGCAGGGCTCTCAGCCTGGAGTATTATCACGACACCAACACGCTCGGCCTCAGCGCGTCCGTCCATGACCTTTCCTCGGGTTTTGAGGCGGACACCGGCTACCTGACCCGGACCGGCTTGACCTCGGGCGTGTTTGTCATCGATCCGCGTTTTTATCCGAAATCCGGTTGGATCCGCAGGATCCAACCGTCCGTAGGCCTATCGGTTCTCAAGGATCACGAAAGCGGGCTTTGGGAAAACGAAAAATCCTTCAATTTAAAGGCGGTTTTCAAGGGAAATTCCATACTAAGCATTCTCTTGGCGGATGCGACTGAAATCTTTCTCGGCCGCCGGTTCCAGACGGACGGCCTCACGCTGACCGGCCGAAGCCAGCTGACCAAGCTGCTGTCTCTTCGGTTTTCCTTCCGAACCGGGAAAGCCATCCGGTACGACGGAAATCCTTTCCAGGGATACGGCAATCGGGCGACGCTTTCGGCCGTTTTTCAGCCGTCGGAAAACCTCAACCTGTCCCTGTCCTGGACGTATGCCGACTTGTTCCGGAGCTCGACGAAGGAAAGAGTCTACGACTACAGCATTTATTGGGGTCGATTGACTTACCAGGTCAACAAATATCTCTTCTTCCGGGGCATTGTCGAATATAACGCCTATCGCGGGGAGCTCCTCACCGATTTCCTCGCCTCCTTCACGTATATTCCCGGCACGGTGATCCACATCGGCTATGGATCGCTCTATGAAAAAACCGAGTGGTTTGAGGGCGTCGACCGGCCATCCGATCGTCTTTGGGAATCCCGCCGCGGCTTCTTCTTCAAGGCTTCCTATCTCTGGAGGCTGTGAGCCGTTCCCTGCTCTCTCCGGCGGTTCAACCCCGCCCCCGCAGGGCCTCTTCGGCGCTCGATGAGACAACGATCATCCGGGATTCGTCGCTTGTGACCAGGCCGGAATAATTCCCCCGCTCCGGCCGGAACAGGCCGCCGCGGCGGTTGATGGTCCTTTCGGCGGATGTGAGCCAGCGCCGGATGCCCTCGTGGTCCGGGTGATGGCGGGGATTTTCATCGATCGGATAGAGGACGTGCTTGGCCGCCCAGTAATCCAGGGCGACCGGGTCCTGCGAGGCCAGCAACGTGTTGGCCTGCCAGGTGGAGTCGACCGGCCGGCCGTCCAGGGATTTGTGGGACACCCAGATCGCATCGATGATATTGAGAACGGGCGCCCGGACCGAAGCCATCATCTTCCCGGCCGTTTCTCCCAATCCGGCGTAATGCCGGAACTCGTTGTCGATCCCGTCCTCGATGGAGAGAAGCCCGTATGTGTGCTTGAGGGAGGCGGTGATCTCGGACCCGCCTTCGTCGTGGTGCTTGAGAACCGGGACGTTGATGATCTTGAGGTTCTGGCCGTATCCGGCCCCCGTCCAAATCCCTTCCCGCAGCTCCACCCGCCGCCCGCCGGGTGTGGTGAAGCAGGGATAGGAGACGTTTTCGAAGCGGCGGTAGCCGTCGGTTTCATGATCGTCTTCGCCAATGAAGGTGAAACGGATGGGGTCGAGAAGATAGGCAGAAACCCTGGGATCGTTGAATACCCGGTCGACGAGGTAGAGGAAGGAATGGCTCTCGTCCACGGCGTTGGCTCGGACCTCGCTGTCCCCGTACCCGGGAATATCGCAGGCGAGGCTGCCCCGCCCCTGGCCATTGTCAAGGATCACGACTTCGCCCCGGAAGCCGTCCGGATGTCCGAGGATTCGGTGGACCAGGCCGCGGACGACGTCGCTGTTCGTGCAGCCTCGGCACTTCCACTGGGCGTTGACCTTGATCAGGACCACGTCGTCGGGGGCGATGAGTCCCATCGTCCGGGCCGAAGATCCCTGTCCCGAAGCGCGATAAAGCGGGATCCTCCGCCTTTCCATAAGGGCCAGAAGCGCGTCCACGCCAAGATGGCTTCGGCCGTCGTCGCCGAACGGCGGATCGGGGATTCCGTCAACGTGAAGAATCAGGGAGAATCCGCCCTCCGGGCCGGCGGCTGGAAGCCCGTTCACGCCCCATCGGGATAGAAACCCGCCCGCGGCCAGAGTCCCGAAAAAGGCGCGTCGATTCATAGCAATCCTATAGGAATTATACCAGATTCATAATTTAAAGGAAAATCAGCGGTTTGGCAAGCCGGCGAGGATCGCAGAAGAAAGAGGCTCTTTCGTCGGAGTTCTTGCCTTCGACGGCCGCGGACCGTTCGGCTTTGTCTCGGCCTTGAAAAACAGTTTAGGGAAAGAAAAGACCAGCGTCAATAAAATGTGGAACTTGACTTCCCCTCCGCCCGGCCCTATATTCGTACCCGTCTAAAACTCTTTCCCAAGGGGGCGTATGGATTCGACGGAGATAATGAGGCGAAAGATGCATGCCGAGATCCCATCTCTCTCGTTAAACGGTGGAACCCAAGTAAGTGCCAACACACTTCCTCTCGCTGCTTAAGTAATTAGGCGGCCGTTCCCCAGGCCCTCTCCCACGGGGTCTCCGGAGCGCCAACCTGTGGGATAGCAAGCCGGGCCGGTCTTGAGCCCGGCGAGCGAAACAACATCGAGACTGGCCGAGCGGCCCCTTCCTCTTCGGGAACCGCGAGGCGAGATTAAAGAAGAGGATAAGCATGTAGATTCTTCCCGCCGAATGTCTTCGGACGCGGGTTCGATTCCCGCCGCCTCCACCATCCCTTTGCTTTGTTCTCCGTTTATTTATGTTAAACTACGCCTGTTATGGATCCATCGAAATTCAGCCCGCGATTTTTTCTGAGGACGGCTCCGTTGTTTTTAGCCGCCGCCCTGACGGCCGGAGCGCCGGGCCTTTCTCTTTTATCCGCGGCGGACGACTCCTCGTCTTCCGCCCCCGTCCGTAACATCATCATCGACCCCGGGCATGGAGGGGTTAAACCGGGCGCCAAAGGAAAATTCGGTACTCTTGAAAAGGACGTCACCCTGGCCGTGAGCCTCAAACTCAAGGCCCTCATCGAGAAAACCATGCCCTTCCGGGTCATCCTGACCCGGGACAAAGATATCGATGTCTCCCTGGAAAACCGAGCGGCCGTGGCCAATAACAACGACGCCCAAGTCTTCATCAGCATCCACGCCAACGGCTCGGTCCGAAGCAAATCGCACGGGGCGGAAACCTTTTTCATGAACGTGAACGCCTCGGACGAGGAAACCCGGAAGCTGGCGTACCTTGAAAACACCGGCGAAGAGCTGGAAAAGCGCATCGCCGACGAGGCCCAGGACGCGGTCAAGATGATCCTTTGGGACATGGCCCAGGCCGCTTATGTCCGGCAGAGCCAGCGGCTGGCCGAAATGGTCCAAGAGGATCTTAATCTCGAGCTCGGGCTGGAAAACAGGGGGATCAAGCAGGCGGCGTTCAAGGTCCTCCAGGGCGTGGCCTGCCCGGCCATCCTGGTCGAGCTGGCCTTCATCTCCAATCCGGAAGAGGAACGGAAGCTCAGCGACGAATCGTACCAACAGCGCCTGGCCGAATCGATCCACCGGGGCCTCGTCCGCTACCTGAGGCTCTTCCCCCAGAAGTAAGTTCCGCCGATGCCGAAATCAGCGCACGCCATCCTGATCCCCGTTTTGGCCGTCCTGGCCATCGGGCTCGCCCTCTTCTTTTTCCTGAGCGAAAACCGGGAATCGATTAAGAAGGCTCCGCTCACAGCCGGGCCGGCGGCGGAAGAAGGCGCGGTCTCGTCCGACCTCCGGCCGAAGCGGACGGTCACCCTCTTGTTTGTCGGCGAGGACAGCGAGTCTCTTATCCCGGAGGACCGGGAAATTCTCGCCGACCCGGCTTCCCCTGCGGCCGAAGCCCGGGAGATCCTGCGCGAGCTTATCAAAGGCTCGCAAACCGGACTGTTGTCGGCCGTCCCGCCGGAGACCAAGCTCCTCCAGGTCTATGTCGACAAGGAGGGAACGGCCTTCGTCGATTTCTCCCGGGAATTTGCCGACCGGCATCCTTCGGGCTCGACGGCCGAAATCGCGACGGTCTATGCCGTCGTCAACTCCCTGGCTCAAAACCTCAAAACCGTGAAAAAGGTGTTTCTCCTGGTCGACGGCGAGGAGAGGGAGACGCTCGCCGGGCATATCGCCATCGATCACCCCATTCTTCCCGATTTTTCTCTTATCGCCGGCCGATGACCGAAGTCCAGGCTCTTCCCCGGGTCGTGATCGTCGGCTATCCCAACGCCGGAAAGTCAACCCTGTTCAATCGCCTCCTCCGGCAGAAAAAGGCCCTCGTCCATTCTCTCCCGGGGATGACTCGGGATTTTATCGCCGGGGAAGCGCGCCTGGCCGGCCGCCGGGTCGAGCTGGTGGACACGGGCGGATTCCTTGATTCCCCGGCCGAGCCGTACTCCGCTCAGGTCAAAGCCAAGGCTTGGGCCGCGGCCAAGTCGGCCGATGTCGTCCTGCTCCTCCTGGACGGGCAGAGAGGCTTGCTCCCGGTCGAGGAGGACCTGCTCCGGTCCCTCCGAAAGCTCGGCCGGCCGTTTATCGTCGCCGTCAACAAGATCGACACCGAGGCGGAAAAGCCCGAGCTCAGTGAATATTATAAGCTGGGCGCTCCCGGGCTTCTCTTCATCTCCGCCGAGCACAAGCTGGGGATTGGGGCCCTGGAGTCGGCCGTCGCCGACCTTCTTCCCCCCGCCTCGGAAGGGGAGGAGGAGTCCGGCCCCCGGCCGCTCCGCATCGCGGTCATCGGCCGGACCAATGTCGGCAAGTCCTCGCTGATCAACCGTTTCTGCGGCGAAGAGCGGGCGATCGTCAGCGAGATCCCGGGGACGACCCGCGACAGCACCGATGTCCTCATCCGGCGGGGCGCGAAGGCCTACCTCCTCGTCGATACGGCCGGAATCCGGCGGTTCGGCAAGGTCGGTGACGAGCGCGAAAGCGCCGGCGTCATCAAGGCCCGGAAGAACATCCCGCTGGCCGACGTCCTCTGCCTGGTTCTGGACACGACCGAATTTCCGGCCCGCCAGGACGGAACGGTGGCCTCCCTGGCCCTGGAATCGGGGAAGCCGCTGGTCATCGCCCTGAACAAATGGGACCTGGTTCGGGAGGATGACGTGGTCATGGAGGATGTTGAGAGGGCTCTCTGGAACCGCCTCGACTTCGTGAATTATGCCCCGGTCGTGCCGGTTTCGGCCCTGTCCGGGAAGAACGTCGGTCGGATCCTCGACCTGGCCGAGCAGGTCTTTATAAACGGACAGAAAATGGTCGGGACGGCCGTCCTCAACAAGTTCGTGGCGGTCTTGAACTCCGAAAACCCGCCGATGACCAAGAAAGGCTTCCGCTTCGCGATCAAGTACATGACCCAGAAGAGCGTCCTCCCTCCGACCTTTGTCGCTTTTGCCAATGCCCGGGAGCCGATGGCTCCGGCTTATGAGAAATTCCTGGTCCAACGGATGAGGCGTGAATTCGGGTTCGAAGGCACCCCCGTCCGCATCCTTCTCCGCGGCCCCAACCTCTGAAATCCGGGCCGAACGAGAGTTGACTTTGAGCCCGTATTCGTTTATAAATTGGGTCTATCCCTATCAAAGGACGCTTGTCCTTAGGAGGTCAAGATGTCGAGGATACGCGCTTCGCGTTTATTCATCGGATTGTTCGCGGCGGCGATCGTCGTTGCCTCCGTCGCCTGCGACAAGCTGAACGTCAAGTACCTAAGCGGAAACCATCATTTTAACCGGGGCAACGCCCTTTTCAACGAGAAGAAGTATACGAAGGCCATCGAGGAATACGAGCTGGCCGTCCAGAACAATCCCGAGCTGAAAGAAGCCTACCGTTATATCGGCGAAAGCTACAAGGCCGTCTTCCAGCCGGGCAAGGAGTCGGAAGACAACAAGGTCCGCGGGGCGAAAGCTCTGGAAGCCCTGAGAAAGGCTTACGAGATCGACCCGGACAATAAGGACATCATCTACTCGCTGGCCGACATGTATGACAAGCTCCGCGACGTCGCCAACGCCGAGCAGCTGTTCCTCCGGATCATCGATCTCGAGCCCGGCAACATGAACAATTATTACATTGCCGCCGAGTTCTATAAGCGGTATGCCGGGGAAAACAAGGACCTCAAGCAGAAGGCCGAGCAGATGTATCTCCGCCGGATCGAGACCGACCCGGATGCGGTCCAGGGCTACGCCTACATGGCCAACTATTACGACAACCTTCCGGCGACCGAGTTTAAAGACAAATTCGACCGGGCCCTTGAATACCATGTGAAGCGGAAGGCGATCGAGCCCAACAGCGCCGAGCTCTACTACACGATCGGCGTCAACCGATTTAACAAAGCGTATCAGCTCCAAAATTACCTGTCCGATGCCCAGAAGGCGGAAGCCGCGGCCGAGTCCGAGACGGCCCTCCTCAAGGCGATCGAGCTCGATTCGTCGTTCGCCAATTCCTTCGCCTATATGAAGATGCTCTACATCAACATCCACGCCAAGCTCTTCCCGGAGAAGGAAAGCCGGTACCTGGCTGAAGCCGACCGCTACGGTGAGAAGTTCTCAGATGCCCAGAAACGGGCCGTCGAGCGGATGAAGCTGGAAAAAGAGCTGAAGAAATAATCTTTTTTCGACCACCCGCCATTCCCATCCCGCCTCTCCGGCCCGGCCGGGGGGGCGGGATTTTTTATTTGACATCTCCGCTGGGATAGGGTATCCTAACCCATCATTTTATAAGAGCGAAACCTGTAGACAGTGTTTCCTATTCTCTATTGTTGAGGTTTATGCCGATGAAGACTTTTGTCCCAAAAAAGGATGCCGTCGAAAAGAAGTGGTGGGTGATCGATGCGGACGGAAAAGTCCTGGGACGTCTGGCCACGCAAATCGCCATTTTGCTCCGCGGCAAGGCGAAACCGCAGTACGCGCCGTTCGTCGACACTGGCGATTTCGTCATCGTCGTCAACGCCGAAAAAATTGTGGTCACCGGCCGCAAAACCGAGCTCAAGGAATACCATTCCCACTCGGGTTATCCCGGCGGAATCAAGACCGAGGTCCTCAAGGACCTGATGGCGAAAAAGCCCGAAGACGTCATTAAGAAAGCCGTCTGGGGCATGATTCCTAAAAACACCCTCGGGCGCGCGGTTTACAAGAAGCTCAAAGTTTACCGCGGCCCCGAGCATCCCCACGCGGCCCAGAATCCCGTGGCATACCGGTTCTAATCGAGGAGGCCGACCCAGTGAGTCTCATTCAGTATTACGGCACAGGCAAGCGGAAGACATCCATCGCCCGGGTCTTCCTGCGCACCGGCAAAGGCGATTTCACCCTGTTCGTCAACAAGCGCCCCCGCGTTTTCGACGACTACTTCCGGATGGAGACCCATCGGATTAAGATCAAACAGCCCCTGGCCCTGACATCGACCGAAGACAAGTTCGACATTTTCATGCGGGTCGAAGGCGGCGGTGTCCACGGCCAGGCCGAAGCCGTCCGGCTGGGCATCACCCGGGCCCTCATCGAATTCAACCGGGAGCTCAAACCGGCTCTCAAGGCCGCCGGCCTTGTCACCCGCGACTCCCGGATCAAAGAACGGAAAAAATACGGCCTGCTCGGCGCCCGCAAGGCCCCGCAGTACCACAAGCGTTAACGGAGGATCCCGTGGTCTCAGTCACGATGAAGGAATTGTTGGAGGCGGGCGTCCATTTCGGGCACCAAACCAAGCGCTGGAATCCCAAGATGAAGGAATTCATCTACGGCCAGCGGAACGGCATCTACATCATCGACCTGCAGAAGACGATCAAGGTCTTCAAGGAAAGCCTGGCCTTCGTCAAGGTCATGGCCGAGGGCGGCAAGGACATCTTGTTTGTCGGGACCAAGAAACAGGCCCAGGACATCGTCCGGGACGCCGCCCTCAAATGCGAGTCGAGCTACGTCAACCAGCGCTGGCTGGGCGGACTCTTGACGAACTTCAAGGTCATCCGCGGCTCGATCGACAAGCTGGTCGAGATGGAAGAAATGCGGGAAGACGGCCGCTGGGACCTTCTCTCCAAGAAGGATCAATCCAAGATGGAGAAGGTCTACCGCAAGCTCAGCAAGAACCTGGGCGGGATCAAGAATATGAAAGGCGTCCCCGGGGCGATGTTCGTCATCGACTCCTCCCGGGAGACCATCGCCCTCGAGGAAGCGCGGAAGATGGGGATCCCGATCGTGGCCATCGTCGATACCAACGGCGACCCCGACAACCTGACGTATCCCATCCCCGGCAACGACGACGCCGTCCGGGCGATCGAGCTGTTTTCCGGCAAGATCTCGGAAGCCATCCTCGACGGCAAGAAGTCGGCGATCGAAAAATCGATGCTCGAGGACAAGGCCGGGGAAGCCCCGGCCGCCGAGGAACCGACCCTGGACCTCGGCTGAGCCCCTCGGGGGGCGGGGCCGGGCCCGATCCCGGATGAGACGATATAAGGAGTTCCTGATGGATATCACGGCGGAAATGGTTAAAGAATTACGCGAGCGCACCGGCATCGGCATGATGGAATGCAAGCGGGCCCTGGAAGAAGCGGCCGGGGACCAGGAAAAGGCCATCGAAATCCTGCGGAAGAAGGGCTATGCCCGGGCCGCGGAAAAGGCCGAGCGCGCCGCCCTCGAGGGCCGGATCGGGGCCTACATCCACACCAACGGCAAGATCGGCGTCCTCGTCGAAATCAACTGCGAAACCGATTTCGTGGCCAAGAATGAAGAGTTCCAGGAGCTGGTCAAGAGCGTCGCCATGCACATCGCCGCGGCGAATCCGAAATACGTCGCCCCGGCCGACATCCCGGCCGACATCCTCGATAAAGAGCGGGAGATCATCCGCGAACAGTTCAAGGACTCCAAGAAACCGGCGGAGATCGTCGAGAAGATCGTTGAGGGCAAGCTGACCAAGTTCTACGAGGAAACCTGTCTTCTGGAACAGCCCTACATCCGCGACGACAAGATGAAGGTCAAAGATCTCCTGACCCAGTTCATCAGCAAATTCAAGGAGAACACCAAGATCGGCCGGTTCACCCGGTACCAGATCACGAAATAACCGAGAGGAGGCAGGTCGTGTCGAAACTCGCCTACGACCGCGTTCTGCTCAAGCTTTCGGGGGAGTCTCTCCTGGGGAAAATGTCCTTCGGCATCGATTTCCCGACGACCCAATCCATCGCCCAGGAAATCAAAGACGTCCAAGCCTGCGGCGTCCAGATCGCGATCATGATCGGGGGGGGGAACATCTTTCGCGGCGTGCGGGGCACGTCCGAGGGAGTGGAGCGCGTCTCGGCCGACCAAATGGGCCTCCTGGCCACGATCATGAACGGAATCGCCCTCCAGGACGCCCTCGAGAAGATCGGCGTCCACACCCGCCATGTTTCGGCCGTGGAAATCCGGGCCATCGCCGAGCCGTTCATCCGGCGCCGCGTTCTTCGCCACTTGGAGAAGGGCCGGGTCGTCATCTTCAGCGCCGGGCTGGGCAGCCCCTATTTCACGACCGACACCGCGGCGGCCCTGCGGGCTCTGGAAATCAAGGCCGGGGCGATCCTCAAGGCAACCAAAGTCGACGGCATCTATTCGGCCGATCCCCTGAAGGATCCGCAGGCCAAGCGGTTCCATCGGATCAGGTACATCGAGGTCCTGAAAAAGGGCCTCGAGGTCATGGACGCGACGGCCATATCCCTCTGCAAAGACAACAAGCTCCCGATAATCGTCTTCAGCCTGAGGAGGCACGGCAACATTCTTCGGGTGGTGATGGGCGAGGATATCGGAACGACCGTTTATTGAGGAGGATGTTGCGATGGTCAAGGACGCTCTGCACGATCTCGATCGCAAGATGAAGGCCTCCCTGGACCATTTCCGGAAGGAGCTCAGCCGCCTCCGGACGGGCCGGGCCAACCTCGGGATTTTCGAAGATATCAAGGTGGATTATTACGGGGTGATGACCCCGGTCAACCAGACCGCCCGGGTCGGCATCCCCGACCCCAGCTTAATCACGGTCGCTCCCTACGACGCTTCCGTACTGGAGGCGATCGACAAGGCCATCCGCTCGGCCGACCTCGGATTCAATCCCATCAACGACGGCAAGATGCTCAAGATTCCG
>Ga0105099_10000217_pt1 | contig 39047 bp, 32 predicted proteins | sample PPLLak3cmMay2015_2_FD_79138 | JGI IMG/M metagenome (GOLD analysis project Ga0105099, IMG submission 79138) | Freshwater sediment microbial communities from Prairie Pothole Lake near Jamestown, North Dakota, USA - PPLs Lake P8 Core (1) Depth... | ecosystem: Environmental > Aquatic > Freshwater >... | reverse complement strand
TCTTCGAAGGTGAGAGGCTCGAAATAGAGGCGGTCCGAGGTGTCGTAGTCGGTTGAGACTGTTTCCGGGTTGCAGTTGACCATGATTGTTTCGTAGCCGTCTTCGGCCAGGGCGAACACTCCGTGGACACAGCAGTAATCGAACTCGATGCCTTGACCGATGCGGTTTGGCCCCCCGCCGAGAATCATTATTTTTTTCCGGTCGGAGGGATCAGCCTCGCACTCTTCTTCATAGGTGGAGTAGAGGTAGGGGGTGTAGGCAACGAACTCGGCTGCGCAGGTATCGACCCGCTTGAAGACCGGGACGATGTTCAGGGCTGACCGCGTGGCGCGGATATTCTTCTCCGTAGTACCCCAAAGCCCGGCAATAAATTGGTCGGAAAATCCGTACTCCTTGGCGTCCTTCAGAATTTCCCGAAGTTCCGGCAGATTTTTTTCGTAGATGTTGCGGGCTGCTTTCAGCTCGTCCTCCATCTCGATGATCTGGCGGATGTTGGAAAGGAACCAGGGGTCGATGCCGGTAAGCGCATACAGTTCCGCCACCTTCATGCCACTGCGGAAGGCATCGCCCAGGTACCAGACACGTTCCCAGTTGGGCGTGCGCAGTTTTTCCATCAGAGTGGCCTGCTCAGTGGCGGTCAGGGCACGACGGGTTTCTTCGCTCAGGTCGAAGAGGCGGGATTCCAATCCGGAGGAGCCAATCTCCAGGGAGCGCAGTGCCTTCTGGAAGGATTCCTTGAAGGTGCGGCCGATTGCCATGACTTCACCGACCGATTTCATCTGGGTAGTCAGCGTAGCGTCGGCTGCCGGAAACTTTTCAAAGGTGAAGCGCGGAATCTTTGTCACTACATAGTCGATGGTCGGCTCGAAGCAGGTCGGCGTTTCACGGGTAATGTCGTTCCTGAGTTCGTCAAGATAGTAGCCGACCGCGAGTTTGGCGGCTATCTTGGCAATCGGGAATCCGGTTGCTTTTGACGCCAGGGCCGAACTGCGGGATACGCGGGGATTCATCTCGATGACCGCGAGCCTGCCGTCGCGAGGATTAATGGAGAACTGGATGTTGGATCCACCGGTATCGACACCTATTTCCCGGATGATTTTCAGGGAGGCATCGCGCAAGAGCTGGTATTCCTTGTCAGTGAGGGTCTGGGCCGGGGCCACGGTGATCGAGTCACCGGTGTGCACACCCATGGGGTCGAGATTCTCGATAGAACAGATGATGACCACGTTGTCCTTGGTGTCACGCATCACTTCCAGTTCGTACTCTTTCCAGCCGATGACCGATTCTTCCACCAGTATTTCGTTCGTGGGTGAGGCATCGATCCCTGCCAAGGCCATTTTCTCGTACTCTTCCACATTGTAGGCGATACCTCCGCCGGTTCCACCGAGGGTGAAGGACGGACGGATAATGGCCGGGAAGCCGATTTCGCGAATGATCTCCATCGCCTCGGCGAGATTGTGGGCCAGGCCGGAGTTCGGAACCGCCAGGCCAATCTTTTTCATCGCTTCCTTGAAAAGGGTGCGATCTTCGGCTTTCTTGATCGCCGGGAGTTTGGCGCCGATCAATTCCACCCCGTATTTTTCCAGGACGCCGTTTTCCGCCACCGCCACGGCGGTATTGAGGGCCGTCTGACCTCCCAGGGTCGGCAGCAGTGCGTCGGGGCGCTCCTTGGCGATGATTTTTTCCAGGAATTCCGGGGTGACCGGCTCCACATAGGTCCGGTCGGCAAAGTCGGGGTCAGTCATGATGGTGGCCGGGTTGCTGTTGAGGAGCACCACCTCATAGCCTTCTTCCTTGAGTGCTTTGCAGGCCTGTGTCCCGGAATAATCAAATTCGCATGCCTGGCCGATAATGATCGGACCGGCACCGATAATAAGGATTTTCTTGATATCAGTTCTCTTCGGCATTGTTTCTCCTTAGTAAGTTAGAAATCATTTTCTGCGTTTTTTAGGCAGAAAATGATTTCGTTAACGCACTTATCCTGTTTATCAGGGCTAGGTATAGCTATGGTAACTCGCGGGAGAATCAGGCGTTCTGTTCTCCGGATACTTTATCAACGAAAAATGAAAAAGGCTGCTCCGCCCAAGCAGAGACCGGCCCACAGATAGTCCAGCTTGAGCGGTTGGCCCATATAGAGGACGGCAAAGGGTACAAAAACGGCCAAGGCGATCACTTCCTGCAGAATCTTCAGTTGACCCAGGCTGAAAACGTTGTAGCCCATCCGGTTTGCCGGGACCTGGATCAGGTACTCGAAGAAGGCGATCCCCCAGCTTGCGAGTACCGCCAGGTACAAAGGTGCGGTCCGCAGATCCTTCAGGTGGCCGTACCAGGCGAAGGTCATGAAAACATTGGAAAGGAGCAGCAAGAAAACGGTTCTCATTCTTGTACCCAGCCGTTTTCCAACCCGTAGTCATGCAGTGCTTCCACCGCTTCGGCATATTCCCCGGAGGTAATCTTTCGCTGGAGCCCGGGAGTTTTTTCCGCTTCGTAGGCGGGAAAGTACTGGTTCATGAGGGCCAGGTGGGTTTCGGTTCCCAGGTTTTCGGCGATCCAGCGCAGGGTTTCACGGCTGCCGGCTGCCCCTTCCGGCAGGACCAGGTGGCGGATGATCAGCCCTCGGCGGGCGATGTCCTCTTCATCCAGCCGCAGTTGGCCTACCTGACGGAACATTTCCCGGATGGCGGCACGGTTGACGTCGCGGTAGCCGGGGGCGGAGGAAAAGCGGACCGCCGGTTCCTCGTCCGAATACTTCATGTCAGGCAGGTAAATATCCACGATCCCTTCCAGGAGAGCAAGTGCAGCCACCGCCTCGTAGCCGTTGGAGTTCCAGACCAGCGGCAGTCGGAAGCCCCTCGGGATGGCGAGCCAGAGGGCTGCCAGGATCTGGGGAAGGTAGTGGCCGGGGGTGACGAGATTGATATTGTGCGCTCCGAGTCTTTGGAGCTTCAGCATTCTCTCTGCCAGGCCGCGCGTGCTCAATTCTTCCCCATTGCCCAGCTGACTGATCGGAAAGTTCTGGCAGAAACAGCAGCGCAGCGTACACCAGGAGAAAAAAATCGTCCCCGAGCCGCGAGTTCCCGAGATGGGCGGTTCTTCTCCCCGATGAAGGGAGGCAGAGGCGATCTTCGGCTTCAACCCGGCCCGGCAGAAGCCGGTCTTACCGCTGCTGCGGTCAACCCGGCACTGGTGGGGGCAGAGGTCGCAGCTGCGGAGCCTTGCGTACGCCGCTCGAACTCTCTCGCGGAGTTCTCCTGATTGAAAAAGATCATAGTAACGCATGGCAACATCTTTGTAGGGGCGCTGCTTGCCGCGCCCATTTACTGTAATTCGTTGAGGGCGCGGCAAGCAGCGCCCCTACAGATGTGGGGTCATTTCAATCTGGGAATGAACAATGCCTCTACGCATTCTTATGTTTCTCCATCAGAGCCACGAACCGCCCGAACAGGTACTGGGAATCATGGGGCCCGGGAGATGCCTCGGGATGGTGTTGTACGGAGAAGATCGGCAGCTCCTTGTGGCGCATCCCTTCAACGGTCATATCGTTGAGATTTTCGTGGGCCAGTTCGCAGGACTGGGAAAGCGAGGCGATGTCCACGGAAAACCCGTGATTCTGGGCGGTGATTTCAACGGTCCGGGTTGCCAGGTCCATGACCGGGAGGTTCGAGCCGTGGTTGCCGAATTTCAGCTTGACGGTTCGGCCGCCAAGGGCAAGGCCGAGCAGTTGGTGGCCGAGGCAGATGCCGAAGATGGGAATTTTGCCGACCAGGCGCTTGATGTTTTCGATAACCTCGGTCATTGGCTCGGGGTCACCGGGGCCGTTGGAGAGGAATATCCCGTCAGGGTTCATGGCAAGTGCTTCCTCGGCAGGGAAAGTGGCCGGGACAACCGTAACATCGCATCCTGCGGATACCAGGCAGCGAAGGATGTTCAGCTTGATGCCGAAGTCGTAGGCGATCACTTTGTAGGTACGTTCTTTTTTAGAAAAGTCGGCATAACCCTCGCCAATTTTCCAGAGACCCTCTGCCCAGTGATAGGGTTTGTCACAGCTGACACCGGTTGCCAGGTCGAGACCTGCCATGCTGGGAACCGTGCGGGCCTTCCGTATGAGGCTGGCATGGTCGAAGTCGATGGTGGAGATAATGCCGTTTTGTGCCCCGTTGTCACGAAGATGGCGGGTGAGTGCACGGGTGTCGATTCCCTGGATGCCCACTACGCCGTTTTCCTGCAGGTAGGCGCCGAGACTCATGGTGGCTCTCCAGTTGGAATACTCGTCGATGTACTCCTTGACGATGAACCCTGAAAGATAGAGCCTGTTGCTTTCAATGTCTTCCGGGTTGATACCGGTATTGCCGATCTGAGGGTAGGTCATGGTGATCATCTGCCCCTTGTAGGACGGGTCGGTCAGTACTTCCTGGTATCCTGACATGGCAGTATTAAAAACCACCTCGCCGGTTGCTTCTCCGGTGGCGCCAAATGATTTCCCTTCAAAAACACGGCCGTCGGCGAGCGCAAGAACTGCTTTCATGTATTTCTCCCTGCTGTTTGGTATGTCACGTTTGGGACGCAGTGAGCAGCGTCCCAATGGATTCACTGGTTTTTATGGACTATCTTTCCACTGACAATGGTGTAGGCTGCCTGCCCCTTCATTGTACCACCGAGAAAGGGTGAATTCTTCGATTTGCTGGCGAGGCTGCCTGCTGCCACGGTCCATTCCCTGTCCGGGTCGATGATCGTGATATCCGCAACGGCACCCGGTTCGAGGGTTCCCCGGCTGATCCCCAGAATCCGGGCCGGATTCGCGGAAAGCTTTTCGACAAGGGCGTTCAGATCAAGTACTTTTTCCTGCACGAGGGTTAAAGAGAGAGGAAGCGCGGTTTCGAGGCCGATGATGCCGTTGGAGGCCAGGGCGAATTCCACATCCTTTTCGTCACTATGGTGCGGTGCGTGATCGGTGGCGATCGCATCGATTGTCCCGTCGGCAAGCCCCGCCTTGATGGCGGCCACGTCTTCACTGGTTCGGAGCGGCGGGTTCATCTTTGCGTTGGTATTGTAGCCCCTGACCGCGTCTTCGGTAAGGGTAAAGTAATGGGGGGCAGTTTCGCAGGTTACCTTGACGCCGCGCGCCTTGGCATCGCGAATGATCTGGACCGCGCCTTTGGTAGAGACATGGGCAATGTGAATCGGCGAGTTGCTGAATTCGGCGAGATAGACATCCCGTGCTGTCGCCGCATCCTCGGCTACCCAGGGTATGCCCTTAAGTCCCAGTTCGGTGGAGGTGAAGCCATCGTTCATCAGGCCGTCCCCGGACAGTTCCAGATCCTCAGAGTGAGATATGAGGATAATCTCCATGCCCTTGGCATATTCCAGCGCCCGACGCATCAGTTCGGGGTTGGCGAGGGGGCGCCCATCGTCGGAAACCGCTACACACCCGGCTTCTTTCAGATCGCCCATTTCTGCAAGTTTTTCGCCCTTGCTGCCTTGGGTGATGGAGCCGACCGGAAAGACATTGACGAAACCCTCGGCTTTTGCCTTGGTGATGATGTAAGAGGTAACGGCCTTGTTGTCGTTCACCGGATTGGTGTTGGGCATGCAGGCAACAGAGGTGAATCCGCCGGCAGCTGCTGCCCTTGTTCCGGTTACGATGTCTTCTTTGTACTCGAGTCCCGGGTCGCGCAGATGTACATGCATGTCAATCAGCCCAGGGGTGACAATGAGCCCGGTGGCATCGATGACCTCGCAGGATTTGCCGCCGGCAAGCTTCTTGCCGAGTTCTTTTATTGTACCGTTCTCGATCCGGATGTCGAGTTTCTCATCAATCCGTTGGGCCGGGTCGATAATGCGACCACCCTTTATCAAAAGATCCATTTGGCACCTCATGGTATATAAATGTAGGGGCGCTGCTTGCCGCGCCCTTATCGGATTTCTTGTTATTCCGTTGGCCCGCCGCCACTGACATGATAGAGCATCGACATGCGGACCGCCACACCGTTCTCCACCTGTTCGAGGATGACGGAGTTGTCACCGTCGGCTACATCGGAAGAGATCTCCACCCCACGGTTCATGGGGCCGGGGTGCATGACCAGAACACCTGGTTTTGCAATCTTTACCAGCTCCTCGGAAAGCCCGAAGTAGCGGGAGTATTCACGCATGGTGGGGAGAAGGGCCTTTCCCTGTCTTTCCAGCTGGATGCGGAGCATCATGATAACGTCAGCGCCTTCTACCGCGTCTTTCATCCTGCTGCAGACGGTGATATTGCCGAGGCGTTCCACACCGGGTGGGATCAGGGTCGGAGGGCCGGCCAGGAATACCTTGGCTCCCATTTTACTCAATCCGTAAATGTTAGAGCGGGCGACCCGGCTGTGGGTGATGTCTCCGACAATGGCAACCTTGAGTCCCTTCAGGGTGCCCAGCTTTTCACGAATGGTCATCATGTCGAGAAGCCCTTGCGAAGGATGCTCGTGGGCGCCGTCACCAGCATTGATGACCGAATAGGAAACACGTTTTGCCAGGTAGTGGTGGGCCCCGGAGATTGCATGGCGCATGACGATGATATCCGGCTTCATGGCTTCGATATTTCTAGCCGTGTCCGAGAGGGTTTCCCCTTTCTGAACAGCACTGGTGGATGCCGAGATGTTGAGGGTGTCTGCCGAGAGTCGTTTGGCCGCGATCTCGAACGAAGTACGGGTGCGGGTGGATGGCTCGAAGAACAGATTCACAACCGTTTTGCCGCGCAGAGTCGGAACCTTCTTGATCTCCCGCTTGCTGATTTCTTTCATGTTGTCGGCGGTGTTGAGAAGCAGTTCGATCTCTTCCGCCGTCAGATCCTGCAGTCCCAGGATGTCTCTATGTTTGAATGCCATGGCTGCCCCTCCAGATAAGAATGAAAAATCAGGGTTTCTCCAATACTACTTCAATCGGGTGATTGGCTTCGTCGAATTTTACCAGGATATTTTCTTTGCTGCTGGTGGGAACGTTGCGGCCGACGAAGTCGGCGCGGATCGGCAACTCCCGGTGGCCACGGTCAATAAGGACCGCAAGCTGTATGCACTGGGGTCTGCCGTGGTCCATCATGGCATCCATGGCGGCCCGTATGGTTCTTCCGGTGAAAAGCACGTCGTCTACCAGAACAACATTTTTTCCTTCGAGGCTGAAGGGGATTTCGGTTTTTCCGACCGGGAGATGGGCTGACTGAGATTTGATGTCGTCCCGGTAGAGGGTTATGTCCACAGAGCCGACAGGGACGGTAACACCTTCGATTTCCTCCAGGCGGGAGGCCAGTTCGAACGCCAGATAATCTCCACCCGTCCGGATTCCTACGAGCACCAGATCGGAAACTCCCTTGTTTCGCTCCAGTACCTCGTGAGCAATTCGGGTTAGTGCTCTCGTGACTCCAACTCCGTCAAGGATGACGGTTGTTTCTCTATTCACATCGAACCTCCTTGTGCAAGCCATTGAAGAACGGTTCAGGACAGCCGGTCAGGGGTGACTTGCGGCGCAAAAAAAGCCTTTCCGCAAATAGGCGGAAAGGCTTTTGGCTAGTCAATGGACTCGGATTGCTGCATGCCCCCACCTTTGTTAACCTCACAGGGTTAGATTAAAAGGCCGGTCAGTAAATTTGACTTACACTAGCACCATCTCTCGGGTCCGTCAAGGAAGAAAATAGTTCAATCAGGCGCCCTCGTTTTCTCTCACGAGCAGTGCCACATTCTCAACATGGGGGGTCTGGGGAAACATGTCCACTGGCTGAACCTCCTGGGTCCGGTAACCCAGTCCTTTGAGGACGTTGAGATCACGGGCTAAGGTGGTCGGAGAGCAAGAAACGTAGATGATTCGTGTGGGCTTCAAGCTTGAGCAGCTCTGTAAAACCTCATTGTCGCACCCTTTGCGGGGTGGATTCAAAACAACTATATCCGCCTCGAATCCCTCCTCGCTGATGCCCGAGAGCAGTTCCGCAGCGTCGCCAGCTTCGAATTGACAGTTTCGGATGCTGTTCAGGCGGGCGTTTTTTGCTGCATCAGCCACGGCTGTTTCTGCCAACTCGAAGCCGACTATTTCGCGTGCGCTGTCGGCGAGAAAAAGTGAAATGCCGCCAATTCCGCAGTAGACGTCTACAACCGATTCCTTGCCGGTGAGGGCCGCCCATTGTTTCACCTGTTGGTAGATGGTTTGGGCGCCGTCGTTATTTACCTGGAAAAACGAACGGGGAGAAATGGAAAAGCGGATATCTCCGAGTTTTTCGGTGAGTGTCTGCTGTTTTGTGACAAAGTATTCACGGTCACCCATGATTACGTTGCCGGTCGAGTTGTTTACATTTTGTGCGACAACCGTCACTTCAGGAACCGCCTTTTGCAGATGCTTTGCCAGGTGGTGAATTTCGTTGAAGCTGCGCTCACTGGTTACAAAAACAACCATGGCGCGGTTTTCGTGCTCTGAGACGCGGATAACCAGGTAGCGCAGCAAACCATTCTCGGTTTTGGGATTGTAGATAGGTATTTTTCCCTTTCGAATACCTTCCCTGGTGGCTGCTACAATGCGATTGATGAGCGGATGGTGGAGTTGGCAATTCCCCAAGTCGATGACTTCGTGGGTGTTGCGCAGGTAAATGCCGATATTTGGTTCAGCGAACTTTCCTGCGATTACGAGCTTTGCCCTGGATCGATAGAAAAGAGGTTTTTTTGAAGGAAGCACCGGATGAATTTTCGTGTCCCTGAGTGATGAGTAGTTTCTGAAGGCACCCTCTACCAGGCCCTTCTTCCAGTCGAGTTGTGCCTGGTATTTCATCTGGATAAGCGGGCAGCCGTCACAGGAGATTGCCGTGGCGCACGGTGGCTCTATCATGCGTTCCGGTGATCTGCGAATAATTTTAAATGTATCGGCAAAGGTGTCACGCTGGCCGGAAAAGGTAATGCGCGCACGAACCTGTTCTCCCGGAAATGCGCCGTTCACACGGATCCTGATTCCAGTATGGTCTGCGATGCCATAGCCATCTTCGTCGAGGCTGGTAATGGAAAGATCAAGAGCTTGACCTTTCGTCACGTGCTGTTTCGTGGGCTTCGGAATTTGATCAATTTTTTTTCTGTTCATTTGTTTACTAGAAAACAAATGGCGATATTTGTCAATTTTTCTTTGTATGGGGCATGGGTAATTTGCTGAAATGCCTGCTGGTGGCCGCTTTGTGCTCCTGTTGTCGTTGTTCCTGGAATTTTTATCCCCTGTGTCGTCTTGAACAGGGTCATCCCGGGAACAAAATTGAATAATGAAAATCCTTGACACCCGTTATCGCATATCTTATCATAACTTTTCACTTTGCGGGCCTATAGCTCAGCTGGCTAGAGCCACCGGCTCATAACCGGTAGGTCCCAGGTTCGAATCCTGGTGGGCCCACCACCTGATCCATGGGATGATTGGGAATGCCTGTACGGTGCCAAGGTATCCAAAAAATATATCCAACACTGGAGAAAAGAGTGCAACCTTCCGAGATTGCACTCTTTTCTTTTGGCGGGGAAAATGAACCCCAGAGTATCCGACATCGTTGAAATAATTGATAGTATTGCCCCATTTCAGCTGGCTGAGGAATGGGATAATGCAGGACTGCAGGTGGGAGATCCATCGGCTCCGGTTTCGAGAATCATGGTTTCTCTCGACGCAGGAGACGAGGCGATCGATGCCGCGGTTGCAGAACAGTGCCAGCTCCTTTTGACCCACCACCCGCTCATTTTCCGTCCTTTAAAGACAATCAGTCTCGCAGATCCTTCAGGAGCCCTTATCGGAAAAGCCCTGCGCAATTCTCTCAGCATTGTTTCCCTGCATACAAATTATGATATCGCCGAGGGTGGCATAAACGATCTGCTGGCTGACAAGCTTGAGGTTGTTGCCGCGGCGCCACTTTCCGTTACCTCAAGTGGTGCACTGGTGAAGCTTGCCGTTTTCGTTCCGAAAGGTTATGAAGAGAAGGTTTCGCAGGCTCTGTTCCAACTCAGTGGTAGTATCGGTAACTATAGTGATTGTTCTTTTCGGGTCGAAGGTACCGGGACGTTTACGCCCCATGACGGAGCTGCGCCATTCATCGGCACAATCGGAACGCGCGAATATGCTGAAGAAACGAGGATCGAAGTGCTGCTCCGTCAGGCGGATGTAGAGCGGGCACTTGCGGTACTATCGGCTGCCCATCCCTATGAGGAGCCGGCCGTGGATCTGTATCCGCTGTTGAACAAGGGCGTACGGAAGGGCCTTGGCAGGATCGGGTCGCTGAAACAGCCCCTTTCCCTGCAACGGTTTGTTTCCCGTATTAAAGAAGAGTTTGCCGTGGAAGGATTGCGGTTTGTAGGTGATGAAAATCGGATGCTGGGAAAAGTTGCCCTTTGTGGGGGCAGCGGCTCCTCTCTGCTGCGGGAAGCATATTCGCAGGGCGCCGATGTGTTGGTTACCGGGGATGTGAAATATCATGAGGCGCGCGAGGCCCAGGCATTGGGTGTGGCGCTGGTTGATCTGGGGCATTTTGCCTCGGAAATTCCCATGGTGGCAGGATTGGTTTCCCGGTTGGAAAGCGAGTTGTGCGCACGAGGATTTGTCGCGGAACTCATGGCGTGTACAGGTGAAAAGGACCCGTTTCGGTACCGCTGAACTGGTGGTGGAGTATCACCAGGGAATGGACCGCAACAGTGAGACAGGAGGCAGATTTTGGGTAAGAACGTGAGGATTCTGGCGCAACTGCAGGAGATCGATCTCAAGATTGATTCTTCGCGCGGAGAAACGCAGGCTTTGAAGAGCGAAATTGACACTCTGGAGGCCAAGGCGGAAGAAAAAAAGCTGGAAATTGCTCAGCAAAAGACGGAGCTGTGTGCTGTTGAAGCAGAAAAACAGATTCTGGAAGAGAATCTGGCCACGGAGTCGGACTCCATTGCCCGCTCCGAGGAACGTTTGCGGGAGATCAAGACCCAGAAGGAATACCAGGCTGTATCCAAGGAAATTGCCGCGGCAAAAAAAGTGAAGGCCGATCTCGAGGACCAGGTTCTGCAGAAGATCACCCGTAGCGATGAACTGAATGCCATCGTTGCTGAGAAGGAAAGCAATCTGCAGGAATTCGAGGTGAATGCGTCCGCGCGCAAGAGTGAGCTCCAAGCCAGGATCGATCAGCTGGAGGCGGCCGCCTCAGAAGTCTTGGCGGCGCGTGATGAAACTGCCAAAAGTGTTTTGCCTTCCATGATGAAACGTTACGAGACCCTTCGCGAAAAGCGCCAGGGTGTGGCAATTGCCGAAGCAAAAGGCGGTTCCTGTCTGGGCTGCAACATGAATCTTCCCCCGCAGCTTTTCAACAGCCTCTTCAAGGAAGATACCTACATCACCTGCCCGCATTGCCAACGGCTGCTCTTCATGCGCAATGAAGACGGAGATGTTTCTGAGTAATAGATAGATTGGTCGAAGCAGTCCAGATGGCCGCTGCCCGCCGAAGCTTCGGCTAAGGCGGGGAGAGGAAAGTCCGGGCTCCGCAGGGCATGGTGCTGGATAACGTCCAGCGGGGGTGACCCCAGGGAAAGTGCCACAGAGAGAAGACCGCCCGCCGGAGCTTTGGCAAAGGCAGGTAAGGGTGAAAGGGTGAGGTAAGAGCTCACCAGATCCGGTGGTGACATCGGATGCTCGGTAAACCCCACCAGGAGCAAGGCCAAATAGGGGAGCGCTAAGGACGGCCCGTCCATGCTTCCGGGTTGGCTGCTTGATGCCGTCGGTAACGGCGGCACTAGAGGAATGGTCATCACCCATTGCCGGGTAACTTGCGATGGGAACAGAACCCGGCTTACGGTCTGCTTCGGCCAAACAAGTTTTGACAGGATTTTTTTTGCAGGGAGATTTTTTGACGGATCAGGAGCTGTGGCAACGAGCTGTCTCTATCGCCAGGGTCGAATATGAAAACCTTTCCGATCAGGTGAAAGCCCAAGTGTTCGGAATAGGCGAAGCCATTCGGCAGAATAAGCTCGAAATGTATTCCCTGGCAGGGGGGGCGGCCGTTGTCGAGACCTGTGCCGACTGCGGGGGGCTCTGCTGTGAAAAGGGGAAATATCATTTTTCCGCTATTGATCTGCTGATGTATCTTTCGACCGGCAAAGAACTATTTACCCCATCATTCCGCGGAACACCCTGTCCTTTTCTTGGGGAAGAAGGTTGTCTCATGTCCCCTGCTTACCGCCCCTTTACCTGCATAACCTTCCACTGTGAGCGCCTTGAAGAACTTATTCCTTCTGCAGATCTGGAGCGAATGTGCCACCTTGAGCGCAGTTTGCGAGTTCTTTGCCGCCAGATGGAAGAACTGTTCGGGAATAGATTGATGCAGGGGCTTCTTTTGAGTTGTGCACGTTATCTTCATGGTGATGATACGGGAGCCTTACTACTTCTTCGGAGGACCCATGGTAACTACGATTCATGATCTTGTCTCTATTCATATAGAGAACAAGACTGCTTTTTATGCCCGTATCGAGGATATTGTCCCTGATGTAAAGAGGGGTTGGTGGAAAGTCAGTCTGCTTGTTTTGACCCATCCGCTTCAGACTTTTACCTGGATATTGGAAGAAAGTCAGATTAACGGTGCCCCCTTTACCATGGGCGGCACGCCTGTTATGCTTGAAAAAGTGGTGTCCCCCTTGCAGAAGGAAGCCAGCGGGCTTTCATCTGCAGGAGAGAACGACAATGCCCCGGTTACAGATAAAAAGGAGCCGGCAAAGGTCGTCTCTCTTGTCGATCGCAAGAAAGAGAAGTGAATAGAGCGGGTGTCGTCCCATTTTCGACCAGTTGTTTCCTGTTTTTTGCTCGGTACGTGCCGTCTTTCTTTTTCCATGTTTGTTCTCCGGCCGGAACCTGTTAAAGAATAAAGACTTATTGGGGTTCCCGGCACTGAAGTTTTTACGTTTATTCCGGTCAGGAGTCCATTTGTCGCCCCTCTTCCTGTAGTCCTCTTAACTCCCCGAAAAATCGTAGTAAATTTCTCTTTTCTTGCAATACTTTTGCCTTGACAACATCCTGGACGCTTAGTATAGTTTGACCACGTAGGTGGTATAAAGTGGTAAAGTGTGGAAAAAGTGCCGGAGGGGCAATGTTTCGGGGGATTTTTACTACCACCATTGATGCCAAGGGGCGGACCAGCCTTCCGGCAAAGTTTCGCGAAGTCCTGGTGGAAGCCTTCGGCGATGAAAGGTTTTTCATCACCAATTCCAATCCGGTGCGACTGGGTGACGGGGTTTCCTGTTCCGGTCTGGCGATTTATCCCTACCAGGAATGGCTGAATATGGAGGAAAAGCTTGTCAAAGGCAGCGGTCTCGGACTTTCATCGTCTGAGTTGGCAGCCGTGAAGAGAAAAATCGTGGCGCCGGCTGTCGAATGTTCCGCTGACAAACTTGGCAGGATTCTGATACCGCCCCATCTTCGCAAAGGCGCTTCTCTTGAGAGAGAAATTGTCTTTTCCGGTCTCCTGAACAAAGCTGAGATCTGGAGCCTTGCGGAATATGAAAAAGTTCTCCGTCAGGATGACGAAAATTTCCCTGACGATTCGCCGGCTTTGGCCGAACTGGGTTTGTAGTGGGCGATTTTCGCCATATATCAGTCCTCTATGATGAGGTCCTTCACTATCTGCAACCTCGTTCCGGCGGGGTTTATGTGGATGGAACCCTGGGGGGTGGCGGACACGCACGAGGAATCCTGGAATGCTCATCACCTGACGGAATGCTGCTTGGCTTTGACCGGGATCAGGAGGCTTTGGATGCGGCGGGATTGAGTCTTTCGGCTTACGGGAGTCGCGTCAAACTCTTTCACGAAAACTATTCCCATCTCTCCGATGTGCTGGTGCGGGAAGGGATCGAATCGATTGACGGCATGGTGCTCGACGTTGGTGTGTCGTCCCATCAACTGGACAAGGCAGAGCGCGGTTTCAGCTTCCAGCAGGATGCTCCACTGGATATGAGGATGGACGGATCCTCCGGGAGAACCGCCGCTGATCTCGTTAATACCCTTTCGGAAAAGGAGCTGGAGCAGATCCTCTGGGATTTCGGTGAGGAACGCTGGGCCAGACGAATTGCCTCAATGATAGTTGCGGCGCGAAATGTGGAACCTGTCACGACTACGGCGCGACTTGTTGACCTGGTGAAAGGCGCCATTCCCCGGGCACGCTGGGAAGCACGTCTGCATCCTGCTACCAGAACCTTTCAGGCCCTGCGCATTGCCGTCAATGAAGAGCTTCAAAGCTTGGAGCGTGGACTGGTTGCCGGAATTGAATCGTTGAAAAAGGGCGGCCGAATCGTTGTTATTTCTTTCCACTCCCTGGAAGACAGGATAGTGAAAAATGTCTTTAATGAATTTGCCAGAGGATGCATCTGTCCGAAAAGTGTTCCGAGGTGCGTCTGTGGGAAGCTTCCTGTCCTGCGAAAACTGACGGGGAAACCAGTGGTTGCGGGTGTGGAAGAGATCGCTGTAAATCCCCGGTCCCGCAGTGCAAAACTGCGGGCCGCTGAAAAACTGTAAAGGGAAAGGAGTCTGCTGCCTTGTCAATCGCCAAAACTGCACTCAGCAAAGTAGCCTCGCCGAAAAAAATGGAGTTGGCGGCTTCACAGAGATGGGACCTCTTTCCGTATCTTGTTACTCTTCTGTCTCTTCTTACTCTCCTCTCGCTTTTTCACGTCTGGTCAAGGGTGAAGGTCGTTGATTTGAATCTTGAGATAACGGAGGCAAGCCACCTGTTCAAAGGATTACAGCAAGAGAGGAATCGGCTGAAACTTGAGGTCGCCTCCCTGAAGCATCCGGCACGGATAGAGGCGCTGGCAAAGGGTGAATTAGGAATGGCTCTGCCCAGCGAACAACAGGTGATTGTCGTCAAATGAAGGATGCCAAGGAAAAATGGTCCAGAATCCGTATCCGCATCATCGGAGTCCTGTTTGCCGTTTTCTTTGTAATAACGTCGTTTCGGGCTTTCTATCTCCAGATCCTCAAGAAAGCTGACTGGACCAGGATCGCAGAAAGGCAGCACCAGAAAATCGTTCCCCTGACTCCTGCCCGCGGTACGATTTATGACAGTAGCGGGGCGGCACTTGCCGTTTCTATCGAAATGGATTCCTGCTTTGCAGAGCCTGTCTTTATCGAAGAACCTGGAGACGCGGCAGTAAAGCTTGCCCCCGTTCTTGGAATGCCACGGCAGGAACTCCAGCGAAAGCTTTCCGGAAAGAGAGGCTTCGTTTGGCTGCGACGCCAGATCACTCCGGACATGACTCGAAAAATTCGGGATCTGAAGATTGGCGGAATCGGATTTGTAAAGGAGTTGCGGCGTTTCTACCCGAACTCCGAGGTTGCCTCCCATGTGATCGGATTTACCGGCCTTGACCCGCAAGGGCTTGAAGGTGTTGAACTGAAGTATAATTCACAAATTCTCGGAAATAACGGCTACCTGGTTACTGAGCGAGATGCCCTGGGACGAGATATTGCCCTCATGGACAAGGTTGTCCAGAAGTCGTCAAAGGGATACAACCTTACTCTGACAGTGGATAAAAATATCCAGTACGTCACCGAAAAGGAGCTTGCCAAGGCGGTTACGGAAAGCAGGGCGGCCGGAGGAATGGCGCTGGTAATGGATCCCCAGACAGGAAAAGTTCTGGCGATGGCTTCCTATCCAACTTTTAACCCTAATGCTTTCCGCAACTATTCCAAAGACTCTCTGCGGAACAGGGTGATTGCCGACACCTTTGAACCGGGTTCGACGATGAAGGTCTTTCTCATTGCGGCTGCCATGGAAGCAAAGCTTGTTGGTCCGAATGATTCGTTCAATTGTGAAAACGGCAGTTACGCAATCGGTGGCAGGATTATCCATGATACCCATAAGTATGGAAACCTGCGGGTGTCGGAAATTCTGAAATATTCGAGCAATATCGGGTCAGCAAAAATCGGCAGTCGCCTCGGGGCAGAGAGATTGCTGGCCAGTCTGAAAAATTACGGGTTCGGTGAGAAAACCGGCGTTGATCTTCCGGGGGAAGTTTCCGGCTACCTGCGGGACCGTAGTCGCTGGTATCCGATTGATCTGGCAAACATATCATTTGGGCAGGGCCTTTCGATTTCTTCCCTTCAGCTGGCGACCGCGGTTTCTGCCATCGCCAACGGAGGATTGTTGATGAAGCCGTACCTGGTCGAAAAGATTACTGATGATGCAGGAACAGTTATTCGCCAGTTTTCACCCGAGATCCGTCACCGGGTGAGTTCTTCCCGAACTGCCCAGACAATGACGAAGATGATGGCAAGTGTCACGTCAGAGGGAGGGACCGGACTGAATGCCGTGGTTGACGGCTACCTGGTTGCCGGGAAAACCGGAACTGCCCAGAAGGTTGATCCGATGACGAGATGCTATTCCGCAACAAAGCGTACCGCGTCATTTGTCGGCTTCGTACCTGCTGATAATCCGCGTCTCACCATTCTGGTGGTCGTCGACGAACCGAAAACCAGTTCCTATGGGGGAGTTGTTGCCGCACCGGCGTTCCGGGAGATCGCGCACCAGTCGCTGTGTTACCTGAAGGTGCCTCCCACCCTTCCCTTGAAAGCGAAGGCCATGACACCGGAGCGCAAGGAATCTTCCACGACCCAACTGGTCCAGGCGCCCATTTTTGCCGAAGGTGTAATCGATGAGGTGGTTGGTGGCGGCATGATGCCAAATTTTCGCGGGATGAGCATCCGTCAGGTTATGCGTTATATGGAAAAGAATTCCCTGAATGTAAAAATTATGGGGAGTGGTCGTGCCGTTGAGCAAAATCCACAACCAGGCCAGCAGATAGCTCCGAAAAATCAGGTCTGGGTGAGGTTCGCCCCCTCTGCGTAATGATGAAAAACAGGGGCGTTCCAGGAAAAATTGGCGGATAAGGTCTGCCAGGGAGAGGTTCAGTGCGGTTTTCCGAACTTTTGCAATCTATCGGAGAGCCGGTGCGGGTCACCGGTACTACGGATATGGAAATCCGAGGACTCTTCTATGATTCCCGCGCGGTTATTCCGGGCGGGTTGTTTTTCGCCTTGCGTGGGGCAGCCGTTGATGGTCATTCCTTCCTCTCTCGGGCAGCTGGCGCCGGGGCTGTTGCTGTTGTCGTAGAGGATGAGTCCGACCTTCCCGCAGGGGTTACCGCGGTCACGGTTCATGATGCAAGGCAGGCCATGGCCAGGATGGCCGCCTGTTATTATGGCGACCCTACGGCAGGCGTCCCCTTGATCGGCATTACCGGAACCAACGGAAAAACTACCACCACCTACCTGATCGAGTCGATACTCGCCAAGGGAGGAATTCCGCCGGCGGTCCTCGGCACCATTAACTACCGTTTCGGGGCAACCCGTTTCGAATCTTCGCACACGACGCCCGAGTCGGTTGATCTCCAGAAAATGTTGCGACAGCTGGTCGATCTCGGTGCCAAGGGTGTTGTGATGGAGGTTTCCTCTCATTCCCTTGAGCAGAAAAGGGTTGATGGCTGCCTGTTCGATGTGGGGGTCTTTACCAACCTTACCCGGGACCATTTGGACTATCATCACGATATGGAGTCCTACCTGGAAAGCAAACAGCGGCTTTTCACCGAACTACTGGTTCCCGATCGGCATAAGCGGCTGCGGCATGCGGTGGTAAATATCGACGATCCGGCCGGGTTGGTAATAGCCCGTTCCGCAGCCTGTCCGGTCCTTACCTATGGTCTTGATCCCGCTGCCGCGCTTTCGGCACGGGATGTTGTTTTTTCCACGGCAGGAATTAGTGGAATACTCACAACACCTGCCGGTGAGTCAGCATTCTCGTCGCGCCTTTTGGGCCGCTTCAATCTGTACAACATTCTGTCTGCCGCCGGTGCTGCGTATGCGCTGGGCCTGTCACTTGATACCATACGCTCCGGTATTGAGGAGCACGGCAAGGTGGAAGGCCGGCTGGAACGGGTTGAGAATGACCGGGGGGTCACCGTGCTGGTGGATTATGCCCATACCGGTGATGCCCTGGAGAACGTCCTGCAAACCCTGCAGGAACTTGCAACTGGCCATATAATAACCGTTTTTGGCTGTGGCGGCGATCGCGATCGCGGCAAACGGCCGCTCATGGGTGCAGTCGCAGGGCGTTACAGCGACCTTGCAATCATAACCTCTGATAACCCCCGGACTGAAGAGCCGGCGGCAATTATCCGTGAAGTGCGGGAAGGTCTTCTTCCCCTAAGCATCCGGGAATACCGTCTTGCGGAGCTGTCCGCTACCATTGTGGAGAAAGGTTTCCTCACGGTCGAATCTCGGCGCGAAGCAATCAGGCTGGCTATTCGTATTGCCAGACCGGGAGATATTGTCCTGGTTGCCGGTAAAGGGCACGAAGACTATCAGATTATTGGTAAGGAAAAGCACCATTTCGATGACCGGGAAGAAGCTGCGATCGCTCTTCGCATGACAGGGGGGGTGGAATGAAGCCAGCCTTTACCGTTAGCGAGATAGTTAAGGCCGTTGGCGGAACCGTGACCGGAGTGACAGATGCCAGGGTACTGGGGGTCTCAACTGATTCCCGTAGTGTGGAACCCGGAGAGCTGTTCGTGCCCCTGCGGGGAGAGCGATTTGACGGCCACGAATTCATTGCTGCGGCTTTGGCGCGCGGGGTCAGGGTTTTGCTGGCGGAGCAGGGCCGCTACGACCTGGAGAGCCTGCCGACAGGTGCCAGTTGCATTACGGTAGCGGATACTTTGCGGGCGCTCGGCGATCTGGCTGCATTCCACCGCACCCGGTTTTCCCTGCCGGTGGTTGCTATTACCGGCAGCAATGGCAAGACTACCACCAAAGAGATGCTTGCGACCATTTTAGCTCGCAGTGGGGACGGACTGAAAACCGCGGGTAATTTGAACAATCTCATAGGGCTCCCCCGCATGGTCTTTCAATTGTCTGAAGCTCACAGCTGGGCGATCTTGGAAATGGGCATGAGTGAACCCGGAGAAATTGACCGACTGGCGGAGATTGCCCGACCCGACTTTGGGGTGATTACCAATGTGGCGCCTGCGCACCTGCAGAGCATGGGGAGCATTGCCGCTGTTTCCTCCGCCAAGGGAGAACTGTTTCTCCGTCTTTGCCAGGGTAGTACAGCCGTCTTCAATGCAGACGACCCTTTTGTTGCCGAATTGCCGACGCCTCCGGGGGTCCGAAAAATTTCCTTTGGACTCGGTGAGGCCGAGGTCCGGGCAGAAAAGATTGAATCGCTGGGCAGGGCAGGGCAATCCTTTGTCCTTATTCTCCCCTCGGGGATGATAGCGGTTAAAATGAAGGTTTTCGGCCGCCACAATGTCCAGAATGCACTGGCCGCCGCAACTGTTGCGCATCTGCTGGGGCTTGCTCCGGATGACATCCGAAAAGGGCTGGAGTCCTTTTCCCCGGTGGAGAAACGCTTTTCGCCCGAGGATATCAACGGAATTCTGCTGATTGATGACAGCTACAATGCCAATCCCGCTTCGATGCGGGCAGCGCTCACTACCGTAGCCGGCCTGAAAGGGACCGGCCGCGGCATTGCCGTTCTTGGCGACATGCTTGAGATGGGAGAATCTTCCCCCGCGATGCATGAAGAAATCGGCAGTCTGGCCGCCCATTGCGTGGAGAGACTCTACCTTCTGGGCGACATGGCGGAATACGTCGCCCGTGGGGCAATGGCGGGAGGGCTTCCTGCCGAAGCGATTATTCTTGCGCAGAGTCATGCCGAGATTCTTGACGATTTAGGTCGTGCCATGCGGCCGGGTGATTGCGTACTGGTAAAAGGTTCGCGCGGTATGCGGATGGAAACGGTTGCCGAAGGAATAAGAAATGAATTTCCTGCCGGAGCGGCGAAAGGGGCTGTGAACTGATGCTGTACAATCTCCTCTACCCACTGGCGACAGAGTTTCATTTCCTGAATGTCTTCAAATACCTGACCTTCCGAACCATCTATGCGGTGATTACGGCGCTTGTTGTTTCATTCCTGCTTGGTCCCTGGATGATCCGCAAGCTGCAATCAATCCAGATGATGCAGGTGATCAGGACCGACGGACCCGAATCGCATCTGAAAAAGCAGGGGACTCCCACCATGGGCGGGGTGCTCATCCTGACTGCTATCGTAATCCCGACGCTTCTCTGGGCCGACCTTTCCAACAGATATATCTGGATCGCCCTCTCTGTTATCGTCGGTTATGGTCTGATTGGTTTCGTGGACGATTACAAGAAAGTGGTGGAGAAAAACCCCAAGGGACTCTCAGCCCGGCAGAAGACCTTCTGGCAGGTGTTTATCGGTCTCCTGGTAGGCTGCATCCTCTATTATACGCCCGGTTTTTCTACAGCCCTGACGGTACCGTTTTTCAAGAATGCCACTCCCGATCTGGGAATTTTCTACATTCCGTTTGTCATGCTGGTCATCTTCGGGGCCAGCAGTGCGGTGAATTTAACGGACGGCCTTGACGGACTGGCGATCGGCCCGGTATCCATCAACGCCGGTACCTATCTGCTCTTTACCTATATTGCCGGTAACGTAAAGCTGGCAAGCTATCTCCAGGTACCCTATGTTGCGGGAGCCGGTGAGCTGGCGATCCTCTGCGGCGCCATGGCCGGCGCCGGGCTCGGCTTTCTCTGGTACAACTCCTATCCTGCCGAGGTATTCATGGGGGACGTGGGATCTCTGCCCCTTGGCGGCGGCCTCGGTGCCGTTGCGGTCATTACCAAGCAGGAGATTTTACTGGTTATAGTAGGCGGCATCTTCGTGGTGGAGGCCCTGTCGGTCATTTTCCAGGTTGGCTCATACAAATACCGTGGCAAGAGAATTTTTCGCATGGCACCTATCCATCATCACTTTGAACTGAAGGGTGTCGCGGAGCCGAAAATTATCGTACGATTCTGGATAATTACCATCATTCTGGCACTGATTGCCATATCGACCTTGAAGGTCAGATGACAGGTTCTGCAGGGCTACCATCCGGTCTGCCCTGAGATGAAGGTAGAAAATGGATTTAAGGGACAAGAAAATACTGGTGGTGGGTCTGGCCAGAACGGGAGCGGCGGTGGCTCGGTTCCTCTGCGAGTGTGGTGCCAGGGTAACTGTCAGCGACAGCAAGGGAAAAGAGGCACTGGTTCCTTTCCTCTCGACACTGTCAGCTTTGGAAATCACCTATGAGCTCGGTGGTCATGGCGCCGATACTTTTCTTGGTGCGGACCTGATCGTGGTAAGCCCCGGTGTGCCGCTGGATATTGCCCCGCTGGTGCTGGCCAGGAATCAGGGGGTCCCGGTTATCAGCGAGATCGAGCTGGCCTACGAATTTATCGACGCGCCTATTGCAGCAATTACCGGAACCAATGGCAAGACCACGACGACCACCCTGGCAGGTGAAATTTTCCGGAAATGCGGATTCAGAACCTTTGTCGGAGGCAATATCGGCAACCCTCTGATCGATCTGGTGATTTCGGGAAAGCGGACCGATCGGGTTGTGGCGGAAATCAGCTCCTTTCAGCTGGAAGGGATTGTCCGGTTCCGCCCCCGCGTCGCGGTTCTGCTCAATATTACCGAAGACCATCTTGACCGTTACGCCAGCTACCAGGAGTACATTGACGCCAAGCTCAGGGTATTTGCCAATCAGACCGCCGATGATTATGCGATTCTGAATATTGACGATCCTCTGGTGGCGGCCTGTGCCGATACGCTTGCGGCCCGGGTCGTACCCATGAGCAGGCTCACGGTTCTGGAGCAGGGCATTTTCTACCATAATGGCGTGATCACCTTTGCCTGGGACGGGCAGTTGGAGCACTTTCCCACCGACTCCTTCAAGCTCCGCGGGGTGCATAATGTTGATAACTGCATGGCTGCTCTTGCCACGACCCTGCTGATGGGGTGTCCTGCCGCGGCGGCCCTGGCGGCGGTTGCAGGTTTTTCCGGTCTTCCTCACCGCATGGAGCTGGTGGCGACAATCAACGGCGTGACCTACTACAACGACAGCAAGGGAACCAACGTAGGCAGCGTGGTAAAGTCTCTGGAAAGTTTTCCCGGAAACATCACGCTCATCGCGGGTGGCAAGGACAAGGGCGGCGAGTATGCTCCCCTTGCCGACCTGGTTCGGGAACGGGTGAGTCATCTGATTCTGCTTGGCGAGGCCCGGGAAAAGATCCGTGACGCCCTGGGCCATCTTACCGAGACGATCCTGGTAGACAGTCTCGAAGAGGCGGTGCAGGAGGCCCATCGCCTGGCAGAACCGGGAGATGTGGTACTGTTTTCTCCGGCCTGCTCCAGTTTTGACATGTTCAGGAACTATGAAGTGCGCGGTGAGCGATTTGTCTCGGCCGTGTGTGGACTCATCGAGGAGGCGGAATAGATGAGCAGATCCGAAGGATACGATCTGATTATCGTGCTCATGGTTGTGGCCTTGACCTGCTTTGGTGTGGTCATGGTCTATTCTTCCTCATCCATCATGGCGGCAAAGAAATATCATGACGAATTCTACTTCCTGAAGCGCCAGGGCATCTTTCTCGTTCTCGGCATCAGTGCCATGATCGGAGCCATGCGGATTGATTACCACTTCTGGAAAAAAGCGGCGGTGCCGATCCTGATATTCTGCCTGGTCCTCCTCGGGCTGGTTCTGATTCCTGGAATCGGCGGCAGCGCCGGCGGCTCGTCACGCTGGATCCGGCTTCCGGGATTTTCCCTGCAGCCTTCGGAAATGGCAAAGATTGCCTTTATCATGTATATGGCCTATTCCCTCGACAAAAAACAGGACAAGATGAAGCACTTCTCGACAGGCTTCCTGCCGTATATGGTTGTCCTGGCGGTGATGCTGATGTTCCTGCTGAAGCAGCCTGACCTGGGTTCCTCCCTGACCCTCGGGGCGGTTGCCATGGCGATGCTGTTTGCCGCCGGCACCAGGTTATCCTATATCCTTTCCATGGTGTTGCTGGCGCTGCCGTTCCTCTATTATGCCATTATGCATGTTGATTACCGTCGCCGGCGCATCATGGCCTTTCTGAATCCCTGGGAAGATCCGACCAATACCGGCTTTCAGATCATCCAGTCCTGGATTGCGGTCGGTACCGGCGGATTGTTCGGCCAAGGGCTCGGTGAGGGGAAGCAGAAACTGTTCTATCTGCCTGAGGCACATACCGACTTTATCTTTGCCGTGGTGAGCGAAGAGCTGGGCTTTCTCGGCTTTATGGTGATCTCTGCCATGTTTTTCCTGCTGGTGATGAGGGGGACCCGCGTTGCCATCTATGCGGAGGACAATTTCGGCAGATCCCTGGCATTCGGCATCACCACCCTGATCGGGATCGAGGCATTCGTCAATATTGCCGTGGTAACCGGCATTTTTCCCACAAAGGGACTGGCGCTTCCCTTCATCAGCTATGGGGGTAGTTCTCTCATCATTACACTTTTTGCCATAGGGATATTGCTCAACATCTCTTCACGGGTACGGGTGACGCCATGAGAATTCTTATCGCGGGCGGTGGCACAGGCGGTCATCTCTTTCCGGGGATTGCCGTTGCGGAGGAGTTCCTGGCAAGGGATCCGGGCAACGAAGTGCTGTTTGTCGGTACGGAGAGGGGCATCGAAGCTCGTGTTCTGCCCCGGTTTGGATATCATCTGAAATGCATTGCCACGACCGGAATGCGGGGCAAAAATGTGTTTTCCAAGGTGAAAGGAGTCTGGCTGCTGCTGCTTGGCTATGCACAGTCCCGGAGAATCATCCGCACTTTTAAGCCGGATCTGGTTCTCGGTGTCGGTGGCTATGCCTCGGGCCCCCTTGTTCTGGCTGCCAGAAACAGCTCCTGCAAGTGCTTTATCCATGAGCAGAATGCCCTGCCGGGTCTGACGAACCGGATACTTGCCAGGGTGGTGCAGACAGTTTTTATCTCGCTGGAGGAGTCACGTCGGCACGTTCCGGCGGGAAAGCTGCTCTTGACGGGAAACCCCCTGCGGAGGCAGATCCTGGATAGACTGAGCGAGGAGCGCAGGGCGAATGGAAACGGCAATGGGTTTCGCTTGCTGGTTTTTGGCGGCAGTGCCGGAGCCCACCGGATCAATATGGCCATGATCGAGGCGCTGCCGGAACTGGCTGCCTTGAGGGATCGCATTACCATCACGCATCAGACCGGCGAGGCTGATCTGGAAGCCGTTCAGCAGGCCTACCTCCGCGAAGGTTTTTGCGCCGAAGTGGTGCCGTTCATCGATAACATGGCTGAGGCTTATCAGAAAGCCGATCTGATTTTGTGCCGGGCCGGTGCAACCACCATTGCCGAGGTGACGGCCTGCGGCAAGGCCTGTATTTTTGTCCCCTATCCATATGCCACGGACGATCACCAGCGAAAGAATGCCGAAGCTCTGGTGAACAAAGGTGCCGGGTTCATGATTCTTGACCGGGAACTCTCGGGAAAAAGGCTTGCGGCAATGATCGAGGAACTGGAGCGTAACCCCGCGGTCCGAAAGTCGGCCGGGATAAAAGCCGCTGCCATGGCGCGGCCGGACGCAGCAAAAATCATCGTAGATGCAATGCTTGCGGCATAAAAAAACACGACGGCAAGCAAAAGCAAAGTGAAATCAATTAAATGACCCGGAGGGGCAGGCCCCTGTGCCTGCCCTTGAATGGGCTGCCGCAGAGGACGGGCGTCCCTGCCGGAATAAGAAGGCACCATGTACGGAAAAATAGAGAAGATACATTTTGTCGGTATTGGCGGCATTGGCATGAGCGGTATTGCCGAGGTTCTCCTGAACCTGGGGTACAAGGTTTCCGGTTCGGATCTTCGCAGGTCGGAGATTACCGAACGGTTGGCCGGACTGGGTGGGGAGATATTCTATGGCCATCTACGGGAGAATGTCATTGGCGCGGGTGTGGTGGTTATCTCCAGCGCAGTGAAGGATGACAATCCCGAGGTCCAGGAGGCGCGCGAGAACCTGATACCGGTGATCCCCAGGGCTGAGATGCTTGCCGAGCTGATGAGGATGAAATACGGCATTGCCATTGCCGGCACCCACGGCAAGACCACCACCACTTCGATGGTTGCGACCCTTCTTGGCTATGCCGGGATCGACCCGACCATTGTCATCGGCGGCCGACTTAACTCACTGGGCAGTAATGCACGATTGGGCCAGGGGAAATTCCTCGTGGCCGAGGCGGATGAATCGGACGGCTCGTTCCTGAAGCTCTCCCCGACAATTGCCGTTGTCACGAATATCGATGCCGATCACCTTGACTTCTATAGCGGAATTGAGGAGATCAAAGATACCTTTGTCGAATTCATCAACAAGGTTCCCTTTTACGGTTTGAACGTCCTGTGTCTCGACAGTGACCACGTGGCGGACATTATTCCACGCGTCAATAAACGCTTTATTACCTACGGACTGAGTGCCCAGGCGGATATCCGGGCTTGTGATATAAAGCTGAAAGGACTCGACACGTCCTTTGTGGCCCAATACCGCGGCGAGCGGCTCGGCGAGATCAGCTTCAAGATGCCTGGCGCCCATAATGTCCTCAATGCCTTGGCAGCGATTGGCGTGGCGCTGGAACTGAATGTTCCTTTTTCAGTGATCCAGGAGGGCTTCCGTGATTTCGGCGGAGTTGGTCGTCGATTCCAGGTAAAGGGTGAGGTGGGTGGCATCATGGTGGTGGATGACTACGGTCATCACCCGACAGAGATTCGGGCAACTTTGGCGGCAGCAACTTCGGGATGGGACAGGCGTCTCGTGGTCGTCTTTCAGCCGCACCGGTACACCCGGACAAAGGAGTTGTACGACGATTTCGTCAAGGCCTTCCATGATGCCGAGGTGCTGATCCTGACCGATATCTACCCCGCCGGTGAGGAGCCGATCGAAGGGGTGACTGCCGAGGCTCTTGCTCGCAGCGTCAGACAGCATGGACAGAAAGATGTCTCCCATATCGCCGATCGCGAGGAGCTGGTGGCTCACCTGCTGGAAATCCTGAAACCGGGCGACATCCTGCTGACCCTCGGGGCGGGCAATATCTGGCAGACTGGAGAGCTCCTGCTCCAGAAGATGGAAAAAGTGCTGTGAAAAAAGCTTTCTCCGAACGTATCGTGCGAGAGATTCGTGGCACGGTACTTCGTGATGAACCCATGGCTCGGCATACATCGCTGAGGGTCGGGGGGCCGGCTGACTGGTTTGTTCTGCCCATGGACGCGGATGATCTGCAACACCTTCTGGCGCTCTTGGATGAATATCGACTACCGTTCCTGGTGCTGGGTGGAGGCTATAACCTCTTGGTCAGGGACGGCGGTATCAGGGGCTGTGTTATCTCGCTGGAAAAATTCGATCAGCTGGAGCGAGAAGGGGAAAACCTGATTCATGCCGGGGCGGGAGTCGAGAATGCCGCACTCGCCCGCTTTTGTCGGGACCAGGGGCTGGCGGGGCTTGAATTCCTGGTGGGAATACCGGGGAGATTGGGAGGGGCACTGGCGATGAATGCCGGAGCCGGCGGTGGCGAGATAACTGATTCGCTGGATACCCTGCTAACCCTCAAGGGTCGGACATTCATGAAAGGGGAAAAGTCGCAGCTGGTCTTCGGCTACCGCTTCCTGCAGCTTGAGCAAGGAGAAATCATCTGTCAGGCTTCATTCCGACTCACGAAGGATGATCCGGCAGAGATCCGTAGCCGAATGGAGTCATTCCTTGAAAAACGACGCGCAACTCAGCAGGTGGGCTACCCAAATGCCGGTTCGTTCTTCAAGAACCCTCCCGAGGGTCCTGCCTGGCGATGTATCGATGGCGCCAAGTTGCGAGGGGTACGGATCGGCGGTGCGGAAGTATCGACTGTCCATGCAAACTTTCTGGTGAACAGGGGCGGGGCTTCAGCTGATGATTTCCTGGCCCTGGCAGCCAAGGTTAAGGAAACGGTCAGGGAACAATTCGGAGTTGAACTGCAGGAAGAAGTCAGAATTGTCGGAGAGCACCGGGAAAGGTAATTTCGGATAGGATCGGATAGAAATAAAATGATGTCACGAGAAGAACTTAAAGCAAAGAAAATCGGGGTGTTGTACGGTGGGCTCTCCGCGGAGCGGGATGTGTCTCTCAAGAGCGGTACGGCTGTCTGTGAAAACCTCCTTTCCTTGGGATACGACGCGTTGGCCATTGACGTTGACAGATCTCTGGCTCGAAAACTCGCCGACGCCGGTGTTGAGATTGCCTTTGTGGCGCTCCACGGCCGCTATGGCGAGGACGGTGCGGTCCAGGGTTTGCTGGAGATGATGGGGATTCCCTATACCGGCTCCGGAGTTCTCGCCAGTGCGCTGGCCATGAACAAGATATTTGCCAAAGCAGCGTTCCAGTCGGCCGGACTCCTGGTTGCTCCCTACCGGGTTCTGAGGAGCGGTGAGGAATTTGATCTTACCTTGCTCGAATTCCCGTTTCCGGTGGTGGTAAAGCCATCCCAGGAAGGGTCATCGGTGGGAGTCAGCATCGTCAAGACTCCCGAGGAAATCCCGGCTGCTCTTGAGCTTGCTTTCCGCTATGACAGTGAAATCCTTCTGGAACAGTTTATTGCCGCGCGGGAGATTCAGGTGGGAATCCTTGGAGATCAGGCTCTCGGTGCCATTGAAATCGTCCCCCGCAACGAATTCTACGATTTTGAGGCAAAATACACCCCAGGCATGGCGGAGCATATTTTTCCTGCTCCACTGCCGGAGGTTTTGTACCGTAAGGCCTTGCAGGTCGGGGTTCTTGCCCATCGATCCCTTGGTTGCTGCGATTACAGCCGTGTTGATCTGCTTGTTACGCCGACGGAAGAATGCTACATTCTGGAGGTCAACACCCTTCCGGGGATGACAGCCCTCAGCCTTTTTCCCGAAATTGCCGGAGGGGTCGGCATTTCCTTTGGCGAGTTGCTGGAAAAAATACTGCTTTCCGCGTCTTTGAAAATAAGAGTCTAGATTCAGGATATACGCCTTTGGCGGTGGCCCATGCGTGACATGCATCACAAAAAACAGAATCCACAGCAAAACCGGAATCGCCAGAAGCGGGAGCGAAAGCCACGCAAGCCGATACAGTTTCGTCGCATGCTCAAAAAAGCGGCTCAGGTCTGTGCCGCATTTGTCCTGACTACCCTGCTCTGGACTCTCGGTACGGAAACGTACCAGATATTTGCCGATGCGACTTTTTTCAAGCTGGAACGGATCGAAGTGCCTCGCTTGCAGAAACTTTCACGCGATGAGATAGTCGGTCTTACCGGGGTCAAACTTGGGAATTCCCTGTTAAAGCTTGACCTGCAGCATGTGGCGGAACAGCTGGAAAAGAACCCCTGGGTCGAGAAGCTGAAGGTTCGTCGGCGTTTTCCCGGCACACTTTCGATCGAGATCACCGAACGGGTGCCGGTGGCAGTCGTGAACATGGGATATTTGTACTACCTGGATTCCAAGGGGGAGATCTTCAAGCCTTTGACTGAGGGCGACCAACTTGACTTTCCCGTCCTTACCGGGATCACGGAAGAGGATCTGCTGAAGGATGCCGACGGCACGAAAAAAATGCTGACGATGGCCCTTGGCCTCATGGAAATGCTGAAGAAAGGGACTGAGTTTCGCTTGAGCGATGTATCGGAAATTCACCTGGATAAGGGCTACGGCTACACGCTGTTTACTGCCCAGGGCGGAATTCCGGTAAAGCTTGGCAACTCCGATTTTCAGGGAAAACTGGTCCGCTTCAGCCGGATCTACAAGGAGCTGACAGCGCAGATAGCATCACTTGAATATGTTGATTTGAATTATCCGGATAAAATTATCGTGAAAAAGGTGTAATAAAGAGGAGGGGGCCATGGCCAACAGAAGGGAAAATCTGATAGTGGGGCTCGATATCGGCACCACGAAAATATGTGCCATCGTCGGCAATGTGACCGAAGATGGTGTCGACATCGTCGGTATCGGTACCAGCCCGTCCCGAGGTCTCCGCAAAGGGGTGGTCATCAATATCGAAACAACGGTCGCATCCATCAAGAAGGCCATTGAAGAGGCTGAGTTGATGGCCGGCTGTGAGATCAAATCGGTGTATGCCGGCATTGCCGGCGGCCATATCAAAGGTTTTAACTCCCAAGGCGTGATTGCCATAAAGAACCGGGAAGTTGCCCCCGATGACGTGCGCCGGGTCATTGATGCTGCCAAGGCCATTGCAATACCCATGGATCGGGAAGTAATCCATATCCTGCCTCAGGAATTCATTATCGACGATCAGGATGGTATTCGCGAACCCCTCGGCATGAGCGGCGTTCGCCTCGAGGCGCGGGTACACATCGTGACCGGTGCAGTGGCAAGTGCCCAGAATATTATCAAGTCCTGCAACCGGGCTGGTCTTGATATGGCGGACATCGTTCTTGAACAGCTTGCCTCTTCCGAAGCGGTTATTTCACCGGAAGAGAAGGAAATTGGCGTCGCTCTGGTGGATATCGGCGGCGGTACCACCGACATTGCCATTTTTGTAGACGGTGCCATCAAGCACACCTCGGTTCTTTCACTTGGCGGCAACCACCTGACGAACGACATCGCCGTCGGTCTCCGGACACCTATGGCGGAAGCGGAAAAGATCAAGCAGAAGTACGGCTGCTGTTACACGACCCTGGTGGGCAAAGATGAGACTATCGAGGTTCCCAGTGTTGGAGGTCGAAAGCCGCGCATTCTTTCCCGTCAGCTTCTCGCCGAAATACTTGAACCGCGCATGGAAGAAATCTTCACCCTGGTCAACAGGGAGATTGTTAAATCCGGGTTCGATGATCAGATCGCTTCCGGTGTTGTCATTACCGGCGGTACTTCTATACTTGAGGGAATGCCCGAACTGGCTGAGCAGATCTTCAATCTGCCGGTACGGCGCGGCGTACCAGAGGATATCGGCGGGCTTGTGGATGTGGTAAATTCGCCGGTCTACGCAACCGGCGTCGGACTGGTGGTGTACGGAAGCAAAAACCAGGGTATCCGCGAGTTCCCGACGGCCCAAAGCGACGACAATGTTTTCCGCAGGGTCACACGCAGGATGAGAGAGTGGCTTGGTGAGTTTTTCTAATTTTCTTACTTGGCGGTTTTGTTTGGTTTTTATCAAAAAGGGGGTAGCAAATGTTTGAATTTGACGAAAGTATTGACCAGAGTGCGAAGATCAAGGTGATAGGAATTGGTGGCGGCGGAGGCAATGCGGTAAATACCATGATCGACTGCGAGTTGCACGGCATCGATTTCATCGTCGCCAATACTGACGCCCAGGCGCTGCGGATGTCCAAGGCGCCAGTGAAGATACAGCTTGGAGGTCTGCTCACCAAAGGTCTCGGGGCCGGGGCGGATCCTGGCGTCGGCAGGGACGCGGCTGATGAAAACCGGGAACAACTTGCTCAGGTCCTCAAGGGGGCAGACATGGTTTTCATCGCGGCAGGCCTGGGGGGCGGCACCGGAACAGGCGCAGCCCCGGTCATTGCCGATGTGGCAAAGGAATTGGGTGCACTGACAGTCGGTGTCGTGACAAAGCCCTTTACCCGGGAAGGCAAACTTCGTCTGGCCAAAGCGGAAAGCGGTGTGCGTGAACTGAAAAAGCACGTGGACTCGCTTGTTATTATCCCGAATGACCGGCTGCTCGGTCTGGCCGGAAAGTCCATGTCCATTCTTGATGCTTTCAAGCCGTCAGACGACGTGCTCCGTCAGGCAGTCCAGGGCATCTCCGATCTCATTACCACCTCCGGTCTCATCAACGTGGACTTTGCTGACGTAAAGGCTATCATGAGCGAGAGAGGAATGGCCATGATGGGTATCGGCCTGGCCACGGGCGAAAACCGCGCAGTGGAAGCCGCGACCAAGGCGATTTCGAGCCCGTTGCTGGAAGATATCGATATCTCCGGTGCAAAAGGGGTGCTGGTGAACATCACCGGTTCCTCCTCCATGACCATGGATGAGTTTGATGCAGCCAGCAAAGTGATTCACGAAAAGGTCCACGAAGATGCCAACATCATCGTCGGGCTGGTCATTGACGAAAGCCTTGGCGAGATGGTCAAGATCACTGCAATCGCAACCGGCTTTGGCGATCGCTTCGATCTGGAAAAGAGCAAGAACGAGCTGAAGAGCGTTGCGCATCCCGCTTCGGAAGAAGTGAATCGCGAGATTCCGACCTTCAAGAGGATCGAGCGTCAGCAGCGGGAAGTTCCCATGAAACAGCGAGCCTTCTTCATGGATGAAGAAGACCAGTACGATATCCCGACCTTCCTGCGCAAGTCGGTCGACTGATTTACCTTTAAACATTGCTACTGGCGGGCGTCACCCCAGGTGATGCCCGCACCCCCGAAAAGTTTTATTTCCCCGGCTTTCCGTCTTCCCCCCTCCGTGGAAGGCCGGGGTCTTTTTTGGTTATCTCTCCTTCGGTTTACCAGAGCCGCATTGACAGGTAAGGTGTTTCCTCTTGACAGGTAAACACTTCCCCTCAGCACGCTGGCTGTTTCCTCTCCTAATGCACGCCATGTTTATGCCATCTCTGGAAAGGTGTGGACACACCTTCTTTTAATTCAACCTACAGCCAAAACAAATTAACTAATCCTCAAACTGCTGATTGCCGTGAAGCATTAGTTCTCAAGGCTCGTATAATAATGCGTAGTTGTAAGGAAAATTGGCAAATAATTAGTTGGGTAAGATTAATAATTATATTTTAGTAATATATTGACTTTTTGTTTGCACAGATGATAATGGCAAAAAATATAATTAGGTTGTTATTCTTAACTTTATTTGTCATGGCTGGAGTGGCCATGCTGGTATGCAAAAGGGAAGTTTTGTCGGTTCCTGACCTACGGAATACCTTAGCAATTTCAATGTACAGGGGGGGGGAATGAACAAATGGATTTTGTCTGGCGTGGTGATTGTCTTTCTTTTGATCGGATTGGGCGGATGCGGGAGTGATAGCGATCCTGATTCAGTAACTAACGATAAAATTATCGTTGGCCAATATTTCGACGGGACGAAGTATCTCTCCTGCTACTGGAACGGAACCACACGTACGGACCTTGCTGACTTGCCAGGTTTGAATTCAACGGCCTTTGCGCCGGGCATCATGTCTAATGGTGTGGTGTACACTGCCGGTCGATATTACGACAATCCCAAGTATATACCTTGTTACTGGGCCGGGACAGCCCGGCAAGACCTGGTGGGTGATGGAACTCATAATGCCTTTGCTCAAGCGATAGCGGTTTCAGACGGTAGCGTCTATACTGGGGGCATGTATTATGATGGGACGAATCATTTGCCCTGCTACTGGACCGGAACGGTATTGACGCCCCTGGAAAGCAGTGGCTCAAGCTATTCTGCTGTTAATGCAATAAAAGTCTCCGGTGGCTCCGTTTACAGTGCCGGATATTATTATGATGGCGCAAAATATGTCCCCTGTTACTGGAACGGGACGACTCGAACTGACTTGGCTGGCGATGGAACGCACAGCGCCTTTGTTTATGGGTTGACAGTTTCAAATGGTACAGTCTACTCTGCCGGTTCCTATTACACCGGCGCATATCATATCCCTTGTTACTGGGAAGGGACTACCCGGCATGACCTTCCGGCTGTTACATTAAACAGTGCTTTTGCAGCTGATATAACGGTTTCCGGTGGAGTGGTTTATACAGGCGGCTACTATTATGACGGGGCGAAATATATCCCCTGTTACTGGGCAGGTACTTCCCGCACTGATTTGCCCGGTATTGGCACTAACAATGCTTTTGTCGGCGCAATAACAGTATCAGGAAGTACGGTTACGACGTTGGGACAGGTCTATGACGGAGCGAAAAATATACCCTGCTACTGGACTGGGACCACCCGTACCGATCTTCAGGCCGACACCCTTGAGAACTTCAGGGTCACGTTTCCCATTCTTGCTCCACCGACATGAGATGCAACTCTGATGTGGTTTGATTCTCGCATAAGTAAAAGAGGCAGGGTCGGGTGTTCCCGCCCTGCCTCTTTTTTTCGGGCATCATGCTTACAACATTCGTTATAACATTCGTTGGGTTTGCCACGTTCAGGAACATTTGCTGAATCTCGACAGACCCGTTTCAACAAACAGGGAATGTACCCTTTGCCAACTCCAGGCAAAAGCTGTTGATGTCTGCAAGTTCTCGCCTGATAATTTCCTCCGCATCCCCCGCCATATCTCGCACTTTTTTGCCCTTTTCCGGCAGAATCCGCGCGGCAGCCATTCTCGGCCGATCAATGGGCGTTCCAATCCTGCTGAGAAGGAGAACGTATACTTCCTGGACCCCTTCGATGTTCTGGTGGATTTCCTTGGCAATCTTGTGTGAGAGGAAATTATAGATCTTTCCCACATGGCTGACCGGGTTTTTACCGGCTGCAGCTTCGGTCCCCATGGGCCTGTTCAGGGAGATGAGCCCGTTGACCCGATTCCCTCGCCCCACCTGGCCGGAGTCTGCATCTTCTGCAGATGTGCCGGTCAGGCTGAGGTAGATGCCGCCCGGTCCTCTGCCCCGCTGGTCAAGGGTATTGTAATGGATTGAGGTCTTTTTGAACCAGGGGAACTGCTGCGCAAAGTGAAGCATGGCTGCCCTGATAGCTTCTTTATGGGAAAAATAGTCCTGTTCCGAGGCAACGAAGCGTGAGATGAGCGGCATGGCAACGGTCAGGTCGAGGGTTGTGCCCTTGCGCAATCCCATGACCTTGACGTCTTCACCGGCTTGGGGAAAGTCCTTTTTAAATTGGGGCGAGTAGAGGTGCCGCTCCAAGTCCAGGACCGCGTTTTCGGTGGGACTTAAGGGATAGTAACCGACCGCAGCAGAGGTGTCATTAGCGCAGCGAACCTCTCCTGGTCGGGAAAAGATATCGGTTAATTCGTCTGATCCTGGAGCGAGTACCACCCGATAGGTTACATCAGTGTCGGGATTCACAAAGCGTAGATTCTTCCGAATCCAGCGTTGTGCCGCATCGATGGCAATCTCTTTGACCGGCAGGCTTTTGCCTGGCACGGAAAAGGTGGCCCGGTCGCCGATAATCAGTTCCATGGGCTGCAGCACTTTCCCTCCGCCATAGTGCTTGAAAACCTTGCCTGCAACCAGGAGACCCTTGTCGATATTGTGGTGGAGGATGGTGCCGCACTCTCGGAGGTATTCTTCACAAAGTGCCACTGATACAGCTTCCATGATGGAATCGCAGATGGAATCGGGGTGACCTGTTCCCTTGCGCTCAACGATTTCAATCCGTTCTTCCGCAACTGATTTTCCCCGGTACGGTTCGATAATAATCATGTCAACTTCCTCCAGTGAAGCGGGATTCGGTAAACAAATCGATACATAAACCAGTACTGATCGTTTCGGGTTCTTCTTTGAGTAAGCATACGAATGCGTCTTCTGGATGAGTGGACAGCTATTCTTTATTTGTACCAGAGTCTCGGTTATTCTCAATTGGTTGGGAAATGACAGATGTGAGTGAAGCGGGCAGGTAACGGGGGCGGTTTGGGACAATCCGCCCCCTCGATACCTGTTACAGCTTGTTGATGAAAACTTCGCGGGGGCGACTCGTGCCGTCGGAGGGGCCGACAATTCCTTCCTGCTCCATCCGCTCGATGATACGGGCGGCGCGGTTGTAACCGATGCGGAGGCGACGTTGGACCATGGAAATGGAGGCCTGGCGGCTCTCAGCCACGAGAGCAACGGCGTCGTCGTACCGCTCGTCGATGATTTCGTCTTCATCCTGTTTGTCGTCGGAAGCTTTCATCTCCAGGATCGCCTTTTCATAGACCGGTTTTGCCTGTTTTTTCAGGAAGTCGACCACTCGCTGTACTTCGGAGTCGGAGACGAAGGCACCGTGGATACGTTGCAGCTTTGAGGTTCCGGGTGGGAGGAAGAGCATGTCACCTGCCCCCAGCAGAGTCTCGGCGCCATTGCAGTCGAGGATTGTGCGGGAGTCGGTTTTGGACGAGACCTGGAAGGAAATCCGTGCAGGGAAATTGGCTTTGATGAGGCCGGTGATGACGTCCACCGACGGCCGCTGCGTGGCCAGGATCAGGTGGATGCCGGCTGCACGTGCCATCTGGGCGAGTCGGGCGATGGATTCCTCCACTTCGCGGCCTGCAACCATCATCAGGTCGGCAAGTTCGTCAACGATGATGACGATATAGGGCAGGTGGCCGTGTTCCAGGGCCTCCTCCTGCTGCAGAGACGGCTGAAATTCGGCATCGGTGTCTTCGACAGATTCCTCGACCACCTCATCCATCACGATCAGATCGGCATCGAGCGCTTCGCCCTTGGCCTCTTTTTCCAGTTTCTTGTTGTAAGAGTCGACGTTGCGCACGCCCTTGTCGCTCATGAGTCGGTAGCGCCGCTCCATTTCCTTCACAGCCCACTTGAGAGCCAAGGCAGCCTTCTTCGGGTTGGTAACCACCGGCAGGAGGAGATGGGGAATTCCTTCGTAAATGGAAAGCTCGAGCATCTTCGGGTCCACCATGATGACCCGGACGTCATGGGGAGTGGCCGTGTAAAGGAGGGACAGGATCATGGTGTTGATGGAGACCGACTTGCCCGAGCCGGTGGCGCCTGCCACGAGCAGGTGAGGCATGCGGGCCAGATCAGTGACCACCGGCAATCCTGCAATGTCCTTGCCGAGGGCCAGGGGGAGTTTCATCTTGCCCCGGTGGAATTCATCGCAGCTGAAGATTTCTTTGAGAAAGACCATATCCCTTTCTCGGTTGGGTATCTCGATGCCCACAACTCCCTTGCCGGGGATGGGGGCGACAATCCTGATGGAAAGGGCCTGGAGTGCCATGGAGAGGTCGTCGGCAAGACCGGCGATCCTGTTCACCTTTATCCCCGGTCCGGGGGCGTATTCGAACATGGTGATGACCGGACCGGGGCAGATTTCCACTACTTCGCCGTCGACGTTGAAGTCGCGGAGCTTTTTTTCCAAAAGCCGGGCACTCATGGTGAGGACTTCATGGTCGTGAAGTTGCTGGGTGGCCGGGGGTGTGTCCAGGAGCGACACGGGAGGTGTCCGGTAATTTCCCTCGGTTTTGGCGAAATCAAAGGTTTCTTGAATCGGTGCTGTCTTGGCGTCGTCCCGCTTCTTTTCCTTTTTCTGCATCGGCACCGGCGGCGGAAGGGTAACAGCGGGAGGGCGGATCTGCGGACCATGTCGTTCCACGCCCGGTTCGTTCTTATCGCGGAGCTGCCGGTTCAAGGTCTGTTTTTCCCGATAATTCGCCCAACGATGTCTGAGTGCCCCGAGGCTCCAGCCGGCGAACAGGATGAATGAGAAGCGGGAAAGAACCATGATGGAAACGGCCAGCACCGGAATGATGAGCAGGAGTGTGCCGGGAATGCCGAGAAGCGACTTCAGGGTCTTGGCAATTTCGATCCCGATCAGCCCACCCGTGGATACTTTCTGGCCGAGGAATATTGTCGTATCCAGACTGAAGGCGAAGAAGGAGGCAAGGGAAACGAGAAAGACCAGAAAGGCCACCCCCTTGTAGTTCCGCCATTTTAATTCCTTGAATCGGAGCAGTTTATACGAGACGAGAAGCATGGCGATCGGGATGGCATAGGAGGCCAGGCCGAACAACCATTCGAAAAGCAGGTCGGCCAGATAGGCACCCAGTGTGCCTCCGTAATTATGGATCTGCGCTCCGGTAGAATAGGTGTTGAACGAGAGATCGTCCGAATTGAAGGAGAGGAGCGAAATCAGCAGGAAAAGCCCTGCCGCTCCGAGAGAGATCCCCTTGATTTCCTGGATAAGTTTTGATTTTCTTTCAGAGTTCATGTTTCCTGCCTCTATGGCCTTGTGCCTTTAGAGCTTGTCTGTGTCACATTTCCAGAATCAGAGGCAGTATCACGGGTCTGCGCTCGATTGTCTTGTTGAAGAATTTCCGCAGAACTCTCCGCACTTCCAGCTTCACCTCGTTCAGGTCGGCCAGAACCTCCAGATTGACTCCTGCCAGGGTGTCGAGCACGATCTTCCTCGTTTCATCGAGGTATTCCTGGCTCTCATCTTCGAACACGAAGCCCCGGGTAACGATATCCGGTCCGTAGATCAATTCGCCGGTGGCTTGGTTAATAGCGATGATGACTATCACCATGCCGTCTTCCGAGAGATGCTTCCGGTCCTTGAGGACGATATTGCCCACGTCACCAATACCCTTGCCGTCCACGAAGACCCGACCCGATTCCACTGTTCCGCTGATCTGGCCGCTGCCATTCGAATAGGTGATAATGTCCCCGTTTACCGCCAGGATACAGCGTTCGGCCGGAATGCCGACTTTCTGGGCAAGCTTGGAGTGCTTTACCAGGTGGCGGTACTCACCATGGATGGGAGTGAAGAAGCGGGGACGTACCAGGTTGATCATCAGCTTCAGCTCTTCCTGGCTGGCGTGGCCGGAGACGTGAACTTCGGAAACCTTTTCGTGATAGACCTCTGCACCGCGGCGATAGAGATGGTTGATGAGGTCGGAAATCGTTTTCTCATTTCCAGGGATAAAGCGGGAAGAGAGGATTACGGTATCTCCTGGCTCCAGTTTTATTTGCTTATGGTCATCCATGGCGATCCGGGTGAGGCCGCTCATGGGTTCCCCCTGGGAACCGGTGGTAATCATGCAGATCTGGTTTTTCTGCAGATGGGGGAGGTCTTTCAAATCCACCAGAATGTTGTCCGGAATGCGCAGATAACCCAGTTCCCGCGCTATCTGGACATTGGTCAGCATGGATCGCCCGTTCAGGAGGACCTTGCGCCCGCACCGTTCCGCAGAGTCCAGCACTTGCTGAACTCGATGGATATTGCTGGAGAAAGCCGCGACAATGATCCTGCCCGGGCAGAGGGGAAATATCTCGTCGAAGGCGTCGCCGACGAGACTTTCCGAGAGAGTGAATCCTTCCCGCTCGACGTTGGTGGAGTCTGAAAGCAGGGCCAGGACCCCTTCTTCCCCATAGCGTGACAGGGTTGCCAGGTCGGTCAGTTCACCGTCGACCGGTGTCTGGTCCAACTTGAAGTCTCCGGTGTGGATGACTGTCCCCTCCAGGGAACGGATGGCCAGTGCGCAGCCGTCCACTATGGAATGGGCTACTCGAATGAACTCCACCGCAAAATTTCCGACATCAACTATTGTGCGGGGCTTCACTACCCGCAGTTCAACCAGACTTTCCAGTTCATACTCTTTCAGCTTTCCGCGGACAAAGCCGAGCGTCAGTGCGGTTCCGTAGATCGGGACCGGAATTTCCGGAAGGACGAAGGGCAGGGCGCCGATATGGTCTTCGTGACCGTGGGTCAGAAAGATGCCCCGGACCCTGCCGGCATTTTCCCGCAGGTAGGAGATGTCAGGGATTACCAGGTCAATGCCGAGCATCGATGGTTCGGGGAACATGAGGCCGCAGTCAACGATGATGATGTCATCACCATGCTCGTAGAGGGTCATGTTCAGTCCGATTTCACCTAATCCGCCGAGGGGGATGATTCTTAAATCGCAGTTTTCCATTTTATCAGGGGGCATTATTGTGCTTTCAAAACTACTGGTTCGGATTGGTGCTCTTCGTTGGGGAAGAGCGTTCGACTGTCAATTTCGCAAGTTTTCCGTCGCAGCGGGCGATCCACTCCGTACAGGGGTTGGTGAGCCCGCGGATTGCGTAGCAGGAACTCCTCAGGGAGTTGTAGGCGAGCAGGGCCCGCTCCGTGTCCCCTGCCCGCTCAAGGCTTTCGCCGAGAGACCAGAGGCGAGAGGCAGCAGTTTTTACAAGGGAGCTTCCCGGCGTGTACATATGGATCGCGGAAGAATAGGCGGAAATGGCGGTAATAACCTCGCTGCGTGCCGCGGCCTGCTCCCCCAGCGAAAACTGGCTATGCTGGCGGGAAAGGGTGTTTCCCCAGAATAGTACCACGAAGATGGCTGAAATCAGAAAAATATGCAGAAGTATTTTTTTTGTTGTTGCCACCGGAATTGTCATCCTTTGAAAAAGTCAGGCACCGTAATGAGGAGGGTGCCCATGAGCCCGGCAATAACTCCGGTCAGTACCGCAAGGGCGGACAGGCAGTCAAACGGGCTTTTCAGCCGGTGGGCAGCGGGAAGGCCCCAGGTGATGAGAGCGATTCCGGCGACGAGCAGTGTCCCG
>Ga0105099_10000215_pt1 | contig 39154 bp, 30 predicted proteins | sample PPLLak3cmMay2015_2_FD_79138 | JGI IMG/M metagenome (GOLD analysis project Ga0105099, IMG submission 79138) | Freshwater sediment microbial communities from Prairie Pothole Lake near Jamestown, North Dakota, USA - PPLs Lake P8 Core (1) Depth... | ecosystem: Environmental > Aquatic > Freshwater >... | reverse complement strand
CCCCGCTTTTTTCATTGTGGGTCATGGCCCCGCCCAGATCTTCGAAACTGATCTCCTCTCCGGTAACCGCCTTGATGACCTCCGGACCGGTGATGAACATGTAGCTGCTGTTTTTGACCATAAAGATAAAATCGGTCATGGCGGGTGAATATACGGCACCACCAGCACAAGGCCCCAGTACCAAAGATATCTGGGGTACAACGCCTGAGTAGAGAACATTTTTCAGAAAAATATCTGCGTATCCTGCCAGGGCATCAACCCCTTCCTGGATTCTGGCGCCACCGGAATCATTAAGCCCGATGACGGGAGCACCAACTTTTGCAGCCATATCCATTATCTTGACGATTTTTTCTGCATACGCCTTGGAAAGAGAGCCTCCAAACACAGTAAAATCCTGAGAAAACAAGAATACCAGTCGTCCATCAATGGTTCCATACCCGGTAATGACTCCGTCTGTCAGAATCTTCTGTTTGTCCATATCGAAATCAGTACAGCGATGGGTCACAAAGATATCAAACTCTTCAAAACTTCCCGGATCTACGATTTTTTCGATTCTTTCTCTGGCTGAAAACTTTCCCTTCTGATGCTGTTTTTCAATCCGATCCTTACCTCCGCCCTGTTTGGCCGTTTCTATCTTGTTAGCCAGATTGAGAAGCTTTTTTTCAATATCCATCCCTTTTTGCCTCCACCTTAATGTACACTTTTCCCATAATTTGAAATATACAATGTATCGTCTATGTGTCCTTTTATCGAGCAATTTAACTTAACAAGCATGATTTTTTTTTGATTAACAGACATAGTGATAATGAGGCTTCAAGGTAGGCAATTATACACCCGGCAATCCTATTTTCCAAGCAAATTGATTATGAAAATAAAATTTTTACTGCTTACAATTTACTTTCCGTTGGCTTTTTACCGTTTTAACACGCTATTCGTAAAAACAACCCGTCGACATCCGATTTGTCGTAAACCAAGAAAAAAGGTATTATCAGACACTGGATCATGGAATTTCGAAAAAACTGGTCATACTACAAACCAGGCGATTTGCTCGATCGCTTGCGCCAACGAGAAGAAGAACCCGAATTCTATCAAAACCCCTATATCACCCAAGCACTGGCAATGGGCAAGAAGATTCTTACGGCATCAGATCTGCTCGGATGGCAAAATAATAGTCAAAATCAACAAACACCCATGATACTGGAAGTGGGATGTTATAAAGGAACGACGCTCACCGCAATGGCCCGGGAAAATCCCCATTGTCATTTCCTGGGTATCGATATTAAATACAAAAGAGTGGTTATCACCCGTCGAAAGCTGGACAAAGCAGGTATTGATACTCAGGTTCAAATTGCCATTATTGACCTCATTGATTGTCTTGAGATTCTTCCCCCTGACAGTCTTAACGGAGTATGTATCTTTTATCCGGATCCCTGGTCAAAGGACCGTTTCGAAGAAAGACGTCTTTTTTCTCCTTATACGGTTAACCTTTTGATGAAAAGCCTCTCTGACGAAGGATTTATTTGGATAAAAACCGACCATGCCGATTATCTGCAACAAATTGACCAATCCCTTAAACCGTTTTTATTAACGGAGTTGGCGCCCCCCCCGCCCCCCCTCAAAGCGGCTCACTACCCTACCGATTTCGAAAACCTGTTTCAAAAACAAAACAAACAAACCTTCGAACTTTGCCTGAAGAAAAACAAGACCTAAAAAGCCAGTTTAGTTAATCTGATTTACAGCGATCTCTCGGTTTTTTTGGGGGTGGGGCTGTGCCCCACAGCCCCACACAACACTCCTGAGATATCGGCCGTAAGAGAGAATGGTTTCAGAGTTATACCTTAACCGATGAACTATTATTTCTTCAATACCGCATCCAGTACTTTTTCTTTGGGAAGCTTTTTGGTACAAAAGAACCAGTCATAGCAGGTCATCTCTTCCTTACCATCCATTCTGTCTTTGGCCACTCCGCAAGAACCAGCAGGTGGAACGATGACATCATCACCAGGACGCCAATCTGCAGGTGTTGCTATCTGAAAAGTATCGGCAGTTTGCAATGCAATCAGAACCCGGTACAGCTCGTCAAAATTACGCCCCAGACTGAGTGGATAGTAAATTATGGTGCGGATTATTCCCTTGGGATCGACATAAAAAACTGCCCTGACCGCTTTTGTAGAGCTTTCGCCGGGTTGAATCATGCCGTAGGCCTTAGCCACTTCCATGGTTATATCCTCAATCAGAGGAAATTTAACTTCCATGTTTTTCATGCCCTTGTATTCAATTTTCTCCTTGATGGTTCTCAGCCAGGCGATATGGCTGTAGAGTCCATCAACAGATAAACCAACCAATTTGCAGTTGGCCCGGGCGAATTGATCCTCCATCGAAGCGAAGGTGATAAACTCAGAGGTACAAACCGGAGTGAAATCAGCCGGGTGGCTGAACAATATCACCCAATTGCCCTCATATTGTTTGGGAAAATCAATCTCCCCCTGAGTCGTCACAGCTTTGAATGCCGGGGCCTTGTCACCAATTCTCGGCATTGAAATCACTTCATTTTGCAATTGTTGCATAGATAACCTCCATTTTTTTATAATCAAACCCCATACTGTTCTGAACCCTCCAAAGTTGAAACAGACAGCGGGGCAAAATAAGTATCAGAATGATATGTAATAAAAACAAAATAAAAACAAAATAAAAACCGACAATGCTGGGATTTTTCAGGGTCGTTCGTATCAAATATCTCAATTTTTTTTGGTCTGCTGGCCATCCTGCCATTTTCGCTTGCCAGCAATGAAGAAAGGCAACAGCATCGGTAACATGACGGGAAGCAAAGGAACAATCTCTTTTGTTTTTAACCCTTCATACGCCAAAATCACGGCAATAACCCCACAAATCAGTAAAATATACAGGGGTAGCATCAAGCGCCACATGCGAACATGAGGATGCCGCCACGGGGCAAAATAATAAATAGCGGCCAAGGCGGCAATGCTGAAGAAAAATGTCAGATAAGAATGCCATTGTGGACCCTTTTGAATCAGAATGACTATGCCCAGAATTGGCATCCAGAGAATGCTTCCAATCCAACCACCTATCCAGCCCCATTTTTCACCAGTTCGTTTCTCATCCATATTAACCTCACTTTTAAAGTGCTCATGACAAACAAATTATGATTTAGAAGATAATTATTTAGTGATACTTACAGAAAGAATTTTCAACAATTCACTTTCCAAAAACCCGAAGGATCCACCCCCAAAAATACTGAGAGATCGCAGTAAATCAGAATTTTTGTAAGCATTCAATAAAAAGTTTGGTTCTCTATCAAAATGTGAAAGTAAACTGCACCTGTCTCAACTTTTCAAAAATGACAGCCGCTTATCCTCCAGTTCCTGCCATTGACCGTAAGCCTTCGCTATTTCCTCACTCAACAAGGTCACTCTGTTATTGGCCGCTTGAATCTCATCGGAGCTTTTGCGATAAAAATCAGCTTGTGACATCAGATCAATGATGGCCGTTTTTTCCATTTCCATTTTCTCAATACAATCCGGTAAAGAAGTCAATAACCGGTCTTCTTTATTGGTGAGTTTGTTAACTGTTTTTTCTTTTTTTTGCACAAGCACTTTTTTATTTTCCTGGTCGACAGCTGGCTTTGGGCGCTGCCTTAGCCAATCATCGTAACCACCAATATACTCGTTTATCCCAAAAGATCCTTCAAATACGATTGTACTGGTAACAACATTATTAATAAAAGTGCGGTCATGACTGATAAGCAGCAGCGTCCCTTTGAACTCGAGCAGCAGTTCTTCCAGCAGTTCCAGCGTTTCAATGTCCAGATCATTGGTTGGTTCATCAAGAACCATCAGGTTGCAGGCTTGTGTGAACAATCGTGCCAATAACAGCCGCCCCCGTTCCCCCCCGGAAAGCGAAGCAACAGGCACCCTCATCCGTTCAGGACTAAACAAAAAACGTTGCAGATATCCCACAACATGCTGAGCATTTCCATTGATGAAAACATGATCATTACCACCAGCTATATTTTCCCATACCGTCAATTCTTCATTCAGTTGCTGCCGCTGCTGGTCATAGTAGATGATTTCAATACCGTTGCCGTGTTTAATCTCACCTTTATCTGGCTTTTGTTCACCCAACAGCAAACGGATCAGAGTGCTTTTCCCACACCCATTCGGCCCCATAATGCCGATACGATCTCGACGATTGATAGTAGTGGAAAAATTGGAAATCAATTCGTCATCATTATATTGAAAACATAGTCCTTTGGCCCGTAGTACAATATCACCGGATCGCTTTCCTTCCTGCAGAACCATTTTCACTTGTCCTGGTGCCTCACGCCGCTTTCGCCGTTCTTCCCGCATGGCCAACAGCGCCTTGACACGACCTTCGTTACGAGTTCTTCTGGCTTTAATACCCTGACGTATCCAAAGTTCTTCCTGAGACAGTTTTTTATCAAAGCGCCGGTTCTGCTGTTCATCGGCTGCGATGACATCCTCTTTTCGCTTCTGGAACGACTCATAATCACACTTCCAGTCTAACAGACGACCCAGATCAATTTCGATGATTCGTTCTGCGACACTGCGAACCAGCTGCCTGTCGTGGGTGACCAGCAACAGGGCCTTGGGGTAGCTTCGCAAAAAACCATCCAACCAGGCAATTGATTCTATATCCAGGTGATTGGTCGGTTCATCCAACATGAGCAGATCAGGCTCTGAGAGCAATGAAGCAGCCAATAAGGCTCGTCTTTTAAGGCCACAAGACAAGGTGTCAAATTGGCTTTCACATGGCAATTTCAGATCTTGCAGCATCCGATCCAGATGATGCTGAGCAGACCAGTCACTGGAATGTTTTTGCCCACCTGCGACCAATTCCCGAACAGTCAAATTCACTCTCTGGGGTATTTCCTGAGTTAACCTAACGGTCATCGCACCCTGACGCTTTATGATCCGCCCCCGGTCTGGTACGAGTTCTCCGGAAATAATTTTCATTAACGTCGTCTTACCACTACCGTTGCGTCCCAACAGACATATTTTTTCACCCTCTTCAATCTGCAGGTTAATCTCATCAAAAAGATTTTCTGAAAAACCGATCGCAATATTTTGTAAGGACACCAATGCCATAGCTTTACCTTTATATCCGTCAGTATACCTGAACCCAAGCTTTTCCCAAAATTGTATTCACACAATTCCTGTTATTGATTTACGTTTTATAGTATTACCAACATGTGAAGGTATTCTAGCTGATAAATTGAACTTTTTGGACCACAACTTTACTTATTTACCCCAATCTCAAAAAAGAATGCAATAATAACATCCTTTAACGTATGTATATAGAATATAATAATCCAATTCAAAAACAGGTCAGACGCCTGCTTTTCTGGAGGTTATCATTGATGATGAAGCAGACATCTTTCTTTTCAGTTGCAATAGTGTTGCTGGGACTATTCATCCTCTGTACTTCCCCAGGATTGCTCTTTAGCCAGACAAATGACCCCATTGATCTGAGCAAAGCCATCGTCCTGGCCTTGGAGCAAAACGAACAGGCACTCAAAATTGATGCTGGCCGTGATGCATCAAAAGCACGACTGGCCCGAGCCAGATCCGTGTTTTTCCCTCAGATCAGTTTTACCGGAATCTACAACAGACGTCCAGACAACATTGAACGAACATTGGGTGACCAGACAGTTACCATTCAAAATCTTAACGCCCTGTCGGGTACGGCCAACGTCAGTCTGCTCCTGTTTGATCCACGTAGTTTTCCTGCTTACTCCCAGGTCCGGAATCAATACAAGTCAGAAGAAGCCAGATACAATGAAGCTCGCCGATTACTCAGTTTTGATGTTGCAGTCATGTATCTGACAACATTCTCAGTCGATCAGGTCCATGAAGCCGCAAAACACCGTCTCGCATTTGCACAACGGACTCTTGATGCCGCCAGGGTTCGATTCAATGCAGGACTGGTTTCTAAAAACGATGTAACCAGAGGAGAGCTTGAACTGGCAAACGCCCAACGAGAGCTCATCAGAAGTGGTGGTGATGTCCGTCACACCTATCTGGCGCTATCATCATTACTCTGTGTTTCAATAGACTCTCCGCTCACCCTTCCACAAGAAATTTTCGACGCAGCAGAGGCTGAACTCCCTATTCATACACAGCAATCACAGATGGCATTACAACTCAGACAAGACATCTGCGCATTGAGATGGCAAGCCCAATCTATGCATGCCGCAGCCAAAGAGCCTTTGATGCGCTGGTTTCCAAGCCTCACCTTAAATGGACAGTACCGAATTACCAATGAAGCGGGTTTACAGGGAAACAATACCAGCTGGTATCTCGGTGCCACCCTGAATTGGACCCTCTTCGATGGTTTTGCCCGTTTTGCCGAAAACCGTGAAAAAAATGCTCTTGCACGCATGGCCGATCTTGATGTGACTGCAGCCGTGCGTCAGATAGAATTATCCCTACAGGATGCCCGAACAGGTGTGGAGGTTTCTTTATCCGCACTTAAGCAGGCACGTTTGGCCGAAACCATTGCCAGACAGAACTTTGACGAAACATCGGAATTATATCTTCAGGGCCTGTCCTCAGCACTGGCTGTTGCCGATGCCAACTTACGTCTTTTCGAAGCAGAGGTGGCTTTGGTTCGGGAACGTCATGGATTGGCATTATCTCTTCTGGAACTGAGAACAGTATTGGGACTCGATCCTTTCGGTCATGAACCTGTTGAGTCCACTCCATTGACAATAAAGTAGGAGCTTCCCGTGATAAAACCAAAAAGTACAGTTTTAATTGTTTTATTGTTAAGCATGGCTTTCCTGCTCACTTCATTTTCATGCTCAGGTAAGAATGAGGAGACAAAGAGTCAGAGTGAAAAAAAAGGCAAAAAACGGGACCTCCTTTTCCCAGTTGAGGTGGAAATAGTACAGTCACAAACAGTCACCTATACAGTACAGGCTGTCGGGTCCATCGAAGCCTTTGAAACGGTTATGGTCACTGCACGGGTCGCCGGGGTTGTGGAAAGAATCCTGTTTACTGAGGGACTTAAAGTGAACAAAGGTGATGTACTTGTGGAAATTGAACCCCAGCGATATCGTCTGGCCGTCGAAGCAGCTGATGCCGCCCTTAAAAAAGCAATGGCATCACAAGCCGATGCACAAGCTGCTCTGCACCGCAGAGAGGTCGTTGTCTCACAGAATCCAGGACTCATCCCAGGTGAAGAGATTGAAACCTGGCGCACTCGGGTAGCCACTACACAGGCAGATGTTGAACAATCCCGTGTTGGCCTTAATCAGGCCAGATTGAACCTAAGTGATGCATTGGTCAAAGCCCCCCTGGCTGGCATCATCCAAACCCGATCAGTTCAAACAGGACAATATCTCCAACCTGGAACCGTCATGGCCACATTGGTACGCAGAGAACCACTTCTACTTCGTTTTACAGTCATTGAAGCCGATGCGCCCAGACTCCATATTGGTCAGCTGGCCTCATTCAGGTTAATCAATGACGCTGTTGTGTATAGCGCCAAAATCACCCATATTGCCGCATCAGCCGACTCAGGAACCCGCATGGTCCTGATAACAGCAGAAGTGGAAAATAGTGATAGTGGCGCACTCCGCCCAGGCACTTTTGCTGAGATAGACATTGCTGTAGCCAGCCGTAAACAAGCCCCAGTCATCCCCCAAACGGCGGTCCGTCCATCTGAAAAAGGATTTCTGGCCTACATCATCGAGGAAGGCAAAGCTGTGGAGAGAATTCTGCAACTTGGACTGCGCAGTGCCGATGGACGTGTTGAAGTGCTAAATGGGATTAAAAATGGTGATACCCTGGTCATTCGTGGCTCAGAAGCCCTGTCAAGCGGATGCACTGTCCGTATAGATTCTCCCGGCAAGGAAGCACAGTCACCCACCGGGTCAGCCAGAAACTGACAAGGAGAACCCAATGAAACTGACCGAGGTATGTGTCAACAAACCGGTATTGGCTTGGATGCTTATGGCTTCAACCATAGTCTTTGGACTCGTTGCCGGGCTCAGAATTGGTATCAGCCAATTCCCTGATGTCGACTTCCCCAACATATCGGTATCCATGACCTGGGAGGGTGCTGCGCCTGAAGTCATTGAAAACGACGTGGTCGAAATCCTTGAGGAAGCCCTGGTTCAAGTCGAAGGCATTCGCAGTATCACCTCAGTTTCCAGAATGGGCAACGCATCCATCACCCTGGAATTTGACCTCTCCAGATCAGTTGACCTGGCACTCCAGGACGTACAGACCAAGGTCGCCCAAGCCCAGAGACGCCTGCCCAGGGACGTCGAACCTCCAGTCATCAGCAAGAGTAATCCAGAAGACAATCCAATTCTCTGGGTTGCTTTGTCAGGACCATACCCCCAAAGAGTACTCAGCGATATTGCCCGCTACGGTCTTAAAGAAAAATTGCAGACCATACCGGGAGTTGGTGAAATCATGTCGGGAGGCATGCTGGAACGAAACCTGCGAATCTGGCTGGATGCAGAGAAACTGGACGCCAAATCACTGACAGTCAAAGATGTCATCTCAGCACTGCAAAGAGAGCATCTGGAATTACCAGCCGGACGCATTGAAACACCTGGTCGGGAAATCAATGTCCGTGTTCTGGGGGAAGCCATTAATCTCGAAACCCTCAGAAGATTGGTTATACGAGAGACGAATAGCAGCCCCATTGTGATAGAAGATGTGGCCTTGGTAGAAGATGGTTTTGAAGATGTCCGCCGTGTTTCTCGGGTGAACGGAGTTCCGGCCCAGGGTATGGGCATTAAAAAACAGCGTGGTGCCAATGCCGTTGCCGTCGCAGATGAAGTGAAAAAAGCCCTGGCTGAATATAAGAAGACGCTGCCGGAGGATATGGACGTGGGGGTCAACTTCGATTCGACCAAATTCATCCGGGACTCCATTCATGAAATACAGTTTGAATTACTGTTGTCTATCATCCTGACTGCACTGGTCTGCTGGATGTTCCTGAAATCGCTATCCAGTACCCTCAACGTTATCCTGGCCATTCCCATGTCCCTCTTGGGAACAGCAGCAGTCATCTATTTCCTGGGATTCACCTTTAACACCTTCACATTGCTGGGTATGGCACTGGCAGTCGGCATTGTTGTTGATGATGCCATTATGGTCATGGAAAATATATTCCGTCACGCAGAAAGCGGTAAGCCGTTGGTGCAGGCTTCACTGGACGGTACCAAAGAGATTGCCTTTGCCGCCTTGGCTGCCACCTTGGCAGTAGTGGCCATTTTTATTCCAGTGGTTTTTGTTTCCGGCATCATCGGCCGCTTCTTTTTACAATTCGGCATTACACTGTGCGTAGCGGTTATGCTTTCTTATCTGGAAGCAGTCACTCTGGCCCCTGCACGCTGTGCCCAGTTTTTATACCTGGGTGATGGAGGCAGAAATCGTGTTGGTCGAATGATAGATCGCAGTTTTCAGTGGCTTGAGAAAAAATATGACAAAACGTTGAAAAAGGCCCTCAATCGCCCTGGTCAGATTTTACTTATATCCGGGCTTCTTTTTGCCGGATCACTATACCTCTTCAAAATCATCCCGGGAGAATTTGTTCCCTCACAGGATCTGAGCCTGATGATGATTCGCATGCAGACTGCCGTGGGCTCGGACCTGAGTGAAACAGATATCCTCTTTCAAAAAGCTGAAAAGATACTTCTTGAAAAGCCATACGTCACCCGTATCTTCGGCAGTGTTGGCGGCATGGGTGGCAGCGGTGTCAATCAGGGGATGGTCTTTGTTACCCTTACCCCTCCCAGTGAACGCCAGCTGGATCAGGCTGGGGTCATGAATCAACTGCGACGAGAGTTAAATACCATTCCTGGCCTGCGTGCAGTGATTCAGGATCTATCCCAGTCAGGTTTTACAGCCCAGCGAGGTTTCCCCATAGAATTTTCAGTCCGGGGTTCTGACTGGAATCAGCTGGTTTTACATAGTCAGAGCATCATGACACAAATGCGACAAAGCGGCCTGGTTGAGGATCTGGACACCGATTATAAGCTGGGAATGCCAGAGCTCCGCATCATTCCAGACCGGTCAAGAGCTGCGGATATTGGCGTCTCCATGGATGATCTGGCCACCACGATCAACGCCTTGGTGGGGGGGGTCAGAGCCGGAAAGTATAGTTCCGGAGGCAGACGGGTTGATGTCCGGCTTAAACTACTGGCTTCCCAACGGTCTCGTCCAGAAGATCTTTCCAGGCTTAAATTGCGCAGCCGCAGTGGCGCCATGGTTCCACTTTCTGCACTGGTCAGCACCACAGAACAACCTGCACTTCAAGCCATAACCCGTCGGGATCGTGAACGGGCCATTACCATCTTTGCCAATATCGCCAGCGGTCATTCACAGGATGAGGCCTTGAAACTGGTGGAATCCCTGGGCAGTGATATGCCGGTTGGTTACCGTCTTGTCCTCGGGGGGGCCAGTGTGGCATTCCGTGAATCCATGTCCAGCCTGATATTTGCTTTGATATTGGGCATTATCATCGCATATATGATACTGGCATCCCAATTCAACTCATTTCTGCATCCGGTGACCATTCTGACTATTCTACCTTTGTCCGTTTCGGGTGCCGCTTTGGCACTGCTCTTTGCCGGAAAAACGCTCAACATATTCAGTATGATTGGTCTTTTACTCCTTTTAGGAATCGTCAAGAAAAACTCCATCATTCTGGTGGATTATGCCAATATATTCAGAGAAAAAGGTCTTGGAGCCAGAGAAGCCATGGAAAAAGCGGGTCCGGTACGTCTTCGGCCTATCCTGATGACGGCCTTGGCCACACTTATGGCGGCCTTACCTCCGGCGCTTGGGCTGGGTTCAGGATCAGAAATCCGTTCTCCAATGGCCATAGCCGTCATCGGCGGACTCTCGCTGTCAACAGTTCTGAGCCTGCTGGTCGTTCCCGCTTTTTATGTGGTTACCGATCGCATGCTGGAACGATTCAAATCAAGGAAAAAAAATAAGCAACTAAAGTGAAATTTGGTAAAATCCGGCAGCACAGTTCCAGGGAGGGTTAGTGCCAAGCGCCAGGCGGTTTTGATAATCTGTCAACTGTTGGTGTCACTTTTTTTGTATTCATGTCAAAATAGGTATCCGTAAATTCAGCGTGGTTCAAAAGAGCCAAACTATAAATATCGTTGACCAGAACCTGTTTTCACATATTCTGTTTTTTTGAAAAAACCAACATTATTTTGTTGATATTTATTTTTCGAATCAATAAAATGTACAAAAAGAAATGGAGGATAGATATGGAAAAAAAATTAGTTCTGAAAAAAAGCATCGTTGCCAATCTGAATCGAAATGAGATGAATGGTGTACAAGGAGGGGATACTTGGATATTTTTTAAGTACGCTTTAGTTTCTCATGAGACCTATTGTGATTTTCATTCAAACTTTTTAGAAATACGAAGAAAATATCTGGAAGAGTACGGCGATGAGGGTCAAAGTTGGGATTACATGCCTAATTAATATATCAAATCTGCTAAGTTCTGAATATGTTTGGTTATTGATTGACCAAAACAGAGGGGATTAGTGTTTTCTGAACTTCCTCTATTTGGGGACGCTGCTTCTTATCTTTGGCCATCATACACGTTACCAGTCTGACAATCTGAAATGGTACATCAGAGCGGATTTGATCCAGTTGTGGCGGATCAATATGGATAATCTGTTGGGTAATTGCCGTGAATGAATCACCCCAGGAAAATTTTTTACCGGATATCATCTCATAAAAGATGACCCCCAGAGCATACACATCAGAAGCAAAGGAGTTGTCCCCATCCGTGATCTGTTCAGGGGCCAGATAATCCAAAGTTCCGATCAGCATCCCCGTTTGTGTGACTCTGGTATTGGTTGCCAACCGTGAGAGTCCGAAATCGAGAAGCTTGACAAAGTGATCATCATTGCCTTTGGAAGTGAGCATGATATTGGTCGGCTTGAGATCACGGTGAATGATCTCTTTCTCATGGATGAAAACAAGGGCATTTACCACCTGAGTCATAATGTGCAGGCATATATCCAGAGATAACGTACCTTCCCTGTCAATCTTATCTGCCAGGGTGGTTCCCTCAATATATTCCATGACCATATAAAGTTTTTTGTCAATTTCGCCCCTTTCCAGGATCTTCAGGATATTGGGATGATCCAAACTGTCAATTATTTCCCCTTCACGGCGAAAACGCTTTTTCTGATCCTCCCGCCCAGAAAGCCCCTCCTTCAGTATTTTTATGGCCACAATTGCAGAACGGTTACGCACCATATGGGCTTTATATACCGTACCCATTCCACCTAAACCCAGTGTTTCTAACAATCGATACTGACCGATATATTTCTGCTTCTTCCAAAAAGTGAAAAGATGAATGTAGCGACGAATGATAATGAACAAAAACATAAATAAAATAAGAATTCCAAGTAAAAGGGCATTGCGCCTTATTCTTTCAATTTGACTCGTTTTTCTCAACAGTTCAATTTCTTTCTCCCGGTTCCTGGCATCAAACCCCTCTTGTAATCTGGAAATTTCCTTGTTTTTCTCCTCACTCAGAATCTCATCGTTTAACTTAATATACCACTGAAGATATTTCAACGCTTCCTGGAAATTGCCCAACTCTTCTTGTAATTGAGAGTAAGTCAGATAGCAAGACAAAAGGGTCGATTTACGCTCATGTTGTCTTGCCAGTTCGATCGCTTGCCTCAGGTTGTCCTCTGCTTTGTCATACTCTTTTTTCTTCATGAATAATAAGCTTAAAGATTTCAGATTAATGGCTATACTGACATCATCATGCAACCTTCGGTAGTGTGCCAGTACTTCATTTATATGACTTATGGCTGTGTCATATTGGTTGAGATCCCTCAAAACTCCAGCAATATTAGTGTTAACTATAGCTATCCAGTGCTCATTACCACTGGTTTGGAAATATAACAAACATTTCTGAAAATATTCCAGTGCAATAGCCAGTTCCCCACGTTGCCAATATATTCCACCAATATTGTTCGATATCATTGCAATATACTCTGAGTTGTTGCTTTCTTCAGCTTTTTTCAAGGCCTTTTGATAATATTCCAAAGCTTTGTTGTGCTCATTCAGATTTGTGTTGACGATTCCTATCGCATAGTTTAAAGCAATGGAATGTTTGTCTCCCTGAATGTTGTCACTCAATTCCAAAGCCTGATAAAAATATTTTAATGCTTGTTCATAATCTGAATCCACTCTATAAATCAGTCCCAATCTGTATTTGGCTTCAATAATTCCCTGTTTATTGTCCAATTTATCAAAAATAGCTATCGCCTCATTCATGGTTTTTTGGGCAACATCCATTTTTTTAGAATATGCCAACGCATGGGCCTGATAGATTTTGGCATACCCAATAGATGATAAATCTTTCAATTCTTCTGCAAGACCAATCACATTGTCGGCAAGATGGATGACCTTCTCCGGACGGGTTTTGATCATCATCTGTATCTGAATGATCTGTAAAAGAATATCAAGTTTTTTTTGTGGTGTAGCCCCATCCAACAACCTTTCCAAGCGCTCAGCCTGCTCGATCTGAGTTTCGCAGACAAGGGGATTCTGCCGTAAAATAAAGACAAAGAAGCATACGAAAAGAACGAAAATTCTTTTCATTTTCTTAATCCCCTCTCAAAACTTGTTGTGATTGACAAAACGCATAAAAGATTTGTATTCAGATATATCGAGATTAAAAATAGGTAATGTATCGATATACTTTCCATTGACCAGTTTCAGCGCATGATCAATGATTGCCTTAACCTCCAGGCGATTGAGGTGATGTTTGAGATACGGTTCTTTAACCGCCTGCCAAAAATTTTCACCTTTCCCTAAAAGATTCCAGACTGATTCCAGACTCTTGTTTTGAATTGTGCTTTCCGGCTGATGATTAGCAGAACTGATAAGACTCAGTACATCCGCCCCAGTCAGGGGTGAATCACAGAGGACACCCATTCGTTTCATCACTGTAAATAATTCACGTATATTCCCTGGCCAATGATGAGTTAACATGGCATCCATAAAGCCAGGCCCCATTTCTTTACCCTTCAGGAAATGCAGATTCCCCCTGATCAGCAATTCAATATCCTCTTTACGTTCCCGAAGAGGTGGGACCTTTATTTCTAATATATTCAACCTGTAATATAGGTCTTCCCGGAATTTTTTCTCCATAATCAAGGAAGGAAATACCCGGTTGGTAGCGGCAATAATCCTGACATCAGCACTTTTTTCCTTAGCCTCCCCCAGCACTCTATATCGCTTGGTTTCTATAAACCGAAGCAGTTTGGCCTGAAAAGAAAGGGGAACTTCAGTCACTTCATCAAAAAACAGTGTCCCGGAACGTGCTTCATCAACCAGACCATTCCTATCTTGTGTGGCACCGGTGAATGCACCTTTTTTATGGCCAAAAACGACACTTTCAAAGAGATTTTCGTTGATAGTTGCTGTATCTGCTACCACAAAATTGCCAGGACGGCCCGAATATTGATGAATTTTTTCAGCGATGTGAGATTTACCAACTCCGGTTTCACCTGATATCAGGATGCACTCTTCTTCCAATGAGTATTTCAGACTCAGATTTTTAACTTTATCCATGGCCGCATTTTTACCACAAATGCCACTCGGTCTTTGAACACTTTTTCTGATTTTATCAATTGCTGCCTGTAGCAGATCTGCCAGAATCCGAAAAATGGCAAGTTCAGCTTCCGAAAAATATACCTTGGTCCCGCTATCCACATAAAGGAAATGATCCAAATCTATGGGAAGGATATAAATACTCTTGATCATAAGTCGTTCCGCTGATTCAGATAACCCATCCCCTACCTGAAGTATACCAACATTCATTTTATTTACAATTTTGGGTTCTTTGATGGTTGCCAGAACGAAACTTTTACAAAAATTATCTCCTTTTGCCACTGTTTTACCTACGATCTGTCTTCCCCGGTGCCATAAAATCTCACCTTCCCGATTATAGATCATGACCAGAGATACACTCTTCTCAAGCAGCAAATCCCATAGTTTTTTTTTGATGTTTTCAATCATTTTCTTTTAATTTTGTATTGTAAAAAAAACTTAACTGAATCTTCATTCTAACATGATAAAAAATTTTTAAAAGTATTGTTAACAGTTGAGCATCTACAACAGTGGCAAATTGATCGAAATCTCATATCTGTGAGACTTCTGACTTCAAATTCATTCAACATCTCATCCAGGCGAGACATCTTATGTTTCTCAAGGATAAACAAAGCACAAAACCCTCATCAAATAAGGCTTTTTATGAATTTATTTTTTGGCAATATTGTTGCTTCTATGCATTGTTCAAAATAATAGGAGGAACAAATGAATGTAAAAAAACTCAGACTCAACAAAAAAACATTGGCCAACTTAGCACAGATGACCAATGATGAAAAGAACGGAATCCGCGGTGGAGGATCTTTCACGAATCAATGGGATTATCTATGCAACAGTTACCAAAATTGCCAAGAAACCCAACATGCCACCTGTGATGGCAATGAAACTTGGGATTGCCATAGTGGCCATTGTGTCTGCTAAGTTAGCTGTCTATTACAAACAAGGGTGCCAGTTTCATAACTCTGATTTACAGCGATCTCTAGGTTATTTTGGGGGTGGGGCTGTGCCCCACAACCCCGCAATACTTCTGAGATATTGGCTGTAAGAGAGAATAGTTTCGTAAGTCTATGATCTGTGTGAAGTAAACATATCTGAATTATGGAACTGCCTCAAGGGTTTATGTGTTAATTAAGAAGAATCATCAAAAAATGAAGGGAGAAAAAGATGAAAAAAGAATTAACAAAAAAACTGAGTCTCAACAAAAAAACGGTTTCAAATTTGAACATGAGTAAGGAAGATTTGAAATCAGTGCATGGAGGAACCAATCTGACCATAGAGGTTGGTTGTGTTTCCGAATTAATGTCATGTTTTGAAGATGTTTGCGGTCACTGGAGTGATGGCCTGCAAGGATGTCTTTATAGGTAAGTTAGAAATTAATTTTCAGTCCCCGGTACAAAACCGGGGACTGAATGGAAGTAACAAGTACGGTCATCTCTGTCATTTATTTAAGACATTTGATACTCAAAGCCCCTGGCACAGTTATTGCTGAGAAAAATATGAAATTACAGAGGTGAACCCATGAAACGCAGACTCTTTTTGACCTTACTTCAATTTATTACTATTTCTTTTATATTGACCATGCTTGTGTCAAACACCGCTTGCACACCCAACGCAGATTTGCGTTTTCATCCTATGGACGAAGACATCAAGCTGGATCACACTTATATAATGAAACAAAAATTTTGGACCTTGCACGATGAGTTCATCATCCGGAGTGATAATCAAAAGCCATTGTTTCATATTAAAGGGAAGCTGTTTTCCATCGGTGACAAACTGTCCTTCAGAGACATGAATGGCCAGGAACTGGCATATATCTCGGAACAGGTCATCAGCCTGCTTAAGAGGTACCGGATCTACAAAGCTGATGGATCTTTTGCTGTAATTCGCAAAGACCTCACGCTTTTCAATGATAAATTTACCATCAAAGTGGACAATGAAAAAACCTATCTTGTTAAAGGGAATTTCTGGGATCTTGAATACAGTTTCTACCGCCAGGGGCGCCTGGTGGGTATAGTATCCAAAAAGCTGGTATCTCTGAACGACACGTACACCATCCAACTTGCCCGGGGCGAGGATGATGTGCTCCTGTTGGCCTCAGCGGTTGTCATCGACATGATCAAATCAGACGAAGAAAGCAGCGGTGGCAGAAGGCACGGTCACAGAAGAAGACGCAGATAAACAGCGGTTCTTAACCAAATCTGACCAGCTGATAATCGCAGCTGCCGAAGCTGATCTTTCGGGCATGCTCCAGCTGGCACCTGATGGGGATTTTGTATGTGGCCACTGCAAGCGATTGCCCAAGCCTTTCCTCCACCAGATCCAGGGATGCCGCATCAAGGGCCACAGGATCAGTGCCCACCAGCACGCCAATATCCGGACATATGGGCTCGAAGCGACTCATACAATCGCAATCTTTGGTGATACGGGTCAAAAAATTGATGTACAGACCCTTGCCTCGTTTGGTCTCCACCACCCCCAGGGCATGTTCGGTAATCTTTTCCTGCAGGGCTTCATAGGTTTCACTCCAGTTGTAGGCAACGGCATCAAAGCGACAGACAGCCAGACATTCTCCACAGCCGATACATTTTTCAGCATCAATAAGCGCCACATTGTCAGTACCAATGCTTAAGGCAGAAGCTGGACACCATTTAAGACAGGTGCCACAGGCCGTACATTTTTTGCTCTTTATTGCTGGGGTTGCGGTGGAATGCTGAATCAATTTACCCCGACGGCTTGACAGCCCCATCCCCAGATTTTTGAGTGCTGCCCCGAACCCGGCAACCACATGGCCGGTGAAATGGGAGACCAAAACCAGAGCCTGTGCTTTCACAGCCAGAGTGGCGATTTTTACGCTTTGGTACCGTACACCCTTGATGGGAACTTCGGTCTCCTCGTCTCCATAGAGCCCATCGGCCATGATGATGGGCAGCTCTGTCGCTTCCTGGCTGAAACCATGTTGGTATGCCAGATGCAGATGATCGACCGCATTGCTTCTTTGACCTGCGTACAGAGTTGAGGTTTCAGTCAAAAATGGCTTGCCGTTTTTGCTGCGGATCAACCCTGCCAAGCCTTTAAAGAAATGAGGGCGCACATATCCTTCGCTGCCCGCTTCACCAAAATGGGTCTTAACAGCCACCATATCTTTGGCTTTTATAAAACTGAGTAATTTTTTTTCCTTAATCAGCTGATTAAGTTGTCGCGAAAGCTTCTCCTCATCTGCGGGATGACTGCAGGGAATGAAATGGATAATCTCTTTATTCATATCTTTAGTTATCCGTTTATTTGACATGCACGCGAAAATCAATATTCTTCTCTTTGAGAAGGGGTAAAACATCATTCAGAATGGAAGTCCCGAATTTGTAATGATAGGGATAAACCCGTTTGGGATTTATAAGCTCTACTGCTTTTAGAAACATATCCTTGTCCATTGTATAGGGCAGATTGGCGGGCAGAAATGCCACATCAACGTCCACAATATCTTTCATTTCCAAAATGGCCTCTGTATCACCCGCCACATAAATGCGTTTGGATGCGAATGCCAATACATAACCATTACCCACCCCCCTGGCATGATAGGGTTCTCCATTTTCACGCTTATGATGAACGTTGTAAGCCGGTACTGCATGAATGGTTATTTCACTGTATTGGACAAAATCTCCATTGTTAAGCACAGTTCCTGACGGGTAAGCGCTGGCGCAATCTTTGGACAGAAAAACCCTGCCATCGGGTTTCTTTAGCTTTTCAATCAGATCTGTCTGAAAATGATCTCGGTGACTGTGGGTTACCAGAATCAGATCCACCTTGCCAAAATCCTCTTTCCTGAACAACTCCATAGCCGGATCAATATAAATCAGTCTGTCACCCATCAAAAAACGCAAAGAGGCATGGCCAAGCAATTCAATCTGTATTTGACCGGCAGTGGTATCCAGACTGTCAATCATATGATCCTCCACCTGAGCAGACATCGCACTCAATATTGTGAATAGAAAAACCATAATCAGGCATGTTCTTATCTTCATGATTTACCTCCTCTTGCCTGGGCTGTATCAAGGACATGACATTATTCAAACTTAATGACATGATATTGGATTTGACGGCCGGCTATATACCGCATCCCCGTCTCACTAACCCAAATATCCTGTTCAAGACCAAAACGAACCTGTCCTGCCCAACCCGGTACAGTCTGAGTCACATTCAATTCCAACGCATAGGCTGTATCTGGATAAAGACGCCAGTCGCCATGACCAGGCAAGCCGTTCTGATTGTCCCACATCCCAATAGTCGGCCCAGCAGCGTGGCCATGAACGCCCAGGGGATGAGAGTAGAGCGAGACACCATCAAGCTCCTCTTTGGCGGCTCGTTTCAGTGACGCTTTTAGAATTTCGTTGCCAGTACGTCCCAGGATGAGTTCACTTGAGACCAAATCCTGAAAATCATTTGCCGCTTTCATTCCTGCTTTTAATTGTTCGGGAACATCAGACTCCCCTCTCCGGCAGACATAGGCCAATTCCTGTATATCACTGCAAAGTCCCATATATATGACCCCCACATCACAGTGAAGAAAATCTCCAGCCAAAATGACACCGCTGGCAGACAGATCGGAATCATGCCTGCTTTTCCGGTCCACATGGGGGAAAAACCATGGAACGACTCCCTCTTTATCCATTTCAGACCTCATCCACCATTGCAAATCACTCACAGTTGTCACACCGGGCTGAATCTGCTCGGCAGAAAAGGCCCTGGCAATGAGAGCCCGGGTATAGGAAACAACTTGTTTGAAAATCTTTTCTTCAGAAGGTAGACGGGTTTCAAGCCAACGGACACACAAGGGTTCGGCATTGACCACTTTGCTTTTCTGATCATCCGGCATTTGATCCAGCAGACCCTTTTCCAGTTGAGCACTGAGACCATCTGCATGGGCATAATCATGACTTCTGTTCACTCCTATGCGTGTCGGTTTTCTTTCACTGATCAACCGGATCAGGGCTTCCCACTGTCCTTCTTTTTCCTTATTCCAGACACCTCTATAGAATCCACCAATATCATATGGCGATATTGACAAGCGATCCACTTGGCCATTTTCATTGGAAAAAAAAGCCAGCATGGTCAGGCGGCGGGCAGACAAGGTGCCTGCAGGCATCAGTGTGAAAAAAACGGGATCCTCATTGTATTCTCTACAGATAATCAGCCAGCAGTCAATCCCGCTTTCCTTCATCAGACGGGGTAAAAGTTTCTGGAAACGCTCCATTAGAACCTGGTTTTGGGGTTCCATCCGTTCCCGGGGTTGAAGCAAACTGTCTGTCACTTGCCCCGAAATGCCATATGGGATAAACAGCAAAAGCAGTAAAATGAATGACACGAATTTCATAGTGCTTTTTCCTCCCTTCGCTCAAATACGACCTTTCCACCGACGATAGTTAAATCAACCCGGGTTTTCATGATCAGCTCCGTAGGGATTTCCAGTAAATTCTGGTCTAACAGGACCATGTCGGCCAGCATGTCTGTTTTCAACATGCCCTTTCGATTTTCCATAAATTCCGCATAGGCCGATTCTACAGTATAGAGTCGAATGGCCTCTTCAATAGTCAGCTTTTGATCCGGAAACCAGCCATCACCCGCTTCACCGGCTCGATCCTTTCTCGTCACGGCAGCGTATATCCCTTCCATAGGGTCCAGAGGTTCCACTGGCCAGTCAGTACCAAAGGCCACATGGGCACCACTATCCAATAAGCGTCGCCAGGCATAAGCGCCTTTGCAGCGCTTTAGTCCCAATCTTTTTTCGGCAAAGCGTTTATCGGTAATGCAGTGGGTGGGTTGCATCGAAGCGATGACCCCCAATGTTACAAAACGCTTCAGATCATCATCTTTCAGGACCTGAGCATGCTCACTGCGGTGACGGGAATCCCTTTTGCCATTAATTTGTGCTGCCTTCTCATAGGCATTGAGTATCCAGTGATTACCCCTGTCACCAATGGCATGAATGCCAATCTGAAAGCCCCTGGCATCTGTGGCCAGAACCTGTTTCTCGAGCTGCTCGCAACTCATCTGAGGAAGACCACTGGTACCGGGGTTGTCGGTAAATGGTTCAAAGAAAAGGGCAGTTCCGGAACCCAGTGTTCCATCGATGAACCCCTTCATGTACCCGAAACGGATCCAGTTGCCACTGGGGGGATATTTTCTACGCATCTGATCGGCAGCATCCAAAACCATCGGATTGTCACTGAGCCATAAATTAAAAGTCACCCGGGCACTGAGTTTGCCTTCATGGCGTATGCGGTCAAACAGTTCCGCATCTCCATTGAGATGCTGAAAACTGGTTACACCCAGACGACGAGCATGGGCAAGACCAGCCAGAAGTGCCTGATAGTTTTGTTCTTTTTTCTGACTCTCATTAAGAGGATACAAAGTAGAAAGCTTCAACAAATCAATGGCACTCTCTTTAAAAATACCCGTGGGCTCACCTTGCTCATTGCGAACAATGGTTCCCCCCTGGGGGTCCTGAGTCCGGGAATTTATTCCGGCTTTCTTGATCACTACAGAATTCACCCAAACCGAGTGGCCATCGCAGCGGGTCAACACCACGGGATGCGAAGGAGCCACCAAATCGAGTTGCGTTCGATTGGGCCAGGCTTTGTCGGGAAACAGTTCATGATCCCAGCCTCGCCCCCGTATTAATTGACCAACAGGCATTTCGGCAGCTTTTTCCTTAATTTTCTGTTGTACTTCAATAACACTGGGGATATAGCGCAAATCAAGCTCAAGCAGTCCGATACTTCCACCCATAAAATGAAGATGGGTATCGTTGAATCCGGGGAGCAACAGCCTTCTCTTGGCGTCGATGACCCGGGTATGCCCTTTGTCAATAAAACGATTGACTTGTTCATTATCACCAACATAAATAACCTGTTCGCCTCTCACCGCCAGCGCCTCAGCCTTCGGATTGGCCGGATCCATAGTCAGTATCACCGCATTCAGGACTACCAGATCTGCTTTGGCTTCCTCGCCAGCGGCAAATGTCATAACGGAAAACAATACAGTAATCATGACCCCTGCGAGACCTTTTAACCACTTTTGTTCATTCATCGATAACTCCTTCTGTTTGCGACTGACTGAGATCAGCAGTCTGTTTATCCGATCGGGGCAAAGACAGGATGATAATCCCCATCATAAGCCCCAGAAAACTGACTAGATCTAAAATGTCAGGCCAATTGCCATTTTCGAGAAAATCAAAAACCGTTATGAAGCAAGGTGAAAAGAAAAAAAGTATCAATGTGTAGTCCCCTCCAGACATGGCATTGATCCGTAATTCTTCTATCACAAACACAACCGCAACAAACAAAATCGCTCCAATCGATATCAATGTCATGTCGTAAATAGACACCGGTGGCAAAGGCAAGCCCTCACCACTGATCCACATGGCCGCCATAAGCCATGGTAAGGACCAGATAAGCGCAAACAAACTCGCACTCTCAACTGACAGGGTGGTTTTTACCTGCCATATCCGTACCAGTACGCGAAACAGACATAAAGAAACCGAAGCCAAAACCATGGCCCCTTCAGCCCAGAGAATCGGCCAGAGAGTCATGCACTGACTGAGCAGAATAAGCAATATGAAAAAAGCAAAAAGTGAAGCACCCAATAAAAACAGAAGTTTTTTTTGCTTACCAAGACGCCAGACTTCAAAGAGAAGAAAAACACTTAGATAAATCAAAACCAGTTTTAATGCACTGGTATATTGATAGGCCCTGGAAAAAAGAAACATAAAACCGGGAAAAAGGAGGAATGAAAGGAAAAATGGTCCCAACATCTGCTGGGTAGTCGGAAATATAGTAAATGATTTATGCTTAAGCGCTGCCCAGACGTACAAAACAGGGATGGACATCAAGGTCATCAGAGTCAAGAGCGGCAAGGATGAAATGAATCTCCCCAGATGACCAAAACAGATAAAAATGGCCCCGTAAGCGACTGCACTGAAAAGAGCCAGCAGCGGGATATATTTTCTGAGGGTATCCACCCAGTATCCTTCTAGTCGCTGACCCGGATCAATCCTTCAGCGACGATGAAGGCCTGTCCCTGAATTTCAAACCAGGCCTTGGCCACGCGGCGAAGGAGAAATTCACCGCCTCTCCGAGAAAGCTGACACGCTCGCATTTCTGATTTCCCCGTAATATTTTCCCAATATGGAAAGAGAATCGCGTGGGAGGAACCCGTTACCGGGTCCTCATTTATCCCAAGCCAGGGAGCAAAGAAGCGCGAAACAAAGTCAACCTGACCACTGCCCTTGGATGTGACGATCAGGCCTCTCAGATCGAACTCCAAATCAAGATTCAACAAGGAAGTAAAATCCGGATCATTATGCTTAACATCCTCTTCACTCGGTAAGTGCACCAATAGATACTTCAAAGCCTCATCCCACATGATGTTGACAATTTCCTCGACACCCAAGACCTTTTTCAGGGAAATCTGGCTAAAGAAAGATTTGGGTTCATGAATGGGCAGTTGCATATTCAAAAATTCATCAACGGATCCAATTTTTATGATACCGCTACGGGTCTCAAATGACAATTCACGGTGACGTCCTTTTTGCAGTTCAAATAGCACCTTGGCTGAGGCCAAAGTGGCGTGGCCGCACAAATCGACTTCCTGTGTCGGTGTAAACCACCGCAGTGAAAACAGTGTGGCCTGACCCAATTTGCAACCTTCCATCGGCAGAACAAAGGCTGTCTCCGACTGATTCATTTCCATGGCAATCTGCTGCATCAACTGTTCATCAATTTCATGTTCGAGCAAACAGACAGCCGCTGGATTGCCTTTGAAGGGCTCACTACTGAAGGCATCCACCAGATAATATTTCATGACCTGAAACCTCCGACATGATGATAATAACATATGACACTATTCTGCACTACGTGAAAAATAAAGCTAATTAGAACGAATCCTGAGCAAGGTGTATGCAGTTTGTTTTTTAGCCCAAAATTTATAAGGGGGGTTGATCAATTAACACCAAGCTGAGGTATTTCAGGCCGCCCACCCAGGCAATCCACATGAGAATGACAGGCAAAAGCCAAAGTGACCCTAACGTTTTTTACCTGCCACCAGCGGTCCGAAGGCTCCGCCCTCATTTACCAACTGTAGTGGCAACCGAGACTCCATTGAGCTATTAAACTGAGATCAGATCCAGTATTGAGCATCAGCTGCAATCCTTTCAGAGGCTCGCAAACTAAGCCAAATCGAAAACTATTGCTGCGGTTAAATAAATCAACAGGTTTGACATGATATGATTCGCGACGGTTTCTTTCCAAATCAGAGTAAAGCTGTTTATCATTAACTGATTCTGACCGGGCCTTGATGGAATAAAGCAACTCACCATTTTCTTCAAGCCGGGAGAGTGAGTAGAATAGATCAGCTCCAAATAATATATGCAGTCCATTAACCACCTTGGCACGAAGTCCCAATGGCAGCAAGATACCCAAACGGTACCTGGATAAAGAATAATCATAGGCACTCTGGTAATTTTCATGAATCGCACTGTTACCGGGAAAGTGTCTGGAATACTCCCAACTACTATCAGAATTGAAACTGGTTTTTTCTGTTACTTCCATGTCGGTCGTTTCATAGTTAAGTTGGATACCACCAAAGACCAACCAGCTGTTGGATAGCTGGTATGTGAGGGCTGTACTCCAAAAACATTGCTGGATGTTGTGGATACCAGTGCCATTAAATGAATCAAATTGCCTGCTCTGGCCATCAACCTGTTGGATGAAATAGGCATCAATGCCCTTGTCGTATACGTGCTGGGTCCATTCATAAGTCATGGCAAGCTGACTGGCTGCATTGCTGCTTAAGTCAATATCTTGCCACTGATAACTTAATGAAGAAAGCAAACTCCACTGCTCTGAGAACTGGTGTTCCATATGAATTCGTAACAGAATGCGACTCCCATTATGGGTCAATACATTTTCCTTCTCCAACAAATAGTCATGACTATCATAAAACCGGTTATCAGAAGGCACCTCCTGCCAAGTGATGTCCTTGTCAGCTGTATGCATATCTTCAAGATTGTCCCCAGTGACAAAACCAGCTTGAATACCAATATGGGTACTGGGTGTCAGATGCAGTATGCAGCCACAAGTAATCACCCAGTGTTCTGTCTGATTATTAAAATTCTCGCTAAAGTCTTGGTCGATCTTTTCGTGTGGCTTGGTGCCATTGGTAGAATCTCCCAGAAGCCCTTGGCGGTGCAATGAAAACTGGCCTAAACGCAAACCAATATCAAAGTCAGACGATAATCGATAGCCCAGAGTCAATTCGCTTTGGGTACCAAACATGGTTTGCTTGTTGTTCAGAGTGCTTAAGTGATCCGGAGTGTAAGTTCCAGGGCGTGGACTCTTGATATTGTCGAGAAAATAGTATGAATCCTCAATGGAATAGATTTGTCGATAAGGACCTGAATCGGCAAATGATCGGTTGGTAAGTCCCATACTGAAGCGCTCACCCATAGGAATAATGGCGGCAATTTGGTACAATGGCGCTATATTCACCCCTTGAATTGAAGAATTGGAATCCCACCGGTTGGTCACCAAAGTGTCTTGGTGATAATAACTGTCGTTTCGTAAAAGACTGCTAGATATATAGTTCGAACTGCCATTTATTGCTGGGTGATCCAGATAAATGTTTCTTTTGCGGCTACCAAGAATCTGAGCTGGATTCAAATTCAAGCCAGAGGAAAAATCGTTTAACAGCTCTGGATTATTTGGTGCCAGGATGACTTGTTCTATGGTTTGAAATTGGTACGCTTTCAGAAAGTACGGTATTAATGGAGATTGAGTCCGTGGTTTGGGCACTTCTGCAGATATTAAAACCATAGTCATACCCATTATGATAAACCTAAAAAAAATCAGCCCCTTGTATATCATTCTTCCCTCCTGCCCCCTTTTATCATATTGTCATATTATCACTGGCTTTGATTGAAAAGCAATAAGGTTCATGTGGGTATATCCATTCTAATCTCGCCTGTTTTTCAAACAGTATTTTTAACAAGTAAAACAGATAAAATTTCCAATATCCTTAAAAACCAAGACTTGAACAGCTGGAATTTTTCAATATTATAAACGGATTGCATTTTTACCTGATTTTTCATAAAATTGAGAAGCACTAACATTCAAAACAGGAGGCTTTTGATCATGAAAGACCACGTTTCCCTCAACCCCAACCGACTGGTACAATATCTGCAAAAACCGGCAGAAGATTTCACCAAAGCCGATATAATCCGATACATAGAAAACAATGGTATCCGTATGCTGAATTTTCGTTACGTTGGTGGGGACGGACGGCTGAAAACCCTCAATTTCGTTATCAATAACCGTCAACACCTTGACAGTTTACTCAGTGCCGGGGAGCGAGTCGATGGATCAAGCCTTTTCTCCTTCATATCCGCCGCATCCAGTGATCTCTATGTCATCCCCCGCTACAAAACCGCCTTTGTTGAACCCTTTTCTGACATCCCCACTCTGGATATTCTTTGTTCATATTATACATCCGAGGGAACTCCGCTTGACAGCTCTCCGGAAAACCTGGTTAAAAAAGCCCATAAACTCCTGACTGAGAAAACAGGATACACCTTTGAAGTCCTGGGTGAATTGGAATATTACCTTTTCAGCGAGATCGACAGCATCTATCCCATCACAGAGCAAAAGGGCTATCATGAATCCCATCCCTTTTCAAAATGGGGTGCGATCCGTCGAGAAGCCATGAAAGTCATCAGTGAAATGGGTTGCTCCATTAAATATGGACATGCTGAAGTGGGCAATATTATTCATGACGACATCGAGATGGTGCAACATGAAATCGAATTTCTGCCTGTGGCAGTAGAAGACGCCGCAGACCAGCTGGTATTGGCCAAATGGGCGGTACGGGAAGTGGCCTACAAGTATGGCTATGAAGTGAGTTACGCTCCAAAGATTATTGTTGGACATGCCGGCAGCGGCCTTCACATCCACACCCGTCTGATGAAAGATGGTATCAATATCATGGCAAATGACCATGGTCTGAGCACGGAGGCCAAACGCTTGATCGCAGGACTTCTGACTTTCGCCCCTTCCTTGACAGCCTTCGCCAATACTGTTCCGACATCATTTCTCAGGTTGGTCCCCCACCAGGAAGCTCCTACCCGCATTTGTTGGGGAGATCGCAATCGTTCCGTGTTGGTACGGGTACCCTTAGGTTGGAACGGCGTCACCAATATGATTTATGATGCCAACCCCAAGGAACCCCACCATGCTGACCTGATCCAGAATAACCAAACTGTGGAACTTCGCAGCCCCGATGGTAGTGCCAACGTTCATCCACTTTTGGCCGGCATGACCCTGGCTGCCCTTCATGGACTAGAGGACCCTTTGGCCCTTGATACAGCAGACAAACTCTACGTTCAAAAGGATGCTGCCAGTCGCACTGAGCTCAACAACCTCCCCGCTTCTTGTTTCGAAGCGGCCATAGAGCTCGAAAAGGCCCGTGAGTTCTACGAAGCAAATGGCGTGTTTCCCAAAGGTATCATCGATCGGGTCATCAAAGATTTGAAGAACCATAACGATGCTGACCTGAGTGAAAAGTTATTCGGTAACGTCAATGCCATTTCCAATCTGGTCAAAAAGTTTATGCATTGCGGTTAAGTCTTTGCTAATTGGCATTGATCTTCAGCATGATTACCACGAGAACTCCTTTTATGGTAGAGTGGGGCTGTTTACATAAGATTTTTACTGGTATGAGCTTCGCCCACAACCCAATTCAGAGACTGGTGGCTAATGACTGGCAATAACCTACCGGCAAAAGCAGAGCTTTGCTCCTTTGTTTGCGTTTGTTCGTAGCTAAATACTCTTCTACCAGAGCAAGTTGCAAAATTCTGCTTTACTGCGATCTCTTGAGGGTGGCGGGGTGCGGGGCTGGAGCCCCACATTCCCCCATAACCCTTGATATATCGGCTGTAAGAAAGAAAAGCGAGCTTAGGCTTATAGTCTTGGAAAACAACCTTTTCTGATTTTTGTAACTACCTCGCCAGTTAGCAGCTTTTTTATCGGATTTTATTGTCAGACCGCCTGGGGTTTTTTTTCAGGTGGGTATACCGTTTACTGATGGGCTGGGCAAAACGTCCGATTACATGACGCAGATCTGAATTGTCATAAATACGCCGAAACGCTTCAGAATTCAAAAGATGATCGGACAAACGATAGCCTTCCTGTTGATCCGGATCAAAAACAAAATCATGAACATTTATATTCATACGAACCAGACTTTCACTCTTGAAAATTTTTTCGATTATATGCCTAAACAATTGCTCTAAATCTAATGAGTCTTCCGACAGGTTGACCCTTTTGCGGAATTCATGAAGAACCTGCTTCTCCAATCCCGTAAAAGAAAGAATTTTTTCCATTAAGACCTCCTTGAATTGTGATTTGAGTGAAATGTGAAAACGTTCAGCTTCAGCATTGATATTAAAAAGTATGTGGTATTTTCCTTTCCTGTCAACCAAAAAGAAAAAAAGGACTAAGCTAAAGGCTTTTCAACATTCTGCCAAAACTTTAAGAAACAGTGACCGGTGACGTGCGACGGCGGGGCCGTCACTAGTGACCAGTGACACTCTTTCTGCAAAAGCTCCGGGCGCAGACAAGCCACAGCCCACCACTCGGTTCGTGTTCGTACGTTGCCAAAGACGCTTCTATCCGATCATTAAACGCATTGTCCGGTTTTAACTTCTTTTTTTTCAAAGTTCTTTTTATGTAAGGCACTAACTTTTAATAAGGAGATTGGACATCTGGCCAATCAGTTTCTGCATTTCTTCACTATTCTTTTTCGCTGTCACACCAGACTCTTTTACCTGCTGCTTTAATGCCTGTGTTTCCTTTACCATGGCAATATTCTGCTCATTGAGGATCCGTTTTTCATCCTCCAACAGCCCCACTTTCATTGTTAATTGATCTCTCGTTTGTCCCAATGCTTCCTTTTCTTTTTCCAATTCATCCACATACCTTTTCAGAGAAGTGAGCTGCTCTTTGAGCTCATCCATGATGACCTTTTTTTCTTTTTGCAAGGCAAGAACACCAACATTGAACTCTTGCTCCCTTTCTTTCATCAATTTATCAACTTGTGCCGCTTTTTCTTTCAGTTGATTGGCAGATTGCTGTCTAATGGTTTCAATTTCCTGTTCCTTGTTCTTCAACTCATCAGCAATTCGTTTAATCTTGGATAGCATCTCCTGACGTTCATCTTCTGCCAGACGATTTTGTTCCAGTTGTTCCTTTTCCAGAAGCATCAACTTTTTTTGAAAAGATTTTTGATTTGCATCTGTATCGTTAAGTGTCTTTTTTAGTTTTTGTATTTCCTCTATGAGGTTACTTTGCTCGCGTTCAAATCCACTGGTAACCACTTCTTTTTCATGGATTAATTGCTCTATTTCCGCTTCATGATCCTTAAGCTTCTGGATTAATAACTCTTTTTCAGTATTCGAAGATGCAATCAAAGCATTCAGCTTCTGTCTGAGCTCATCCACTTCTTCTTCTGACGTTTCGGAAAACTCCATCTCATCACGTAGAGCAATTTGATTGAGAAGATCCTGGTTAGCCTCCTCCAACTCCCCTACATGGGTTTTGAGGCGAAACCAGGCGTCTTTGGTTTCAGGTATTGTATAATCGTAAGCGTCACCGTTAATGAAATCACTCTTTTCTTCTTTCTCTTCTTTAACGGGCTCTTCTGTGTCTTGTTCTACAAGTGGAGCCGGGGTTTTATCGGACGAATTGACAGCTTGATGAATCCCAGCCTCAGAAGAGAAATCATCATCAAGACCAAACTTGCTTTCCAGAAGACGGTCAAAATCCTCTTCTGTGAAATCCTCATTCAATCTCGGAGGATTGTATTTATCGTTCATAATTGCCTCAATGGTTCAGGGATTCTGTGCTTGAAAAAAGGAAGATTCAACTGGGAGATAGTTATCTAATAGCTGATCTGAAAAGTTTTTCACATAAGCACGATTGTCATACAAGTAACCATTATTATAATGGTGCAAAGCCAGTTTAATGTTCCCTTTGGTAGAATCAAAATAGTGCTTCAAAATACGCAGCCCAAGGTCAATATTGTATTCTATGTCAAAAATTCTTTTTTTATCAATATCGAGTACCTTCTGCCAAACCGACAGATTGACCTGCATCAAACCGAAAGCCCCCATTGATGAGAGGGCTTTGGGTTTAAAGGCGCTTTCAACCTGTATTATTTTAAGTACCAGCTCGGGATTGAATCCATATTTTGGAGCGATACGATAAACGGTTTCCAGAATCTGATCAAACATAGGCAAATGGCAGGACAGCGCTTTACTCTTATAATCAAGGCGTTCATAACCCATCAGCCCCTCCAAAGATCTGTTGTGCTCGTCACAGAGCCGATCGATCTTTGAATCCAGAATCTCAATCAGTTCTTTTTGGTCAAGATAACGGTTATGTAGGTCAACAACAGCTCCAAAGAAAGAGAAAATTGCGACCAATATAAAAACACAATTCAAAATAACAATTCTTTTAATGGCATTTCTAAACATAACTCTTATTATAGTATAGCAAAGAATTCAGCGCAATCCTTAACCCATCCTTTTACCCAGGAATCTCAATGATGAAACGCGCCCCTGAGGGCTCATTGTCTATGACTTTAATCTGACCGTTATGCTCTTCAATGATATTATGGGCAATGGCCAGGCCCAAACCCGTTCCTGTCCGTTTGGTGGAAAAATATGGCAGAAATAGTTTTTGTTTATCTTCATCACTTATTCCAGGACCTTTGTCAGCAATCTCAATACTGGCGAACTGAGAATCAGTATTGTAATGCGTTAAAATTTCAATTTCCCCTTTTTTATCCATGGCTTCAATCCCGTTATCGATTATATTAACAAGAATCCGTTTGATTTGGTCTGAATCCATCCGGATCATCATCGGCATATCCAAATCCATATCCACCTTCAGTTCCACTTCCTGGTATATTGAAGAGTAAACGGAAACCAGTTTTTCCACTATGCCATTCAGGTCTGCTGCACCGAATTTCAATTCTGGTAATCTGGCAAAATTGGCGAATTCATCAGCCAGATTTTTGATAGAATCAATTTCTTCCAAAATGACATTTAAACTATCTTCAGTTATCTTCCGAAAAACATCTTCCGGCTGTTCCAGGGCTTTTAAAATTCGTTGAGATGAAATCTGGATCGGTGTCAGTGGGTTTTTTATTTCGTGAGCTATTCTCTTGGCAACTTCCCTCCAAACCAGAGTTCTCTGAGCCCGAATTAGATCCGATAAATCAGTCAACACCACCAACAGACCCGAGAATTTATTGTTAATGGGATTGCGGTTCTGAGTAATTTTGGCAGCAAGATTCATTATCTTTCCTTTCAGCTTAATATCAATCTCCCTTTCCAGGAGTTTAAATTTAGCCTTATAGGCTTTTTCGATTAAATTAAAAATATCCCGATAGGTTTCTTCTGCAAACACAACGCTAAAGTGTTTCCGAAGAACCCGTTCACCCTTAATCCCCAACATCCGTTCACCTTCCGGATTGAGATCCACCACTTCCCCTCTGGAATTCAGTGCAATGACACCGGAAGTTATATTCTTTAAAATATTTTCCGTTATACTACGCCTTTGCCGTAATTCTACAGTACGCCGGTTCAGCTTATCCCTATTATCCCTCAGATCCACAGCCATATGGTTGAATTCTTCAACCAAAGTGGAAAATTCATCTCTGCCCTTATGTTCAATTTGAACATTGAGATTCCCCTTAGTGATTTCAGTGGCCGCATCTACCAGTTTAGCAATCGGTGCGGTTATTCCTCTTGCCAAATAGAAGCCCATCCAGGAAGCGGAAAATACAACCAATATCACAATAAACAGAAAAAATAAGGTATAACTTGTCTTAACTGGATCTTTGATAGTTTTCAGCTGTTCATATTGATTCACTTGCGTTGATACTGTTCGCAAATCTTTAATGTATCGGTCTGGATAAAATTTGCCAGTGATGACCAACACCCGTTGATTCTCACGGGTTGTATACACCACTCCACATCGTATAAGTTGACCATTTGGAAGGTTATCAATCGAACGATTATCAATTCCACTTAAACCTTGATACAAAAAGTCTTGAGTAAGTTCTCTGTAAGAACTCAACGGAATTTCAGGTCTGATCTGAGAGACAATTTCCTTGTCTCCAAGGAAAATATTGACTACATCCAGAGCAAACATGCTCATATCAGCGGTAACCGAATTGATCAGAAACTGCCTGTTCTCTGGCGTATGCATGCGTTTGTCTTTATATTTGTTGGCCATATTGGCTGAGATATGCTTCAGATCATCCTGGGTTTTGGCATAGTAACTTTGCTCAAGATCCTTCATCCTCGACATGATGGAATCTATATCAGAAGAAAAAAGTTTTTCTATTCCTTTTTCATTTAATTCAGTAGCCAGAAAGTACAGAAAAAAACTGGGAATAATCGTGAAAGCAATAAAAAAGAAAATCAAGCGGTTCTTAAATCGTGCTCCCGCCTGATGACCTTTTTTTTCAAAAAATAGTTTAACAATATTGCGCACCAAAATAAAGAAAAATGTGAGAGAAAAAAGAATTATCACCCCCCACAGAGTAAAAATTATCGCCTTACTGCTGACTGCAATTTGGGGGTCGGTTTGAGAATCTGTATAAAAAAGGCGAAACAATACAAAAACAATCAGTAAAGTGATAATTCCGGCAATTACAATTTTTACACCGCGATGTCCACTTTCTTCCATCTTCTATTCCTATCTGAAAATAATTTGCATATCCTCAATCTACACAGCTTATGAGGTGATGTCAATTGACAGGTGTGGGCAAAAATGCTATCTTTGGACTTTAATGCGCCTGTAGCTCAACGGATAGAGCGTGGGATTCCTAATCCTAAAATGGGGGTTCGATTCCCTCCAGGCGTATTACCCAAGCCCTGACAACTAATCCCTGAGATATATTATTCTTCTTCAACTGCATAGAACCCCACCAAAAACGCAAGTGCTCTACAAAGAAAAAACAGAACCTAAGAGGCAATTTAATAATTCAGAAATGGTGTTACTTCACAAAGATTGCAGATCTCTAAAACTATTCTCTCTTACGGACCGATATCCAAGAAGTATTTTGGGGCTGTTGGGCATAGCCCCACCCCCTAAAAAACCGAGAGATCGCTGTAAATCAAATTAATGAAACAGATGCCTAAGTAATTTTTTTTAAATTTATCTAAGTGTGTTGTTGACAGATTTATCTTATTGTATTATCATCATGTTGAAATTAATGACCGGCTGGTTCCGGTAAAGGAGGACAATATGATGATTAAAAGGTGGAAACCCTATCGGGACGCTCTCGGACTTCAGGATCGGATCAATGGAATTTTCAACGACCAAACAGACATTTGGCCCCGCAACCAGGAAAACCTTATGGCGTGGGACCCAAACACCGACATCTATGAAGACAAGGATGGCTACATCTTTAAGGTTGAGCTTCCAGGTGTTAAAAAAGAAGATCTTGAAATCGAGTTGAACAATCAAACATTGACCATCAAGGGAGAGAAAAAAGACTCCCAGGAAATTAAAAAGGAACATTACCACAGAATTGAAACAATTTCAGGGTCTTTCTATCGTTCTTTTCGTTTACCCAAAACAGTTGATAGTCAAAGCATCAAGGCCAACCTTAAGGACGGTATCCTGGAAGTCAGAGTCCCCAAACAGGAAGAGGCCAAGCCAAAATCTATTCCAATCCATATTGGATAAAAAAGGAGGAAAACATGACTTTTTTAAGATGGCAACCTTATGATGACATGTTAAGAATGCAGGAGAGCATCAATCAAATTTTCAGAAAGCATTACGGAGACTTAAATCAGCAGGACAATGCTCAACAAAACTGCTGGACACCTTCTGCTGATATCCTTGAAAGCGAAAAGGAATTTCTGATTCGGCTCGAAATACCCGGTGTGGCCAAAGAAGATGTGAAGATTGACTTCAATGAAAACATCATCACCATCAATGGCGAAAAAAAGCAGGATGGCTCATTACCCCAGGAAAACTTCCATCGCATGGAGTGTCAAAGTGGGAAATTCATTCGTTCTTTCTCTCTTCCACAGCATGTTGATGGCGAAAAGATCGAAGGCTCATTATGTGATGGTATCCTGAGCATACGAATACCAAAAAGCGAAAAGGCGCTGAAAAAATCTATTCCCATCAAATCGGAATAAAGGCTGATATAAAAGGGGGAGTTTACCTCCCCCTTTTTTGACTATCCCTGTGATACAGCCATTTCCAGCAATTGGACAGGTTCCTCTGAAATCAATTTCACCATTTCCTGATCTCCCACCTGTAAATTGTAGTGAGAAACGATTCCGGTGAGGTCGGTATCTTTCTTAAATACGTGTTTGCCTCTGTTTTCACCCAGATAGGTATTACATTGACCAAACTGAGCAATATCCGAATCCCGCAGAGCCAGATATTTCGTGTTCAACTCAGTCATTTTCTCCCTATATGAACTGTACAATTCTTCTAGCTGGGGTTTTAAAACAGCCACTTCTGGCTTATCTTTTGCCAGTTCACCTACTTTACCGACAATCTCATCAAACATTCCAAGTATTTCCTTGGCCAGGAATACACCTTTTCCTTCAGCAGTTGGTGTGGGTTCTGCAACAGCTTCCTGTATTGGGGCAGCTACTTCTTCCTGTTTTTTCTCTCCTCCGCCACAAGCCATAAAAACCATCAACAAAGTTAAAGTCAAACTTAATACGAGCCATTTTTTCATAATTCATATCCTCCTTTGTAAAGTCGACAGTTTGAACATACATTTTTAGACTAATACTCTGGCAAAATATAGTCAAGAGATGTGCTTTCTATTAATTTTCTATAAATTTTAAAGATTTTCTACCTATCAGTGTCAAGAATCCAGTTTAATATCTTTTCATTGGTGAAGGGAGCTGAAAAAAGCAATGGTTTTTCCGAATGGAATGCACGCAAAGCGGAAAGAACCGCAAAATATGCTCCAATTCCGTACATAAATGGAGGTTCACCAACAGCTTTAGAATTAAATATGGCCATCGGATTGGGCGAATCCTTTAAAAAATGTACTTCAATTTCTGATGGAGTAAAGCGAATATCCGGGATTTTATAAGTAGATAAGGTGTCGGTCAACAACTGTCCCTTATCTGAATACTTCAACTCCTCTAAAAGCATCCAACCAATACCTTGTACAATAGCGCCTTCAACCTGACCGAGATCAACTTGGGGATTCAGGCTGCAACCGCCATCATGGACAACTTTCACGGAATTGATGGTGGCAGTACCCCGTAAACAATCAACAGTGGCTTCTAACAAGGCAGTTCCGAATACATGATAGGCCAGGGGCTCTCCCTTGCCAGTCATGCGATCAAAATGGAGTCCAGGAGTGGCATAATGGGCTTGGGCTGAAAGATTAATTCGCTCCAGATAGGTTTCCCAAACCAGCTTTTCCCAGGTCATCCCTGTCCTTTCACCGTAGTGAATGATGGCATCGTCACGAATGTCCAATCCTTCGTCATCCTTGAGGAAAAGCTTTTTAGCAGCAACCCCCAACAAACGTTTGCGTAGTTCCAGACAAGCCAACTCAACCGCTTTACCATTTAAATCAGTTCCTGTCGAGGCTGCTGTCGGAGAAATGTTGGCCACCCGTTGCGTGCTGGTGCTTTCCATTCGCAATCTTTGGCTGTTTAAGCCCAGGGTTCGAGCTGCAATTAAAAGTATTTTATTATTGACACCCTGACCCATCTCAATTGCACCACAAGACAAAGAAACGCTGCCATCTGAATAAATATGGACCAGTGCACCAGCCTGATTCAGATAAGATGTAGTAAATGAAATACCAAAACAAACCGGCATTAAAGCCAACCCTTTTTTACTTAGGACATTTTGGTCATTATACTTTTTCACGCGCTCCCGAGAGGCTGCCAGATCGATAATATCAGTCAGCTCATCGAAACAGCGCTCTGCCCGACAATTTCTAACTCTTTGTCCATAAAGGAACTCATCCCCTTCAACCATAAGGTTTCTGCGTTGCAGCTCAGCAGGTTCAATCCCCATTTTTTCAGCTGCCTTGAATATAGCCGATTCTAAAACAAACATGGCCTGTGGTGCGCCAAATCCTCTGAAAGCTGTAAAGGGTGGCAAATTGGTCCTGCAGGATATACCAGTAGCCTTTACATTGGGTATATAATAACTGTTAGCGGTATGAAGCAGTGACCGCTCAAGGATGGCGGGTGACAGATCAGCTGCGGCACCAGCATTTTGGTAGAATGTGACTTCATAAGCCAGGATTTTACCCTCTTTACTCAAACCTATCTTAAAGTCCGAAGAGTAGGGATGCCGCTTACCAGTATAACGAAAATCCTCACGCCGATCCAATGTCAATTTAACAGGTCGGTGTAGTCTTTGTGCTGCCAAAGCAGCCATGACAGCCCAGGCCGTTGCTTGATCCTCTTTCCCTCCAAATGCACCACCCAGACGAAACACTTCAACCGAAATCTGACTCATAGGAATATCCAGCACGCGAGCGATGGACCGTTGAACAAAACTGGGGGACTGGGTTGCTGAAATCACCCGGATGGTATTTTTCTCACCGGGGATGGCCACAGCCGATTGGGTTTCCAAGTAGAGATGCTCCTGTCCACCGGTTTCGGCTCTTCCTTCGATAATGACTTCACAATTTGGCCAAGCTCGGTCTACTTCTCCCAGAGCAAAAATACGTGACGGTATAATGAACATTCCCCGCGAGGCTGCCTCTCTGGGGTCAAAAACCGCTTCTAACGACTCGATATCCAAATGAATATCTGATAATGCCCGGTGTGCCTGCAATGGCGTTTCAGCCACAATAAAAGCTATGGCTTGCCCTATATAATGGACTTCGTCATCGGCCAGCAGAGGTTCATCTGGAATAATACCACCAATTTGGTTCTCACCTGGAATATCATCTGCGGTGAAGACACCGATGACTCCGGGCAGTTTCCGCACCGCTTCAGTATCCAGTTTGAGAATGCGGCCATGGGCAACTGGAGAGGTAAGAACAGCCACATGAAGTAAGCCAGAAAACAGTTCGATATCATCCGCGAATGCCGATTCTCCCCGAACATGGGAATAAATATCATCTTGTTTCATGACATATCTCCACAACTGATGCAGTTGGGGAAAAGTACCAGAAAATGGGCAAAAAGCAACCTCTTTAGCAGTGAACGCTTATAACTGTTTGAACCCCGAACATCACTTATGGGTTCGATTTCCTTGTCAGCTAAAGAGACAACTGTACGCAACAGTTCTGCTGACACCATTTTGCTACTAAGGAATGCCGATGTTTTTTTCAGGTACAGTGGCACACCTGCGACTCCGCCAACCGATACGTGCCCAGTCTTGATAATGTTACCATCCATTTCAGCAGAAATGGCTGAATTAACAGAAGCGATATCCTGATGCTTCCGCCGCGAAACTTTTTCAAAGTGAAACAGTATTTTCCTGCCTTTCATTGGAATCCTTATCCAAGCAAGCAGTTCTCCTACTCTCAAATCCACTTTTTTATACCCGAGGAAAAATTCCCGTAATGGGATTTCACGGTTTTCATGGCCAAGTTGTAAACCAATAAAAGCATCCAATGCCAGAAAGATCACACTAAGGTCACCGATAGGTGATGCATTAACGATGTTGCCGCCTACTGTCGCCCGATTGCGTACCTGCCGGGATGAAACCAGACGCAAAGCACCGTAAAGTTCTGGCAAAACGGATAACAACTGTGAAGATACCATCAGTTCAGTGACAGAAACCGCTGCACCGATATATATGCTCTCAGACCTTATCCAAATAGATGAAAACTCCTTTTGACCAGATAAAAAAAAGCATTCATTGTCTATAAGCTCTCCTGCTCGCTGGATAGTGATATCGGTCCCACCTGCCAACACCAGAACATTTCTCACATCAATGTCTTTTATCGCAGTAGCCGGGTGAGTCTTTAGCCGCGCAGAAATCCTGGTAAAATAATCTGGCACAACCCCCAAAGCAGTTAACACTTCAAGGCGGTTACCTGCTGATAATAATTTGGGTCGAAGTTCAGAGAGTAATCGTTTTATGGCCCTGCGGATTGCCATATACCCAGTACATCGACAAATATTGCCTTCAATGGCGGTAATTGCATCATCCTCCAACAGCTGAGAACTGTTTAGCAAAAAATCAGTAAGGCTTATCACCATCCCCGGAGTGCAAAACCCACACTGACTGGCCCTCTCACTGACGAAAACCTTTTGAACTGGCGTTAATTCTTTCTGGTTCAAACCTTCAATGGTGACCACATGACACCCATCCACATCTCCCAGAGGCAATAGACAGGAAGCAACTGTACGATAGTTTACACCATACTTCCCCTTTACCCCCAGCAGCACACTACAGGCTCCGCAGTCCCCTTCCCGACAGGCAATGTGGGTGCCGATCAGATGCTGATCTCCGCGAATGAAATCCACCAGAATTGATCCGGAAGGGTGTTGCGTGTGGATTTCCCGATCATTGAGAAAAAAGAAAATCTCTTTCTTATTCATCTGTTCCCTTTATTTTTATCCGATATCTGCTCATAGTAATTCCTGCACACCGAGACGTTTTTTCATGTTATCAATTTCGATCTTGTCAGCAAAAATCAACAAGACCTCGCATCTGGACCATGGTTTGACTCCTGCTTCATCAATCAGGTACTTTATGGTCAGGTGGGTCCCGAAATGCCCGTTGAATGCGCTGATAGATGGACAAATCGGGTTGATTCTCCAGAAAATGAATCATGGCTTCTGCAGTCGTGGATGCCAATGCCCGACCCGGGTCACTATGTACAAAATCATAGGAACTGGCGACATAACTTGATAAACCAACCTTATAACGCTGAATTTCAGACAGTGGGGTTTTGTCAGGGCCTCTCAACAGAATTTCTATGATTTGATCATTGTTATCAAAACGAACCAAATAACTTATGCCAGACACCTGCAAATCAATCCCTCCCTCTTTGGTCAGTGAACTTTTAATCAGACTGCGTATTTCATCAGCATTCATGTTGATTTCAACAACCTGATTATTAAAAGGATCAAGTGTATATATCTCCTTTAATGTAATTTTGCACGGCAGGCGATTGAGGCGTATACCGCCATTGTTCTGGAAAGCGATATCAAGCTTATGGACTTCTCGCATGGCATCGGTCATCAGGCATCCCAAGGCATCTTTACCCTGTATTTCCATAGGGGCTTCAACCAAAACTTTTTCAAAAGCGGGATTTTGATTGAATCGCTCAATCATTTCCCTGACCTCTGGGACTTCTTGAGAATAGGCCTTGAGATCTATCAACACGCCCTTCTTTTCGGTGACCCGGCCATTCTGAAAATGAAGATCCACCCGACCGAGAAAGCGATTGTCACCTCCTGCCTG
>Ga0105099_10000214_pt1 | contig 39185 bp, 24 predicted proteins | sample PPLLak3cmMay2015_2_FD_79138 | JGI IMG/M metagenome (GOLD analysis project Ga0105099, IMG submission 79138) | Freshwater sediment microbial communities from Prairie Pothole Lake near Jamestown, North Dakota, USA - PPLs Lake P8 Core (1) Depth... | ecosystem: Environmental > Aquatic > Freshwater >... | reverse complement strand
CGTTCCAGCCGATGAAGGCGACCTTGCGCCCCAGCCTGTGGTCGTCCTGATTGAGGAAGCGGCCCCCGATCTGGGGAACCTGGCTGCGCATCAGGCCAAAGGCGGCGGTGGTACCGTGCACGGTGCGGTTGACCTCCTTGCCGTTGGCCGAGACGGACCAGCCGTTGTAGGATTCAGGGGCCATGTGCAGCGCCTCGGGAATCCGCTCCTGAAGGAAGGGGATATCCTCGGGGTAAATACGGATCTGGCGCCCCTTGGGGAGTCCGAGATGGGCCTGGGCTGTCTGCCCGCCGCTGACCATGATCAGTGTTTCTCCCAGACCGCTGAAGCTGATGCGAAACTGCCGGGTCATCCCCTGCCCGAAGGCCAGAAGCAACAGAATGGACAAGGTCCCCCAGAAAAGGGCAAAGGTGATCAGGGCAGCTTTTTTCTTCCGTTTGCGGTATTCGCTCCAAAAAAACTTGGATAATGTCAGGTTCATGCTACTTCCTCAAGGCAATGATCGGGTTGGTGGAGGCGGCGTTCCGGGCGGGAATGGTGCCGGCGATAATGCCGATCACGAGCAGAATCAGGATCGTCGAAACGATGACCAGGGGATTCAGTTCCGGGGTGCCGATGAATTCGATAACCCCGCCGGCCGGAACGGCACGGGCCACGCCGATGACGGCGGCGGAGAGCCCGAAGCCGATCAGTCCACCCAGGAGCATGATCAGGAGAGATTCGCTGAAGAACTGGGTGAGGATGGTGCGGCGCTTGGCGCCGACCGCCAGTTTGATACCGATCTCCCGGGTCCGTTCCTCGACCACCACCATCATGATCGAGGCTACGCCGACGCCGCCGACCAGCAGGGTGAAGGAACCGATGACCCCGAGAAAGATGGTGAAGGCGATAAAGAAGGTGGTAAATGATTTTTCGAACTCCAGTGTATCCCAGAGGCCGAGCGCGTCGGGATCGGCGGGATCGAAACCGATCAACTTGGATAAGTGGTTCTGGATGGCGGTGGTGACCTCCTTGGATCGTCCGGGGTCGAGGGGGCGGAAAATGAAATTAGTGATGAATTTGGCCCCGTAAATGGCGGAGAACGTGGTCCAGGGGATCAGGGCGCAGCGTTCGTCGCGTTGCCCGTTATAATTCGAATTTTGGTTTTTTTTCTGCATCACACCGATCACCCGGAAGGGGACCGAATCGATGAACACCATCTTGCCGACTGCCTCCTCACGGTCGAAGAGATCCTGGGCCAGCACATCGCCGATGAAGCAGACCCGTTTGCGCTCTCCCATATCGTCGGGATTGATGAACCGGCCGCTGGCGGCGATGGTGTTGCGCATCCGCTCGAAAATCGGATTGATACCCCGCACCGTGTTGCGGAATTCATTGCGGCCGTACCGGATCAGGTGGCTTTCGATGAATTCAGGGCTGATCATTTCGATCCCGTCGACTTTTTCGGGAATCGCCTCCACCGTTTCCGGGGTGATGCGGATCGGTTTTCCCTTCTGGAATCCCTGCCAGGGCCGTGTCGTCCGCGATGGGAACACCAGCACGATCCCCTGGCCCATGCCGTGGAACCGCTTCATTTGGGCCTTGGATACTGAGTCTCCGAACGCGATCAGCAGCACCACCGAAAAGGTCCCCCAGACGACTCCGGAGAGGGTGAGAATGGTCCGCAGGGGCTGGCGGATAAGGTCCCGGGCGAGATTGCGCAGAAAAATCGCGATCATTTGATTTCCCGCGGCGGTCTCTCGATCACCTGTTCTCCTTTTTTGAGTCCGGAGATGATTTCGATGTTCAGGCCGTCGGAGAGGCCGGTCATCACCTCCACCTTTTTAGCCTCTTCCCCCTGGGGGAGCTCGACGAACCGTTTCCCGTTTTCGAAGATAATCAACCGTTCCGGTAAAAGCATGACCTTCTTACGTTCCCGGATGAGGATGCTGGCGGTGGCCGAGTATCCGGCCCGTAGGGTGAAGGAACCGCGGTCGAGGATCTGGATTTCGATGTCGAAGAGGGTGGCGTTGCCGTCCTTCTTGGCCTTGGGAAAGATGCGCGCCACTTTCCCCTGGATCGGGGTATCGGGAAGCGCCCCGATCTGGATTTCGGCGGCCATGTCGGTGCCGATCTTGCCGACGTCGATCTCGTCGACCGTCCCCTTAAAGAGCAGCTTGTTCATGTCGGCCAGGGAGCACAGTTCTGTGCCCGGCTGGAAATTGGTCAGCGGTACCACCGGGTCACCCTGGAATACACTTTGGGAAAGGACGATGCCGGAAATCGGCGCCTTGATGATGGAATCGATGTTGCGGTTGGCCATGCGGATCCGCCCCTTCTCCATCATTTCGAACCGTTCCGCAGCCATCCGGTAGCGCAGGTCGGCCTCCTGGAAGGATGATTCCACCGAATCCATATCGGATTGGGAGATCATGTCGGACTTGAACAACTCCAGCTTGCGGTCGCGGTCGGTCTGCAGCTTGGTCAAGGTGACCTGGGCCACCTCCACGTTGCGCCGGGCTTCGACGTACTCCATAGGGGTGGGGTTGGGGGAGATGTTGAACAGGGGGCGGCCGATCTCGATCCGGTCTCCGGTCTTGAAGAGCACCTCGGCGACAATGCCGGGGATGGTCGATTTGACCTTGATCTCCTGCTCCGGTTCGATGGTGCCGACGGCCAGGGCTTTTTCCTTGATGTCGCCGCGGCTGACGGCGACCAGCTTGAAGGTTTCCTTCTTCTTGCCGCAGGCGAAGAGAAAATAGAAGAATATCAGCAGGAAAATCAACGACACGCTTCGCAACAACCACTTTTTCATCCTTCACCTCGTTCTTGTGGAATATACTAAAACGAAACATCGGGGGAGAAAGTTCACCTTTTTTTTCCGACTCACCCCCCGCCCCCTCTCTTAGTCAAAGAGAGGGAGAGTGAAATTTGCGGAGAGCAGATGCGGTTTCGGATACCGGCGGATGCAGGTGTTGACTTCATGGGCAGAAATGGAGTATATCGGGTTTTCGGGAACATAGTCAGCGAACCCCCGGGAGGATTCATGAAAGTTGGATGGATATTGGTCGTTTTGTTCTTGTCATCAGCCTGTGCCTGTTCCTGGAAAACTTCCATTCCGCCAGGGGCCGGCGATGCGCCGGAGGTAGCCGTGCAATCGTTGCACCGGAGCCAGCAAGCCGTTTCCCTTCTGGGGAAGCCGCTTTACGCGCCTGCACCGGCTCCGGAAACGGTCGAAAAATACACGGCGGCGAAAAAAGCATGGGAAGCTGCTCCGGATGATGCTGACCTCCTGATCTGGTACGGTCGCCGGGCCGCCTACACCGGCGACTACCGCGAAGCGATTCGTATTTTTTCCATGGGCATCGACCGCTTTCCGGCCGACGCCCGTTTCTACCGGCATCGGGGCCACCGCTGGATCACCGTGCGGGAGTTCGCCAATGCCATTGAGGACCTGGAAAAAGCCGCGGCCCTGATCCGCAGCCAAGCGGATGTCATGGAACCTGACGGCATCCCCAACCCCCTTAACACTCCTGTCAGTTCCCTGCACTCCAATATTTGGTATCACCTCGGCCTGGCTTACTACCTGAAGAACGACCTGGTGAATGCAAAGCGCTGCTTTGGAGAATGCCGGGACTCCCTGGGCAACTCCGATAATCTCGTGGCCAGCACCCACTGGCTCTACATGATCCTGCGCCGCCGGGGCGACACCCCGGGAGCGACCGCCGCGCTCGACCCGATCGACAAGAAAATGGGGATCAGTGAAAACAAGGCCTATTTTATGCTTTGTCTCTTTTACAAAGGATTGATTGCTCTTGATACACTGCAGGGGGACGAATTTTCCGCCATCATGGACGACGCCGTTGCCTACGGGATCGGTAATTGGTATCTGTACACCGGCAACCGTGAAGAGGCCCGGAAAATGTTGGCCTCGCTGGTGGCGGGCAATGGCTGGGCGTCATTCGGTCATATCGCGGCCGAAGCCGACCTGGCCCGGGAATTCGAAAAGTAGGCTTTCCCGGCGAATCCATCGGAAACTGACCTCGAATCGTTCTGGTTCTTTTGTAATATCGGGAGAATTGGAAAAATGAAAAGGTGAAAAGTTTCCGGAACCGTACTATAATGGTTTTTGTCATGAACAGGAGAAAGGGGTACCATTCATTTCAAAAAATTGTTCCAATCATATTTGCCCTGATTCTCCCCTTTTTCGCTCACCCCCAATCCCCTCTGCCTTTTTCATTCGAGCATCCGGGGGCCGATGTCGGATTGGGGCAGGGGCACATCACCGTCTTTCTCCAGGATCGGAGCGGATTCATCTGGATCGGGACCGACAACGGATTGATCCGTTACGATGGGTACGATATCGTTGTTTTTTCCCATGATACAGGGGTACGGAATATCCTGAGCCATAACCATATCACAGCTTTGGCCGAAGACCGGGAAGGTTTGATCTGGATCGGTACCCGCCGGGGATTAAACCACTTCGATCCCGATACCGAAACCGTCACCCGGTATCTGCACGAGGAAACCGATGCCGGGAGCATCAGCAGCAATGAAATCACCTCGCTCTGGATCGACTCAAGGCAGAGGCTCTGGGTGGGCACCGTCTCGGGGTTGAACCGGGCCGATCTGCCTGGATCGATTTTCAAACGGTTCATTCATGATCCTCGCATCCCCTGGAGCCTCAGTTCCAATAGCATTCAAGGGGTGACCGGGGACCGTTCCGGAACGATCTGGATCGCCACCCGGCAGGGAGTCGATCGCATCGCCGGAGCGGATGACCAGGCCGACCACCTCGGTTTTGTCGATGAGGACGGCCGGCCGATTGCCCCGGGTTCGGTGAAAGAGCTCATCGTGGATCGGCGGGGGCGGCTCTGGGTCGCCGCCGAACCGGCGGGGCTCGGTACAGCCGATGCTCATTCCGGGCAGATCCGCTTCATGAAGAATCCATTTGCCGATGCAGCGGATACCCGGCAACGGATGATCAATCGCTTGGCCGAAGACTCACTGGGGAGGATTTGGATCGGGTTTCATGGTTTCGGACTAGCCGTCAGGGATAAGGAAACAGGGCGTAATTCCTATTTCCGCAACGCTCCCTTCGATCCCCACTCGCTCAGTTATGATATCGTCACCGCCCTGTACTGTGACCGCAACGGATCCATGTGGGTGGGGACCTACGGAGTCGGGATCAATCTCTGGAATCCGACCAGTCAGAAGTTCCGGCTCCTGCGTCATCATCCGACCAGCCGGGAGAGTCTCGGGATCAAGAGTATCCGGGCCATATTCGAGGACCGGTCTGGACGTCTCTGGGTCGGAGGGTACAGCGGTCTGGACCGGATCGACCTGCAGAAGATGACCTTCACTCATCTTCATAAAAAACTGGGTGTCGAGGGATTGGTCCGGGTGGTCATCGAGGATCGGGAAAACCCGGAACGGTATTACTGGTTCGGCTTCGAAGGGGGCGGGATCGAAATCGCCCGCTTCGACCTGAAAACGGAACGGCTCGACCACCAAATCGATTTCCGGAATCAATTCCACCTGGAAAGCATCGATGTGTACAGCTTATGCGATGATGGCCGGGGCGTCATCTGGTGCGGCACATCGAAGGGGCTGATCCGCCTGAATAAAAAGGATCTGTCCGCTTCCCGGGTGATCCCGTTGACCAGTGATCCGGCCCGTCCGCAACCGGGGATACTCTCGATCATCGAAGACCGGAAGGGTATGCTCTGGATGGCTACGGCGGGGCTGGGATTGCAGTGCATGAACCCGAAAACATTTTCCTGCAGATCATTTCGCCATTCCCCCGACGATCCGGGCAGCCTCGGTGACGATGCCCTTTTTTCCCTGGCCTTCGATCGTTTCGACCGCCTTTGGATCGGCACGACTACGGCGGGGTTGAACCGGATGAACGAGGATGGTTCGACCTTTACCCGCTTTTCCCGTCAGGAAGGGCTTCCGAGCAATACGATCTACGGGATTCTGTTCGATGAGAAGGGTATTCTCTGGTTAAGCACCCGTTTCGGGATTTCCCGATTCGATCCCTTGACCGGTCATTTCCGCAACTACGGCAGTGGGGATGGATTGCAGAGCGATGAGTTCAATGCCAACTCGTACCATCGGGGCGGGTCGGGCCGACTCTATTTTGGTGGGATCAACGGATTGAATTTTTTCTATCCCGATGAAATCCGCGACAACTCCCACATTCCTCCGGTGGTGATCACCGATTTCCAGCTCTTCAACCGGTCGCTGCTCCCGGGACAGCAGGTTGGCCACCGTCCCTTGCTCCAAAAGACAATCAACCGCACCGAAACGATCTCCCTGACCTATCGGGAAAACGTTCTCGGTTTTTCGTTCTCCACCCTGAACTATATCAACTCCGAAAAAAACCGCTACGCATACAAAATGGACGGATTCGACCGGGAATGGCACCAAGCCCAGACCCGCAGATTCGCTTTTTATCCCAACCTGCCCCCCGGCCGCTACCGGTTCCGCGTGCGCGGCGCCAACAATGACGGTGTCTGGAACCTGGAAGGGGCGTCTTTGCGGATTCTCATCGCCCCGCCATTCTGGATGACCTGGTGGTTTCGGATTCTCTCCTTGCTGTTGGCAGCCGGAGTGGTGATCGGTGTTCATCGCGCCAGGACCAGGATGATCGAACGCCGGAATCGTGAATTGGAAGCGATCAACGAAGAATTGCACCGATCGATGGAGGAACGGCGGCGGACCGGGGAAGCATTGCTGGCCAGTGAGGAAAAGTACCGCACCCTGACCGAGAACATCAATGCCGGGATTTATCGGAACATTCCCGAGGGGCAGGGAAAATTCGTGGAAATGAATCCGATGATGTGGAAGATCCTCGGGTATGACAGCAAGGAAGATTTGATGGAGGTCAGTGTCCTTAAACTATACGCATCTCGCCAGGACCGGGAGCGGATCATCTGTAAAATCAATCAGGAAGGTTCCGTCCAGAATGAGGAGGTCCAACTGGTCAAGAGGGATGGCAGCCTGATCTGGTGCGCGATCACCGCAGTCGTTGTCAGGGACGAGAACGGAGAGATCCTCTACCATGACGGTTTGATCGAGGATATCAGCAATCGCAAGCGGCTGGAAAGCCAGATCCTGCAGATTCAAAAAATGGAGGCGGTGGGGCAATTGGCCGGCGGCGTGGCTCACGATTTCAACAATATCCTGACCGTGATCATCGGTCACGCTGAATTGCTGCTCCACGATCGGGTTCCCGATGGCCCCCTGGGCAATTCACTCCTGGAAATATTGAAGAGCGGAAAACGGGCGAGGGACCTCATCTCCCAGTTGCTGGCCTTCAGCCGCAGGCAGATCGTCGAACCCAAAATCATCGATGTGAATCGGTTGTTGACCGGCATGAATCAGATATTTCACCGGCTCATCGGAGAAGATATCCTTATCCGCGTCGAACTGGCCGAAAACCTCCCGCGCATCAAGGCCGATCCCAGTCAAATGGAGACGATTTTTCTCAACCTGGTGCTCAATTCCCGGGATGCCATCACCGAAGCCATTCAAGCCGGAGGCAGGGATCGGCGTATCACCATCGAATCGAACCTGGCTTTTCTCGACGAAGCGTATGTCGCCTCCCATTCCGGCTGCCAGGTGGGGGAGTACGTGATGATGGCGGTGAGCGATACCGGTATCGGCATGACCGAAGAGATGCGGGAAAAAATATTCGAACCGTTTTTCACAACCAAGACAAAAGAACGGGGAACCGGCCTGGGGTTGTCTTCGGTCTTCGGAATCGTCAAACAAAACAATGGGCACATCTATGTTTACAGCGAACCGGGGAAAGGTACGACGATGAAGATCTACTGGCCGGTTTCCGATGACCAACACCCCTCTAAGATCCACCATGTCGATCAGGTGGTTCCCGTTTCCAAGGCCAGGGAAACCATCCTGATCGTGGAAGACGACGAAAGCGTTCGGGAGTTCGTCGAAGCGGCTCTGATCTCTTTCGGCTACCAGGTAACAGTCCGCCCGAACGGCCAGGAGGCTCTGACTTGGTTGCTGGACCATCGGCATGTCGATCTGATCATCACCGATGTGGTAATGCCCAAAATGGGCGGCAAGGAACTGGCGGAAAAGGCCAAGGAGATCGACCCGGAAGTGAATATCCTGTTTACGTCGGGATACACCGACAACCATATCATCCATGACTGGGAACTGGAGGAGGGGATCCAGTTCATCCAGAAACCATATACACTGCAGGCTCTGGCCTGGAAAGTGCACGAGGTCCTGCATCCCTCATTGCGTGGCTGACCAAAGCGGGGTATAATACCTCTTCGAATCCATCCAACGGGGTGAACACCGTGAGCAAGCAGAGAAGAATCCTGGTAACCGCCGCCCTGCCCTATGCCAACGGCGACATCCATCTGGGCCACCTGGTCGAATACCTGCAAACCGATTTTTGGGTCCGTTTTCAGAAAATGCGTGGCCATGAATGCATCTATATCTGCGCCGACGACACCCACGGAACACCGGTGATGATCAGCGCCAAGAAGGCGGGTGTCACTCCCGAGCAACTGGTGGAACGCAATCATGCCGCTCATGTCCGCGATTTTTCCGATTTCGAGATCGAATTCGACAACTACTATTCCACCAACAGTCCCGAGAATCGGGTATTGAGCGGGGAGTTCTTTCAGAAGATGAAGACGGCCGGTCATATCGAAACCCGCCCGATCGTCCAGTTCTATTGCGAAAAGGATGCCATGTTCCTGCCCGACCGTTTTGTCATCGGCACCTGCCCCCGCTGCGGAGCCGCGGGGCAGTACGGGGATTCCTGTGACAAGTGCAGCGCCAGCTATTCGTCGGCGGAATTGAAGGAGGCCCGCTGTTCCATCTGCGGCCAATCTCCCGTGGAAAAATCGAGCGAACATTTCTTTTTCAAGTTGAATCATTTCCGCGAATTTTTGCTGGAGTGGGTGAAGGGTCACACCTCGGCCGACGTCATGAAAAAACTGGATGAATGGCTGAAGGATGATTTGCGCGACTGGGATATTTCCCGTGACGCCCCCTATTTCGGATTCGAGATCCCCGGCCATCCGGGAAAGTACTTTTATGTCTGGCTCGATGCCCCCCTGGGGTACATCGCCTCCACGAAAAACTGGGCCGACCGGCACGGGCGTGATTTCGGTGATTTCTGGCTGGAGGGCCGCGACACCGAACTGTACCACTTCATCGGCAAGGATATCGTCTATTTTCACACCCTGTTCTGGCCAGCCATGCTCCATACCGCCGGCTACAAGACTCCCGACCAGGTTTTCGTGCACGGCCACCTGATCGTCAACGGCGAAAAAATGAGCAAATCCAAGGGGACCTACATAAAGGCGCGCACCTATCTGGATCATTTGCCGCCCCTCTATCTCCGGTATTACTATGCCGCCAAGATGACCTCGGGAATGGACGATATCGACTTGAGCCTGGACGATTTCGTCAACCGCGTCAACAGCGAGTTGATCGGGAAGATTACCAACCTCGCCTCGCGGGCCGTGCAGATGCTTAACAAGATCGACAGCCGCCTGGGGAGCATCACCCCATCGGGGCGTAGCTTGATTGAGTCCATCCGCAGCCAGGGGGAGGCGATCGCCCGCCATTACGAGAACCGTGATTTCTCGCGGGCGTTGGCGGAGATCCGTGCCGCATCCGAACAGGCCAACCGCTATTTCGATGAAAAGGAGCCCTGGAAACTGATCCAGACCGATACCGAGGCCACCCGGTCGGTGCTCACCGATGCCGTCAACCTGTTCCGGATTTTGGCCATTTATCTGAAACCGGTCTTGCCGAATTACACCGCCAAAGTGGAACGGTTGCTGTGCGAAGCGCCCTATAACTGGGAAAGTTCAACCCAGTCTCTGGAAAACCGGGAGATCGGCTGCTTCGAGCATCTGGCCGTTCGCCTGGAGCGGAAAAAAATCGAGGAGGTCATCGAACACAGCATGGAAAAGCCAATAGAAACCATTGAACAATCTGCACCGGCGCGGGATTTGGAACCACTCCAACCGATGATCGAATTCGCCGATTTCGCCAAGGTCGACCTGCGGGTGGCCAAGGTGCTGGAAGCCGAAGCCGTCCCCGATGCCGACAAGCTGATCCGCCTGAAGATCGATATCGGCATGGAGACGCGGACGATATTCGCCGGCATCAAAAAGGCCTATGATCCCGCTGCCCTGGTGGGAAGGCAGATCATCGTCGTCGCCAACCTGAAACCGCGGCAGATGAAGTTCGGGCTCTCCGAGGGGATGCTGCTGGCTGCCGGGCCCGGGGGCAGTGAAGTGTTCCTGCTCGGCATCGATCCGGGCACGCTTCCCGGTGACCGCATCCACTGAGCGCGTGCAAATCGTCCCGGCTCAATCCGTTGTCAGTCCCCCCAGAGGGTTACACTTTGGTCGGTGACCGATGAGTATCCATTTTATCCGCCTGACTAGGCAGAAGATCGCAATACTGAAACCGGTTGTCCCGCAAAACCGATTCGCCTTTGATCCAGGGGATCGGGTCCGAGAATACCGGCCCCGACCAGGCGAAAGTGTGGAACTCGCCGTTTTCTCCGCAGGGATCGCAGCTTTCGGGAAGTTCGCGGAGGAAAGCCTCATCGAGTTCACGGCCGGAATAGGAGGCGGGGAGGGAGCGGGTGTCGACACAGCTCACCACTGCATGAAATCCCTGCCGTAGCCAGTCCCGGATCAGAGTGCTTGGATCGGATCCCCAGAGGGGAAAAAGAGCCTGCATACCGATTCGGGCCAGGTTTTTTTCCCGGTAGGTCCGGACATCCTCCAGGTGGATGTCACCGAATGCCACCCGGCTGACCCCCCGGGTTTGAAATTTTTGCAGGGTCCGGCGCATGGCCGTTTCATAGGACTGATTGTCGCCACCGCTCTCAATCCAGACGATTTCCAAGGGCAAACCAATCGCCTCGGCTTGGGCCCGGATCAGTTCCAGGCGGATGCCGTGCATGCTGGAGCGGTTGAATTCCCGGGTGGCTGTTGTTAAAAGGGCGATCGGTTCCAGTTCCGCATTGAGTTTGATTCGATGAAGGGCCATGGCGGCATCCTTGCCGCCGCTCCAAGAAATCAATAGTGGTTCCATGGTTCCAATTATATATGATGATTACCGGCAGAAAGAAAAAAAAGAAATCCCCTTGACAGAATGATAGGTTATGATAAAATTGATATTGAGAATCATTCTCAATAAGGACAGGCATGGGCAATTCGATTCATGTGTTGAAGGATGCTTTGAAGGATTCAGGGCGGCGTGTAACCCATAAACGGGGTCTTATCCTCGATCTGTTGCGGGAAACCCCCGGGCATCCGGATGCCGAAACCCTTCTCATCAAAGCGAAGAAACGGGATCCCCGCATCAGCCTGGCCACGATCTACCGGACTCTGGCCCTGTTGAAGAAAACCGGTTTCGTCGAGGAACACAGGTTGGGAGAAACACACGCCCATTATGAAGCGGTAGGTGAAACCCCCCATTTTCATTTCACCTGTCGTAAATGTGGTCGGGTGATCGAATTCGAGAGTGGTCTACTCGATCGCCTTAAGCTCGAATTGAAACGGAAACACCGGGTCGATCTCCGCGAAATCCACATCCACGCCTCTGGGTTTTGCGCCCATTGCCGGGAAAAGGGGGATTGATCCATGACTCCAAAGAAGAATGGGAGAATCTCTCTCGCCCGATTGGCAGAGGGAGAGCGGGCCATCGTCGCCACTTTGGATGGAGGCAGGCGAATCCTTTGCCGCCTGGTTTCACTCGGGTTCACCCCGGGGGCCGAACTGGTGATGATCCAGAACATCGGCGGCGGTTCGCTGATCGTCCAGGTCCGGGACGCCCGGATCGCATTGGGACGGGGTGAAGCCAGCCGGATCCTGGTTGTTCCATTGTTGCTGACCGATTGAACTCATGAAGGGGATGGGAAAAACAATCGCCCTGGCCGGGCAACCGAATGTCGGCAAATCGACCGTCTTCAATCTGCTGACCGGCCTGCACCAGCATACCGGCAACTGGACGGGAAAAACGGTCGAACTCAAGGAGGGGGAGTACCAGTATCAGGGGGTCGCGTATCTCCTGGTCGATCTCCCCGGGACCTATAGTTTGACTTCCGGTTCCCCGGAGGAGCGGATCACCAGGGAATACATCATCCGGGAGAAACCCGACCTGGTCGTGGCAGTGATCAATGCCGCCCTCCTGGAACGGGGATTGTACCTGGTGGCGGAACTCCTGGCTCTGCAGGTCCCTCTCGTCATCGGCTTGAACATGATGGATGTGGCGGCCCGGGAGGGTATCCTCATCGAGCCGGATGTGCTCTCCGCAGCTCTCGGAGTGCCTGTCGTTCCCCTGGAAGCGACCCGGAAAGCCGGCATCAGTGAACTGGTACAAACCGTCGCTGCGGTCACGGCCGGTACCCGGAAGCTGGAACCGCGGAAACCGGATATCCGCCAGGATCATAAGGAGCTCCTGAATAGAATCGTCAGGCTGATCGGAGCGATTGATACCACACCCTATCCGCTGGAATGGACGTCCATGAAACTATTGGAAGGAGATGAAGAGGTGGTGCGGATGGTCGAGGCTATCGCTTCATCGGAGGTATGGCGGGAGATCCAGGAACTCTTGCGTCAGCATGACGACGCCCTGGTGGCGGTAGCCACCGGCCGCTACGAATGGATCGCCCGGATGATCCGGGCAGCCCTGGTGCGGCCGCAGACCGGCCCGATCTCCCTGACCCATCGACTCGACCGGTGGTTGACCCATCCCGGTTGGGGAGTCTTGGCCTTTGCTGCCGTTATGGCGGCTGTGTTCTCATTGACCTATTCGGTTGGCATCCCTTTGCAGGAGTTCCTGGAGAGGGGAGTGGTCCGGAACCTTCAGGGGCTGGTATCCACCTGGACAGTGGCTTTGCCCTGGTGGGTCAGCGGGGTCCTATCCGAAGGGCTTATCGGCGGCATCGGCACCCTGCTCACCTTTGTTCCCATCCTGGCATTTTTCTTCGTATTTACGGCATTGATGGAAGATGTCGGTTGCCTGGCCCGGGCTGCTTTTGTCATGGACCGGTTCATGCATGCCATGGGCCTGCACGGCAAGTCATGCCTGCCGCTGATCGTCGGCTTCGGTTGCAATGTACCGGGAGTGCTGGGAACGCGGGTGATCGAATCGACCCGGGCCCGGTTGCTCACCCTGTTCCTCGTCCCCCTCGTCCCCTGCACCGGACGAATGGCGGTGATCGCTTTCCTGGCTCCTATTTTTTTTGGGCCTCAAGCCGCCCTCGTCACCACCGGGATGATCGTCCTGGCATTGATCATCTTGTTCCTCAGTGGTGTGATCGGTGGCAAGGTCTTTTTTCGGCAAGAGCGGGCCTCCTTCATCATGGAGCTGCCTCTTTACCACATTCCCAATTCGGGAACCATCGGCATGCTCGTCTGGCAGCGGAGTGCCGAATTTATCCGCAAGGCGTTCCTGGTGATCCTGCCGGTTTCCCTGGTAGTCTGGGCCCTTTCCCGTTTTCCCTCGGGAGATGTAAGCGAGTCGTTTCTGGCCGCAATCAGCCGCGGTCTGGAGCCGGTAGGCGCCCTGATGGGTTTCGACTGGCGACTGATCGTTGCTCTCCTCGCCGGTTTCATCGCCAAGGAGAATTCCCTGGCAACGCTGGCAGTCCTCTTTGGCGCAGGCGGGGGAGCGGCACTCAGCGTTTTGATCCGCTCCGCCTACAGCCCGGCGGTCGGCCTGGCGTTCATGGTTTCTCAGCTGCTCTTCATCCCCTGCGCGGCAACTGTCGCCGCCATCCGCCAGGAGAGCCGGTCATGGCGATTGACCCTCATCAATATCTCGTATCTGTTCCTGATCTCCACGATTCTGGGCATCGCTGTTTATCAAGTCGCCCTCTGGCTGGGATTGGGTAAATAAGCCTACGATTATTCGAAACTGAGTATCGGACCAACAAGGGGCTTAAGCCCCTTGTGGTCCGGGTGTGGATATGATTCCTTCGGCTAGTAGGTCTTCAATTCGCCGATGGCGGCTTCGACCGCTTTCAGGATATCCCGTTTCTTGACCGTTTCCATCATGGCGTTGTGGTCGGGATAGAGCGGGCGATCCTCTTCCAGGTGGGCAACGACCTTGCGCACTGCGGTTTTTGCGGCCAGGGTTCCCTTGCCGGGCGTAAATTCACGGAAATCGAGCGCCTGGGCGGCGGCGATGAACTCGATGCCCAGGATCCCGTAGGCGTTGTCGATGATCTGCCGGGTTTTCAAGGCCGTGTTCATCCCCATGGAGACGAAGTCCTCCTGGTCGGCCGCGGCCGGGATCGACTGGATCGATGCGGGCATCGACAGGATGCGCTGCTCGACGATCATCATGTCGGCGGTGTACTGGCTGAGCATGTGCCCGGAATACATCCCGGCTCCCTTGGTCAGGAACGCCGGCAGGCCGACGCTCAGGGCGGGATTGAGCAGCCGGTTCAAGCGTCGTTCGGAGATGACGCAGGCCATGGTGACGCAGGCGCCCATCATATCCAGCGGCACCGAGAGTGGGGATCCTTGGAAATTCGCCCCGGTCAGCACGATCTGGTCGTCGGGCAAAAAGATCGGGTTGTCGGCGACGCCGTTCAGTTCGATCTCCAGTTGGCTGCGCGTCCAGCGCAACTGGTCGCGGGCGGCGCCCAGCACCTGCGGAGTGGAGCGCATGCTATAGGCGTCCTGGACCTTGACCTTGACCTTGCCCAGAAGGTCGGAACCTTCGATGATCCGCTTGATGTTTTCCGCCGACGTGACGGCGCCCTGGAATCCGCGCAGCTTGTGCAGGCGGGCATCGTAAGGCTTCATGTTGGCCATCAGCGCTTCCAGTGTCATGGCGGCAGCGATTTCGGCCTGCTTGAACAGTCTTTCCGCCTCGTATATCTGCAGGCAGGCCATGCCGGTGATCAGATTGCTGCCATTGATCGCGGCCAGGCCGTCGCGGGCCTTGAGCCCGGGAACGGGGATGCCCGCCTTTTGCATGGCAGCAGCTCCCGGCATTCGCTCGCCCTGGAAAAAGGCTTCCCCTTCGCCCATGAGCAGCAGAGCGATCTGGCTCATCGGCGAAAGATCGCCGCAGGCGCCGACACTGCCCTTGTTACAAACTACCGGCGTCAATCCCCGGTTCAGCATCTCCACCATGGTCAGGGTGATGTCGGGACGGCATCCCGAATACCCATTGGCGTGGACATTGATGCGGCTCAGGATCGCCGCCCGGACTTCAGGGATCGGAACCGGAGTGCCGATGCCGGCCGCATGGTTGTAGATCAGATATTTCTGGAATTGGCCCACCTGCTCATCGGTCAGGACTACTTCCGAAAATTCGCCGATGCCGGTGTTCACTCCGTACATGATCTCGCGGGCCTCGATCCGCTTCTCGATGAAGGCTCGGCATTTTTTCAAGCGTTCGACGGCATCGGGATGGAGCTCTACTTTTTCGTTTTCGACCGCCACCCGATAGACATCTTCAATCTTCAGGTTCTTTCCGGTAACAATTACAGACATGTTTCCTCCTCATGCTGGTTGAATTCGAATTCCACATCCCTGAAACTGCATCATAAGAAAACGGGAATATTTTTTCAATAGAGAAGGGGTGTCCGAAATGTCTTAATTTATATTAATCCTGGAATCGATTGTCATTCCCGGAACCGAATCGCATCAGGCTCTACTCTCCTTGTGAGAATATCCCGAACTGCGGCCGATCCCAGGTAGCTCGGCCGGGACGATGAGACCCTGAGTGTTTCCACCAAAGCAGGCTACTTCGAATGGCATTTCGAAGTCAATCGCTTGGAGGTCCAGGTCGGCATGGAAGGGATCAAGGCCAGTTCGAACTGACGGTGATTGAATCGGCGCGGGGGTTCGGGTATGATGATCTTTACCGGCGGTGGGCTACGGCCGATTCCCGTCACGCCGGGTCATGGAGGACTTCGTGAAAAAAGGCATTGCTTTCCTGTTTTTCCTGATTTTCTTCTCCGCACTCACCTGCAGCAGTGCACTGACGACCGTTGCCGCTGACAGCGGGAAAAAAATCGATCCCTGCGCTCTGTTGACCAAGGCCGAAATCGAGGCGGCGGTCGGCAAACCGGTCGGCGACTCCAAGCCGGGCGCCAACCAGAACCCGGCGGTAGGAGTATCATGCACCTTCACCATCGCTTCCTTCGGATCGTTCAACCTGCTGATCAAACCGCTCAGTTCTTACGAGACCCCCGCCAAGATCAAGGCCGCCTTCCAGAAACGGAACACCAAGATGGCCGCTGCGCCGGGTGTTGGTGCCGATGCCTTCTTCCTGTTTCCCGGGTACGGAATGGTTCAGCTCAATGCTTTCAAGGGTGGGAAATATGCCCTCATCACCTTGCTGATCCCCGATGCCAAGGAGGACGCTGCGAAAGCCCCGGCGGAAAAGCTGATGAAGCTGGTGCTGACCCGGATCTGACCTTCATCCGGTTGGATCGGAGGCGGAATCCTGTTATAATTCTGCTTCCCGAATCTGTTTCCCGGGGTTGAACTCCATGTCACACGTCTACGGCGAAATTGCGGCCTTGCTCACCTCTGCTTGCTGGGCCTTCAACTCGGTGGTCTTTACCCTGGCCGGGAAGCGGGTGGGGGCGGCCACCGTCAACAATATCCGCTTGTGGGCCGCTTTTCCGGCCCTGCTCCTGCTGAACCTGTTGCTGTTCCGGACACCGTTCCCCTTCAATATCGCCCCGGACCGGTTTTTCCATCTGGCCGTTTCGGGAGTGATCGGCTTCGTCGCCGGCGACGGCATGCTCTTGGAATCCTTCCTGCTCATCGGACCCCGCTTGGCCATGCTGCTGTCGCTGCTGGTGCCGGTCTTCAGCGGTATCCTGGCCTGGGTCTGGCTGGGGGAGACACTGCGAATCCCGGAGATCGCCTGCATCCTGGTGATCATCGGGGGGGTGGCCTGGGTGGTAGCGGAGAAGACGGCTCCGGCTGCTGGATCCGCTTCCTGTGAGGCGCGTAAATATCGCCTGGGGATTTTGCTGGCCGTGGGCGGGGCGGCCGGGCAGGCGGTGGGGATGCTTTTTTCTCGGAAGGGATTGGCGGGGGATTATCCGGCCATTACCGCCACCCTGATCCGCGTCGGCGCCGCCGGCCTGGTCCTGGCGATCATCAGTTTTTTCCAGGGAACGCTTTTGGCCCATCTGGTTAAAATGAAAGACAGACGCTCTCTCCTCCAGATCGGTGCCGGTTCGCTGACCGGGCCGGTCTTGGGTGTATCTCTGTCCCTGGTGGCCATCGCCCATGCCCCGATTGGTGTCGCCTCCACCCTGATGTCCCTGACCCCGCTGGTTTTGTTGCCTGTGTCCCATTATCTCTTCAAGGAGAAAATCACCTCCCGTGCGGTTATCGGCACGATGGTCTCCCTGGCTGGCGTGGTGCTCCTGTTCTTGATTTGAAGCCAAGACACATTGGGGTCAGAGACGCATTGGGGTCAGGTCTTTCATTATGATTCTGCTGCAAAACCCCATCTTTTAGAAAGTAGATAAGCCAAAAATAGTTCAACTTTTCCACCAGTAATGACTTGCTCGAGATAATCTATTTTTTGTGATGCAAATACCTGCAAACAGGCCATATTTGTCTCTAACTATTGGCATTTCTTCCTGAGCTTTACTGTCCCAGGAAAGCATTCAACCATTGCGCGAGGCTTCATTTCCCACTTCAACCGGTTGGTCCAGCGCTTGATGTTACAAGCCGCGCCTATCAAGTAATTCTGCAACCGCACTTTTTTGATGCCACGATAGCGCGCCTGTCGCAGTCCATGCCCGCGAATCAACTCGCTATGCGTGCCTTCAATACCATTGCGCCGCTGCATCATTTTTTTAAACTCAGCAGTCTTCATTTCCTGCCGCCGGCGCTGCAATAACGTGTGATGCTCGCCCACCACCAGGCTACGATGTTTGACACCTCTACTTATGCACCGCTTTGCCAACTCACAACCTTTACATTGCCAGCTCCATTCAAACCGGAAAGTCACTTTGCCGCTTTGCTTTTCTTCCAGCCGGCTGCATTGCGTGCTGGTTTTGCCGGCAGGGCATAGCGCTTTGCGCTCTTCAACGTTCACCTGAAAAGCATCTGCCTTAAACTCAACCCCCCTGGCTGATGCCGACGGTTGCACCGATCCCCATAATTGCTGGCCTTTCTTTTCGGCTACCGCCAATTCCCCGGCCGACACATACGCCGCGTCCACATACCATTCTTCCGGAGGCGCCAATTGACTGGCCTGCTGGGCTTCCTCAACCTGTTTTTCCCCTCCTCATCACTGCTGGTGGCGGCCTGCGTTTCATAGTATTCTTTAAAAACGCGCTCCAGCAACTTCGTTTTCTCTCCCTCACTCACGGTGGGCTCTTTTCCGGCTAGCCGATGCAAAAGATGCAGTATATCCACCCCGGCTAACCTTTGTTTCTCCATCAATACCGCAACACTTAATTGATAATCCAATGGCTGCCCGGTCAGGCACCCTTTCCAGATATTGCAGCAGGCTGATTCCCAATAATATCACCGGCTCTATTCCCGGGCGGCCATTGTTCTCGCAATAGCATGCTGAAAGTTGCGACCGCACCGATAACAGCAACGGAAATATTTTACTCGCAAATAACCGGTATTTGTCATCAGCAGCATATAATTTCTGACTGTTCTCCTGCAATCCGAACAATTATCTTTGCCAATCGAATTTTGGTAATGACACCGAAAGCACCTCCAGTAAATGCTATCAAGCATAATCATTATAGCATTTTAGCTCAATTCGCGCCAAGATAATATCCGAGGGTTTTGCAGCAGAATCAACAATGAACACAACTCACCTCCTTTTTTTAGTCCTTTCGCAGTTGCCTCTCGGCAAGACACACGACCAACAAGGGTAGGTACTGGTTTGAAATAAGAGAGGCTATCGACATACCCTTCGAAAAAGTTTACATCGATTCAGAAGGCCTGTCCGAGGCTGAAGAAAAGGATGGCGCGGGGTTCTCCGTCACGGGGATTGAGATTGAATCCCAGGTCAAGGCGAAGCAGTCCCAAAGGGCTGTTTAAGCGCAACCCAATTCCGGCGCTGTTGCGCAGATCGGAAATATTCATATCTGGTATGGTGGCGAAGACATTGCCCAGATCGTAAAAAACAGCAGCCCCCAGATTTCCCCAGAGTGGGAAGCGTAGCTCGTTATTAACGATGAAGGTAGCTTCACCCCCGGTTGGGCGGTCCAGATATTTGTCTCGAGGGCCCAGCGAATCCAGCTTGAATCCCCTTACCGAATTGCCGCCACCGGCGTAAAAACGACGACTGGGTATGATGTCCCGATCGAAGGCATCGGCCAGTCCCAGCCGCAGACTTCCTGACCAGACCAGACCGCGCTGGATGGTGGCGGTCTGGGTAAACTGGAAGAAAAAACTGATAAATGGGAGATCGGAACCCAGAGATTTTGGAGCATAGGTGAGGCTGGCACTAAAGTATGAACCCCGTTTGGGATTCAATCGGTTGTCTCGGCCATCACGGAGCAAGGCCAGTCCCAGTTCGGACAATTTGATAGTGAAATCAATGGGGAAAGGCCCGTCATTATCAAGCTCATAATAGCTGTGAATACGGTTGTAGCGGTAGAAATAGGATAATGAAAATTTCAGGGGCAATCGAACTGACTGCTGCAGAGTGAAGCCTCGGGTGGCGGTAACTAAGCCATCCCGGTTTTCCTCCGTGAAATAGAGAGAACACAGCGTGTTGAGCTTGAGACCGACTGTATAAGGGGCCAGAAGAGACAGACGCAGATCCGATTGACGCCCACTTTTCCGATAGGAGACGAAGCCACGGCGGCCGCTTCCCAAAAGGTTATTGAGCGAGAGCTCGCCATGACCCTCTAATTTCTCTTCGGAATTGTAGCGGAGTCCGTAGGCGGCGGAGAAAAGAGGGGCCTCTTCAACTTCGATGAGGACTGTATCCGATCCCTCTTTGCCAGCTTCGGAAGGGACTTGGGTGATGTTTACAGACTTAAAGGCGCCACTGTCATACAGTCGTTTTTTACTGCGGGACAACGAATCGAGTGAGATGGGCGACGCACTGGTCAGGGCGGCCTCTCTGCGAATGAATGTCTCAGAGCTTCGGGTGTTGCCTCTGATTTCCATATTGGCCAGGGTATGCCGTACTCCCTCCTTGATGATAAAATGGAGGTCCACGTTATTTGTTTCGCTGAGTTTTATGATCTGGGGGCTGATTTCCACATCCCCAAAGCCTTGGCTCCTGTAGAAAGACAGGAGAGCGTTCTGATTTTCCTGGAGGCGGATCGGGCTGAAGGGGGAGCCAGTGGTGAGGGTCAGTAGTGGTTGTAGTTCCGGCAGCGTCAGTGCCTTATGACCACTCAAGTTGATCGTTTTGATGAGGGTCTGGGGGCCAGACTCGATGGCCAGAGTGATATCGATACGGCGACGGCTGGGGTCAGGCGAAATGAGCGGAGGGGAGATTTCTGCCTTAAGATAGCCCAATTCGGCATAGCTTCGTCTCAATGCTTCCAGTGCAGAAGCCCTGTCGATCACGAGATTCCAGAGGCTTCTTGTCGGGGCCGTCAGATAGGTTTTGACAGTTCGGATCAGAGCTTTTTCAGACAGAGGGCCGCCGCTGAAGACGAGACTGCCGATGCTGTAGCGTCGGCCCCTTTTGACTGTAAAGATGTAGTTGGTTTGGTTCTCATCTGGCTCTGCCCGAGAAATAACCGAGGCATCGAAAAAGCGTTTTTTTTGCAGAGCGGTTTGGATCAGAAACTGAGATTCGGTCAGATTGGTGCTCTCCGGGAAATCACCCAGCCATGTATCACGGACCGCTTTTTTCAGTTTCGTCGAGATCGGGTCGCCATTGAAGACGAATCGGGCCGGACGACCGGTTTGCACGTGAAAAGTTACATTGATGAGGTCATTGTTGTCGGTATCGAGATTCGCAGTGACAGTGACATTGGCATAACCCTGTTTTCGATAAAACTGGAGAATTCGCTCAACGGCTTCCTGGAGATTATTATGAGAAAACGGTCGCTTCGGGCGCAGTTTATTGGTCAGTTTTTGCTGCTGTTTTTCTGTCAGGACCTGCTCGCCGGTCCAGGACAGCTTACCAATGGCGAGACGTTCTTCGGCCACTGATATGCTTGAACTCTTTACAGGGCGGCCGCCGCCGAACTGGAAGGTATGTTTGAAGCTGGCTCCATAACTGCCGTCATCCCGGCTGAAGGCACCCAGCAGCAGGGAACGGGACAGTGTGTAATCAAGCATCCAGGTATGACGCAGGTTGCGGGTGATATCCGCGGAATAGGTAAACATGGCGCGATCTGATACCCGTTTGCGGAAGGTGAAGCGGGCACCGGGATCGGTTTCTGATGAGATGATCAGGGGTTCGATAATGACATCTTCCGCTTTGAGAAGGTTTTTCAGTCCTTCGGTGACCGGGGAGATAAAAGGGGTAACGAAATAGCTGAGCATCTGACCACCCAAGGTGTCAATGGCACTTCCAGATAAATCCGAGGGCATTTTTCCGGTCAGCAGCAGAAAGGCCAGATCCTGTTGCGATAGATTGGGATATTCCGAACTCTGTCCGTAACTCAGGGTGTACTGGGGCTGGCTCATCGGGCCTGACAGCTGCAGCTTGATATCAAAATTCTCGTTTTTATAGAACAAACGGGTATGAGCGATGACATCGATTGAAAAATCAGAAATGGCGCTGCCCGGATAGTCGATTAACAGTTTCTCAACGGTATAACTACGTCCGCCGATCAGTGCCCGGCCGCTTCCAACGTTACTTATCCGGCCGGAAAGAATGGGGAAGGCGGGGCTCCCGGATACGTCCAGCCGAGCTTCCATTTCAATGTCGGCCAGGTTGTTGCGGATCCGCAATGGCTCGCCGGAATTGAGCCGGAAATTGAGCTGCAGATGGCGTAGAATCGCGGGGATATCTTCCGGAGACGGTTCCGGCATGTAACGGGCCAGATTGATTAGTTCCACACCTGGATGGATGTCTCGGCGGAAAATGCCGCGCAGGACCCTGGCTTCACCGGTCAGCTGTAAGTTGTTCCAGGGGCCATTCAACTCAAGATCAGCATCAAGATTGGTTCGCAGACCGTCCGGATAGCTGAGGCCGACATTACGCAGGGTCAGGCGGACATCGCCGGCATGGGGATTCATTAAATCCTTATGGTTTAATCGACCGTTGAGTGTGAAGCGTCCTCCGTTGGCGACCCCCTTGAATCCGTTTATATGGGTTTCATGGTTCTTGAAATCTAATACGCCGCTGATGGCTGTCAGGGTCAGTGGGAAGTCGCGCAGGCGCAAGAAGAGATCCCAGGCCTCGGCTCGACCGGTAATGGCCGGTGACCTGACAGGACCATCGATGGTCAGTTCAGCCTTGATTGATCCACCGAAAAGGGTATCTGGCTGAGGAGGAACGAAGTGATCGAGCCTGGTATGCAACGTGAGACCGGCTTTGATATCTGCTTCATCAGAGAGGGAGATTTGTCCGAAAAGATGAAGCTCGGAGTCTTTACTGCTGAGGATCAGATTTTTGAGACTGGCCAAGCCTTTGTTCAGGGTAAAAACGGCCTTATCCTTCATGATAATGGACTGTCCGGCCACCATCATGCTCAGACTGTCGATTTCCAGACTGGCTGATACGCTTTTGAGAGCTGTGGGGTTACCCGTCAAGCGGAAACGGCCGCTTATGGAGCCGCTGACCGGGTTGAGACTCGGCCAGCGGCTCAGCAGCTCTGGCGGCAGCTTCATATCCCGGGTTGAAAAAAGGCCATTTAATGTGGTTTTCTCCGGCTGCAGGATGGGGTAGCTGAAGCGGGCATTTATCTGCGGTTCATTTATTGATACTGTTCCTTCGATTCGATAGGGATTTTCAAGTGTCAATCCTGCCTCAGCTCTGAGTCCGAGGGAAGGAGCAGAAAGAGTGGCCTGAGCCGTTTTATGGTCGGAACGGGCATTCAGCTCAATCAGAGGGATGTGAAGGCCTTGAGTGGCGACGTCTTCCAGTACCATGGTGAGAGTGAAGTCCGGCTTTTCCGGGTGGCCTCGGCCTTCGATCAGGAAATCGACCCGGCCTGTGATGGGCGTTGAAAGGGTCATGAATGTGTTGGCCAAAGCCAAGGGAAGCTGTCGTCCTTGAGCAGAGGCTTGAACTATTCGACTTGAGGTGTTTACGCTTATAGAGCCTGTTAATGACCCGCTTTCCGTTTCCAGTTTCAGGGAGTCGATGGACATCTCATCTTTTTTTAAATGGCCGGAGAGATTGACAGAAGACAGAGTCAGGGGGTTAGGTAAAAAGTTGATGCGGCTGTTGAAAAATGCCTGCGGAACGCCGTTCTCCAGTGTCACCTTCAGATCGGCGCCGATTTTTTCTGTGCTGAGAGCCGGTTCGTCCCAGGAGATCCCGTCTGCATCGAGTCGGACGTCTACAATCAGTCTGTCGAGAAGACCGGTGATCTTGCCATGGATGCGGATCGGTGCTGTCTGCTTGGTCAAATGGTGAGGAACGGTCAGTCCCAGTGCCAAGGCGGTCTGGTGGATATCGTCGAGTTTGATGGAAATCTCTGACTTAATCTGATGAAGCGGGTCCATCGACCCTGAAAATTGACACTGTACTCCGGCAAGGCTCAACTCGCCCCGTGCGGTAAAGGGGCCGGTGAACGTTGGTGACTCGACAGTGATTTGACCGTCTGTGAGTGTGTTGATCCGCTGCAATGCCTCGGGCAGCAGGAATGAAAAATGGTGAAGCAAAACACCCCGCCAAGTGGTCTTCGCGCTGGATGGTTTTTTCCCGTCCAGGCTCAGCAGGGCGGAGCTGTCTATGCGCCCGGCAGTGGACTGTAGAGACAGTGAGCTTAGTTCAAAAAACGTGGCATCACCCCTGAAGGATCCATTTAGGGCGACTGGATCCAGATCGGCTATTCGGCCGTTATAGCTTTCCAGTTTTCCGTTGAAGCTGAACGCATTGCCTGTGCCTGTCAGATTTGCTTCCATTTTGAGGACGGCTGAAATGGGCAGCTTCTGTTGCAAGAAAAGCAGCAGTTCTCTGCTGTCCAGAGACGTTTCGGCTTTGAGTGCGTACACCGGGTCGGCTGTGGAGAAATTGACGCTGCCTGAGGCGTCAATTTTTGAAAATGGGAAGGTCACGTGCATGTTGTCAATGATCAGCTCCCCGTTACTGAAGCGACCCAGCACGGATCCTTCGGAAATCTCCAATTGTGCACCTTGGGTCGCAATCCGTCCACTGCCGATTCGGAGACCACCCATATAGGCTTTTTCAAATTTGTCGTAGCGGATGTTTGTTTCGATGTCTCCGATGGTCAGATGTAAATGGGAACCAGGTCCGGAGACAAGCAGGTTTCCCTGAATCAGTTCAAATGCATCGATACGGATAGTGGGGAGCGACATGGCTTGGCCGCTGTCTAAAGGGGCAAGTGCCTTATCTGGATGAAGACTCGGCTCATCAGTGGAGCTGGAGATAACTTTTTCAATTACCGGACGGGTGATGCGGATCATTCTGAAGTGAAGTAAACGGCTGAAAAGAAGGGACCTGTCCGCAACTATCTCCAGGGCCTCGGCTCTGAAATTCAGCAGCGGTCCGTCTTGGCTGCGTAGGCTTTTGATAACAACATCCTCCAGTTTGACAGACAGAGAAAACGGTCGAAGCTGGACCCTGGCGGCGCTGATGGAATGCGCGGCTGCGTCTTGAAGCCAACGATCGGCGATGCCCAGCAGCCATGAACCAGCGAAGCGGGTATGGAGAAAAGCCAGGACGACTGACAACAAGACAAAGGCCGCGACCATGGCGATCAGGCCTCTTTTTTTCCAGGTCCAACGGGCACGTGTCTTGTTCATGTGTCTCTATTATACTGTAAATGCCGGATAAAAAATCGAACGGATCGGTTTACAACCGTATTCCGATGAAAGTTTCCACTCATTATAGCCGGACTACAACGAAAATTTTACCGTCTGGCGCGACTAAGGGAGGCCGCCGGAATCAGGGGTCGCGTCTCGACGGGCTGTTGCCCAAATCGAATAATAGTTAGAAATAAAGAGTAAAATCTCGTTGATAATTTATTGACTAGGTAGATCTGGGATGGGACAATATTTTCATGAAAGAAAGCTATAAGAACAAGTCATGACTGGGGTTGAGAGTCCAAACAACGGGAAGTTGTTTTACAAATTCAACCTGGAAAAGAAGGTCAGGCAAAATCATCCTTTGCGCAAGCTGAAGGGGCTATTGAATCTCGATTTCATGTACGGTTTGCTGAAGGACAAGTATGGCAGCAACGGCAACGTATCAGTACCGCCGCCGGTGATCATGAAGATGATGATCCTGTTGTTTTTGTACAACGTTCGCTCGGAGCGGGAGATGATGGAGACGATACAGGAGAGGCTGGACTGGTTGTGGTTTTTGGGATACGACATTGATGAGGAAGTTCTGAATCACCGTGTATTGAGCAAGGCAAGAAAGCGTTGGGGAGAAGATATTTTTAAGGAGCTGTTTAACCGGGTAGTGAAACAGGCGGTGGAAGCCGGGTTGGTGGATGGCGAAAAGATATTTGTGGATGCCAGTTTGGTGGAGGCGGACGCATCGAAGAACTCCGTTAAAAAACTTGACGATATCAAGCTGGATGAGCAATATCAGGAACTGGTAAAGCGGCTTGATGAGCGAGCCAAAGAAGGTGTTGAGGGCTGTGGCAAAATCAATCAGGAACATATCAGCAGCACCGATCCGGATGCGACGATCACCAGTCAGAGCGGCGTTCGCAATCTGAGCTACAAGGTCCATCGCAGCGTGGATGACCGGAAAGAAATCATCACCAGTTGTTCGGTACCGACCGGCTCGGTTAATGAAGCGCATGTGCTGGAGAAAACCATTGCCGAGCACGAGGAAGTAGTTGAGGCAAAGGTCAAGACGGTTGTAGCGGACAGCAAGTATGGGACGACCGAAAATTACAATGCGCTCAAAGAGAGAGGTATCAAGACGCACATCAAGGATCTTGGGGCTTCAAGAGTACGGCGAGGAGAAGTGTTTGGCAAAGAAAGGTTTGCCTATGTCGCCGAACGGGATGTGTATATCTGTCCGGCGGGAAAAGAGTTGCAGCGGCGCAGCTGGAACCGGAACCGGAAATGGATGAAATACAGAATTGATAAAGAACAATGTGCAATTTGTGAACTTAGAAGCCAATGCACCAATGATAAGAACGGGCGATCCATAAGTCGTTTGCCCGGAGACGACTTGATTACGGCCGGCCGGCAGGACGCGGCCAGCGAAGACGGAATAAAGGATTTGAAGAGGCGTCAGCATCTGATGGAACGGAGTTATGCTTATGGCAAGCGTTTTGGATATAAGCGGGCTCGCTGGCGGGCATTGTGGCGGGTAAGCATCCAACAGATGCTGGTGGCAACTGTGCAAAACCTGATAAAAATATCCCAATATGGAGATCTGGAAAGCAAAGCAGATGGAGCGCTTATACTCAAATGTCATCGATTGGGATTTCTATGGCAAAACCTCATTCATTGGCATCGGGTCACTTTAATTACTCTAAATCTTCGGCCTAAGTTAGAATTTTGACGATGCTCTTTTTTACCCGAATTGGGCAACAGCCCGGAAAGACCTGACACTGATGGTTTCGGGAAAGGGGCGTGTCCAGCAGGAGCGTTGGTTTCTAGTGCAGCAATCCTTCAATCGATATGTCTTCATCCAATAATGGCCAGTGAATTCCCTGACCGTTGCCGATCAATTCGAAAGTCTTCCGTTCCTGCTCTGTCGCATTTGCCAGTCTCGGAAACCATTCCAAGGGGATTTTGATCTCCCTGCCGTCAGCCAGGGCGACGATAAAATGATCGGTCGAAAACACCACCATGGTTGCCAGGGGAACGAATTCACGTTTATTGGGCAAAGTGCTCATGCCATTTCTCCTTGAATATCTGGGCGTACGCGGCAACACACCGCTTGATTTCGGAAAGCTCCGAAGCTGAAAACCCATAGTTTTTAGCCAGAGCAATCGGTTCCAGCCAAAACTTCGCATAATTTCTGTCTTTTGCGATATGGATGTGGATTGGCTCATTCCATTCATTGCTAAAAAAAAAGAACCGGTACCCTTTCTCCAATAAGACAGTAGGCATATGCCCATTATAGTCCTACGAAAATGCCGATGCAATCCTTGAGAGTCATAAGGGATTTGATTCATCAAACCCGTGATTATGTGCGCCTGCCCGGATTCCGGCGATATCCCCCTGATTCCGATTGGGAATTGCGATTAAAAAAAGACCTGATCCCGATGGGCTGGAAACGGAGCCAAAGTTCATTGTTGAGACACGACTCCGGGGGTTTCCTATCTTTTCTCCGGTCTCGGGACAACCAACAGAGATCCTCTCTCTCAGTAAAAGAACCTCATTCTTTCCAAGAGCTGTGGTAATGGCATCTTTGGTCTGCGGCAAATGAAAACTCTCAATTCGTCCTCATGGTTTGACACATATGGATTGCTAAATTCCAATCCGGTATCCTCCACGGTTTCGAACACTTCCTTTAACCTATCTTCGTACATCTTTGGGATCAAACGAACCATAATATCGCCCTTCAATCTTTCCTTACTCCAGAGATAGTAGTTGTTGTGACCACAGACAACGGGCGGCAGGCCATCTGAAGCTCCGAGAAGCTCAATCGCTCCTGCCTGACCGTAGTTGCTGGCTGCCACAAGAGTGCTCGCCTTTTCTTTTGGGTCCAACCGACTATACGCCTTCGCAACCATAGCTACCTTTTCTTCCCAACCGATACGGTCAGACAGGAATTGAAAGAGTTGTGGCTTCTTGCCTCTCTCAAGTTCCGTATTGAATCCGAACACATTCAAGTACTGCGCCGCTGAAGATGGATGCAAATATGGCAGCACCAAAGGCAATGCTGCCAGTTGTGCAAGGATCATCAGGGCTGCAACCAATCCCTTCACCCAACCAAGGCGAGGCTTAAGCGAAACGCGTTCGATCAGCAAGGCTCCAGCTATGCAAGTAGCCGGATAAACGAAGGCCATTCTATCGGGACGGCTAGTTTTTGCAAACATAAAGAAGAAAAACACCCCAAGGAAGAGAAGCCCAAGGAACCGGAAAGGCTTCAGATCCTTGGCAAATAGCAGATAGAAAGCTCCGACGAAAGCGATTAGAAAGATGAAAGGCATCCATGCCTCAACTTGAGCGAGAAGGAACATCAGAGGTGGTGTTTGAACGTTTTTATCCAGAGTGATGTTTCGATAGAACTCAAGCGATGGGAATCCGTTTAATACTTGCCATATCATATTGGGCGAGAGGAGAGCCGCCCCAAGCAGAATACCCCAAACGAACCAACGATTGGCGACCAGTTTCCAATGACCTGAGATAGCCAATGAAATAACAAGACCAACCAAGAAGACCCCGAATGTGTGCTTGTTGAGCAATCCAAGACCCGCCAGCGCTCCTATGATAAGCCAGTATTTCTCCTTCCCATCCTTAACCATCCTAATCGTGAAGATGAGGATTAGTACAGCAAGTAGTTGCTCAAACATACCCATAGAAAAAAAACTGGAGCCGATTGCATACACCGGCGAGCAGGCTACAACAAGAGCAGAAATGATCTGGGCGACTCTGCCACCTCCGATTTCGCGTGCCAAGTGACCGCAAAGAACCACAAGGATAGCCCCATTGAACGCCATAAGAAACCGAATTGCATAGAGTGAGTTTCCGAACAACGCTTGGAAAACAGTCAGAATCAACGGAGCTAGCGGTGGATGATCAACATACCCAAGCGCAGGGTGGTTTGCGCAGGCGATATAATAAAACTCGTCTATGAAATAACCATATCCTGATGTGAACGTAGCAGCGTAGATCAGTAGGAAATACAAGACTGAAATCGTCAGCAGGTGACGATTGGTCGAAGCAAATGACTTGATTTCTGCTATCATTATTAACTCCCTTGTGCCGCTCACTGCTTGATCAATACCTTGTACGCATCACCGTTTCGGATGGCGGCGAATCCTTCTTCGAATCGGTCAAGCGGAAGTGTGTGTGATTCGAATCCTGTCTTCATGAGTTTCTTTGCTAGACCTGTCTTGAGTAACGCCTCCATCTGGTCTCACGTCTGGAACACTCGTCGCCCTATGATACCATGAATCGTTGATTGCCAAAGGCATCGGGGTCAGGTCTCGAATTTGGATTTAACACTGAATCCCTCCCCGCCTCATCCATTTTTTCCTTCTCTGCACCACTTTTTCCCCATCTTTCCCTTCCCCCCGGCCTCGTGCGCCGGGTGCAACTCCTCGTTATTGTTATGGCAAAAGGTTTTTTGCCCCTATAGCTTGCCCGGGTTATTTCGATTTTTTCTCGTCCCATGATCCTGTCTGGCCTCGCTCTTCCGTGCCGCGGCCCTGGGGCCGCATTCCCTCGCATCATAGCCGAAACGGAGGGGTTTCGTCAATGGGGGAAAATAGTCGAACAATCCCGGATTTTCCCAGGTTATTGCAGGGCCACGGTAATGTATGTCGGGGCGCGTGGTCACGTGATCATTGTGTGCTGAAATCCCCCCCGGGCGGCGGCCACGGGATGGCCCTTCAGGAGCGAAGGCCCTTGATGATGTTGCGGAAGCGGCCGTTGCTGATCGGGTGGTGGGCGATGACGACTCCGTCGTAGAGAATGGAGAAAACGCCGAAGGGGTTGGGGACGGCCTGGGCCTCGGCGGCACTGGCCAGATCGATGATCCGCGGAGTGAGGCCGAATTTGTCCCGGGCGGTGGCAGTGATCTCGCTCACATTCTTTACCGTGTAGGGGCACTGGAACGCCCGGATGATGACCAACCCCGGACCGTACCGCTCGGCTCTTCCTCTCCAGTCTTCGGGGAAGCGGGGATCGGGAGCTTTTGCATCCATCTTGAGCACCAGCAGCTCGAAATCGGGCGGGGCTTCGCCGACCGAGACGAATCCCTTTTTGATGAAGATGTTCCGGCCGGCCATGAAGGAGCCCTTGCGGACGACTACGGCGACACCGGCTTTTTTCTGAGCAGATGCGTCCCGGAGGCACTCGTCGAGGAGCAGGCCGGCATAACCCTGGCCCTGGTATTCCTTGCGGAAGCCGACGAAGAGGCAGTGGATGAAGAGGTATCCGCGGGCGTCGACCGGACGCCAGCACGATTCACCGGGGATGTATTCGATCATCCCCTGGGTTCCCCCTTTTTGGGAATAGAGGGTTTTGATCTTCAACCCCTCAGAGAATCGCTCCTCCAGCCAGCCGACCTTTTCCGGGAATCCCGGCCGTTTCATGCTCTTGTAGCCGCAAACACCCAGTTCACGAATGTTACGGCCATCGGTATCGATGATGCTGATGTCTTCCATGGGCACCTCCGGTTTCCAAAGGGGAGGCGGCCGGAACCGCCTCCCTCCCGGTCGTTTGCTTACATCGGTTTCACGGGGACGCAGATATCGACGATGCTCTTCTTCTCCGGGTGCTCCTCGCAGTTGTTGTGATAGAGTTCGAAGCAGGGGCGGTCGTCGCACTGCCAGCCGCTCTCGGGGAGCCAGTCCCGGAAAACGGCGTTCCAGGCTTCTTCATACTCGCCGACCGCCAGTTCGAAACGGGCCATGGCATACTTGCCGGCGGGGATGGCCATGCGGCCGATATCGCCCTCCGCTTTCGTCGACGCGGGCACGGTGATACAGCAGCTGACCCGGAGCTTGGATTCCTCGGTGATCCCGGGATCGTCGTGGTAGACGGCCAGGATCTGCGTGGTGGGAAAATTGAGCAAATTGCGCGGTCCGGCCCAGGTCATGAGCCGGGTGAACAGGTCGCGGAACAGTTCGGCGTCGTTCTTGTAGGGGCCGGTATGGCGCACATAGGCCACCGGCATCTCGGGAAGGTCTTGCACCTCCACCCGGGCGTTCATCTTTTCATTTTTCATCTGCAACCTCCAGTAGATTTGATTTTTCTCATTGTAGTGGAGGGTGATGAGACAGTCTTGTCCGGAGTTGCCGTCGAGCTGACCGGCATTGCGGTCGATTATACCCATCTTGCTGCACCGCTGCCGGCGCCAGTGACTGGCGGTGGTGCCGAAGGCCTCGCGGAAGGCGCGGGCGAACGGGGCCGATCCGGAAAAACCGCAATCCAGGGCAATCTCGGTAATCGGTGTGGCCGGATTGGCGCGCAGTTGCGCGGCCGCTTTCTCCAGGCGCAGGCGCTGGATGAATTGGAAAATCGGTTCGCCGGTGCAGGAGCGGAAGATGCGGTGGAAATGGAAGGCCGAGAAATCGGCCACCCGGGCCAGTTTCTCCAGTTTCATCTCCTCGTCGAGGTGGACCTGGATGTAATCCATCACCCGGTTGATTCGGGCCGTGTATTCCAGGCGTCTTTGCTGCCACCGGGGATCGTGGTCATCCTGGCTCATGGGCGTTTTTTTCTCCTTTTTCCGGGTGGATCGGGATCGACCAGGTCGGCGAAGAGAGAGGGCTGCCGATCCTCGGTCTGAGATCGTTTCCGGGGATTCTCCCGCTTTTCCGCTTCGAGCAGGTCTTTTTCGATCCGATCCAGAAAGGGACTGCGGGGCGATTCCCAGAGGCGTCCGAAGAGCATACGCCGGTCGGCGTGGGTCAAAAAGAGATAGCGGGACGACCGGGTCATGCCGACGTACAAAAGACGTCGCTCTTCTTCGGGATCGGCCGGCTGTCCGAAGAGCGAATAGGGGAGTAGCCCGGCTTCACACCCGGCGATGAAGACGCAGGGGAATTCCAGGCCCTTGGCCGCGTGGATGGTCATCAGATTGACCTGTTCGAGTGGACGCAGACCATCGACGGGGCTGCCGCTGCGGACATGGAAAAAGAACCTGTCCGCGTCGCACCCGAATTCGTCGGTGAATTGGATGAAGCGGTGAAACCGTTCCGGCTCGGCCCTAAGTTCAGCCGAGCAAAACCGGGAGGCCGCTGCGGACATGAATTGGGCAATGGTCGATCCCGGGGGGGTGCGGTTCAGAAAATGGTCGATCTCCTCTTGCTTCCATAGTGCCGCGATCGTCGCCTGGCGGGTACCCGTTCCGGAGCGGCCTGCAAAGAGGGAGATCAGGGAGCGGAACGGTTCTTCCCGAAAGAAGGGGATCGCCCCGATCCGCTGGCAGGGGAGGCCGTGATCGGCCAGGGCTTTCTCCAGGACCGGGATCTGCCGGGAGGTCCGGCAGAGGATGGCGAAGTCGGCCAGGCTGGTGATCCCCTCGACACTGTCCCCTTGGCTGATACGGCTGTCCAAGGAAAAAAAACGGACACCGCCGATCATCTCTTCGATGGTCCGGGCGATGAATTCGGCCTCGCCGCGGTCGGTCGGGTGGTGCACGATGCGGAGCTTCACCCCCTGGTCGCTGCCGTGCAACGCGGTCCACTCGTGCCCGCCCACCACCTGACCCGAGGCGTCGAGGACGGTGCCGGGGCAACGGTAGCTCCGGGACAACCGGACCACAGTCGTTTCCGGAAAATCGTCCGGGAAGCGATAGATGAAACCGATTTCGGCGCCCCGGAAGCCGTAGATCGACTGGTTGGGATCGCCGACGGCAGTGAGCTTCGGCGCCGCCGGGTCGGCCAGGCTCTTGATCAACCGGAACTGGGCCAGGTTGATGTCCTGGTACTCGTCGATCAGGATCCATTGACAGTGACGACGAAAGGCGTCGCGGACAGCGGCGTTTTCTTCCAGGAGCCGGGCCGGGATGCGGATCAGGTCGTCCAGATCGAAGGCATTTTCCTCCCGCAGCCGGTTTTCATAGCGGGAAAAAGCGGCCCAGGTTTCCGGATCAGCGATTGGATCTGGCTCCTCCAACCGGTTCTTGGCGCGGCTGATGGTCTCCGGAAAATCGGTGCGATGCCCGTCATATCCGTCAGTCGCCTCGGTGATGAGGCCATTCCGTTCCTCTTCGTCGAGGATCCGGAAGGGAACCGTCCGCCCGCAGGCGTTGGCGTGTTCTTTCAGAATCTCATACCCGAACGAATGAAACGTGGCGACCCGGACGGCTTCCGCGGCAGGAGCGGTCAGGGTTTTTGCCAGCCGTTGGCGAAGTTCTCCGGCCGCCTTGTTGGTGAAGCTGATAGCCAGTATGGTCTGCGGGTCGACCCGCTCCGCCTCGATCAGGCGGTGGATGCGGGCGGCGATCAGCGCCGTTTTTCCGGTGCCGGGACCGGCCAGGACCAGCAGCGGCCTGACCCCATGGCGGACGGCGCTCTCCTGTTCCGGATTGAGCTCGACTGCTGCCTTGGTTGGCGGCGGTTCCGTTTTCTTTTTGGCGGGTGTTGTGGCCTTGAAGCCCTGTCTCTTCGGTCGCTCCGATCCCTTCTTCAAGGGGGGAGGGGAGACTGGGGGGAGATCCAGCAGAGGGCTTTGTCCGGTCTCCTTTCCCTCTCCTGGGTGATAGACCAGAATCCTCCCGTATTCGCCGTCGAACCCTTCCTCGATATGGACCCGGCCGGCCCGCATCCGGGAAATGGCGGCCGCCAGTTCCGGGAATCCCTGTGCGGCGATATCGCGGTCGGCCGTCTCCAGCAACAGGGGTAGTTCGGGACCCAGAGCCTGGAGTACATCCAGGTATTTCGTGGCCACGGTTTTGCTACCCGGACCGGTACCTTCCAGTTCGGCCAGCATCGCCTTCAACTGGATCAGCGAATGAAAGGGATGTCGGAGCGGCGGGGGCTCGTCCGAGTCGCGGTCGGCCAGCTGCATGACCCGATGCAGGACTCCGACCGTGACGGCCTTGCCGCAGACCGGGCAGCGGCCGTCATGATCGATGGTCTGCTGAGGATGCCAGCGGATGCCGCACTTGCGATGGCCGTCGATATGGTATTTTCCCTCCTGGGGAAAGAACTCCACCGTTCCCAGGAACCGGGAGGGATCGCCGCTTTTCAGGGCGTCACGGAGGGCGGTGTAGGACAGGTCGATGTCAAAGAGATTGCACTCCCGGCCGAGTTTTTCGGGGGAGTGGGCGTCCGAATTGGAGACCAGGGTGTAGCGGTCGAGCCGGCTGCACAACCGATTCATCGGCGGATCGGAAGAGAGACCGGTCTCCACCGCAAAGATGTCCCCGGAGAGATCCTCATAGCACTCCTCGATCGAGTCGAATCCCGACTTTTCCCCCAGTACCGAAAACCAGGGGGTCCAGATATGGGCCGGGATGAAAGTCACTTCGGGGCAGGCTTCGAGGCAGATTTCCAACAACTGGCGGGAATCGAGCCCCAGGATCGGACGGCCGTCCGAGGTCAGGTTGGCGCCAAGCCGGAGCAACCGGTCCTGGATCCTGCGGACGCCGGCAAAGTCGGGAGCCAATATCAGATGGTGGACCTTGCGGGTCCGGTTGTGTTTCCGGTAGATGGTGTTGATCTCGGCGCTGAGGATGAAGCGGACGGGAGCGTCAAGGCAACCGGGATGGATCCGGGGGGGGCGGATGCGCAGGTCGTCCCTGAGTTGAAACAGGCCGTCCTCGGCCGGTTGCAGCTTATCTTCGAGTTCCTTCAACCAGGCCGGATGGGTGAAATCACCGCTGGCCACAACCTGGAGCCCCTTGTATCGGGCCCATAAATCAAGGGTTTCCGGGCGTAGTTCCCGGCTGGTGGCCAGCGAGAACCGGGAATGAATATGCAGGTCGGCGCTGATCTTCATGACGGCTTGATCCTGTCCCCATTGTATCATGTTTCGATGCCATGGCAGTGTCTTCATATGGTGCCTTTTTTAGGTGCCGGTCTCATCCCCGAGAAAAAAAGTCCTATTCTGAAGAATAGTACTTTTGCATTAAAAAAAACCTGTTGCGTAAGCGTATTAGTTGTGTAGTTTTGATTGCCCGGAAATACTGGCGATCGAGGAGTTACCGATATGGAGAAAGAGTTGTCTGTTGAAGTGGTTCAGGTGATCCGGGCGTTTCTGAATGCGAATTATCTTCAGCCCCGGATTACGTTGAAAGAGCTGATCCAGGAGATCGAAAAACGGGCAATCGCCGAGGCCCTGGTGATCACCGGAGGACGGAAGCGCAATGCCGCCCGGTTTCTCAATATCCTCGAGAGCACCTTGTGCGAAAAGATCAAACGGTACCGTATTCAGGATACACCCACCGGAGAGGAGGTTTCCTGGTCTCTCCCCATCCCCTCCTACCTGGTACCGGAACGAAAAGAAATCTGGCGTCAGGACATCCCTGCTTCCAAAGCTTCCTGACCGGAAGGAAAGGGCCGGCGGTCGGTTTTCAGGAGGGGCGGGCGCGGTTGACCGCCAGGGTGAAAATATCGGGTCGGCTGTAATGGCCGGTTGTATCCAGGGTCATCCGTTCTTCGATCACCCGTTCCAGGTTTTCGATGGTATAAGTGATCATGTCAGCCCGGTTCCACTGGGGGTCGAGGAGGTATTGCCCGTCGGGGCCGATGATGGCGCTCCCTCCGATCAGAACCGGCGTTTCCGGTTCCCGATTCCAATCTTCCGGGTAGGTCAGCTCAACCGGCAACTGGTTTCGTTGCACCACCTGGCCGGTGGCGATGACGAAACAGCGTCCTTCGAATGCGTAGTGCCGGCTGGCCAGTTGGTGGGCATCGTGAACCGATGGCCACAATGCCACGTGGATCAGTTCGCCGTGGTCGTGCAGAACTTGCCGGGTGAGCGGCATCCAGTGCTCCCAGCAGACCAGGGCGGTGATCCTCCCCAATCCGGTCTCCACGGCGTGCAGGCCGTTACCATCCCCATATCCGTAAACCAGACGCTCGTTGTAGGTGGGGATCAGCTTCCGATGGTGGAGGCCGATCCGTCCGTCCTCGCAGAATATCAAAATGGAGTTATACAACGTGCCATTGCCGGGCCCGGACCGGACTCGCTCGTTGATCCCGAGGACGACCACCATCCCGAACTCTCTCGCCCATGAGGCGATCCGCTCCGTTTCCGGACCGGGTACGGAGATGGAGTTAGTGACCATTCTGGCGAAGACTTTCTTCACGGGCGGATGGTTCCAGCGGGCAGCATTCGGAGAAAAATCGAGCCAGGCCGGGTAGCCGGTCAACCAGGTCTCCCCGAACACCATTAGTTGCACCCCCGATGGGGCTGCCGTCCGGATCAATCGCTCCATTTTCTGCATACTCGCTTCCAGGTTCAACGGTTCCGCCCCCTCCTGCACGATGGCGACACGGATGGCTCGGTTCATAGTACTCCTCGTTCTTAGACCCGATTATATCACGAGGCAGCCCCGTCATTTGAATTCATTCTGCTTTTCCCGGTTTCACACAAGAACTGTCTTGTCGGGGCGATAGAAAAAAAAGGAATTATGTTGAAAAAAAAATTATTCCATATTACTTTTATTAAGCGAGAGACGGCAATATATTTGAGAAAAAAAGTGAAACCGATACGTATTCTTATCGTAGAGGACGAACGGATCACCGCCGAAGACATCAAGCGGAGTCTGGAAAAAGCAGGATATGAAATCGTCGCCATCGCCTCGACAGCCCGGGAAGCGATCGGCAAGGTAGAAAAGCTTCATCCCGACCTGGTATTGATGGATATCATTCTCCAGGGAAAAGGAGACGGGATCGAAGCGGCGGAGAGAATCACCGGTGTATTGGGAGTTCCCGTCGTCTATTTGACCGCATTTTCCGATGCCGAGATCATTCGCCGCATGCGGGAATCCCGACCCTACGGGTACATCCTCAAACCCTATGAGGAGGGAGAGCTCTACTCGAACATCGAAATCGCCCTGGAACGGAGCCGGTTCGAGAGAAAACTGACCCATTTGAATACCATACTACTCGCCCTGCGCCAGGTCGATGAAATCCTCTTCTCCGGGACCGATGAAATACAAATGATCCAATCGATTTGCGATCGCCTGGCGGCTCACGAAACCTATGCTTATGCCTGGTTCCTTTTATTCAATGACTGCCGCCAGCCAAGGCTGTACGCAGAACGGGGTATGGGAAAACCCTGCCGGGAAGCAGTCGAAAAATGGAAAGATGGCCGATTTCCCCAGAGCATCGATTATCTGTTGACTCACGCCAAGTCGATGGTGATCCGTAAGGAAGATGAGATCAATTCGATCTGCGACCTGGGGGATGAGTCCAGGGACCGGGGGGCCTACATCGGTCGGATCGCTTATGAAAAAAGGGTCTTCGGCCTCCTGTTCGTGACCCTTCCCATTGATTTCATCGATGAAGAACGGGAACAGTCGCTGTTCATCAATCTGTTGAACAATATCGCGCTGTCCCTGCACAACCGGGAATTGGCCAGGGAAAAAGAGCAAAAGGAAGAACTGCTTCGGGAAAATGAACGGAAATGGTACCTGTTTTTTGAAAATATGCCGGGGGCGAGTTTCATCGTCGATGAGCGGTTGCGTATCATCGATGTCAATGCCGCTCTCTGCTCATTGACCCGATACGCCCGAGAGGATCTGATCGGTGAACCGCGGGGGAAAATCTGTCCGGACGAGGTCAAACATTTTCAAGTTTATCTGTCCGAAAAAGAGAAGGTCGACCAGGAGGAGAGTCATCTTCTGGCCAGTGATGGCACTTTGGTCCCGGTGATCAAGAGCTCCCGGCGCATCCATATCGGAGAACGGGACATGATCATGGAAACGGCCCATGATATCAGCGAACGAAAGAAGATGGAGCAGATCCTGCGCCAGAACCAGAAACTGGAGGCGCTCGGCAAATTGGCGGGGGGGATCGCCCATGATTTCAACAACATCCTGACCGTCATCTCCGGATATACATCGGTGATCATTGACTCCCTGCCCAGCCGGAATCCACTGCGCTCCGACCTTTTGGAGATCAAGAGGGCCGAAGAGAAGGCGGCTCGGTTGACGGGACAGTTGCTGGCGTTCAGCCGGCAGCAGGTGATGCAGCCCAAAGTGTTGGATCTCAATTTCATCGTCTCCGATATGAGTCGGTTTCTGCGCCGGATGATCGGCGAGGATATCCGGCTGGTCTCTCGCCTGGAACCCGAATTGAGGCATGTACGTCTGGATCCGTCACAAGTGGAACAGGTCCTGGTCAATCTGGCGATCAACGCCCGGGACGCCATGATCCACGGCGGACGGTTACAGATCGAAACCAGGAACACCCAACTCCGGCCGCAGTTGCAGATCGGCGGCAGCGATCTGGCCGATTTCGTGCAACTGACGGTTCGGGATACGGGAATCGGCATGACACGGGAGATCAGTGAACGGATATTCGAACCCTTTTTCACCACCAAGGAGAAGGGGACCGGACTTGGACTGTCAACCGTTTACGGGATCATCCGTCAGAGCGGCGGGCATATCCTGGTCAACAGCGAACCGGGAAAGGGGACTACGTTCGAGATTTATTTTCCGGCCACGAGGGAGGAATTGCCTCCGCCGGAAAGCGATAAAGAACTGTTGGCGGAGCTGAAAGGGAATGAGGTGATCCTGGTGGTAGAGGATGAGGAAGATGTCCGCCAGATGATCGTCCGCTACATGAAACGGTTCGGGTATCGAATCCTTCAGGCTGCCGACGGAAAAAAAGCCTTGCAGATCGTTTCCCGGCGGAAGGACCCCATCCACCTTCTGTTGACTGATGTGTTGCTGCCACAGGTGAGCGGGGAGAACCTGGCCGAACAGGTCCGGGCATTGCAGTCCGGTATCAAGGTATTGTACATGTCCGGATATTCCCCAGACGCTGTCATCTTTCGCGGCATTCTGCAGCCGGGGATCCATTTCATCTCCAAACCTTTTTCTCCACGTGATCTATTGAAAACCATCCGGGAAATCCTGGATGGGCAATGACCCGCCCCGGTAATCGTGCCCGTTATCCTTGACAATGACCTCCATTTCAGGGATAGTGTAGTTCATGATCGGGTTGGTGAATGGGATCCAAATTCAGTTGATTGAAAAACGGACGCTGAAGGTTTTCCTTACCTCTGTCTGCCTGTTGATCTCCGCCTGCCGACGGCCGATCGTCAACGAGCAACCCATCCTGTGGACGGCGGAACAGTCATTGATCCTGTCACCGGCACCACATCCGGGGGATGATCGCGACCGGGATTCCCTGCTCGAAGCCATCGAACGGACTTTACAGGGGATCGAAGAACGCGATGGTGAGGAATTACTCAAATTCGGCGACCACCGTTTTTCCATGGAGCGGATCCGCGACTCGTTGCGGGAGTTTGCGGTACGGTTGCGGGAGATGGGTTTGTCGACCGATTTTTTCAAAT
>Ga0105099_10000213_pt1 | contig 39186 bp, 27 predicted proteins | sample PPLLak3cmMay2015_2_FD_79138 | JGI IMG/M metagenome (GOLD analysis project Ga0105099, IMG submission 79138) | Freshwater sediment microbial communities from Prairie Pothole Lake near Jamestown, North Dakota, USA - PPLs Lake P8 Core (1) Depth... | ecosystem: Environmental > Aquatic > Freshwater >... | reverse complement strand
CGTAGGGACGACATAGCTATAGAACCACGAATCAAAAACCAATCCCCTCAGTCCCGTAGGGACGACATAGCTATAGAACCACGAATCAAAAACCAATCCCCTCGATCCCGTAGGGACGACATAGCTATAGAACCACGAATCAAAAACCAATCCCCTCAGTCCCGTAGGGACGATATATCTATAGAACCACGAATCAAAAACCAATCCCCTCAGTCCCGTAGGGACGGCATATCTATAGAATTTGAACAGTATCATGAAATTCTTTTGCCGCAGCGGAATGTTAATCGCGGTGAACATATTTGTTCTTACGGCCTGAATAGTAATAAAATCAATCTATGCGACGGTAAAAAGATTATTTTTAATACATACCGGTAATTAGTAACAAAAATGGCGGGCTGACATGTTCTCAAAAAAATTGGTGCTGCTTGAAGAGGCTCTTAAAAAGGATCTGCTTCCGAAACTGGAAACAATACCCTGCCCGTATAAAACATCGTCGCTTAACAGCGGTGTCATACGGATTGTTTTTCCCGAATTCACCTGCCTGTGCCCAAAAACCGGGTATCCCGACTTTGCATCTATTGCGTTATATTATCTTCCCGATGCAGTATGCGTAGAACTGAAATCATGGAAACTCTATCTGAATTCGTTCCGGATGATAGGCACGTTTCACGAGACCGTTACCGCACATCTTTTCAGTACGATAAAAAACGTACTGAAACCCAGATGGGCTTTAATCGCCGGAGATTTTTTACCTCGTGGAAACGTGGACACAACAATTATATTTGAAACGGATACTCCCCGGCCGCGAGGCGCCGATTTACTGATCTCGGAATTCAGGCCCTTGTGCAGAGGACTTTACAAAGATGGAAAATAATCATTTACCACCCAATTTATAAGGCGGGCAGAATATGAAAAAAAGATTTTATGTAACGCTGGCAGCATGCGCACTGGCCGGTATACTGGTACTTTGCGGCGACGACTCGAGTCCCACCGATCCCGACAATGACCCGGTTATTACTCATCCTCTCGCAGGGACATGGCTTGACACCATCCTTGCAAAACCCGATGCCGGACTCACGAAAGCAGTTTTTTTCGGCCTTACGCTGAACCTGAATGCTCAGACCGGAGATTCATCATTCCTCTTTTTTGCCCTGGAAGATCCGGATAAGTACCTGTATAAACATTCCGGTAAATGGCAGGTAACCGGCAGTTCGCTTACCTGTTCAGGGTCCGCATGCCAGATAATCGACAAAAACACCGGTCAGCTTGTCACCGCACCGGACTCTACGGCCAATAAGGTCATTACCATAGACACCACCGGAACCGGCGCATGCGCCTGGGGAGATAAGCCGATTACGGAATACGGCGACGTATGGGAATCGCTCACCGTAAGCAGTGTGTTTATAAACTGGCTGAAAAGCAACTATCTGGCGCTGAAAAAGAAAAAAGCGTTGTGATACAATTTCCAAGTACTCCCGATAACCATTAACCGTATCTGGAAGAAAGAAGGCTCCTATGAATAAAAAGATTTTTTTTCTTGTCGGTGTAATCGCTCTGGTGTGCGGTTTTATGTTCTGCGGGGACGACTCACCTTCGGATGATGAGGATAAAGGCGTATCGGATGAACTGATCGGGCATTGGAATCAGGTTTCTCCTGATTCAATAGACAACTATTTCGTAGGACAAAAAGACACAATAGTAATTGCATCCACGACAGTGTTAAGTCCTGTCAGTGCACAAAACGGACAGATATGGTCGGTATCGCTTGGAAAATATTATTATGATTATTCTAAAATTGCCGATACGATTTATTTGCTGCCGGAGACCACGTCTGTCGCGACAAATCCCACACCAACAACTGCCGGTGTTATGAAACTGATACAACAGCTAACTGTTGTCGGCAATTGGGCGGAACTCATTCCGGCTCAACCTCCTATTATTCCAAAAGCATTAACTGTCGGAATAAATATCGAAAAAAAAGATTCCTCGTTTCTTATTTATGTTACTGAGGATCCTGCAAAAAAATTGTTCAACCATGAAGGATTCTGGGCAATAAACGGCGATTCAATTTACCTTGATGGAACATTTTGTGAAATGATAGATACATCAGCGGATCCGGATACGCTTAAGCCTCTTCCCGATTCAGTGTGCCAGCAGACTATTGTCATCGATACTGCACGTACTCCGGAAGATATATGGATAATCAAGGTAGGGCAATTGGGTCCGATCATTGAAAGTTTCCCAATCGATCCTGGTCTTATAGATATCATTAAAAATATTGACCTCTATATGGAAAGACAATAATAACAACAGATAACGAGCATCTAAAATTCGGTTCCTATTTTTATTGATGCAAACCTGCCGGTTGCAAGAGTGCCACCGCTCTCTTCATATTCGATATTAAACAGGTTTTGAATATTAAGAGCGAACCAAATATGTTTCTTATAGGTGCATTTCAAACCCATATCAGTTAACCAGTAAGGCTTTAATGGTATAAGAGGCGGATCAATATAAACATTTATTTTAGTGTCGGTTAATTCAAAATAAACATCCTTCACACGATCAATTTCAGTCCATTCTAGATAGGTTCTTCGACTTTTATACAATTCATTAATCACTCCTTCAACGATAAAAGATTTTATCTCTTTTTTAACAACAATGCCAAAATTTAATGCATGTTCAGGTATATAATCGAGAGAGACCTCAAAATCATCGTGTGAATATTGTTTCCTTCCCGTATTATCGAAGATTTTTCTTGTCTCGCCAGCACTCACATTCCTCGTATTTTGAAAAACGTAGTTCATATTTAAATTAAGCCATTTAAGTGTGTTCCAATCTAATTCAACTTCTATCCCCCGAGCCCATGCTTTCGTAATATTTTCATGGGTAACATTTGCTGTAGACAACTCTAAATTTTGTCCGATAAGATCTTTCATATTATTATAAAATAAACCGATTTGTGCTTTTAATGTCGGTATTGGAGTTATCTCAAAAGCTCCATCCATTGCCCAGATATACTCCGGTTTTAAATCCGGATTTGGATTGAGTACAAATTCGGGTCTGATGGTAAGGTCTGGCATGTATAGCTCGCTTAATGTTGGAGCCCTGAATCCGCGGCCTACAGAGCTCCGAAAGCGCAGCCACTCAATAATTTTATAGGACAATCCTAATTTGGGAGAAATCGCACTTCCAAAATCAGAATGGTAATCCCACCTGAACCCTGGTACGATATTTAGCCGGTTGAAGAGTGTTATCTCATCCTGGATATATAGTGCAAAATTTTGAATCCCTTCATCGGCAGCATAGGTACCGGGAATTAATGAGTCGTTTTCCGGATTTACCTTTTCTCCAAAATGAATAAAATTACCAAGATATTCAGCTCCGGCAGTAAAAATATGATGCGATCCGAACTTAAATAATCCCTGTGTTTCAACATCCCAATCATGTGATTGTGATTTCCAATACCCTCGAACATAATCAGTATCGGTTAACGGCTCTTCATTCTCAAACTCTCCAATAAGTGTGCGATAGTATGATTTTACAACAACATTAATGTTATCGGTGAAGTTAAATTTAGCCATCGGGCCTACGACGATTTTCATACCTTTCGTAACAATATCCGCTGAATCCGGTATGATATTTTTTGTTTTTCCAAAACCGAGTTCACTGTCAAAAAAACGGCCATGGACCTCAAGCTCGACTTTTTCATTTAAAGCAACTCCGCATTTGCCAAAAAAACGCAGATCGCGATAATCATAATTCGAATTTTTTTTATAAATTAATGTTGAATCATGTTTTGTTATTGCCGAATCCCTCAACAGATAATCGCCAATTGTTCGATAACCGCCACTGACGAGATAATGAGCTTTATCGGTTCCGCCACTGACTGTGCTGCTGACATTCCAGTATGTATCGCCGAAACTCTCCCTTATTGATGTCCCCATGCTTTTATCGTTCGCAAAGTATTTATTTAAAACAGTAAAAGGATATGCGCCTTCAAGAACAGCACTGACCGATGGCCTTCCATATCCTTTTTTTGTAAGAATATTAACAACACCGCTGAATGCATTTGCTCCATACAAACTGGAATAAGGCCCCCGGACAATCTCAACGCTTTTTATCGCATCCATCGGGACTTCGTTAAGAATAAGAAATGGCGCGCCCGAAGCATTGGTAGGTATTCCATCAACAAGAATAAGTGTCCTGGTTGCCGATAAAGCGCCGGGAATACCCCGAAGTATTATATCCGCCGGAATACCTTCCCCCATCCCGACAACCCGCTTTAACTGAACACCGGTCTCATAGCGAAGCATATCATCAATATTCTTCGCCGGCGCCACATCAATCTCCGCTTCGGTAATCACGCTCACGCTCGCCGGGGTTTCCGACATGAGCCGGCTGGTTCTGGTCGCGGTGACGACTACCTTGTCAAGTGATGCAATGGTATCGGGAACGGTTTTTGCGGTGTCGGGGGCTTCCCGTTCCTCTGCAAAGAGTATGAAAGATATTCCGCACAGGAGAAAGGGATACAAAGCAATGGTACGTTTCCTCATGATCATATATGTTCCGGGCTCTTCGGTTGAAATGAATCGGCATTGTGCTCTACTATTAAATATAAAAAAAGAACCGTGAAATAACCGGTTCTTCTTTTATAAAAATTTCGCATCTTCCCTGAATAACCAGTAATCCAGTATATCAGGATTTGATTAAAATCAGCTCCTTTTGCGGGGTTGAAAGGTATTCGGCGCCCAGATCCGTTACAACGACCATATCTTCGATGGTTGCAATGCCTCTTTCCGGAACCGTCAGGCGGGGCTCAATGGTAAATACCATGCCCTTTTCCAGTTTCTGAAACGGCTTCTGCGCGTATTTCTCCCACGCTGGTCCCAGCAGAGCTGTTCCGTCGTGAGCATAGCGGCCCACCTGATGTCCCAGGGCGTGGGGAAACTCCGCATACCCGGCAGAAACAATGATATCGCGCGATATTTTATCTATCTCGAAACCCTGCACACCGGGTTTCATGGCCTTTTTTGCCGTTTCGATGGAGCGGACAATCGTGTCAAATCCTTTCTGCACGTCGGCAGGCGCTGTTGTCTCGTTTTCCCGGAGCACGTAGAATGTTCTTTGCAGGTCGGAGCAGTAGCCGTTTACTTTTAAACCGAAGTCCATGTTCAGAACATGTCCCCGCTCTATGACTTTGCCGGTTGGCGAATAGTGGGCTTCGGCTGTGTCCGGGCCGGCGAATACGGAAGGGCAGGTGTTCGGATCCCAGGCATACCCGACACCGGCTTTTTTTACCTCCTGTTTCATGAAATCGGCGATCTCTTTTTCATTCTTACCCGGCTTGATAAATTTCGCGACCTTGGCAAAAATATCTTCGGTCTTTTTAATGGCCTCCCTGATATAATCAAGCTCTGTTTTCGTTTTTCTCTGCCGCACCGCAGACACAATATTCTCTGCGGATATGAGACGTTTTTCGAAACCGATCTCTTTCAGATAATCGTACAGGGTGAGGTACATGCCGTATGTCAAGCCGTCGCAGATCTCGCTGTCCTTTGAATAATTGATCGCTATCTGCCTCGGATTGATTTTTTTCAGGTAAGTTGTCAGGGGCGTTTTTATTCCTTCGACAAAGCTCTCAACCTCACGGTAGGCGCCGGTTTCCTCTACGGCCTTTTTATCGTACCTGCCGACAATCGCATGCGTATCCCCGCTTGAGGTGACCATGAACGCCGAGTGCCAGGTCACGTCGGAACCTGCCAGAAAATCAAGGCTGGGGTCGCCGTTAATCGAGCTCTCCCGTACAAATGTCAGCCAGCAGTCAATATCGAACTCCTTTAAAATATCGACCGCCTGATTAACCTTCTCTTTAATAAGCATACAACTACCTCACTTGTGTTGATTGTGTATTCGGCACCCCCGTGTCCGCAACGATCCAGACCACTCCGATGGATTATAAATAATTTATTCTGTTGTGCGGCTTTGGCGCAACATTTTTTTCGATTATCTCAGGATAAAGCCATACCTGAACGGATCATCGGGATCAAGATAGAAGGTGTGGGTGCCGGTAATAAACGCCGTGCCCTCGACCTCGGGAATAACCGCCTTGTGGGGCCCGAATGTCGTGGTCGCTGCGACTCTGCCCTTCATGGTACTGCCGACGATACTCTCTATGGTCATAGCCTCGCCGATGCGAATCTCTCTCTTTGCATGGTGAAGCGCCATGCGCGCGCTCACGCCGGTGCCGGTCGGGCTCCGGTCGACCTCGCCTTCGGCGAATATGCAGACATTGCGGCTGTCCGCTTCTTTAGACAGCGGCGGGCCGATGAATATGACGCCGTAGAGAAAATTAAGATCCTGCTCGAATGGATGAACAACCGGCCTGCGCTTCATAACCGCGTGTTTTATCGCCATGCCTTTCTCAATAAGCTGCCTGAAGCAGTCCGGCGTGCAGCGCACACCGGCATCCTCTGCTTTTACAAAAGCATAAAATGCGCCGCCAAACGCGATATCATACCGCACGGCTCCGATGCCTTCAACGTCAACGGTTTCATCAAGCGCGAGAACAAAAGCAGGCACATTATGAAAATAGACGCCGGTCACTTTGCCGTCGGCTATCCGTGCGTGCGAGGTGACCAGGCCTGCCGGCGTATCTATCTTCAGCACGGTTTCAGGTATTCGCATGGGGAACATGCCTGTTTCCAGAACAACCTTTGTTATGGCGATAATCGCGTGGCCGCACATGGTGCTGTATCCTTCGTTATGAAGGAACATGATGCCGAAATCCGCCCCGGGCGATACCGGCGGGTAGAGAACACACCCGTACATGTCCGCATGACCGCGCGGCTCCCACATGAGCGCGGTGCGTATATGATCGAGGTTCTCCCTCATATACCGCCGCCGCGAAAGGATCGTGTCCCCCTTGATTTCGGGATATCCGCTGATGAAAACACGCAAAGGCTCTCCGCCGGTGTGCGCGTCGATGGTGGTGATTTTGAGCCAGTGTCCGGGAGGATTCCACGTATCAATATCGGGCTGAAAATATGGCATTTGCCGGTTCTCCTGAAAGGAAAGATTACATCGTACCCGTTTTCGTCATCGTCCTTCGTTCTCGGATTTGTAAGTATTATAAGAAGATACAATCGAGGGCGAATACGACAATAAAAATCTATTTTGCTCCGCGCGCAACCCTGAACCCGTATTCCGCGATTCGTTTGTCCTGCGGGTATATGAGGCGGCTGTATGCAACGCTCCCGCTTTTATATGTGGCAAAGCTGCCGCCGCGCATCAGGTGCGTGTTTATCCCCCGGTACCGGGGGCCCTGCGGGTCTTTCACAACCCCCTGCTGTGCGCAGGAAGCATAGTACTGGGAGCTGTCCAGATATGGACCGGTCAGGTAGTCGCTCCAGTCGTTGACGTATTCCATTGCGCTACCGGTCATGTCGAATAATCCTTCATACGGGGCGTAGCTTCCCACCGCCTCCACTGCTTTGCCGCCGACCGCTGCTTTCGAGGCGTCCCACGCATATCCCCAGGGAAACCGCTGTTTGATGCCGCTTGCCGTCGTCGAGGCTGCGTATTCAAATTCAGCTTCGGTGGGCAGACGGTACCCGTTTTTGGAAAAATCGCAGCGCCAGAACGCGTCGAAACACGTATCAAGCGCGGCGTCATGCAGACCGAGTGTTGCGGCATTGGCGCTGAGCCAGTTGCAATAGGCCGCTGCTCCATGCCAGTATAAACAGAGCGCCGGATACATCTCCCTGCCCGCATCAACGAAAAAGCTGTCGTTTATTCTGGAAATAAACCAGGTCTCCTTCGACGTGTCCGCGATGGGTACGCGCCGGTATGTTATGATGGCGCCATTGATAGAAAACAGACTGGTATCGGTGGTGTTGTCTATGACATTTAAAAAGCGGGCAAACTCCCAAACCGTCACTTCATGCCTGTTTAAATAATACGAAGAGACGCATACTTCGTGCGCAGGCTTTGCTCCGGGGCAGAGCAGCGGATCTTCGTCTCCCCACGCCTCGCCCATGACAAACAGCCCGCCCCGCAGGGGAACCATGGCCGTATCTTTCAACACGGGCGGCTGCCGGTACGTTGAATAATAATAATAGGGCAGTTTGAACGTATTGTAGACCGAGTTTGCGGTATCGATGGAAAAGCTGGTGTCAATCGGTCCCGGCCGGATTTTCGATACGGTCGTGATCGAGAGCTTATAGGCTGCGTCTGCTGATACATTTTTGAAAACGCCATTCGCTTTATTCGTCGTATACCGAATGGTTCCGGAAACAATAACCATTGTATCCGTGGAATCAAGATTCACCGAATCTTTCAACTGCCCGGTATAGTCCCGGCAATAAATCCGGTACCCCTCAAGGTATTCTCCGGATACCCTGTTCCAGGAAACCGTTACGCTGTCCCGGCTCCTGGTCATTGTAACAATCTTCGGAGAACGGTATACCGGAAACCTGACCTTAAAAGCCGGATGAAAGTCTTTTAAAAAAAGCAGGCGCTTCTGCGATACAACCGAGTTATCAATACGGACATTGAAAACAGTATTGGTGCTGGCAAACACCTTGTATCCGAGTATATTCGTAAATGCGGTGTCGACGACGGCAAAACCCTGAAATACGGAATCATGGATCGACCGCCTGGCAAAGATGAACGTACAGGAGTCGCCGGTGGCGGAGCTGATGGCTATTCTTGTGCTGTCAACCAGCAGGATGTCGCCGGTTGCAAATATACGCACGTAATACGCATGATTCGGTTTGTATCGTTTTATGGTGCACCGCGTGGTGGTATCCGCCATAATGACATGATCCGGCCTGGCCGTATCCGAAGAGTCATACACATACACGCTGTATTTTTTAAAAGAAGCAACCGGATTCCACGAAAGAACAATGCCTGCGCCGGAAACGGTATCAATGCGTATCACGTTGTCGCTGACCGGAAGCAGGTATACTATGTTGAATGTATCCTTGAGGTTAAAAGGGTTATCGTCGGGCCCCGAGACGCCATCATCAATGTCACCGCACGACAGCAGCGCTGCAATACAAAGAGTCATGCATATTCCTGCCAACAGCTTCATTTCCTGGCGTGCATTCATAGCGAATTTATTTTATATCTTCCTTGTGGAGGCCGCCGAATGTTCTATTTTGACTTTCTCGCCACCCTGAAACCGCACATCAGCACATTCACGCTCTGTCCGCTGTGCCGAAAGGAGGAGCTGGCTTCTAATCCCTTCAGCATATAGCTCCCGCCCCGTAATACCCTGGAATCGCCGTTGCCCGGCCCGGCCGGATTATACACGACCCCCTGCATAAGGCAGGCGTTATAATACGAAAGACCGCCATAGTCGCTGAAGTCATTGCACCATTCAAGGACATTGCCGCTCATATCGTAAAAACCGAAATACTGGCCGAATATTCCCGATTTTGACAATTTTTTAGCGCTGTATTTTGTGACGTCGTCTTTATATCCCCAGGGAAACCGCTGCTTTGATCCAAGAAACGCGGCTGCATGGGCATACTCGAACTCCGCCTCCGTGGGAAGCCGGTACCCGTCCGCAGCAGTGTCGCAATCCCAGACCGACGTATTATAACATGTATCCAGCGTGTCTTTTGATGAAAGCCAGTTGCAGAAACGCGCTGCACCTTTCCAGTATACACCGGCAACCGGATAATGCACCGAGTCGCCCGTAACGGCATACTTTTTCGTAACCGTATCGTAATAAATCGGCCCCTGCTGTTTGAGTAAGGTATCCCCGGCCAGGGAATCTACATATATATATTGCAATAACGTATCGTTCCCGGTTATAATCTTTTCAACCCCGACCTTAAGAGTAGATGTGTCCAGGTCGTTCAGGTAGCTTAAAAACAGGGCGTTGCTTATCTCCCTGCTGCCGAGGTAAAACGACGATACCACCGCCTCGTGCACCGGTTTTCCATTATCCGACGTCGTGGTATCTCCCCAGATATCGCCCATGGCAAAGATGCCGCCCTTGACGCCGATCATGTACCCGGCGCCCAGAACCGTGCTGGATGCCCCGGATTCATCCGGCCTGCTGTATGTTGACAGGTAAACATAGGGCAGCTTGAATCCGGTATCCTGCAGGTTGTTGATATCATACACAAAGGAGCTGCACACCGGGCTGTGGCCGATTTTTGTCCGGGTTATGACATGCGCTTTGTACCCCCGGTCCGCCGCAGCCGGAAAATTAACCGAGAGCGTTGCCGAATCAACCTCCACGTGCTGGGTGTCCGGTTTCCGGATATCGACCAGGAATGCCGTGTAGCCCAGGATGAAGGGACTGATGCTGGGAGTCCATGCAATATGGGCGGAATTACCCGACGCGTTTACGAAAATCCGCTCCGGCGAAAGCGGGAAAAAGAGGCTCGCAGAGGCGGAATCGGATTTTTTGCCGACAACCGTATCATATTCGATCGTATTGTTATCAAGAGTATCCGCAACATAACGCACCGCAGCGATTCTGATATAATACGCGTTATCAGGTATCAGTCCCCCGATAAACGCGCGCCGGTTCGTATCTGCAACCTGCGCCCTGATAAAATCCCCGTTTTTATAGTGTACAAAGATAAAAAACCGTGCAGCGTTAAGCACCGTGTCCCAGCGCGCGACAAAACTGCCCAGCAGGGTATCAAACGTGGTGTCGAAGTATGTTTTGGTGAGCGTATCGTAAACCTGCATCGTATACGCGGTATCTAATAGTATCAGCGAGTCGATTTTTATGTTTTTCGGTATGCCGACCGTATGCGTGTCGGGGGGCGTTACCGTATCAGGACCCGACGGCGTCTTTTCCCCGCAGGATATCGCGATAACGACAATGAATGTTGCGATACAGGCGCTAATCAGCTTATAATTCATACGAAGAGTACCTTATGAAAAAGTTCCGCGCACCCTGAACAGCTCAGGGCAGAGTATTTACATAATAAATATAACTAAAAATAGCGCAGCCCTTATCAATTTCGTTTTAAAATCTTTATTATTATATATATTGTCTGATTTATTTGAAATTGGAATATGTCCGGGAGGCCGTTTTTTTTGATCAATGCACCTGCTGCGGCTTTAAAATATGATTAACGGCATTTTCAACGCCTCTAAGATTATTCACGGTATAAACGGCGGTGGTTTTCGAAAACCCGTTAATCCTGGCCAGCCCTGCAAGTACCCTGCCGGGGCCGATCTCCAGGATGGTGTCAACGCCCATATCCCGGATCGTATTCATGCATTCGCGCCAGTACACCGGACTGGTAAGCTGCCAGGTGACCAGGTGTTTGATAGTGCTCGGATGCGCCTCGGTCTTTGCCGTCGCGTTCAAAACGAGATCGGTATGGGGCCGGTCGAAATGGATGGGATCAGCCCACTGCTCGAACTGCTCTTTTGCAGACTGAATGAAATGGCTGTGCCACGGGCCGGAAACGGTAATCTTCATGCATTTGCCGACCCCCTCGGCTTTCAGCCGTTCGGAGAAACGGTGCAGCGCGTCCTGGCTCCCCGACAGCACGATCTGATTGGGCGCATTATCGTTGGCCAGGGAGATATTATGGGGTTCGTTCATCTGTTCAAGAACCTGCTCTACCTTCGCCAGGGGGACGAACAGCACCGCCATCATGGTGCCGTCGCATTTTTCAGCGGCCTCATCCATGAGCATGCCACGCTTGGCCGATACGATCACGGTCTGCCGATCGTCAAGAACCCCCGCAGCGGCAAGCGCGCTGATCTCGCCGAGCGAATGACCCAGCACTACATCCGCACTGACGCCGCTCTCCCGTATATGGCGCAGATATCCCAGAGAAACCGAACATAACAGCGGCTGCAGAAACCGGGACCTGATGAGCTTTGTGTCCGGCCCTTTCAGGCAAAGCTTCTCCAGGTCCTCTTTTACAAACTCACCGGCAGCCTCAACAAGCTCCCGGAACCGGCTGTCGCTTTTAAACAGGTCGCTCCCCATCCCGACTTCCTGGGAACCCTGACCGGGGAATATAAACGCAATTTTTGCCATAGTAACCTTACTAATAAAAGATTAAGGGTTCATCGTAAGGGGTTCAATGCCAAAGGTTTAGCGTAATAAAACAGAAATATGTAATCAGGTTCTGAACCCTGAACCTTTCAACTCTGAACCGCATAGCATTTATGATACGGTTGTACTGAGTCCGCCATCAACAACAATCGCCTGCCCGATAATATAAGATGCTTTATCCGAAGCAAGGAAGGATACGGCCGCAGCCACCTCCTCCGGTTTGCCGAAACGTTTTAAAAGAATCCTGCCGGTGTTGTCCCGCTTGATATCCCTGGGCAGGGCCGCCGTCATATCGGTATCGATAAAACCCGGCACTACGGCGTTAACCCGTATGCCGCGGGGCCCCAGCTCTGCGGCCAGCGCGCGGTTGAACGCGAGAATCGCGCCCTTTGACGCAGCATAGTTTGTCTGGCCGCCGATACCCATGAGCGCAGAAACCGAGCTGATGTTTATGATCGCGCCGCTCCTGGCGTAAATCATGTGGCGGCTCACGGCCTTGGCCCAGCGGAACGCCCCGTTGAGGTTGGTGTCGATCGCCTTGTCCCACTCTGCGGGCGCCATCATCATCAAAAAATTATCCGCTTTCGCTCCCGCGTTATTGACCAGAATATCGATACGCCCTGCCTCTTTGACGATGGCATCGACCGTGTTTTCGATACCCTGCACGTCATTCTGCGAACACCGCAAAGGTCTGGCGTTACAGGCGGCGGCAACGGCATTCGCCGCTTCCTCGTTTTTATGCCAGGTAAAGAAAACCTTCGCGCCTTCGCGGGCAAACTCGGCGACAATCGCCCGGCCGATGCCGCGCGACCCGCCGGTTACCAGTACTGTTTTATCCTTGAAGCTCATATTTTTCTGATTTCTGCCGCGAGGAATGTATAACACTTACATTTCGTCAAGTTTTACCGTCAGGCTCCGGGGCATGATTGGCGGCATGGAGATGGTCGCAACAGCCGGCCCGTCCGCGGAACCAAGCCTGAAAACCAGGCCCGAATAGGCGATATCCACCGGAAAAAGCGCAAGACCGACCCTGCAATCGAGCGTCGGAGAGTAACACGCAGCCTCAATTGTCGCCACCGGTCTGCCGCTGTTATAAATTTCAGAGCCCACAGAAAAGAGTTCGGGCCCGGCATTGGAACGTATGCCGATGATTTTCTTTGCAAGCCCCGCCTCCCTGCGTTTATCAACAGCCTCTTTACCCGAAAATTTTTCCTTGTCAAAATCGATCATCCATTGAAGTCCAAGACACAGGGGATCCCTGACGCTCAACCCTTCCGCATGAATATTGAAAAACCGTCCCTCGAGCCGCAGATCGTTATGCACCGATACGCCGCACAAACCGCCCCCGTGTTTCCGTACCGAGGCCAGGAGCGCGTCGAATAATCCCTCACCCGCCTCTTTCGGCGCCATGACCAGATACCCGAATTCCGATGTTTTCCCCGCTCTGAACAGGCGCACATCAACTCCGTTGAACTGATACACCTCAATGGACAGATAGGGCAGGCCCAGCGTATCCACGCCGAACCTTTCCTTGATAACAGCCCAGGCCTGATACCCGTCTACGCTCAGCAGCACATGCTCGCCGGTTATATCCTTCAGTCCTGCTTTGAATGCGCCCTTCCGTTCAAAAAACTCATGCAACGCCGTATCCGAAACAATACTCTCGCATACAATGATAAACTCTTCGTCGTTATTCGCTATATAGCAGTCCGCAATAAGGTGTCCGTCATCGTCCGCAAGAAACGTATGCAGCATCCTGCCGAATCTGACCCGTGCGATATTTCCGGCAAACAGCTCGTCCAGAACAGTCACCGCGGCGTCTTCGGGTATGGAATACATCTGCATGAAGGAAAAATCGGTCAATCCCGCACCGTTGCGTATATAGCCGTACTCCGTCGAAAGACCCGCAACCCCCGATACAACCTCAATGCCGTAGCGCCCGCCAAATACCGCGCCGTTTGCCGCAAGTTTATCATGAAGGGAGGATACTCTCATTGCTGCTCCCCTTTCTGCGCTTTCTCGCTTATGACAAAATCAACGATCGTGTTTATGGAACGCAGCACAGAAATATTGCTGTCCGGAATCTTCACCCCGAAGGAGTTCTCAACGCACACGACAATCTCCAGAGCATCAAGGGAATCCAGCCCAAGCCCGGCACCCAGCAGCGAGATGTCCTCGTGCAGATCCTGTGGCTTGTAGGGAAGATTAAGCCTGCTGATCAATTCCTGTTTGAACGTATCGATTATGGCTTTGCGGTTTTCAATCGTCTTCCGCATTTCGCCATCAATGACATACTCCTGATTCATGCTGATATTTTCCTTATAATCCATAATTATACAAAGATGCAGGGATAAAGAAAACGGGAATTAAAAATAATTTCTACCAGCAGGCTTTTCAAATTAGAAATTAATTAATTGCGCCCCCACCCTAACCCTCCCCCGATTACGGTGGAGGGAACTTTTCCGAACAGCAATCATGCTCCTATTGGCCTGTGCTGGTTTTACACTTACTCCCTTCCACCATAACTGGGGGAAGGGCCGGGGATGGGGGCGCAGACCCACGTTCAAGCGCACTACGTATCCTCTCCAACACACTACCAATATTATTCATCACGTCATCATCGCTGAACCGTACCACTTTCACCATCGAACCAGCTAAATCAGCGTCACGATTCCGGTCAAAGCCCTTTTTGTCCTCATGCGAACTGCCGTCAATTTCAAAAGCAATTTTTTTCTTCGCGCAGTAGATATCAAAAATATATCTGCCAAAAGGCGCCTGCCTCCGCAAATGATAACCGAAAAAAATCCTCTCCCGCAAAGCCTCCCATAACACTTTTTCAGATGGCGTAGGATTCTTGCGCATATCCCTTGCAAGAGCTGTCATGTAATATGGTTTGCGTGGTTTTTTGTAGATTCGCATTGTCAGGTGTCTTTCTTTTTGTTTTAGACCCCCACCCTAACCCTCCCCCGATTACGGTGGAGGGAACTTTTCACACAGCAACCGCACGATGACATGCCTGCGCTGTTTTTCTTCTTGCTCCCTTCCACCATAATTGGGGGAAGGGCCGGGGATAGGGGCATATCCGTTCTGATGAAAAAATACCGCGACCGCCTCTGGCGGCATCCTATCTGACTTTCTTTCTTAATCCTGCTAATCCTTTAATACCATGCATCCTGATCGAAAAGGGTAATTACCGGGAACAACGAAAACCGATGCTGTCGGAACGGTAGTGCGGATAAACCCTGCTGCGGAGCGCGCATCGTAAATCAAGCTGTAGGTAGCTCCAGGAGCCCCCGCGCACAACACACCTTCCTTCATTTACAGAGTACCAATCAACGCACCACTCCCATACATTACCAACCATATCATAACAATTATCCTGACTCCTTCCATTTGGGTACTGTGTAACAGGTGTTGTGTGCTCAATTCCTGATTCCATACTATTACATTTTGCTTTATCGAAACTATCACCCCAAGGATATCTTCGACCATCTGTGCTTCGTGCAGCGCGCTCCCATTCAACCTCTGCTGTTAGCCTCTTACCTACCCATTTTGAATATGCCTCAGCTTCGAACCAGGAAACACCAACAACAGGGTGATCTGGTTTGTTACATTTTTCATCATTCCAAAATTTTGGTAACGAAATTTTTTCTCTCTTTTTCCACTCAATCCCTTCCGAACTCCAGAATTCTTCTTTTTCGTATCCTCCTGCTTTAATAAATTTTTCATACTGAAAATTGGTTGTTGGATACACATCTATTAAATATGGGTTTTTGATTGTAACTTTTTGTTTATAATCACCATACAAAAATGAACCTATCGGGATTTCAACCATGTCATCAAAATTCCCACCAATCTCTTTTTCTTGTTTAAGTGTTTTTTCTTCTTTAATTTGAACCAAAGAATGTAGGGTGACTAATTGCTTAATACAATCAATATCGCACGGGAAATTCTTCATTACTTGCCAAAGGTTTCTATCAACCATATATTCATGCAAAGGTAGCGGCACTTTTTCCAAAATATCCTTTGACAGATCTTCTAACGTATCTCTTTCCGATTCTACTTCTATTTTATCAATTTCCTCCTTTAGCATCAGAACGAAATATGGGTTTACTTTGGTTTTTTTAACTAACGAGGGATACACATATTCGATTATACTCCAGTTCAGCAGCGATTCAAATGCGATTTCAATACCTTTGTTCTGAATAATGCCTAATTGCAGATTCAGGTTGTTTAGAAACCGTTTAATCCGCCTTGGATTGTTTTCCAGAACCGGCGCAACTATTGCCAGGCTCTCCATTATCTGTTCCCTGTTTTCAATGTCCAATCCCTGCACCAGCTCTTTCAGTGTGTCAGTCGGGATTAACGGCAGGTTAAAGGTAACCTGCACGATTTTATCCATAAACTTATGCGCTTCATTACCATACGTCTCTTTTAATGCGCTCTCGATTATCTCGCTTGCAGCGCCGATGACAAAAACACACCCGGGCTTATCCATAAAAAGCTTTATTGTCTCAAGCACCTTTAAAACCCGCGGCTTGGGGCATCTGTCCAAATCGTCTATGAATATGACCAGAACGGTTTTTGCGTCGTCTACCTTTTCATTGATATTTTTCTGCGGACGGTCGTTTAAATATATCCATAACAGCCGGTCAAAAAAATCCTGAAACGTGTCGTAAAATCCGAGCTTGTCTTTGTATGCCAGCTTCTCCCGCATAAAGGTATTCACATCCACACCAATAAATTCTTTAGCAAGTTTTTGTACCCCTTGAATAATATCCACGCTTTTTATCAGCTCTTCGATATGAGCCTTTATACTCCCCCACAAGCTGTCGCTTTTTATGGTCTTAAAAATCTCTTCAATTAATCCTGCAAGAATTTCGTCTTCATTAGCGTATTTCCAAGCTTGAAACCAGACTGTCTTTGTTTTTCTGTATTTTGACTTATCGTGCATGGCATCGCTGGTGAGTGTATCTATTACGGCGCGCATAAGCGTTGTTTTTCCGCTTCCCCAAGACCCGAAAACCCCGATAACCATCGGCGTTTTGTTCGCTTTATTGGCTACAATTCCAGCAATAGTACGCGCATACGCGTCGTACCCGAACTTCACCGCCTTCAGCTCCGGATTGTCGCTGATGATATACACCGGTTTTACTTCCATCATATAGTTCTTACCTTTTTGAAGTTTTAAAGTCATGCTCTCTTGTATTTTTTATCTCCCCCACCCTAACCCTCCCCCGATTACGGTGGAGGGAACTTTTCCGAAAAGCAATCCCGCTGCTACTGGCCTGCGCTGCTTTGCCTTGCTCCCTTCCACCATGATTGGGGAAAGGGCCGGGGATAGGGGTTTGAATCATTTACAAAATAAAATTACATTACCCACACTCCGCTTGTCCATGATATTATTTAGTAATAACTTGCAGCCCGCCATTGCGTATTATTTCCGTTTTTCCCTTACCAAACCGCAAAAACAGGCAGCGGCACACCTTGCGGGTTATCCCGCTGCCTCCTTTTTCCATTCGGCCTGCAAACACAGGGCCGGGAACCGGGCCGTAATAGAAACATCGCTCACTCCGGCTGCTCCCGCAAACCGGAATCCGGCGCTCTCTTTTACCGGGAACATCGAAAACCCTGATTGTTGTTGCGGTTGTCCGGATTGTTCCTGTTGCGGATCGCGCAGCGCAGGTTGTTCTGATTGTTGTTCCACGAGCCCCCACGCACAACACGACTCACCTTCACCCGATCCCCTGTTTAATAATAACAGTTTTCTTCTCAACGACGCGCGAAGATTGTATGTATCGCCCATCCGCGCAAAACCGCACCAGCCTGCTATTGATGAAATATATTGGTTTTCCATAAGCAAACCCTGGTGCAACAAACGCGTTTTTTCCAGCAGTCTCCTTTTGAATCTTCTGACACTCTCTTTCCTGACGACCCTGTGAGTTCCATAATGCCTGAAACCCAGAAAAGAGACGCCATCCCTGGTTCTGTATACCCTTGATTTGTTCTGATGAATCCGTAGCCGTAACCGTTCACCCACATACTGTGATATTTCGTTTTTAAGCCTGTTTAATAGCAGCTTATCGTTTCCAAAAACAGCGAAATCGTCCACATACCTTACATAAGCGCCAAAGCCCTTAAAGCTTGTTATAAAATGGTCCAACCCGTTGAGATACCAGTTCGCCCAGGTCTGGCTGGTCATGTTCCCGATGGGAAGCCCGCGTTTTCTTTCCAGCGGGGTAAACAGATCATCCCCCGGAAAATAGTCCAGCGCGCTGCTCTGCTCCTGCGGCGTTTTTATCAGAATATTGATTAATGCCAGAAGTTCCGGATCATAAATTTTTGCTCGAAGCAGGTCAAACATAATACCGCGGTCGATGCTCGGGAAGAAATTTTTAATATCGCATTTTAAAACAAAACGATACTTCCGGCAATATTTCGAAAAAAGATCCAACCCATACTTTGTGCCCTTGCCCACCCTGTTTGCGCAGGAGTGCGGGTGCATACTCCTTTCAAGCGTCGGATTAACCACATTGCACACCGCATGGTGCACAACACGGTCAACAAAAGGGGCGGCCATGATTATCCGGGTCTTTTTTTCGTGGATCGCATATATTTTATAATCGCCCGGCGTGTACTTACGGCTTAAAAGAAGCTCCCGAAGCTCCCGCAGTTTCGTCTCCCATTTTATTGAAAACGCCGCAACATCAGTCCGCTTCATTTTGCCGCAAGAGGCTTTTCGGTAAGCAGAATAGAGATTTTCAAATGAGGCTACCGCCTCAAGAGTTATTGCCGAGCAGTTGCTTGCGCCATCCGCCAAGGTTCATTCCTATCGTATCGAGTTCTTTATTGAGATGTTCGTGTTTTTTCAGGTTATGCCGGTTCGTCTCAAATAAATACCGCATAATCTGCCGTATGATTTCCAGTTTTACGTTTGCTTTATTTATCTTTTCGAGCCGTTCGTTCTTTTTTCCATAATACGCCTCTATCAGGCATTCCATGAGATCGAGATTGTTAGTAATGATTCTATCGCCTACCGTGAATTTTAAATTGCGAGGCATTTTATCGACATAGTCGGACAAAACTATAAACAGCTTTCTGCTTTGATCGATAATCGTTTCTTTTGGCGTCATGGCGTTTCAAAACAGATTATATGCTGTCATACGCTTTCCCCCACCCTGACCCTCCCCCGATTACGGTGGAGGGGAATTTCAACACAATCGCGCAACAGCAAATCCGTATTTTTTTTCTTTCTCCCTTCCATTGATTGTATTTGTATAAATGCTATGCATACCTCCGCCGCTTCTTCTGCTCCCTTCCACCGTAACCGGGGGAAGGGCTGGGGATAGGGGCGCATTGTGTTTTTTCTCTTCCTATCCAGGTATTTCTTCAATCCGGGAAATCATGGTCAAAAAGGGTAAAAGGGTAAAGGGAAAAGTTTAATTACCGGGAACAACGAAAACCCCGACTGCCGTTGCGGAGGACCGGACTGACCCAGTAGCGGATCGCGCAGCGCAGGACGTCCTGACTGAGGCCCCACGAGCCCCCACGCACAACACGACTATTTCCTTTGTCAGGTCCTTTTAACATATCATTCAGCTTTTTCTTGTTATTATCATCAGAAAACCAATCAGAACACCACTCCCACACATTTCCCGCCATATCATAGCACCCGTAAGGGCTTTTTCCTGATTCGAATTTATCTATCTGTGTGGTTCCCTTATATTTTCCTCCATAATTACATCTTTTCGCTTCAAATTCATTTCCCCAGGGATATCTTCGACCGTCGGTTCCCCGCGCTGCCTTTTCCCACTCAACTTCTGAAGGCAGGCGCTTGCCCGCCCACTTTGCGTATGCCATAGCATCTTCCCAACTAACACAGACAACAGGATGGTCAGCTTTATCTGGTGGAAATGCTCTGCCCTTCCATGTTGGTGTACCATAATCAGCTTTGTCCGGCGGCCTGTGCCCCGTCTCATCAACAAACTTCTTATACTGCGCATTGGTTACCGGATACATATCCATATAAAAATCAGGAACATAAATGCTCTGCTGCGGTTTTTCACGCGTGTCTGCCTCTTTATCATCCTCCCTGCTGCCATATAAAAAGTTTCCTGCGGGAATAAGAACCATTTCGGATTCGTCTTTGGCATGGCGTATGATTGCAGGAGCTTTTGAAATATCCGGTTTTTCAATGCCGTGTGCAGCGTCCAAATTCACGAGAGCATCAAAAGCTGGTGTGGAAAGATTTTTATCTTTTACCGCTATTATATTTTTTAATGCATTGATAACAGAATCCTTCTTAATCTGGCCTAATACTCTGATAACATTCTCTTTAACTGCACTCGTCAGTGTTTGATCGTTTAATGCGGCAACCAGCGGTTCGGACGGTTTGTTTACCGAATCGTTTATTGCATCGGTAATAATGCTAATTTCCGTTTTAAAGGGTTCGGTTCTGATAATTTTCTCAATAAACGCTTCGATAACCGATGGATTGTCCAGGGCGAGGCAGAGCAATATAACTTCGCGCCACCATTTCTCTGTATAATTCTTTATCAGTAAATCAATCTTATTTTTATTGCGTATCTGCTCTGCGGTTAAATACTCCTGAAAGCTGTGGTGAACGAATCCGTATTCGCTCTCGCTGTGTCCCATGAATAATCCGCTTCTGTCCCTGATATTGATTAAAAAAGACTTTGGATTCAAAGAGGATTTGCCGATGTTTTCAAGAGCCTCTTTCACTATGCCGGTTATTTCATCAAGCGGAGCGGAACGCTTGGTCCCTTTTTCATGCAGATAGAGGGCTAATGGCTGCAGAACCTGCCGCGCTTCACGCGCACTGAGAAGAACTTTCAGCCCCTTCGCATCCTCCCATTTTTCCAGAAGCACATTCATGCACTCCTGATACAGCTCTACCCGCCGTTGCGGGAGTTTTGCCCCGCGGTCTCTACGGATTAATGCAATATTCTGTAAAAGGAGGGGGTTTACCGCAAGTCTTTTAATATATTCAGAGCCGGGCGCATTAATCTCTTTTATCAATATTTGTGCGTCAGTTCTGCCTTTTTCTGCCCACTGCTCTTCGTCATCGGCTGAATGTATTGCTCTTTCTACCGATTCATACCACCGCAGTAAAAACGCTTCGACCTCCTGCGGGGTGAAATCCTGTATAACAAGCTCAAGAACACAACCGGACAAGCTGATTTTTCCCAGATACGCATATAAGCGGGAGGTGAGTATAAACTGAGTGTGGACAAATTCTTCGCGCGCTTGATCAATCCATGTACAGGTCTTTTTCCTTAAAGCCTCATCGGCTACTTCATCAAGCCCGTCAAGAAGAATTATCGACTGCTTATTGTCACAGGCCTGTCTGAACATTTCCTGCGTTACTCCGCGTTTATTAAAATCACAAACACGGGCGATAAAATCAACGAAAGTCTCCGTATCTGGATTCTTAAGCTCCCGGAGAGGCGCATAAAAAGGTATGATATTCGAAGAGAGGCCGATTTTTTCCTCAGACTTGGCGTCGCAGATCATAACAGCAATATATTTCAGCAATGTTGTTTTACCTGATCCGGGATCACCAAGAATAACCATATCTTTTACATGCCGTTTATGGGATATACTGAAAGCACCTTTTATATCAAGAGATGATATCTGGTCCCGGGTGATTCGTTCGTTAAATTTCTGTCTGCCGTCCATAGTGTTATCAAAATCACATGCAGTAATATTAGCACGCATATTAACATATATCTGCTCAATCTCAATAGGGACGCGCAGCTTTGTTTCAAATCCCTGCATTTCGAGATGACGGTGTTTCTGAAGAACATAGTCCTTGTACTTACTAAACCTGAAATCTTCCTGTACACGTTGTGATATATGAACCACCGTCTCTTTTTTTATTCGGACAAGGGGAAACGTTTTTTTCCCATCATCCCCTCTATCACTGTCCAGATTCCATTGCCCTTTTTCCGGGTCGAATTTCCTGAAATCCAAGAGGATTTCATTGTTTTCCCAATCTATGGTAATATACTGGAACCGTTGTGTTTTGGTTGAAACACTCCCACCCTCTTTGGGGAGATAGGAGCTTCCAGCGAGAAACTGATAAAATGAGCCGTCTAAATCATCAATAAAGCTACCCATGGCGTCGTGAATATGCCCGTTGAGTATTATTGCATCGTTAAAATGTTTCCGAATTCTTTTGCTATCCTGCGGCCAGAGCCAGTTGAGCGGATGGTGGAAGCAGAATATACGCAGGTCGGATTTGTATTGCGCGCATGCTTTAAGCGCCTCGATCATCTGATACTCCCCTATCGCGACCTTTCTTTCGTCGGATTCATTCTCTTTCCTGCTCAACCAGGTTGAATTCAAGCCGGTAATCGCAACAGTTTTCCCGCATCCGGCTTTATAACTGTTCACAAAAGGATACAAGTTCACCCTTTCGGCGTTCAGGTGCGGGTAATTTTTATTGATAAACTTAAAATATTCGTTCATTCCCTTAAGAAGCTCCGGTAGAAATTTCTGAAGGTCATCGTTCATCTCAGTTACATTTTTATAAGGGAACTGCCATGCCTGTGAGTAAAGGTTTCTTTCTACATCATGATTCCCCGGAACAATAAAAAGCTGCTCATCTTTTAAACCCAATGCTTTCAGGAGGTCGTCCAGAAACGTTTTTGCCAGAGCATACTCCTGCTCTTTTCCCTGAAATGCAATGTCTCCGGTTACAATGACTATCTCCGGCCTGATCCTCTGTTTCATATCCTGTCTGATTCTTTCAAGCATAGGCTCAAGCACGCGAGAACGGTCGAAATTCTGGCCTTCTTTTATATGCAGGTCCGAAATATGCAGTATTTGCAGTTGGCTCATAGGTGTAATGCTCCTGAAGATAAAGGGTTATTGCCTGTGTTGCCGTCAATATTGTAAAGAAATTAATATACTATTTTTTAGCGGGTGAGATTGGAGAAAAGAGAGAAAAAAGAGAAAAGGGCGGAATGTTTCGTTCCTGTGGAATCTGGTGTTTTTATTGTTGTGTTTTTTCTATAGATATTCTGTCCCTACGGGACAATTGGACAAGGAAGCAGGATTATATAAGGTATTGTATTTATTGTGTATTGGATGGTATTGGATGGTATTGGATTGGATTTTGAATTTCGTATTTTATTTATTGTTTTGAATTTTCTTCATTTCTTCTTTTTTGAGCATTTCTTTATTTGATATTCGGATTTGTTTCGGATTTCGAGATTCGGATTTCGGAATTATTTATTTCGTCGTAGCGTCTCTCGATCAAAAAGCCCTCCCTCACGGTCGGGCTACTGCATGGTTTCAATCTCCCTTCCACCGTAATCGGGGGAAGGGCCGGGGATGGGGGTTACAAGCTATACCTTCAGCACCACCGCATAATTATACCCTACATCCGTGCTCGCCACGGCCAGAATATATTCCGGTTTTTTCCCCGGTTTTCTGCTGTCGATTTCGGGCAGTCCGGTGATCTGGGGCCAGAGCTCGTCATTTTCCTGCAGGGATTCAAGCGCTGCGGCAATGCTTACCAGGATAGACGCGCTTTCGATGTACCCGGTATTGAACGTGGTAGTGATCAGCGGAACGCGGGCATATTTTTCGCCGAGTATCTGTTGCAGGCAGTCGAGCACTTTTTTATCCTGGGCATTTCCCTGTGGCGCCCAGACTACCAGGTCGATTGCTTCAGGTGGGATTTTTGCCCGGCTGATAGCTGTGCGGCAGGCGTGAATAATGCCGTCGGCGCCAAGGTTCTGCTGGGAAAACGGGCCTGCGTCCATGCTCATGCCGTAGCCGAGCACCTCGGCAAGTATGCGGGCGTTGCGCTGTGTGGCGGAGTCGAGGGTTTCGACGACCAGGGATGCTGCGCCTTCGCCGAGCAGTTTCTGCTTGTTATTGTTGAGGCGGATTTTATAATCAGCCTCCTCTTCGTCCCGGCACAATAGTCCCATGAGGTCATAGTTAAAATAGGTCTGCGGATACACCTCGTCCGAAGCGCCGACCAGCATCTGGGGCGAGCGGCCGTCTGATATGAAATCGTATGCGTACGCAAGGCTCTGCAGGCCTGCGTGCGGGCCGGGGGCAAGCGTCATGCTCACGCCTTTGATACAGAGCGCGCGCGATACCCAGCCTGCCGTGGAATTGGCCGTGATATTGGAAAAGCTGTTGATGTGGCCGGTATAATTGTCCGAAGAAAACACGCTGTCCATGTGCTCGGTTTCGCACGGACCGTTGCACACACCCATGACCAGGCCGATCTCTTCGGCATTTTTTCTGTTAATGCGCAATCCCGATTCATTAAGCGCAAGAAAAGAGGCTGTCGTGGCAAACTTGCTTATCTTATTCATGTCGGTCAAATCGAGGCGGCGATCGATGTCGGATGCCTTGAAATCCGTTATCAGGCCTGCGCGCGCCGATTTCAGGCCGGCAAGTTTGAGAGCGGAAATGGGACCAACGCCGCAGGTCTTGTTTTTCAGGGCAGCAAGGCTGTTTTTCGTGCCGAAGCCAAGGCATGTGGCAGTGCCGGTGCCGGTAATCACCACCCGCAGATTTTTAGTTTCATGCTGTTTGGTGATACAATCCCATTTGGTTATGACGACAGCGGCATTGTTACCGCCGAACGCGTAATTTGCCGAGATAAAAGCGTTATACTCCTTTTCGCGGGGTTTATTGGGAACATAATCAAGGGTGCAGCCGGGGCGCGGTTGTGTAAAATTTATTGTGGGCGGTATAAAGCCTTTGTTCATGGCAAGGATATTACAGGTTGCCTCAAGAATGCCTGCGGAGCCCATGCAGTGGCCGAAAAATGATTTGAGTGAAACAACAGGGATCGGGTTTCCTTCGCCGATAAACCGGGCAACGCCCCTGGTCTCGGCTCGATCGTTTGCCTCGGTTCCGGTGCCGTGTGCGTTGATGCACCCGATGTCCGACAGGTTCAGTTCCGAATCAACAAGCGCATTGTGTAGGGTGCGGAAAACGCCGTCACCGCGCGGTTCCGGGGCGGTGGGGTGATACGCGTCGGACGTGGTCGAATGGCCGATGATCCTGGCATGGCACCGGGCGTGACGCAGAATCGCCTTTTCCATCTCCTCTACCACCCAGAAGCAGGCAGCTTCGCCTATATTAAGACCAACCGGCAGCGAGAACGGCGCGGTATACGTGGACGACGTCGCCTTGAGCCCGTCAAAGCCGGACATATTGGCAACGCACATGGAATCGGACCCGCCAACCAGGACCGTGTCATAATACCCGCGGTTGATGAGCATCTTCGCAATGCCGATGGCGCCCGTGGTTGCGGAACAGGCGGTTGTGACAAGCCATACGTCGCCGCCGATGCCGAGTGCGCGGGCGAGCGCTTTGCCGAAACCGTAGTACTGTGCCTGCAGATTCATTTTTTCGTTAAACGCCCGGCCGGACTTCCCGTGTTTCCACCGGTACTCGTCTTCGGCGGAAAGCAGTCCGCCGTTGCACGTGCCCAGCACGAGCGCGACACTGCGCTTCACTTCCCCCTGATTGAAGCTGATGCCGGCGTCTTTGATGGCTTCGCGCGCGGCAGCGACCGCATACTGTATGTAGCGATCGTCAAATTCGGACAGCTCCTCCTGCGACATATAGTCGCCGGGGTTAAAATTCCTGATTTCGCCGCCGATATTTGTTCTGAAATGGGAGGTGTCGAACTTAGTGATAGGACCAAGCCCGGTTGTGCCGTTTCGCAGCGCCGCGGTCACGGTATCCAGATCGTTACCGATGGGGCTGAAAACACCCATGCCGGTGATAACCGCCTGCTTCTGCACACCCCGCTGCTGCAGCGGTATGCCCACGCTCTCCCTGCCGCCTTTGTAGGTCAGCGGCTCGAAAGCGCCGACATACTGCTCTTTCTTTTGATTGAAAAACTCTTTCCAGATCTTGATAAACTGGTCGTTCAGTTTTTCCACGCTCATTTTCGGATGGGTGGCAACCACATGGGCGCCGTTATAATGGCTCCAGTTTTTGTCGAAGATACGGCCCTGGCGCTCGAGCCGCTCCCAGTGCTTTGTTCCCGGATACGGCGTGAACAGGAAAAATTCAGAGGTGTGGATATTCGCTTTGGTATATAATTCCAGAACCCGGTCCGCGATGCTCTCGTCGTCCCAGTCGCGGCCTATGGCAAAAGAGCCGAAAAAGCGCACGCCGCTCTCCTGCAGCAGCTTAACCAGGTCGATAAGAACCTGCTGCTCCTTTTTCTCCCCCTGAATCGCTTTGATGGAAACCGGGTCGACATTCATGGTGCAGTAGAAATTGCGCACACCTGCCTTGACCGCCAGGTCCAGGAACTCCCGGTCAGTATTGAGTGCAAGGGTTGACGAGACAAAATATTTCTTGTGGAGGGGCGCCAGTTTTTTAAACAGCTCGGTGGCGTAGTCGACAATCTTTTTATGGGGGAAAAAAAACACGTCGTCCGCAAGATACACGTTTTCAAATTTCAGGGATTTGATCTCTTCAACCACCTGGTCCACGGGACGAAACCTGATCCGGTACCCCATGTGCGCGGGCAGCGCGCACATGGCGCAGTCGTAGAGGCATCCCCTGGTTATCTGCACCAGATCCTCTTCCCACGTATAGGATTTTTTAGTATAGAAAATATCGCGCCGCGGAATCTTCATGTTCGCAAGATCGAACTTGCATCCGCCGAAATATTTGGGCTTAAGCTCTCCGCATTTTACGTCCCGCAGAATAGTATCCCATGTCGGTTCAACCTCCCCGATATTCACCGCATCCGCGTGTTTGAGGCACTCGTCAGCCATAAACGAAGGGAATATCCCGCCCATAATGACTTTTTTGCCGTGCGCACGATACGTGTCCGCTATCTCGAAGGCGCGCATGGCCTGGGGCGTAAAACAGTTAATCGCGACAAGGTCCGTATGCGCGGTATAATCAATACGGTCGCCGCTGTTGTCATCGATAAATTCGATCTCTATGTCCGGCGGGGTGAGCGAGGCCATGATGGGTATGCCCAGCGACGGCGGCGTCGTGAAATCGCCCAGAAAATAGTTTACCACACCGTAATCAAAGTCGGTGCTCGAAAGAAACTTCTCAAAACGCGGATAAATAAATGTTATTTTCAAAACAATTACCTGTTATTGACATAAAATGATTATCTTACTATGGCTCCGGGGTGTCTTTTGCTGCGCGTATCATACAAAAGACGCTTAAAACAGATTAAAATATAATAGTGCAGCGGGCGATTCCTATTACTCATGAGAAAAAAGCAGATTCTATTCATGTATACCGGTTATGAGCAGGGCGCATGGGGCGCTATCGCATTCCCCTGCCCTGCGCACTATTATATCATGCCGGGAATTCTCTGCTGCGTCTCGTCGCTGAAAAACGATCCGGCGATTTCCGCCACCTGCGATATTCACTACCGGTTTTTCAACAGAACCGTGCAGAGCAGAGAGGCGATTACGGCGCTCATCAGCGCGCAGCACTGGGATATTGTCGGCTTTTCCACCTTCTGCTGGAACAGGGACGACCACCTCTTTTGCGCGCGCAGCCTGAAGCTGGTTTCGCCAGGAACAAAAATCCTGTTCGGCGGCCCCGAAGTCTTTATGCACCAGGAAGAGGAGGCGCGGCTCTTTTTCAGCACCAATCCATTTATCGATTGTGTCGTTTTCGGCGACGCAGAAAACAGACTGCCGTCTCTTATCCAGTGGATGATTGGCGATGAGAAACAACCGGGCCCGGCAATCAGCGGATACGCTTTGACCCGTGCCGGTGAAGTAGTAAGCAATTTCGGCCATGATCCGGAAACCGCCCTTGATGCGATTCCCTCGATATACCCCTTCGAAGCAGATATCCCCCGCACCCCGCAGACCGGTCTTGCCATGGTATATGAAACCGGCAGAGGGTGCCCCCACCGGTGCATATTCTGCAAATTCGGTCACCGGGGCAAATATTCCCGGCGTTGCGAAATCAGCCGCGTGGAACAGGAGCTTCGGTGGCTGCTGTCGCAGAAAATCGAGTGCATTCATTTCGCGGACGCGGTTTTCGACCTGAACCCGGAGTATGCGAAAATGGTGTGCGACATCATTATAAAAAACAATAGCCGCACCTCGATTTTCTTCTACTGCTCGTTTGCGAAACTCGACGACGAACTGGCGTCGCTTATGGCAAAAGCAGAGGCGCAGATCTGCGTCGGCATCCAGTCAACCAACCCGAAGGCGCTGAAAACCATGCAGCGGACTCTGAACCCGGATCTCTTTGCCGGAATCAGGGAGATACTCGGCCGGCACCGCCTTAATTTTTATACCGACCTTATCTTCGGGCTTCCCGACGACAACCTCCAGTCCTTTGCGGAATCGTTTAACCGGGCTGCGTCCCTCAACCCGGCCTTTATCATGGCTTTTCCCCTGTCAATGATACCCGGCACCGAGCTCGCTGACAGGGCGGACCATTACCGCATGAAACGGTGCGACCGCGCCCACCTGGACCAGCTTGGGTTGATGTGCGATATCGAATACCAGCATATAGCCCTGTCCGACGGGTTTTCCGTGCGCGACCTCGGGCTGTTTGACGATGTCGCCCTCACGCTCTTCTATTTTTATAACCGCTTTTTCTTTTCCATCACCTATCTGATGCGGCGGGAGCCGGACCAGGCGTTTTCTATCTGTCAAATCATCGGAGAAAAAACCAAAAATTTCCTGAAGAAGGCGGGGCAGAAAGCCTCCAATACCAGCGCCATAGAGGGATTTCAGGACATGATCTTCGCGCTGTTTTCGGAAGTGTGCCGGATGAAATCGATTGCCGAAAACGAATATGCCTCATTTAAAGAGCTTTTCACGCTGGATATTTTCAGAATAATCATGCTCACGGCGCCGCAAAGGACAAAATTCTTCAACGCCTCGTATGAACGGCATACCAGCGGACTTATCTCTGGTGGAGGAGAACCACCGACGAAAAAGAGGGTGCAAAAAATCGTGTATGGTAAAATGCTCTCCCTGCCCTATCGTTTCTCCGACCTGATGAACCTGTCGGCGCTGAAAAGCTCGATTCGACCGGTTCAGGATCAGGTATATATGTTCGCCCCGTTCAACCGCTGGAACACCTCAATCATCGAGGTGTCGGCGATGGACCGTTTCCTGCTGGAGCTGATTCCCGCAAACAGAGGCATGCAGCTTCACTCGGTGATCCAGGCGGTAAAGCATCAGTTCAGATCGGCTGAGGCTGCCGCAGACCAAGTCATCGCACAAAGAATAGCGTTTCTCCATGAAAACGGAATCGTACTGATTTATGATGAATAACTTTGCAGCATATTGTATAATTAACAGTATATGTTCAACGCCGTTTACGCCCCCTAAATCCCCCGGTATCCATTCACACACCCTGAGACAGAAGCGCTTTCCCGCAAAACCCGTCTCCTTTCTGTCTTAATAATACCAAACAACTATTAAACGGATGAAGAGGAGAAAACAGCACCAATGAATATTACCGTATCCACAACGCCGGCCAATGATACGCACCTTGTTTTTTTACCCGAAGAGAGCACATCCAAACCACCGGATTTTTCCGGGAAAATAGACGAAACCGCGATCAGGTATCAGGGGCAGAACCCCCGTATCTATTGCGGTATTGGAAAAAGCGCGGCGGTAACAGCCGACATAGTAAGAACCGCGGCCGCCCTCGGTATCCGCAAAGCCGCGGAGCTGAAGCGCGACAGCGTTTCCCTGCTTGAACCGCGCATGAAAGGACTGACAAAATCATGGTCGCTCGCGCTTGTTGAAGGTGCCCTGCTGGGCTCCTATACCTTTACAAAATATAAAAGCGAGAAAACAACGGCGCTGCGGTCGCTGGAATTCGTGGGCAGGAGCATTTCCGCAAAAGAGGCGGCCGACGCCGCAACACTCTGCGCGTGCGTTGACTACGCCCGCGATCTGACAAACGAAAACGCAGGCGAGGTCACTCCCGAACGGCTGGCAAAAGAGGCGCAGGCGATCGCGCGGGCGTCGAAATCGGTGACCTGCACGGTTCTTGGCGAAAACGAGATCAGGCGGAAGGGACTGGGCCTCCTGCATGCGGGGGGCATGGGATCGCCGTTCCCGCCGCGGCTCATTTTTATACGCTATACCGGCGACCCGAAATCAAAAAAGAGAACCGCGATTGTGGGTAAAGGCATAACGTTCGACTCCGGGGGCCAGAACCTCAAGCCGACTTCGAGCATAGAAACCATGCGCTGCGACATGTCGGGCGCGGCAGTCGTGCTTGGCGTGATGAAGGCTTTGGCCGCGCTGCGTCCCAAAGTCAACGTCATCGGGGTTGTCGCGGCTGCGCATAACGCCATCGGCAGCACGGCCTATTTTCCGGGCGACACCTACAAATCCTATGCCGGAAAAACCGTTGAAATCATCAGCACCGACGCTGAAGGACGCCTTGCGCTTGCCGACGCCATTTCCTATTGCATCAGGCACTTCCCGCCGACCGAGATCATCGACCTTGCCACGTTGACAGGAGCCATTATCACGGCGCTTGGCGACACCATCGCCGGCCTCTTCTCGAACAACGACGCCCTTGCCGAAAAGCTCTTCGAATCCGGCCGGAAAACCAACGAACGCCTGTGGCGCCTCCCTGTCTGCCAGGAACACCGTGAAGCAATAAAAAGCGATATCGCGGACCTGCGCAACGTATCAAAACTCAAAAAAGGCCATGCCAGCTCCATTACCGCTGCCGCATTCCTGGAAGCTTTTGCCGGCAACCTGCCCTGGGCTCATCTGGATATCGCAGGCACCGCGTTCAATGAAGGCGAATCCAGGGGTGAGGTTACCAAATTCGGGACCGGGTTTGGGGTACGGCTGCTTATGGATTATTTTTCGAACTATAAACCATAATCCATTAACCTTTCGCCGTTATACCGTATCGCCGCCTCGGGCTGAAATATATGTAAAACAGCTTTTCTTATACTCTGATAAATACGTATATTAAGATTTTTCAAAAATAAGCGTGCTTACAAAGAGTTTTGAATAAAGTACCATACAGTGCCCCGACCGTGAGGGAGGGGTTGTTTGGCCACAAAAACCCCTCCCTCACGGTCGGGGCACGGCTTTTTGGCTCTTTAAAAATACTTTTTAAACAAGCTCTAAGTATTGTATGAAACTCAGATTCATCTATGTTTGTTTCATTCTGTTCAGACCATGCATGGCTCAACCCGCCGATACCACCTTCACCGTCAGCGGCATTATAACAAATTACAAGCCTGATAAAACAATTTACCTGGCGATGTACAGTTCCGAAAAGGATTTCAAGGAGCGTACTTTTTACAAAAAGCTGCGCTTCATAAAGGAAACGGCGCCTGCCGACAGTGTGCGGTATGCTTTTACCGGAGTTGAAACGGGGGAGTATATCATCGCCGTATATCAGGATATGAACGGCGACGGTAAGCTGAATATGGGGTTTTTCGGGCCCGCAGAGCCCTACCAGATGTACCGGCGGCACGACGGTATGTTCGCCCCGAAGTTTTCTAACTGTAAATTTACCGTCACCGGCGACATCGACACGGCACATATCGTTTTAAAGTAGTTTATGACAGTTATCAGACACCCCATAAAATCCCCCGCAGGGGACTTTTTTAATAATGAGGTTGTAATCAAACCATCCGCTTAACGTATTGCACCGGCTCAAGCGATAATAAAACCAATACCCTGCATTTCCCGCGAATAGCGGGAACTTTGGGGGGCGTACCATGAACAAGGTAAACAAACCACTATGATAAAAGGGTATCTGATAATTGCAACCCGGCTGAGAATATTTTTAACATTACTCTGGCACAATGGAATAAGCATCGGCCCCCGGCATATCCTGTGCCTTCTTTTTCTGCTCCAGAGCAGCTTCTGGAGCTCCTTTTTAGCGCTGCGCGAAAAGGTATTATTCCGGAGAAAATTACAAAACACGCCTCTGCCCACAAATCCGTTGTTTATTATCGGCCACTGGCGCACCGGCACGACATTCCTGCACCAACTGCTCTGCTGCGACCCGCAGATGACCACCCCCTCCCTGCTCCAATGCACCTATCCGGAGAGTTTCCTGAGTTCGCATAAATATATCGAGCCGATTATGTCGCTTTTCTTTCTTTCAAACAAACGGCCGATGGACAACGTCAGAATGGGTGTGAATGAGCCGCAGGAAGATGAGTATGCATTGTTCAGAATGACCGGTTTCTCGCCTATCGAAAGACTCGTATTTCCACGATCAAAAAAGTATTTCCTTGAAGAGGCAGACCATTTCCTCCCGCCGCCACATCGTTATCAGGAGTGGGAGAACGCGCTCAAACTGTTTACAAAAAAACTGTTTTTCGCCGCCGGTAAAAGAATTGTCTATAAAAACCCGTTTCACTCCCTGCGAATAGCGACACTGTTAAAAATATTTCCCGACGCCCAGTTCATCCATATTTACCGCAATCCGTGCGACGTAATCCCGTCGACCCTCCACATGTGGTCCATTGTCGGCAAAGAAAATGCTTTAAAGAGAAAATGGCGGACGCCAAAAATCGAAGAGGTGATAACCGGGTATGACAATTTCATGCATAAACTCCGGGAAAATACCGCGCTGCTTCCCAAAGAAAAATACGTAGAGGTACAATATGAAGAGCTCGAAAAAGACCCGGTCAAGACAATAAAAAAGATTTACAAGCACCTCAAAATCGACATGTCGCCCACGGTCGAAAAAAAGATGAAAATATTCCTGTACGACATCAAAGGATTCAAGAAAAACAGATACCATTTGAGCAAAGGGCAGGAGGAGTTGATAAAGACGAGGCTTGAGGGGCAGTTGAAACGGTATGGGTATTGAGAGCTTTTTATATGGCGCTCGCATTCAATATCGTCAATCCAGCAATCCTTCTTGCCGTCCATATATCATCATCTGTTTCTATCGTTCTGGCGGCCTGTTGAGGCTTTCGAAAACTCGTAGAAAGTACATGAGCCTCTTTTCCATGGTATTGGAATGAAAGAGGCTCTGCATCAAGCTCAACGAAATACTGAAGCTTATCGTACCGAATATTTGATAGCGCTGTGACCCCTCTTTGTTGTAAGCTGACAGAAATAGAGTCCCGACGCAAGCGGTCTTCCAACTGCAATGCTCACATCAAGCTCATAAATGCCTGCGCTCTTCGTTTCATTAACCATGACGGCAATCAATGAACCCTTAAGATCATACAGACTCATTTTTACTGCTGTATTGCTTTTGCCCTCGCCCTCCGGAACATAATATTTGATTCTTGATTCGCACTGAAATAATCCGCAGCGTCTGATCGTTGCGTTCATTTTCTCCTCGTTAACGCCGGAAAACAGGGAATCAACCCTCTTAAGTGCGGCCTTGAGGTCGGGAATCGGGCCGATATGACCGCCGCTCCCCTGCGGAATGCCTGTTGCTATAAGCAGGTTGCGCATATCAACCGGGCCCATCAGAGCGCCATACTTTGATTTAACGTAGCTCTGAATCAGAACAACCGCAGAGGTGACAATCGGCGAGGCGGAACTGGTCCCGTTGAATCCGGAGCCATAGGCCTGGTTTATATCGTTTCCAAACTGAACAGTGGTTCCGTAGGTGCTGGTCGTATGTACCTTCTCTCCCCATGCCTGCACATCGACGCGCTTACCATAGGTACTGAAACTCAATTTATCATGGTTGGTGTTCGCTGAACCGGCGCCCACGATTATCGATCCATTATCACCTCTGGCCATATAGCTCGAATATGAGGAGGCGTCAAGGTTCTGATTTCCGTTACCTGCTGCAGCAACAATGATAACACCCGCATCGCTGCCTTTTTTTGTGGCATCCCAGAGGGACTGCGAATAGTCCGCCGGACAGTATCCGCCGCCGGCTCCCGATGTCTGCATTTCATATAAAATGACATCCCCTTTATCCAGGGTATCAATTGCCGCAAGCGCTGCCACCGCCCTTCCATGCTCTTCAGGCGCCACATGTCCCCGCGCCTTTGGCGCGCCGCCGTGAATACCATATCCGTTTTCGCCTGCCACCAGGATACCCATTACTGCTATGGCATGCGCCTGCCGGGAACCGCTCGGCATGGGAAGCACCCATTTGATGCCCTGATCAACCAGATCCTCATGACTCATGGGCGTGCCTTTATAATACTCGATGTCGCAGACCCCTATTCCTTCGCCTCTGATTCCCAAACCCCACGCATATTCGATATCAATACCGGGGTTCGAATTGCGATACCCTTGGGCAGAATCAAGCCGTGGTGTGGTGGGCGGAATGTCCGCCGGAGCTGGAAATTCAACCTGCGGCTGGAGCTCGGCGTACTCGACTACATCAAGCTGCTCAAGCGCATTGCAGATCTCCAGAAGCTTTTCTTTTGCCGTATTCGGAGAATTGACATAGAGAAGTCCGGCAAAATCGAGAATGTTGAACCCCTTCTCATCCGGAACATGACGCAGGGGCGTGCGCAGCCTGGTAAGTTTATCCGAAGAAAAATCAAGCGCCCGCGTAAACGTCAGGTTGTATGCTGTTATGGGCGCCCGCACGGAAGGCAATGGCGCAGCATAGAACAATGTCAGGTTGCCCGATTCGTCAATATCAGGATCATACACCGGGTCAAATTTTACCAGCACACGATACTTATCCACCCCGTCGATGAAATGGTTCTGACCTTTCAGCGGAAAGGCTTTTTTCCCTGCGGCATGGAGTGACAGTGCCATTGCAAGGATTAAAACAAGGACAAGGCATTTCTTCCCTCTTTCCATAGAGTGTCTCCTTTAAAAACGTTTAAATGACAGTATTAAAGAGGAGTTTAAGAAAAATGAAGAATTAGATTTTGCCTGCTGAAAGATGCTTATTAATTCCAGCAGCAAGTAAATCCCTGTTTTAGAGGATAATATTTTTGCAGAATAAACATGGCGAAGAGAATAGTTCCCGGCTCCCCAGCCAAGTACCCTGACCAATTCATTTTTTTTCAGAAACCCCTCCCAACCCCATCACTGAAAAAAAACCTTTTAAATCTCATTTAAGCGCTTACGTATTTAGTAATATACAATATTCTATATAACTTATAATAAATATTTTACTTAAATAGTAACAAATAGAAGGTTTTAATTTTACAGCTTAAAGTCCGGGATAGTGCACTCATATCCATTGAAAACAGACGCAATGCAGATGAACAGTATTATCAGTTGCATACCTTACCATAACGGCAAACCACATCGCTGCAACCCTTCAGAAAAGCAGCTACCCTTTAAACGCCACAACGCCAAAAGCATGCGGTTTTTGGGTAACATTTGAAAAACCAGCATCATAGAGCCTGCGAATCACGCCTTTATAGAGCCGCTTTCCCGTACTGCTTTCCGGATCAGCGATATAGTGAAACAGCCTGCCTCCCGGCTTCAGCACGCGGAACAGCTCCCGGTAAAAGAGTCCCGAATAGAGGTCTCCGGCAAGGCTGACCGTTGGAGGGTCATGAATAACGGCAGAGAACCTGCCTTCGGAAAAATGCTCGATCTCCCGGGCGCTGTCGCCGGCTATCCGGGTGATTTTCGGATCGGTAAACAGCCCGGCCGACCAGGGATTCAACTGCGCGATCTGTAAAGAAGCGGGATCAAGCTCAACCGTCACCACCCCGGTCGCCGTCGCCGCCGCCGCTATCGCGGTGTATCCCAGCCCCGTGGCAGTATCAAGAACCGCTCCGCGAAAGGGTTGTATCGCATCAACCATGGCTGCGGCAGCCTTCAGGGGTGTGATATTCTTAATCCGGTGCATCGGAAATCCCGCAATAATCAATGCCGGAGCATCCGCACAAGGCATGAGACTGTACGAACGGCCGGACAGCTCTGAATACAAACGGATCGGATGAAGAGAAGAATCGCAGAGGTAAAAACAGGCCTCTGTATCGGACATGATGCGCACAATATCATCCCATGTGAGCAAGGTTCCGTCGGGGAAAGAGACCTGCTCCTGGTGAATCTGCGCCTCTATTGCATGTACGCCAAGATCCATGGATGTGACAACAACAGAACGCCCCGCCTGCTTCGCGTCATACAGCGCTTTAGCCTGGAAATGCGAAAAAACAGGATACGGCTTTATTTCAATTGTTTTTATTTCGGCCAAAAAGAGCACCTTTCTAAAGAGAAGCAATCCGTTTTCAGGCTGATAAAGGGATGTTCCTTTTCCTGGATTTAAAATAACAAGGAGGCTGCCGGCAAGCAAGAAAAACAGGTAATATCTTTCTGATGATCCCTGAAAAGTGTGCAGATGCAGTGCCCTCTCATTTCCAAAGACGTTTCTCATAAAATATCTTTCACAATCCAAAGAAAAGCTATATTTTCATTACATTCATTTCCGATTCGGAACATTTTTTGCGGGTATCCAGACCAAAACAAAGGAATCTCCTGTATGAACAAAAAACACGAATCCTGCGTGTTTTGCAGCATTGCCGCCGGAAAGGCAAAAGCACATTGCGTGTATGAAAACGATCTCTCGATGGCCATACTTGATATCAATCCGCTGTCTGAAGGGCACAGCCTTGTTATCCCAAAGCGGCATGTACAGTGGTGGCATCAGATGACGGAAGCGGAGGTGCACAGCGCATTCATGGCGGCAAAAATCGTTGCAGAAAAAATAATGAAAACATACAAACCGGATTTTGTCGCCCAGTATATACGCGGAAGGCGCATTCCGCACACCCATATATTTCTCGTTCCAACGTATAATAACGATCCGGTGGACAGGTTTTTCAACGCTCTGGAGGGTTTCCAGGAATCTCCGTCCCTTCTTGTGCGGTTAAAAAAAGGAAAGTCGTTGCGATCAGCTGCGCAAAGATTGCTGCGGGCGTGACCTATAATCAGTATCCGGTAACATTGACAAATTAACCATCGTCCATCGGCTCGTCCACAATGGTTTACTATGAATACATTTTCGGGGAGGAGGGCGATGTGATGAATAATACGTACAGCCCGCGTCTTATGGCTTGATTAAAAAGCGCTTTATATGAGCCAAAAAGCCCTGCCCCGACCGTAAGGGAGGGGTTTTTATGACCAATACAACCCCTCCCCCACGGTCGGGGCACGGTATGGTACTTGATTCATTGCTTATTTTAAACACACTCCTATGTACCCCACTATTTTTATTTAATTCCTATTCACCGGAACCCGGAAATTTTATTTTATAGTGTAACAGATACTCTTTTCACACGGAGCTATAACCTTGAACTTTTTATTAATCTACCCTTCCTGGCCCAAGCTTGAGCATCAGACCCTGTTCCATCTCCCGCCGCACGGGCCCGTGGTCATGGCTGCGGCCATTCCGCAGTGGGTGAACGTTACGTTCGTTGATGAGAATGTGCAGGAGATTCCCTACACCGGCGCATGGGATTTTGTGGGCATTTCAGTGATGCTGACTTCGCAGCTCCCCTCTGCGTATGCCATAGCAGGGCGTTTTATGGCCATGGGAGTCGAGGTGCTATTCGGGGGCATATCTTCAATGCTGCATGCGGAAGACGCGAAAAAACACTGCAACAGCCTGTTTCTGGGGGAGGCTGAAGGCAGGATGGATGCGGTTTTCAACGACAAGAAAAACGGCAGGCTGAAACCGGTGTATGACTACTTTATGAACTTTCCGCCCATGGAGTCGGTTGGCCCGGCGCGAAGGTCGATTCTGGATTACAGCAACTATCATTATAAAAACGTCAAAATGGTGGATCTGTTCCACGCGTCTCGCGGGTGCAGGTTCAACTGTTTCCCCTGCTGCACGCCGTATCTGGGAGGACGCGTTTTCAGGCCACGGCCCATGGAAAAAGTCGCAGAGGAGCTTGCAGCCATAGACAATGACCGCCTTTTTATCGTAGACAACTCGCTGGCTCAAAACAAATCATGGGAGATGGAGCTTTTCAAAACCATGATCCCGTTTAAGAAAAAATGGTGCTGCCATCCCATCGAAGACGACGACGAAGTGCTTGACCTTGCGGTCCAGGCAGGCGCGTGGTATGTGTATCAGGCCATATTCGACACCTCCGATTATATCAAAAAACGGGTGCAGCGCTATAAAAACTTCGGGCTCGGCGTTGAAGGCACGATCATTCTGGGCACCGACGATCATGACGAGGATTGCATCAGACGGCTCATCGATTTTTTAATGGAAATTGACCTTGACCTTGCGGAGTTCACCATTCTCACGCCTTTTGCGCACACGCCGATACGCGCGCAGTTTGAAAAGGAGAACCGCATTCTGACCGACGACTTTTCCCGGTATAACGCGGGAAACGTCGTATTTCAGCCGAAAAAAATAAGCCCCGAAAAGCTGCAGGAGCTTTTTCACTATGCCTGGGAAACCTTTTACCGGGATGAGCCCCAGGCGTATAAAATGTACAAACTGTATAAAAAAATAGTGCCGGTTCAGCAAAAAACCGTTTCACCGGCAAACTCGGGGGATGTACAAAATGCATGACGTGTGGATTACCGGCGTCGGGGTTGTATCTGCGCTCGGTTTTGGGCTGGAATCACACGCATCTGCCATGATCGACGCAAGAACCGGGCTTGCAAAGCACGATTTTTTTAACGGCAATCCGCCGGACCCGGTTATATGCGGACTCATACCGCCAGAAACACTTCCGGTCACCATAGACGAGAGCGCCCCAGATCGTGCGGATTTGATCCTTGAGCTGGCTCTTTCGCAGGCTGTGCAGAACGCCTCGCTCAGGCAGCCTCTGGAAGCGGACGTTATTGCAGGAACAACCCTTGGCAATATGCACGGCGGAACCCTCTATTATAAACAGCTAAAAGAGGGTAAAAGCCCCGACATATCGCTTATCAGGCATTTCCTGCTCTGCGAGCCGGTATCCCATGTCATGGAAAAACTGGGTGTGAGCGGAAAACGCTGGACAGTCGCTTCCGCCTGCGGATCAGCCTCCGCCGCAATCGGCCAGGCATTTCACATGATACGAAGCGGCGAGAGCAGGCGCGTGATCGCGGGCGGATTTGAAGCCCTATCCCCGTTTGTGGTTGCGGGATTCAACTCGCTCCAGCTCATATCAAAAAGGGAGAGCAGGCCGTTTGACAGAAACCGCGACGGCCTGAATCCCGGAGAAAGCGGAGTCATGCTGGTCATCGAACAGAAAGAGGCGGCACTTCAACGGGGTGCTCCGCCTCTCG
>Ga0105099_10000212_pt1 | contig 39217 bp, 28 predicted proteins | sample PPLLak3cmMay2015_2_FD_79138 | JGI IMG/M metagenome (GOLD analysis project Ga0105099, IMG submission 79138) | Freshwater sediment microbial communities from Prairie Pothole Lake near Jamestown, North Dakota, USA - PPLs Lake P8 Core (1) Depth... | ecosystem: Environmental > Aquatic > Freshwater >... | reverse complement strand
TCCATCTTTGCTACATCGATTTATTTTTTTTATTTTGAACTATAATTTTAACTCTGCGAACTCTGCGTGCTCTGCGGTGAAATTTTTTATACCTCTTTTATATCCATCTTTGCTACATCGATTAATTCTTTTTTTATTTTGAACTATAATTTTAACTCTGCGTACTCTGCGTGCTCTGCGGTGAGATTTTTATACCTCTTTTATATCCATCTTTGCTACATCGATTTCTCCGAATCCCAGTTCGTTGGCGATTTTTATATGCTTCACCTGATCTCCTTTGAACTCGCGGTTATACCACCGTGTAATACCAACCGTATAGGAGTCCGCAGCAACCGGGTCGGTGCTTGCCACGACCGTATTAAGCTCTTCGGTTTTACCGGGGCCTGCAGGGCCGTTTGTCGTAAGCACATACACGCAATCGATAATCGTCAGATGCGGTTTCATGATATAGAGCTGCTCCGCAATGGCACGGTTCAACTCCATTTTTTCATGGTACGCTGTTCTGTCCCACGCAAGACCCATGAGGTTTTTTATGCCGAGGCTCACACCTGTTGCTGAATGGCATTTTGCCGTGGGCAGGTTGATAAGACAGTTTGCCCGAAGAGCCTCTTTTGCAATGGCAACGGATTTGAGTTCTTTGGCATCTTTTACCTCGGTTATCTGATAAAACTTCTCTTCGTTCAGCATAGCGATCACCACGCCTTTCATATCCTTCAGCGCAGCCTCGATTCCGCTTCTCTCTTTACACATCTGCGCGTCGCGCAGCGGATGGTCGATAAGAATCACTCGTTGCGCACCAGCGTCAAGACAGAGCTGCGCAGTTGCCTTGACAATCTCCGGATGCGTGGTTGTCGACCATTCCGGAGGATTGGGAAACCCGACGTTGGCCTTAAGCACAACCCGGTCTCCCTGTTTGACGAACTTGCCAATTCCGCCGAGCGCGTCCACCGCTTTTTTAACGATTTCCGAGGGCTTACCTTTTGCAACGACAACAAGCGGTTTCGCCGGTTGCGCCAGAATATTGCCTGTTGCTAAAGCGGCTGTCGTGGCTAATGTCGAGGTTTTAATGAAATCTCTGCGTGATACCATACTATGCTCCTTTTTATTAAAAACAGATAATAATCACTCTTGAAAAGGCTCTATTAATAATATAACTACAGTGATGATTGAATGCCATATTCAGTTGAAAAAAAACCCGTCAGCTTTAATGAAGAGATTGAATCTATCAGAAAGAGATTTCAGGGTCGTATTGTTGCTCTTGGACCTAAATTTCTCAAGAAAAAAGCTGCTTGAAACTATAAAACCGTATTCTAACCCGGCAAAGCCGGAAACTTTTGCAGGATGTTGTACGGCTTTGGGGTAAGTGTCTGTACGCTGACTTATCTACGCTTTGAAAATATCTACTCGTATTGCGTAGATAATTCAACTACAGACACTAAAACGGTTTATAGTTTGCAAGTCCCCGGGACGTAGCAAACAGAATTCTGCCGCCATCATCAAAATCAATATCGATAACATGATCGTCCGGTAATCCGCTGTTTTTCGCTGAAATAGTTTCCCAATTCCCGGCTCTGTTAACAAACACGCCATGTCCCCAGGTACCGACCCATAACGCATTGTTTTTATCAAACCCCAGAAAAACGACCGGCGGCTTGACTTCTCTGATATGCTCCCACTTCTCGCCATTGAAATAGTCCAACCCGCCATCCCATGACCCCACCCACCGGGCGGTAGTATCGCAGATTATCGCCCTGATATAATTCCCGCTAAGGCTGTTGTGGGTGTTCAGGTATCGAAAACCGTTGTTTTCGCAGCAGCACAAACCGCCGCGAGCGGTTCCAATCCAAACCCTGCCCAGACTGTCCTGTGCAGCCACGGTTACCTGGTTATCAGGCAGGCCGTTTTTAACCGTCATATATAGAATGGTATCTTTGCTGATTATGCTGATTCCGCGGTATCGGGAGCAGAGCCATGCAGCATTGTTCCTGTCTATGAGAATATCCCACACATTATTATCGACAAGCCCGTTTTGCGCGCTGAAATGGCTCCATCGATTATTATGTAAATAGAATGCCCCGTTGTCCGCTGTTCCAAACCATATACCACCGGAATTACCCCTACGGCGTGCTGCGGGGTAATACTGCGTAGGAACGGATGGCTTGAGTACAATCCCTCCGTTCAACGCATTATTATCCGGCTCGATGCTTAACAGATATTTAGCGGCAAAAGGCGTATCTATGCTGGTCCATGTTTTATTATTATCCCACCGGTATAACCCGGCCCCATAGGTCCCGACCCATATCAGAGAATCATTCTCGATGAAAATATTCCTGATAAGATCAGTGCCAAGGCCGGTGTTTTTGTGGTTGTAAATCCGCCAGTTCTCCGGTCTACCGCAGAATAGAAATACAAGGGAGCATGAATATAGGAGCAGCCGGAAAGGTAATTTCATGATTTGAAAAATAATGGTGAAATTGTGATATGGATCACATCAGTTGTTTCTAAAAATAATTATTTTAATGATGGTTCTCGTACTATAAATTCTAATAGAGCGAAAACACTATGCTGACACCATTATCATCCGACCCCGGAAAACATTTCGGTTTCCCCGAATGCGGCACCTGCTTCAGCAAACCGTGCACTTCTCTTATGGCTGGCGTGTTTTATTCAGATCAATATATATTCGTCCATCGCAGTTACTATGCATATACCGACTGCGTATTCGCAGTCAAATCGTTTTGGGAAGTGGAAAGGTACCTTAAAAGCGTCAATTCTTTCAAGTTGAAAAGCATCTACGATTCCGCAACCAGAGGTCTCAGGATAACAGAACAGCTCTCGTATAATCTGAATCATTTTTTCAACACCTATTCCGGAATTAACGGCTATATCGAGTATCTCCGGGCGTTGTGGAACGGGCGTGTTATCGTTGCAATCGGCATACCTTTCGGGCAGGAAAATAACCCGAAGATAAAACAGTGGCTCGAACGGTTCTCGGATCATGGCAAAATGCCCGGCGAAGTCATGACGCCGCTTGATGACCTGTCCGCCCCGGCCATTACCGACGAAATGGCTGATGAGAAGAAAGAGAAGCTGTCAATCACCAATCCCCGCTGGGAACACAAGGACGAGAACCGCAAAAAAGAGTCGCCCGATACCACAATCGCCGGAGATATCGTCATCTTAAAAGCAGACGTAAAAGGGATTCCTGAAGGAGTAACCGTTTCATTTGATATCTACGATACCGCAGTTAAACCCCCGGCACGCATAGATACGGTAAAGGGCAAAAACAAGGAGGGGGTGGGCTCCGCCGAATGGACGGTAGAAGACCCGCGTGGCGCACATGAGGAGCGGGAGGTGAAGCTGGAGTTTGAGGGGGTGGTGAGGAGTAAGGCGAGTGTGAAGTGTGAGATACCGCTTAATGCCTCACAGTTTAAAATACGGCTTCATATAAACCCAGCTTCGCCTGAAACCAGTGACGATATGTATGTTCTTTTTTCAACGGACGAGCAACAAACCTATTATCAAACCAAAACAGTCAAAGACGATAAAATGCCGGGAGATGATTACCTGGATCTGGTTTTTACAGGTATTGAAGATCGCCTGAAATACACCCTGGTTGTTGATCCGGGGCAGGAAGGCGATCCGTATCATGTTTTCACCGATGTCGAAGGATCAAAATTATTAAACAACGAGGAAGTTGAATACACAGAAGAAAAAAAATGACAGGATCGTGATTTCATCGAATATCAAAAAAACGGATAATGTCATTGAAATGCAATACGTATTATGGGAATTTAAAATACCGGTTGATTATATTGCGATCGGGGATTTACAATTGCCGTGGTTTAAAATTTATCGTGGATTAAATTGTCGTGGTTCAAAATTGTAGGGGTTCAAAATTTTGAACCCCTACAATTTAAAACCCACCCGATATGAATTCAAATCAAAATGCGATTTAATGGGGTATATTATTAATGTCATTCAATCCGGAAATTCATCATAGAAAATCAATCCGTTTACCGGGGTTCAATTATGCCCGTGAGGGTGCGTATTTCATCACCATTAATTTAAAGGATATTCGTTGCATGTTTGGCAGATGGAATGGTGACACCATTGTTTTAACGCAGGTCGGAGAAATCGCAAACGCCTGTTGGATTGAAATACCAAAACATTTTCCTAATGTCACATTAGATCACTATATAATAATGCCGGATCATATTCATGGAATAATCATAATTTCGGGCCCGCCCGATGATAGAATCATCATGGCTGATGGAAACCATGACGAAAATACTGTTTTTAATAAAAATAGCGACGCCGATAAAAACGACGATTATGGCCAAAACGGTATTGACAATAAAAACGGTATGGGTGGTAAAAACATTGTTGGCGGTGGAAATGTTGTCCGTGACGGAAATTTTGTCGGCGATGAAAACAACAATCGTGGCGGGGATTTTATTGGTGGTAAAAATATTGTCGGGGGTGGAAATATTGCCCGGCGTGGAAATATTGTAGGGGTTCAAAATTTTGAACCCCTACAATATTTTAAACCCCGACAATATTCAACCCCCACACAATATTTTGATTATCCGCAACAACAACCAACCCAACGCGAACGGCAATTGCAATTGCCATCCCAATGCCAACAACCAAAAAACGTCCCGAAAAACCATTGCCACGCATTTCAAAAAATGACGCCGAATTCAATCGGATCAATTATACGCGCATACAAATCAGCAGTTACCCTGTGGTGTAAACGTAATCGACACCCCCAATTCCGATGGCAACGGAATTTCTACGAGCGCATTATCCGCAATGAACAGGAATTAAACCGTGTCCGGTTATATATACAAAACAACCCCCAACGGAAAATTCAGAAAAGAAATACGAAATCAACAGTTACTGCATACAAGGAGAATCGCAATGATTAATACGCCAGAAAAAACGAGAAGATCGCATTGGCAATTTTTCATTTTAAATGTCTGCCTGATATCGTTTTCGCTGTTTATCGCAGGCTGCTCCAAAAAAGAGAAACTGGACCAGATGGAACAGCACCTGCGTGAGATGAACCCCGGCGCCTATAAAGAACCGGTGCGGCCGAAGCCGGGACCCGCAGTGGTGGATATTGAGGATGTAGCCCGAATGGTAGTGGCGAGAAGCACCGGGAATGAAAAAGACGGGGAGCACGAGTATGAAATCGTTATCAGGGGAACAGACGGAAGAAATGAAAAGCTGCTGGCGAAAAGATATTTTTGCCGGTTCACGGATAACGATCTGGTTATAATGGAGGAGAAAAATCTGATTTTTTATGTGGGGAAGCCGGGGTTTGATTCTTCAGAAGGCGTCTGGGAGTATAATTATGCTTCCAATAGTGATAAATTACTTGTTGCAGCAGAAATCGGTATGGGTGCATTACAAATATCAAAGGACAGAAAATCATTATACTACGTTACTGGTGGTGAATGGTTCAAATATGACTTTTCTACGGGTAAGAAAAAGTCTATACATCAGTTTGATAGCAGGAGTGGCGCAACGATTAATCCCGAAGGAACACTGGCCGGTGGCAGTACGGAGCATTCGATTTTTATTGATGATGTGAAGACGAAGAAGAGGTATGAGTGGGAGATTAAAAATATAGCACAAGTAATTTATTCAAAGAATTTAAAACATGCATGTTATTTTATTTGGTACCCTGAAACAAATACGTATGATTTTTTCTATACGCCGATTAAAATTAATTCGCCGCTTCAAAGCAACAAAATACCGCAAGGAGATGATTTTTTCCAACCGTTATATTATTTATCGCAAGACGGTATATATTTATACGTAAATTGCGTCACTAATTTGTATCGAATCAATACACTTACTCAAGAGTTGATTATATTACCAACACTGACGGGTGATCCGTTTCATTTGATAGAGGAATAATTATGCTTGATGAATATCCTTTGCACCTTGTATACGCGGAATTAAACCAGGGAAGAATTGTTTCTGGAACTGTCAGGCCAGTGATAAACCAGCATTTGGCGTTACAGGCTCTGGATTGTAAGCAGGATCAAAACGGCCAAAAGAATTATTTAAAAGCAGAAAAGAAGTTTTCTTTTTATAAAACTGATAATTTTGGCAGAATCTCTACCATTGATGAAAACGGTGAAAAAGCTGTTACATTTGCCACTGGAGTTGTTGGCGCTAAAAAGAAAATTCAATTGTTACCGCATCCCATAATCGAGGCTTGCGCCTATTTATCTCCAGATGATCCGGCAAAAAACACATGGAAAAAGAGAGTTTCCAGCCTGCTGGAAAATGAATTGAAAACGCAGGAAGAGATCGTGCTTTCAACCGCTATGTTTTCAGGAAATGATGTTAATAATGAGGCATTTAACCATCTATCCACAGAAGAAAGAAAAATATTTAACCAATATTTTTTAAAAGACAGGAAATATTCAGGTATAGTTATTCCGGTCTTGCGACACTTAATAATTCTGTTACCTTCGAATACTTACAGAATTGCCAGCATGACATCTTCTAATACTATCGAATACTTAAAACAACTTAAAATGAAAAACGCATCTTTTCTCCTGCCAAGCGCCACACAAACACAACAAAACAAAATAGAGATATTCAGCGCCACACTTTCCCTTCCCAAAGACCAACTCCCCGAAGGCATCTACACGATCACCGTCAGCAACCCATCCGGCTCTTATTACAACTCCAAAACCGGCCAAAATACCAACCAGTACACTCTCTCGTTTAAAGCAGATTTCAAGATGCAAACAACCATCGGGGACATGGATATAATCAGCGGGTTTCCGATAACAGTGGAAGAAACAATGCTCATGCATTACCCTGCTGAGTATGAGCATCTGCAATCTGCGCTTATGTCTTTTGTTAAATATGAAGGCGGCGGAAACAACGAGCCTTTCAAGCAGGCTGAAAATGTGCTGAAAAAAGCTGTTGAAGTGGCAAAAGTTATCAAAGAGAAGAATGATTTTATCAAAGATAGAATAGAATACGAAAAAAAGGATTTTTTCGATGATCTTTTTACCACAATCGGTCGCGAGAGCCAGCAGATAAAGGATTATTACACCCTCACCAAGTCCTACCTCTCCTGCAAAAAGAACCTCAAAACCATCTACGACACCTGGAAAGTAAACACTGCCATATTCAAGGCTGTTGACGCCTCTTCGGTGCTTTCGGATGTGCGCAAGCTCTATTATTGCGTGCTGGGGGCAGGGATTTATGATAAGTACGGGGACGAGATGATCAAGCATGCGTTGAGCAGGCAGATTGTGAACAAGGAACATGCGTTCAAGCTGCTTTCCAGCAAAAACGAGCAGCTTAAGATGGATTTTTTGTTAAACACGGACGGGCCGTACAAAAAGCTGCTGGAGGTGCAGAAGAGCGCATACGCAAAAACGCTTGGAGGTGTTGATCTTGCCTTTTCGGCGTATGATACGTTTCTGGCTTTTTCAAGTTTGTGGGATTTGGCTGCGGATAAAAAAGAGGAGCTGGTGAAATATACGAAACTTGTCGATCAAATTGCCTCGCTTAATTTGAGTTCGGGTTCACGGGAGATAAACGCTACGATAACCAAAACGCGGATAGGACTTGATAAAACTGCGCAGGGGTATGACGCGGCAAAAATAAAGGCGATTCGCGCCGCGTTTGACCTTATGTGCGGCATTGGCGCAATGACCCCGGCAGCCCCGGTTTTGAGCGTTCTCAGACTGCTTGTGGAGACTGCGGACGGATTGAAAATGACTTTTACCAATACGCTGGATTTGATCGAACAGACTATGCCGGATACTATTGTAGCCCAAGTATGGCAGAGAACGAAAATCATGAACGTGTTGAATGCGGATATGCGCACAAATTACGCTTTTTTAACGGATCGAAGCGCCCTGAATTCATTCAACAATGCGACTGCACAGGATATATACGTGCAATCGCGGATTTATTCTGAGACAATGCGCGGTCTTATGGCATTGATACAGCGTATCAGTTGCCGCCTGTATAATAAGGCGGGAAGTAATAAAGGAATTGATTATGCAGCCTTTGATGCAAAGGTAAAAGAATATAAAATCAACGAGTATATAAACACCTTTATTTTCAGTCGCGGATGGCTGGTGCCGCAACATATTGAGCTGCCGGTGGGCCTTGATACGCTGTGGTCATATATGAACTGGGAGAGCGGCAGTAATACCTATGCGCAGGCGTGCAAAGCTGGCGTCATGCCGTCCGGTTACAGCACGGCATGTTATTACGGCGTAAAGCCCGCGACCGCAGGAAAAATCCCGGCCAATCACTGGGAGGCGGACTTTCAGAAGCATTTTCCCGTTCATGCGATGCAGAGCAGGGACGTGTTCAGCCTTGCCCACATTTTTTCGAAGAACTATACCGGAGCAGAGAAATTTTTACGGTGGACCCAGATTTACTACCGGCAGCAGCCGGACCCTGTAAAGCCAATGGGTGTGAACGAGGGCTGGATGCCGTTGATTGATATAGCGCACACACCGGATGCAATAACGACGAAAACACAACTGCGGATAGTCATTGTTTTCGACAGCGGCGTTGATATTCGCGCCGTTCCCATGACAATCAAGCTCAACAGGGTCGAAACGTTCAAAGATATTAGCGGCCCGGAGTATAAAATCATGCCAATGCCGTTAAGCATGGGAGACGGCGGATTGATTCCCGGAGAAGAGGCGTATAAGGGCAAGCTCGGGGTTGTCTTATTTCCGTTCTATATGTTCGGCGGCGAGTTGAAATACGGCGTGCGACCTCTGGAGTGCCCGGAATCAGCTTGGGGAATACTAACGCAGGCGATGTGGAAAAAAAGCGTTCAGGAGCAGAATCTCTACGCATTCTCCGTGAAAATCGGCGCGGCAATGGTGCCGGTGCTTTTTAACACCGGGTTTGTCGATTTTGCAGCGAATGGAACCCTGTATAGCAAGCTCAACGTGTTTACCCATAACAATGATTTTTTCACGTTCTTCGGCAGGCAGACGTTCCTGTTCAGGCTCAATCCGTCAGATAAGAACGATGAAACCATGATCAGGATAAAGACGTTTCTTTATGCAAACACCTATGCCGAGAAAAATCCGTCCATTCCGGCAAAAACCGCAAGAACAGGCGTTTCCGGAATATACATACACAACGGTCAGAACGGTGAATTTTACCCGGCTGCCGGATGGATTGTTGAAAATGGAAATCCCCGGATAAAAGATATACCTCAGCATATACAGACGCCTGCATATTGCACTGCGTCAAATATCAGGATAACGGTAGTGCTGTATATCACAGCAGTGAACGAAGTGGAGTTCGCACGCAATAAGAGCTATATGCGCTCCTGGGCTGAATCCCCGTGTCAGCTCGGGATAAACCGTGAGTCGCTGTTAAACATCGGCGACATGCTATCGGATAAGCCGATGCAGATCATTCCCGGAACGCTTCATTTTCTCGGGTATGCGACGGCCGTGAAAACAGAGGGAAAAATCGGGTTCAAGCTCAGGAAGATTCGATCGAGCGTGAGAGTCATGGATAACAATCAGGTAACGGTTGATATGGAGAAAAACACCTTTGATGAAATAGAAGAGACGCCAACCTTCAGGACGGATTTGAATGCGTTATTAAAATGGGGGATAGCGGTAAATTTTGACAAACACCTGTTTGCTGACCCGGGTTTATACTGGGAAAGCGCATTTTTTGCCGCTGATTTTTCGCTTTTTTGGGATAATGACGGCAGAACCGTCAACGGTTTCGCAAAAACCTTCAAATCCGGCGATACAGCAGAACTGCATGTCTCGGCTCAAGGTGGATGGGATGCGGTTTTTAAAAGAAAACTCATAATACCGTAAGTGTACGTTTCATATAGCATTTTCAGCATAGATGTAGTATATTATTACTATAGTCATATAACTATAGTTATAAGGAGGCGTCATGATTATACCTGCGGGAAAATTCAAAGCGGAGTGTTTGAAACTGATGGACCGGGTGAATGAGACTCACGAGGAGATTATAATTTCGAAGAGAGGGCTGCCGGTTGCAAAGCTGGTGGCAGCCGGAACTGAACCTTCACGAAGCGTGTTTGGTTTTTTGGCCGGTTCTATAGTTGAGGAAAAAGATATTATTTCTTCTACGGGAGAAAAATGGAATGTTGAACAGTAACGCCTACCTGCTGGATACCCACGTTTTTCTGTGGCTTATTGATGGAAATAAGAGGTTTAAACAAATACAGGAATTTAACACGATTATAAAAGCTGCTGAAAAATCGGGATTGAGGGTTTCGGTGATTTCCCTGTGGGAGATTGCAATGCTTGAGGCCAAAGGCCGGTTAAAATTTACCGTTGATATTTTTGATTGGATCGATCAAGCCCTTGCCGCTCCTGGCATTGTATGCGAACCGATCACGCCGCATGTCGCCATAGCCAGCACGCGCTTGCCGGGAAATTTTCATGGCGATCCCGCGGACCGGATAATTGTTGCAACCGCCCGGCGCCTTCAGTGCCCCCTGATAACGGCAGACAGAGAGATACTCGCGTATGCGGATGAGGGATATTTGAAGGCGATCAAGATATAAAAACAAAGCGCCGTCAGTATTGATGCTTATTGAATTCAAGCCTATGTAAAATATATTTTTATTGCATCTATCAATCTGTTACAATTTCGGGAGAAATAAAACCATGAAAGCCATTAATTCCTTTACCCTGTCGCTATTATCCATGCTCTGCCTTGCTGGTATCCTGTTTGTCTGCACCGACCCTCAAAAACCCGACTTCGGCGATGCGCCGGTTATCGGCAATAACAAGCAGGTTATTGTATCCGGGACCCCGGTTTTAGATTCCTCATTCTCTCTGAAAATAGTCATAGCTGCAGGCGCCGAGCCGCTTACGTATCAATGGTACAGAAACGATACGGCTCTACAGAACTCCAATACCGACAGCCTTGGATTTGAGCAGCTAAAATTATCAGACACCGGCGACTACCATTGCGTAGTTTCGAATATTCTTGGCTCCGATAAAAGCATGAAATATGCCATTGAGAATATCCAGACTACCGTTGTTATTCTGAATAACAAGCAGATCCGGACGTCAGGAACACCGGTAAAGGATAGCTTGTTTTTTATGTACATTACGGTGTCCGGCTCGAACGGATTCTATTATCGCTGGTATAAAAACAATGTGTTGGTGGGTGATTCTGAATGGGTATCGTCAGACAAATTTTCCGATACACTTTGTTTTGATACGCTGAAAAATTCCGATACAGGCACCTATTGCTGCATAGTAAGAAACGCCGGTGGAACCGATCAAAGCAACACTTTCAAGCTTGATGATATCAAAGAGCGGCCGTCTATCGGCAATAACAAGCAATTAAAACCTGTCGGGGCACCCATTAAGGACTCGTCATTCTCGTTAACGGTAATCGTGCAGAGTGGAAGCAAGCCATACAAATATAAATGGTACAAAGGCGTGAACCAGGTTTTAAATGATACCATAGACACGCTGAAGTTTGATTCCCTGACCTATAATGATACCGGATCGTATTCATGCGTTGTATCAAATATCTATGGTAAAGACAGCAGCCTTGCATATTCACTGTCACTATCCGGTATAAAACCTGTGATTGGCAACAACAAACAGGTTTCCGTCTCCGGAATACCGCTGAAAGATGCACCTTTTTTTATGTACATTACCGCAACCGGCACAAAGCCGTTGAGCTATCAATGGTTCAAAGACAGTATACCGGTTCTGACAGGCAGCGGGACTAAGGATACGTTGAAATTCACATCTTTGCAATATTCGGATTCAGGGGATTTTCATTGCGTTGCGATGAATGATTTCGGCGCGGATACCAGTAAAAATCACCGTCTCTCTTTAACTAATCAACCGCCGCAGTGGAGTGTTGATACGATGCATCTTACGACAACGGAAGCTTTGCTGTGTACGGTCAATGTAAAAGATTCGTGCTCGGATCCCGATGGAGATCCGCTGACATTCAAATTAAAGAGTGGAGCGCCCGTAGGAGATACTATAACCGGCGTCTATTTTAGATTCACTCCCGGATACAATGACGCAGGAACCTATGTGATAACAATCCAGGCGATGGATGGGAAGGCCACGACCGATTGCAGTATCAAGTTGACTGTTCTGAATAAAAACCGGGCGCCCTATTTTCTTGATACGCTACCAAAGACATTGTACTCTGTTCCAGAAGGCACAAAACTAATCATTAACTTTAAAGCGGTTGATCCGGATGGAGACCTGGTAAGTTATAAGCTGACCCAAAATACACTCCCTGATAATGGTCCTGTTACTTTCAATGATTCACAGTTTGTATGGCAATCAACGAATAATGACAGTGGCATGTATTCGGTTGAAATTCGCGCTGCCGATAAAGTTGATACCACTAAAGCTCCGATTTCCATTGCAGTAGGTAATGTGAACCGTCCGCCGCAGATAAAAATAGGCAGCTACAAGCAGGGCGACACATTAAAGGTTAAAGAGAACGACACATTGAAATTTACTGTTACCGCAACAGACCCCGACGCAGGAGATGTTCCGGTACTCTTATCGCCGAAAAACAAACCAGTCGGATCGGTCTATGATACATCCAGCGGAAATTTCAGCTATATTCCAGCGTTTTCCGTATCAACCGGCCTTTCCAACACCGTTTTCCCCAATCTCCGGTTTTACGCAACCGATAAAAAACCGCAATACAACACAGACTCGTTTTATATTCACATCCAGGTTTTAGATTCCAACAGCGCGCCGAAATGGACGATTACCAGCGCAAACCTTGCTGCAACAGAAGGAAAAGCATTGAATTATAATATAAAAACAGCATTTTCCGGCGATAATGAAGGAGATAAAGTTACATTCACAAAGCCTTTCGGCATATTTAATACCGATACATCACAATGGTCGTGGACGCCGGATTTTATTTCCTTTCATGGTAAGGACACATTATGCAGCATAACAGCAACCGACAATCATAATCCGCCCGCCTCCTCAAATCTGACATTGACGGTAAGCATAGCCGATTCCGTAGTTCCGGCAGTGTTGTCAAAACCGTCGAACCTCACTTACAAAAGCATGAAAATATCCTGGACACAGAGCACAGAGCCGCAGTTCGGCGCATATAAGCTCTATTATGACGTAAGCAGCACTGTGACAGAATCGAGCAATCTTGCTGCAACAATAACGGACATCTATAAAACAACAGACACACTCGATGGCTTGAATGAAAACACACGATATTATGCGAGGATTTTTACGTATAACGCGAATAATACGAAAACAGGGAGCAATGTGGTGGACTCGACGACGTTGGTGCTGAACCCACCGACACTTACTGTAGGTTCTGTCACCATTACCAACGACTCCTGCGCAATAAAGCTGCCAGTTTCAACAATCTCCGGCACTGCGTCAAGCGATGCTGGGATATCAACTGTCACGGCTAAAATCAATGACGCCGCAGTAATAGTTACCGGAACAACAAGCTGGAGCTTCAGTATAGCAACCGCTACTATAAAAGCGTGGAATAAGGTTGAAATAACCGCAACTGATACAAAAGGAAAAACAACAACAAAGATTTTTCAAATGTTTTATAAGCCTGCACTTGCGATATCTGCTGCTCCAACAATTTCGAATAGCACGAACAGAAGCATGACTGTATCGTGGAGCCAAATTGCTTATTGCGATAGATACCTTGTTTACCGGGCAACAACTAATTCCGGGCCATATACTGTGATAAAAGATACTACGAGCACCTCCTGTAGGGATACTATGCTTGATATTAATACCCAGTACTGGTATGAAATACGGGGTTATTATTCTGCAGCAGGGAATATGAGGGATAGTACTGATTATTCTCCGTATGGGAATGGGACGACAAAGAATTGGTTTGAGTGTATTTATGATTTTGGAGGAACATGGAGTGGTGGTAAAGCGATTACAAAAACAGCGGATGGCGGCTATGCTATTATCGGTGATGGCGATTCAACCGGCAACTATGATATTTTCTATTTTAAAATAAGCAAATCGGGTGATGTTATGTGGAGAAGGAGAATTGTTGAACCTGATGATCAAAATGGTAATTATATTCAACTGACTAATGATAACGGTTTTATTATCTCGGGTTATAATCAAGGCACAACTACCACATATTTAATGAAGATGCTTAGTTCGGGTGTTTTGGATTGGAAAAAGAATTATCTTTCACATGAAGCAAAAAAGGTTTTACAGACTTCTGATAATGGATATGTTATGTTCTGTGAAAGTTATATAGCTCGAAGTTCAAATACTCTTCTTATAAAAACAAACAGTTCGGGCGATTCTTTATGGGGAAGAGCTTTCAACTCATCCGAGACCTTTGGTAATCATTGTCGGAGCGGTATTCTAATACAGAATGACAGTAGTATTGCTTTAAGTCTGATAGTGAATGGTGGTACATTATTATCAAAGGCTAGCAATTCAGGAGATTCTGTTTGGTATCAGAAATTCTATTGGTATGAACAAGATACTGTCGTTGATCCCTATTCAATCGTGCAATCCAACGATGGCGGTTATATAATAGGGGGGCTCCATAATGGAGAGGCGACATTGTTTAAGGTAAAAATCTATAATTGGGGAAGCAATGTTGAATGGAGAAGAATGTATAGCAATACAACGTTGAGTTCGATGGATAAAACTATTGATGGGGGATGTATATTTTGTGGTGAATATAATAGTAAAGTTTGCCTTTTGAAAACAGATGCTTCTGGTTCTCAGGTATGGTCTCCCAAATATTTTGGAAATAATGCTTCTGGCTCTTGCGTTTTACAGACGGATGATGGAGGTTATATAATAACGGGCAAGATCCAAATTGGTGGAAATTATAAAGTATATGTTGTTAAAACAGACCAGAATGGGAACATCAGCAATTAGGGTAAATTATACAATAATACACTATTTATATTTCGTATGCAAAAAAAGGGGAGACCGAGAAAGTCTCCCCTTAATCTATTCCTTTTATTATTAGTATTCTATTTTTGTAGAGTGAATCTCACCGCTTTTTCGGTTTTTGTGCCTGTTATTTTGAGAAAATAGGCACCTGCGCCTACAAGCCTTCCCTGCTGATTCCGCGCATTCCAATGGATTATGTTTTTATCCGTTTCATTGAAGGCAAGATTCTGGATAACCCGTCCCTTAATGTCGGTAATCGCAATACTCTTTATATTCTCCAATTTTCCGAAAGAGATTTTTTTAGTTATATTTTTAAAATTGGAGCCGGATACATTAAAATTGATAATAGTCCCTTGAATCGATGAGTTTTGCTTAAGGATATTTGTCGGAGTCCACTTATTCGCATCAAGCCAAGCACGGCCTTGCGAATCAGGCTCGGGTGAGGGAGTTTTTAATAAAGGCTCAACATCGGTAGTTGCATTATACCCGTATAGAGTAAGATAAGAAATAAAGGTCGCACGGGTGCCGCCGTAAGCGAATTTTTCCGACCTTAATTTAATTGCTGTAAAGCAATCTACCGCCGGGCAACAGGTGCCCATGACTATCATACAGGGCGCTTTATCCGGAGCAGCGGTGGGCCCGCTTTTGGCAGTCCACAGGCAGTCTACTATTGCCAATTGTTGTTTTGGAGGATTCGTTGTGCTGAATGGGGGTTTTCCAAGAACAGCCTCTGAATTGTGAATGTCTAATATTGGTTGAACGGTAGTAACATGTCCCCCAACAGTTCCAAGATGGTTTTTCATAGTTAGTGTAGCACCGCCTAATGCAGAATGCCCTTTGTTCGAAGCAATATTAATTATTATATCTGCTGTAATAGCCGCGCTAGAGATAGTCGACCCGAGAGGTACTGGATAGTTCCTTGATGTTGGACCGAGGAATTTTATCCCGCTGACCATAGAACTTGCCGGATACAAAGTCGATGGGTTAACGCTAAAGCCGTTTGTGTCGTATATTGTCATATTCGAGCCCTTTGCACCAAACCCGATAAGTACGTTGCAAACAGCGTTTATTATAGGAATCACAGCGTGGGGATATGATTGTCCATCAGTGCTACCGGCTGCACAGTTTGGTTTTATGGCGATAAGAACATCAGCCCAGTTTTTAGCTGCCGGTTTTTGAAAGATAGTTTCCCACGCTTTTTTTATATCCGCCTCATTCGCCAGAGCGCACGCCATTTTATCCATATTCGCTTTGACTTTATCCGCATTGACTTTAGTATTTGCAGCTGAAAAAGTTCCAAATGTAGTGCTGGTTCCGTTTGCCAGCATTGTGGAGTCTTCAACATATACAACTCTTAAATTGTTAATTTTGGGATTTATTTCAACTCCCCTAGTAACCGTTTTTTGTTCCCCTCCTAATACGGTATTAACGACACTATCCGAAAGAATGAGCCCTGCGCCTCCCGCTGCGGTTGTTTTAAGAAACTCTCTTCTGCTTTTTAAAGATTTTTTTGCCATGCTGAGCCTCCGCTATGAAATGGTTAAATTATTTTCCGGAATTAATCTTTAATTCATAAAACGATAGGAACTTTTTCGATTCCTCAATCACAAAGTCAGCAAGATTTCCATAGTTATTGAATTTTAACTCAAAATAGAATTTATTAAAATGGGCAAAAATAATGATTTCAATGCCCAATTGATTATTACTTCCTACAACTTTTGTTGAAGGATATTCTGAGAACTTTATACTATCAATAATAGATGCAGCGGTAATCGTATTAAATATATTCTGTGCATTGTTTTCATTGCCAAAGTCTTCAACGTCCGCCGTCAGTTGGATAGTGTCTGTTCCCCGTATTTGAATGAATACTTGTCTGATACCTTCAACAAGCCCGGCCGTAAGGTACGGCGTGACTCCACCATCAATCATATCATACATATTAGACGGGTTGAATTCTCTATAGCCATCAGCTTCTTCTGTCCAGCCTGATATTTCATTGGCAATGCGAAGGTTTTTCACTTTTAGGGTATCATCATTAGTGTTTGAGCTATTGTCGCAAACCAATAAAGAAATCAGAGATACAAAACAAATACTTTTAAATATTAATTTCATAATGACCTTTTTAACTTGATTAATTAAAAAACTTTGATAAAAATAAAACACAATTAATCTTGGTTTATTTAGGCGCTTATTTAAAGAATATTGATTATTTTAATAACCTATTTAACATTATTCAATAATATACAAAACAATGCCACAATATATACTAAAAAAGTTGGAAAAAATTAAAATAGTTGTGCTAAAATGGAGTATATTTATGATAGAGTAAGGGTTAATATATAAATTAAATAATAAAATAAATCCAATACTTGAATAAAATCAAGGAGTTGAGTGTGGCACAAAATATTTCAAGAAGGAATTTCCTAAAAACGACAAGCGCTGCTGCAGCTATTGGCGCAACGTCGATGGGAACTGTTTCAAAAGTTTTTGCCTCCCCTCGTGCTAAATCACGGGTGGTAATAGCAAAAGACACGGCATGTTTAAGCGGATCCACACCGGTAACAGCTAAAATACAGGATATGGTGGATTACTCAATCATGACATTAGCCGGACTTACTGATAAAGGGAAAGCGTATGAGTCTCTGTTTCCGGCGCCTCTGACTACAACAACCAAAATATTGCTTAAGCGCAACGACATCAGCGGCGCGAGCAGCAAATCGAATAGTACGGTTGTTAATTGTCTGAAAACCGGATTAACCTCAATGCTGAATGGTACTTTCCCGGCAGCAAACATAACAATACTTAATTCTGCAACAGGTACTGCCAGCACTACGACAATTACATGTGGAGGAAAAAGTTTTAAATTAAAAAAAGCTATTATGGATGCAACCTATGTTATTAACTGCCCGGTTTGTTGGGCGCATGGTACTGCTTATTCTGTTACTATGTCTATGAAAAACACAATGAATTTTATTGATGACCCGAATAATTTTCACGATCTTGATAGCTCTGGCAAGAGCTGGCTCTGGGAGTGCAGCAATTCAACACCGGTTAAGGCGAGGCAGGTATTTTCTTTAATGGATGCTATTATGGGGAATCATGTAAATGGCCCAGGCGGATCTTCGACATTCACAGCGCATACGATCATTGTCAGCAAGGATATTGTTGCGGTTGATTATAATGCTGTTAAAATAATGGAAGAAAAGGGCATGACAAGCAGCAGGCTGACTACCGCAAGGAATCAATTGAGCAGTGCAGCACAAGCAAACCTTGGTACCAATGACCCCAATAACATGGAGATTATCAATATCGGCCCGCCATGGGGAACCGGTATTATCAATGATTCCGGAGAATTATTAGGAAAACTGAATATTCAAATACTGCATAATAGCAATAGAGTAGACTTTATTTTACCGAAGGAGCTAAAAAGCGGTGTTGATGTTGCTGTTTTTGATATGTCCGGAAAGGGCATTTGGGCAGCACAGAATGTGAGAGAGAGCAAGCTGACATGGAATTGCCGTGATATGCATGGAAATAGGATTGTTAGTGGAATGTACGTGTATAAACTCAAGGTAGCGAGAAAGACAATTGAAGGTCTCGTTTCAATAATGCACTAATCATATTTTTAACAGAAGAATAAAGTGTAAAAGGCTGGCAATAAATAGTCAGCCTTTTTTATATTCTTTATGGATTATTTCAGAAAGGTGATTGGAATGAATTTTTTCAAGGAACAACCGGATTTCACTGGTGATAAGACTCACCTCGAAATATTAATAAGGGCGATTAAAAAGAAAGATATTTCTATCTGGAACAGATGGAGACAGGATAATAAAAATAAAGTGCCGAATCTGCAAAGAGTATACCTCAACGGAGAATGTTTTAACAGCAAATGCCTGAAAGGTGCTGATTTTTCTAACGCTAATTTGAAAGAAGCTATATTCCACGGATCAGACCTGATAAGAGTATCATTTAAACGAGCGGATTTATCTTTTGTTGATTTTAGTAATGCGAGCCTGTATAAAACCGATTGCCAGGGGGCAAATATCAGTAATGTAAATTTTATCTGTGCAAAGATCAAAGAAACAGATATGCGTGGAGTGAGTTTATATCATTCAATTATAATGGGGGCGCATGTGAGTAAAACTGATATCAGCCAGGCGAATGTATATAAAACTCAATTTTTACACAATACTTTAATAAATTTAAAATGCAGCTTTCTATATATTGATAAATACGGAAAAAAACGATTTCCTAAGAATAGGAAATTCAGAATGGGCGAATTTGAAGAGATAGCTGCGCGATATAAAAGGATAACATCACGAATAACAAATTTGAAATAAAGCGAGGTACAAAGTGAGGTCGTTCCCTAACTCTCCCATAATATACATGCTCGCGATTATGCCTTATTCGGGCTAAATCAAAGCCCCTGCCTTTGGTCGGTGCTGCCCACTATCTAGCCTGAAGAATTAAACAAATCATACTGGTAAAAGATTCCAGAGAATATGTCTATCTCATTTCGACTTCCCTATAACTTTTAACTAAAAAATGCCTTTATTAATGCTATTTTACCCATTTCGCCGCGCTATTTTTTTTCTTTTGTCGAACTTGGGTGAACCTAAATGTTTCATGCAATGTGGTCGTACTTATTGTTTTCCATGAAATTCAATTCGTATCCCAAAAATGTTTTTACAATGCATGAAACAGGACGAATGATTAATTTTAAAGTTGTACTCAAACAAATGCACACATACGTTAATTTGAAAATATTATTATTAAAAGTACTTAATCATTATTTGAAAATTGATCGTTCGTTTTTATTCTGAAGCAATTTATTTACTTTAATGAGAAGGCGTATGCTGGAAGGATATGATAACCCGTAATCATCATATATGTTCATTATTATCCTTGTAACACAAACAACCAGATTAAGATGCAACATATTGTCAACAAACCGTCCCATTTTTAGGACTGAAGTCTCAAAAATGGGACGGTTGAAACGAAATGTACCACGTTTAATCGATTAAAAAACAAGGTGTTAAATGGCATATTAATTGCAGTATTAATTATATTTGCTTGAACTTTGCGCTGTTAAGCAAAAATAGTTTGAGCCAAACCAAATGGCTTATGTTAACCAATTTTTACGCGGGAAAAAGGGGTGCCCGCTAACGAGGGAAAGTGCTTCCGTATCCAAAATTGTTTTATTAATTTTTTTTTAAAATAATTTGGCACGAATAAACGGATTATTATAGATTAGGAATAGCTATTATCATTATATTAACACTGTTTTGTAATGGCACTCTCATGCATACATATTGTGAAAGCTATAACTCTTCTGCTTGTTTTCATGTGTTATCCTCTTTAAACCTATTCAAAAAGAGTCAACCTGTAACTCATTTTGTTTACCAAAAGATAGAACAGGAATTTCTTCCATGAATAAAAAATTTTCGTGTCATTTTTCATTTTTATTAATTTTGATATCTTATATTTTTGGGTATTCCCAGAATCCCGAATGGATAGATTACACACCGTGCCAAACTGTTTACACTCTTGCCGAAGAAGGCGATTATATTTGGGCAGGAACCGACCGTGGGCTTCTGAAGGTAAATAAAATATCCAAAGAGCTGGTGATTTATAATACCTGCAACTCGAAAATACCTTGTAATGTAATCAGATCAATTGCCATAGACAGCGCAGGAAATAAATGGATAGGGACTGGAGACGCTGGTGTGGTGAAATTTGACGGGATAAATTGGGTTGTGTATGATACGAGTAATTCAGGCTTGCCATATAAATATGTTAGTTGCATTACCATTGATGCTTCAGGAAATATATGGATAGGAACTCCAAAAGGTTTAGCTAAATTCGATGGAACAAACTGGATTGTATATAATACAGAAAATTCCGAACTGCCTGTTAATTATGTAACTTCAATAGCGATTGACAGCGTTGGTAATAAGTGGCTTGGTACAATGAGTTCTTTTGGCGAGGGAGGGGTAGTTAAATTCGATAATATTAATTGGGTTGTATACGATACCTCGAATTCAGAGCTTTCCTCTAACTCTGTTTCTTCAATAGTGATAGATGATGAAGGAAATAAATGGATTGGGACAACTAATGGTGGTATAGTAAAATTTGATGGTATGAATTGGACGGTGTATGACAAATTAAATTCCGGATTAACAAGCAACACAATATCTTCAATAGCGATAGATAGCGCGGGTAATAAATGGATCGGAGGTGGATATAGTTCCAGCCTTAATAAATACTGCGGTTTGGTGAAATTCGACGGCACAAACTGGACAGTGTATGACAAGTCAAATTCCGGCCTACCTGATGACCAGGTAACTTCAATTTTAATCGACGGCGCAGGGGACAAGTGGATCGGCACGTATAACGGCGGTCTGGCGAAATTTGACGGTTCTCAATGGACAAAATATCCTACGACAAATTCTGGATTCCCGTATAGTGCAGTAAATTCGATTGTTTTCGACAAATCAGACAATGCATGGATTGGTGGCGGGTGCCTCGCGAAATATAATGGTAAACAGTGGTCTGTATATACCGATGAAAACACAGGAGCCCCTTTGTATTCTATCTCATCTGTAGCATTTGAAAAAGAACACAACGTCTGGGTTGCGACTAGTCAAAATGGTATTATAAATTTTGACGGGACAATCTGGAAAAGGTATACACAAGACAATTCAGGTCTTTTTGATAATATTGCATATTCAATAGCTACCGATAATGCTGGCAACAAATGGATAGCCACCTATTCAGGCGTTGTGTTGTTTGATGATACCAATTGGACACTCTATTACCCCGGCAACTCCAATTTGCCGCATCATCATGTTTTTTCTATTGCAATAGATAGTAAAAATATAAAATGGATTGGCACGTACAAAGGTCTCGCCAGATTTGATGGTGTGAACTGGTCAGTGTACGACACGTCAAACTCCGCTCTGCCTGGAAACATTATCAAATCGATCACTATAGACAGCGCCGGGAATAAATGGATGACAGCATCCAGCGATGCGATAGGCACCAGATTAGTTAAATTTGACGGAATTACCTTCACTGTATGTAGCAACATAAACATCGGCAACTTCCAATACTCTGCACAGATTGCTATAGATAAGGCTGGAAATAAGTGGGTTGGAACAAAAGACGGTCTGGTAAAATATGACGATGTTCAATGGAAGATTTTTGATATGAAAAAATATGGGATTTCGTATGGTGGCGTTAATTGTGTAGCAATAGACAGATATGGTAACAAATGGATCGGCAGTGGTTGCGCTTTGCTGGAGTTCAACGAAGGCGGCGTTGTCCCGATAAAACAGCAGAAGAAAAAAGAAGCGCTGAATACCAGATGCGGAATAATGGCTCGCTTAACTGGCAGGCTTGCGCATATATCCTATTCTATAGATAAACCCGGTAATGTTGTGTTATCGGTTTTCGATATAAAAGGAAGAAACCTTAAAACACTTGTCAAGGAGTATAAGAAAGCTGGGTTTTACCAGACAGATTTGGACTGCTCCGGTTTCTCCAATGGGACATATTTTGTTTGTCTTCGTACTGGAACAAACAGAGCAGTGATAAAGAAGCTGGTAATACTCAAATAGAAAAAAGGGAATACAGGCCGCGTTTCGCAGACTCCGGCCCGTACTCCGCATACGGCATGCATAAAATTATGCAGGACGCTTACTATTATTATATATGATACGATATGAAATATCAAGGCATAGAATAGCCTGTGATGTCACACTCTCTTTTTAGAGAGCCGCATTTTTATACATGCCGCTTTTATAACCTTATTAACAATAAACTGTTATGGATAGTTTAAAGGTGGGGCCAATTTTTATTGTTTTTTCCTGCTTTTGCAGAATATTGAAAGAAAGGAGGCAAGCGGCATTTAAGTTGTTTTGTTTCTGTATCATTTTTTTAAAACCAACTATTTTTTTAACCTACAATTTTTTCCTAAGGAGTAAAAGATGAAACGTCGAATTTCGACAATGCTGTTAAGTGTATTTATACTCTGATGGCACTTCTGCATTTAATAATTACCTAATTTTATTAAACTTATTATGAAAGGAATTAATTATGAATATGATTTTAAAAAATTCATTAAAGATTATTATATGTTCGCTTATGATTACCTTCATATTCGGCTGCAATGGCAATGACCCAAAGCTATTCCAAAATATTACCCAGCAAAATGATGAAGATAATGAAATCGCGACTTTATCCACAACAGGAGAAATGCTAAGTACTGTAGTTCATAAGAAGGGGTGTTTAGTACGCACACCTATACAAGTAGTGTTTGAAGGTTATCGCGGGGCCACTTCGGTTGATTTGAGTAGCTATGGGTTAAGAGTTGGTGACCAGCAATACCAGGATTGTGTTGGTTGGGCATTAGCATATGCTAAAACATATCAAGAAAGAAGAGAAATTTATTGGTGCGGAGGAACTAATCAGGGTCCTCCTTATAATAATCATAACTTTTGTCCAGCTTTTATATATAATGAAATTAAATTGAATGGAGGAGATAACGGATCGTATGTAGAGGATGGTTTGAATTATTTGCAGACCAATGGTTGTATCACCAGAGACTTATACAATCCAACAAGTATTTACACTCATCCAGATGATTCTTGTAAAAAGGATGGTCTTAGATACAAGATAAATTCATGGGGTAGACTTTACACAACTGCAAAGATAAAAGACGAATTAGCCAAACAAAGAGTAGTTGTTATATCAGTTGAATGCTATCCTGAAATAGAAAATTTATCACCAACAAATGATACTTACGATAATCCTTCAGGAGTTTCTGCTGATCGACATGCACTTTGTTTAGTTGGATATGATGATTCCAAGAATGCATTTAGATTTATTAACTCTTGGGGAACCAGTTGGGGTGTTAATGGATATGCATGGATCTCATATGATATGATTACTAATTCAAACGTTACACGCGGTGCATGGTCACTTAAAGATGAAATAACTCCAGTAAGAAAATGCAACAGTTACTTTAAACCCAGAGATCGTGACATCGTTTTCCTGAGGGATAAATCACGCAACCAATGGCTTATTTATTCATCAAGCGATCCATATTTAAACCTTACTTTAGATGAGAATAGTGGATCACTACCCTCAAATATTCTTCGAAAAGATCGCCTTTTAATCAACGTATGGCCAGAAGGAGTAAGCAAAAGCGGTTTCGGTGTACAATGGGATACAATTCCTAATCCAGACAGGTTTCAGGGATTTTACGAACGGTATCCTCCGTATGTTAATGCAGGAAGCTCTTCAATATCCCCAAATTTTGAGCTAATCTATAATAACAATAATGAATGGAAAATAAGGAAGAAAGGCACGACCAGCAAGTACTTTTCAACAAGCAGCTCTAATGGGCATTATTATGCATATTTTGGAGATTCTGTTTCACCCTGGGAAATTTGGAGATTTTAAGTGCTGGAATAACCGGAATAGTGATAAGGAGGCTGATAATATTCCAATAAAATAAATGGCTATAGATGGGAATACAGGCCGCGTTTAGCAGACAAAGGCCTGTACTCCAGACGCCTTAAATAATATTCTGACACATATACCGGGGGAAATGAAAAGAGGACGCTTAATTTTACGGGTTTTCCATTCTTTTCAGAGAAATATTGAAAGAAAGGGGGCAAGCGGCATTCAAATCGTTTTGTTTTTGTATCTTTTTTAATTAACAGATTTCATTAACTCAAATTTTTTCCTTGGAGGAAAAGATGAAACGTCTAATTTCGACTATGTTGTTAAGTGTTTTTATTTGTGGTTTTTTAGCTATTGCGTTTGCACAACCAGATGTTGTTTCTCCAACAGGTTCAGGATATACCTGGTTTGTTGATGATGATAATCTTAGCAGCGAACCACCTTGGTGTAACTCAATCCAGCAAGCGATTGGCAGGGCTTCTGCAGGCAATGATATTCTGGTTTGGCCGGGCAACTACAGTGGAGATATTAATTTTGATACCAAAGAGATGATACAGTTGCATGCGCAGGATCCGAATGATAAACCGGTATTATCGGGTAAGATTACCTTATGGAACTCCCGCGGAATAATTATCCAAAATATGAAACTTACTTATTCCGGAACAGATAATACTATTAATGCAAGCGAAGAAGGCAACTCCCGAAATTTTATAATTGAAAATTGTGATTTAATAAGAAGCACTACAGCCAAAACAGGTATTTGGACTACTATAGACGCAACAATAACGAATTGCACTTTTAAAAATTACTCCATTGCAATTCAACCTCGTTCAGACGTCTATGGCGGTGTATCGGCTACTATTTCCGGATGTTATTTTGAATGGTGTGATCATGGTATATTTTTCGATGCATCAAATGCGATGGCCAGCGGCCAAATCAATGGTTCAGTAAAAAACTGCACATTCAGTTATGTTGGTCGTGTTCCGAATACTGCTCCGCTTGAGGCCAATTCTACCAGAGGAACCCCCGGTGATTTCATTGATGATATTACAATTTATGTTGATTTGGAAAATAACAGTTTTGCAAATCACTATCAGGAGACATATGGCGTTGGAATAAGAATATATTGGACCAAACGAGCATGTGGAAGTTGCCCAACTTTTTATAGTACGCCAAAATATCCATCGAATTATCCTAACAATGTAAAAAGCGATGGTGTTCTTAATGCTCCCGGCACCGGCGGCTACAATGTCGTAGTAAATGGAAAAACGGAATCAGGGTACGACAAATTGTATATCAAGGAGATGAATGGAACCCTTATCACAACGGTGAGCGGGACGAAGACTAATTATAAAAAATGGATAAACACCAACAGGTCAGTTATAGTGCAATTTACATCTGACGGCGCCGTAAATTATAAGGGGTATATGGTAACGGTAGAGTAATGATCTTCTAAATCGTATTTTTTAAACAGGCATGTATTTGCATTTATAGCAAATACATGCCTGTTGAATATCGGTGAAAGCCAATATATTTTGTTAAAATGTTCCGACAGACCGCTAGCGTGACATTAGGAACATTCCAGCGGCAGGCCAGCGCCTCACAAATGATTTTATTCGGTTCCGGTTACTGCCTGGAAGCCCTGTGATAAAAAAGATATCGGTTTTTCTATGGTCAATTGGCAGTAATTTTTAATTATTAGGAAATTTTAGTATATATTTAAAGGTATTGGTAGAAAGGCCATTCTATGAGCATTATTAAATATGCCGCACCAGCTAGCTTATTAATCCAGCTTATTTTTAATTGCGCCGAAATCGACTTAAACAATAAAACGATGTATATTAATGGTGAGAATATTGATACTGTATTTCAAAAAGATTCTTTGTGGATAAAAACAAGTTCTTTAATATGGATTTATGATACGTCCACTAATTTTAGTTGTTTGAAAGTATTTATAAAAGGCAGTACCAATTCAAAAAAGGTTGGAATTGTTACTTTCGGCGATGGGATTGTTTGTATTCCTGATTTTGTTCTAAATAATGATAATTTTGAAGATACCGTTACCATTGAGTTTCGATATGGGATAGAAATATTTTTAACTGCTAACACAACACTAATATTGCATTATTTGTTCGGGATTGACTCTGTAAATATACTTTTAAAAAATCCATTATACATTCCTGAAGATACTGTTGATGTTTCATCTTGATTCGGTATCGAGTTACTATAACAGACGAAGAGCATGCGCAAATGGAACGTCTTACAAAAAACGGTAAAACTCCTTCAAAAAAATTTCTTAATGCCTGATCGCTTTAGCTCTGTGTTGCAAGTGAGGATGGGCCGCATTGGAATTTTAAGGATGTTGCAGAGGCGGTTTCCGTTGGACGCAAGCACTTGGCGGAAGGCTTCATGTGGAAATCACCGGGCATCGCCCGAAAAGAGATTGAGCCAGATTTATCAAAGGGATGCTTGTTGAAAGGTATCCTGATGCTGAAAAAAGGTTGTTTTTGTGATGGAGAATCTTAATACGCACAGCATCTCCTCGCTTTATGAAGCATTTCCAGCCTCAGAGGCTTGTCGGCTGGCCAAACGGCTGGAGATCCATTATACACTCAAACATGAGTGCGGGCTGAATAATGCCGAGATAAAGTTAAGCTTACTGAAAGGTCGATTCCTTGACCAATTATAAAAAATGGATAAACACCGCCAGGTCTGTTACATTGCAGTTCAAGTCAGATGGTGCGGTGAATTATCAGGGTTATATGGTAACTGTGCAGGATTAATAACGCGTATGTGATAAAGGTGTGCACGCGCTTGAGAAGAGCGCGTGCACACCTGCCTGAATAGTGTTTGACAAAATTCATATTCTTGGTGAAAATTATGAAAATAGCTATCTTTCTTCTAATGCTGTCCATTGTTTATGGTGAAGAGGAAACAGAATTAAATGCACCTGAAATCGCCGTTGGTCACAGACTGCAAAATCAATTTCAATCAACTTATGACAGCCATTTTATGAAGTCCGAAGATGAAATCGGATACCGATATATGCAGCTCTATCAAAATGTCTATATTTTCCTTGAGGACGGGCTGAAAAATAACTTACTGGTGTCTGAAGCGGAGGTTTCCAACAGACTGGCATCATATAAAAAGGTTTTCTCTGAAAGATTTTTGAATAAAGATCATATTAAAAACATCATTATTATAGAAAAGTATCTTAATCAAGTGAAAGGTCTGTTTACCAATGAAAAAGCGGTTGCTGATTTATACGGGAAGCTGACGGACAGTATTGTCGCACAAACAAAACCTTCCTTTGCGGAGATGGAGCTGCTCTTAAACAGCATGACGCTGTTTGCTGATCCTTTGATCGGTGAGTTCATTCAGGAAAAAAACGACGAGACGACAAAAGAGGAGTATGAGAATGTTATCAGCAAGAAGCTCTTCTGGACGGTAAAGGAGCTGCGGTTATCGGGGAAACCGGACGATTGTGTTGCGTTTGACCCAGGCTCGAACCGGTGCATTGTCACTGTGGCCCAGTTCAATTCCTCGATTTCGCTCATGAATATATCGAAGAAAATGCCGCGGGATTCGGCGCGTGATGAAATCCTCTCTGATCTGTTATCAGATATATATCTTTCAACGCGTGCTATGCAATCCGGTTATGCGGAAAAAATGGCGACAAAAGAGCTTTTATCTCAGAACAGGGCAGCATTTAAAAATGCGCAGAGATTCATATCGCTCGGAAGAATGGTTACGGACGAGAGCAAATTATTCGAGACATATAAAAAATATTACAGGGAACGCTTCAGCCCGCGGGATGAAGTGTATATAAACATTTCAGGGTCATCCGATAAAGCATATATTGATTCCGTATATCGATTGCTGTGCAGAACGTCCGTTAAAAATTCACGAACCAGACGGAATAAAGCAAGCAACGCAGAAATCCAAAGGTTACCCTGGCAGCGTTCGAACTGGAATGAGCTTCCAGATGAACTGGTGCGGCCTACTGACTCCATTGATATAAACGAATTCACCGGACCGATCAAGACTCCATACGGATATTTCATTGCTCACCTGGATGAGGTTAAAAGATCAAAGGGGCTTTCTTTTGATGAAGCGTATGATGAACTGGTGTATCTTGCAACGCGGGATAAATGGCAGAATGTCGATTCTATTCTGGAAGAAAAGGCTTTTGAAATGTATTTGAAAGATAAGAGTAGATTTGTAACACCGGACACAATGGCAATAACACTCTGGTTGTGTCCGTATTATTCAGATTCGACCCGTACTCCTGTAATACCGGACACATTGGCGTCAAATGGTTTGCGGCTTTGCTCTGTCCAGCTTCCCTTTGATGTGCAGGAAAAACTTAAAGAGGCATATTATCAGAAAAAAAACGCCAATTGCCTTATTGGACTGATATACACTCGTTACGGAGCATTCTCCTTTCAGGTCCACACAAATAAAAATGGCGGAATACAATATTCATTTGATGAAGTGCGTGATTATTTAACAGCGGAGATTAAAGCTGAAGAAGTGAAAAACAGCGGTTGCTATGCAAAACAGCAGGACGATATCATTGACAGGATGTTTCTTGGTAAGTCCTATTTTATCGACGACGTCACTCAGGCCAGAACAATGCCCTATGACCAAATCATGGCATTAATAGATAACGGCACGTTAGATGTTTCGGCCGTTAAGAACAAGTCGTCGAAAAATGATTGTTATTTATACGGCAAGGCTGAGTATGAAAGAATGAAAATTAACGAATATCAGGAGAATATTGAAAACTGGATTAAGACCGTAAGAATTGACAGGTCATATTTTAACTAGCGGATAGCGCTTTTCCGGGGGCACTTGATGAAAATGGGTTTAATGAGCGGGCTCTATAACAGAGAACGGCTATTTATAAGTAAATAATTTCGAGTTGGAAAAGAGTCAACTCTCATTATAAAAGAATCCAGTAGTGTCCGGTTTAAATCTGAATATACCTATTCACGTTTGCCGATTTTAGTTACTATTTTTTGTCCAAAGCTTATGAGAGCGTCTTTATATACTTGTTCTTTTGTCTCATATGCAGTGAGCTGTATATAAAAATTGTTAGCTTTTATATATAGCTCTAAATTAAAGAGAGCATCATTGCTAAAAACTGCGGTGTCACCAATACTCACAACCTCGCTGCTTGAAGGATAAAGTTCTTTAAAAACCGATAAAGCAGAGTCGCTATTCTTTTGTTCATAGATTTCTAGGTATATAATTGTAGTAGTGTCAGTAGACTGATCCCAGTAACATTTAAATGCTCCTGAAATAAACCCTCTGTCAAGAAAGACTCCGTCTCCCCCGTCTATTATTTGATATAAAGTATATTGTGTTGGTACTACCCCTTCTGGTTTCGTATGATTCGGGTCATATTTCCAATTAGCAGGCAGCTCATTCTCGGTTAATAATAGTTTCTCCGATTCGGTAATTGTCGGCTCTGTGGTTGTTTCTTTGCAGGTAATCATGCATAAAAACGCTATTGCTATAACTGCTGCGATTGTTTTTGATATTTTCATTGCACATCCCCCTGTATTAAAAAGTTGATATAATAATGAATTTCTGAGACAAACATAAAATGCGTGCGAGCTTGTTTAATATAATATATAAGTAATATAGTAAAATAGTCGGTATTTGTCAGAAAAATATACAATTTATATAGTGCAAGAGTGAAAAAAGTATTAAATTAATAATGAAGCGATAGAAACTCGAATCTTTTTTGGGGAATTCAAGGATTCACTATGCCGGAGATCAGCAGGTTTTTGGGAATAATTATATATATGTATTTTAATGAACATGTGCCTCCTCATTTTCATGCGAATTATAATGAATATCATTCGTCTATTTCTATAGAAACGCTTGGAATTATTGAAGGAGATTTACCATCAAAGGTATACAGTATTGTTGTCGAATGGGCGATGGAGCATAAAGCAGAACTCATGAAGAACTGGGAGATGTTACGCTCAACAGGGGAATTTATAAAAATCAAACCTTTGGTTTAAGGGTTGTTTTGTATGATAGCTGTTATTAATGCCAAATATATAAGCGAATATAAACTATCTCTTCGATTTAACGATGGCAGAATCGGGGTTGTTGATTTATATCAATTGACACACAAGGATTCTCGCAAAATTTTATCTGAATTGAAAAACGTTGAGAAATTTAAAGATTTCAAGGTTGAATTTGATACGGTGTGCTGGTCAAACGGCCTGGATATTGCGCCGGAATATCTCTATTTTTCAGCTTTCAATTCTCAACCGGAGCTTCAGGAGCAGTTTGAAAAATGGGGATATGTCAAAACAACATAACTGAAAAGTATCAATTTGTTGAAAGAGGTGATTATTATGAATCCGGATATTTCCAGAAGAGACTTTCTTAAAACCACATCGATAACTGCTGCAGGAGTGGCTGCGGCATCGGTTTCACCTTTTGCGTCTCCTTTTACGATAAGCAGGGAGAAGTCACGGGTTGTTATTGCGAAAGACACCTCCTGTTTGAATGGCAGCACTCCAGTGTTTGCTAAAATTCAGGATATGGTAGACCACGCAATTATGACGCTTACGGGAGTAAGCGAGAAAGCGAAGGCGTATGAAGCTCTGTTCCCGCAGCCGGTGACTACCTCTACGAAAATCGCAGTGAAATACAACGGGACAAGTGCCACTGGCAGCGTTTCAAACAAATCAGTCAGAGACGCTTTGAAAAACGGCTTGCTGTCGATGCTGAACGGTACATTTCCTGCAACGAATATTGTGTTTGCAAATACTGGCTCGGCAGCTACAAGCAACCCCAGTTTCAAGATAAATCAACAGACCTATCGGATAAACAACGATTGGGTGAATTGTACCTGGATAATCAATATTCCGGTTTGCTGGGGACATAACAGGCCCGGACATGGGGTCACTCTTTCGCTTAAGAATCATCTGGGCTCTATCAGCGGGACACTTGACTATGTACACGCTTATGGAAATGACGAGACCTATCCCTGGATGTCCATAGTCAACAACCAGGCGACATTTAAAAACAAGCAGGTTCTGGTGCTTCTGGATGCGATCTGCGGAAAATCGAATGGCGGGCCCGGCGGAAGCGCCAATTTTACCGCGCATAAGATTCTTGCAAGCAAGGATCCTGTTGCATGCGACTATCAGGGCACCTTGATACTTGAGGAGAATGGCCTCAACGCGGAGTGGGCGGGCTGGGCGAAAAAGGTTTTCAACCTTGCAGCAAAATCGCCTTATATGCTGGGTAACGATGATCCTGCAAATATGGAAATCGTCAATATCGGCCCGCCATGGAATACCGGTATGATTAACGATTCAGGAAAGCTTGCCGAGAAGTATAACATACAAGTTTTTCATAAAGGAAACAGGGTCGATTTTATTGTGCCATCAGCCCCGGACAAGGGCGCTGATATTCTGATTTTCGATATGCACGGCAGGGGAGTGTGGCGGGCGTATGATGTGCGTGCAAATGTGGTTACATGGCAGTGCCGGGATATTCACGGTAATCATGCGGCGGATGGGATGTATGTGTACAAAATAAGGATTGGAAAAGCCACGATTGAGGGAGTGATTAAAAACGTCCGGCAGTAAGATTTAATAATTCCGCTGCTCCGATCCATCAGAGGCTGAAGAATTCATGCTTCTAACGGTATTGTTTATCAAAGAGTTGTGTGTAAAAAAATGTTTTATATGGAGCGATATTATTTGAGTCACTCAATGTTGCTTGCTGACGCACTTATTGCCGCTACTGCTGTTAACAACGGTATGGCTCTGCTCACCGGCAATGACAAGCAATATAAAATTATTAAAGAACTGGAAATTAAAAAATTTACTGTTTAAGAAAACGACACTGCCCTCCACAGAGTTTTATAGCTCATCCCTTGCGGATTTATCTACCACATTTTGCCCAAAGCTGCTAATAATAATTTTTCCGATTCAGGTATAGCCGTAAAAAGTCAGCCTTTTTAATTACCGGTGACCATGGTAAATGGTATTGCATATATATTTGATTATAGCTATATTAATAACAAAGAGGAAGTGAATGGCTTTACCGGAATGGTGGAATTGGGAAATAGAAATCACCCCTCATATCGAAAAGAGGATGATAAGTCGTAATTTCAGCGAGATTGAATTAAGAGAGATGCTGATAAACGCAAAAGAATTTGAAAAAGACATAGAAGATAGTAGATATAAAATAACAAGTAAATTAAGAACGAAGAAATGGGAAATTATAGTCGAGCCGGACTATTTTGAGAAACTGCTTGTAATAATAACAGCCTATTGCATAGAGGAATAAAAAATGAAAGATCGATATTTGGAGATTACATTTCGAAAAGGTAAGATTGTGGCGGCGTATATTTACTTGTCAAGAGATACCGAAACTAAAGCCGAATATACAAGAAAAATAAAAGAAGGAATCATAATTGATTTTGATAAGAATAATAATACCATTGGTGTTGAAATTACTGCACCTAAAAAAGTCACGACAAATGAGATTAATGCGATCTTGAAAGAATATCATATCTCTCCAATTTCTGAACAAGAACTAGCCCCGTTGCTAAAAGCGGCATAATAGTGAGTTAAGCGGCGGGTAATATTTATCATGACCTGTCCGCTTCTACAATGAGTACGTATAAATTTATTAATTAGTACGAATTGTCTTTCTCGGAAAAGACTCAATAGTATCCCGCAGTACACCGTAGGGTTAATCAGGACATAATCTTCAAATCAATATTCCACACAAACTGCTTTGCCATATTGAGCGCGTAGGTTGACTTGTCAAATGTTTTTATCTGCATGAAGATATTGTCCCGCACATAATAGATAACATAGCCGGTAAGCAGCGCATGCTCGATGACCACCTCCGGCACGCCGCTGGAGAGTATTTCCGGTGACGAGGGGTAAAAATCCTGAAAGATTCCCCGCGCATTTATCTCGGAACCCTGGTTAAGAATCTGGACGTCGATATCAACGTTTCCGTTGCTGTACATCTGCTGGGCGCCTTCGACGAATCCGTAGTCGATGTATTTGCCCGCAGCGCCGTCGATAGCCTCGAATATGGTCTGCTCGTCGGTCATGATCGCAGGGTTGCCCTTTTTCTGGAACCCGCTGATGTCGTTGTTTGCCGGAAGAAGGTCGGTCGGATCAGCACCTGCGCCGGCATCAACGCTTTTCCTGCAGCTTATCAGGGAAAAACCGATAAAAACGAAAAAAACGGTAAAAAGTATTGAAAAATATTTTTTTACAATATTCATGACTGAACCTCGATGATTTCTTTATTTATTGTGCCGAGTTCATACGATCCGGAGGAGGCTGTTAAAATATGCCGGGCGTCGGCGCGGGTTGGGTTAGCCGGATCGGGTTCTGTTGTGATTTCATACATACCTTTTGCGGTACGTTCATCGTTGATCATTTTAAGCGCATACATATCCATGGCAACAGGGTCGGCGCCGATAAGTATTGTTTTCGGTGTAAAGGTCGCGGCAGTGCTTGGTCCGCCTTTATGCGCTCCGAAAAGGGCATCGCCGACGATCATTTTTGTTTTTGCTGCGGCAAGCTTGTACACGCCTGCAACATAGGGATCGCACCAGGTTTTCTGGGGTTTCTGATCGTGCATTTCACCGGGGTTGTCGACGATACCATAGAAGTTTTTAAGCGCGAACGTGATTCCTGCATTGCTGTGATCTTTAAGCACCGGGACATTGATGATATGATCGACATCTTCAACGACCCTGCTGATCCGTTGGGAGCTTCCGGAGATCAGATAGGTCTGTCCCCAGTTTTCGGGGGTTTTAAAGAAGGAAGACACAACCCGGTAGTCACCGGGATTGTTTTTCAGGGGGAATCCGGCGCTTTTCATGAGGCTTTCCATGCGGTCGTCGAAAACGATAATGTTATAGTGCGGGAAGGTTGCATTGAGCATCTGCGAAAGCCCGTCAACCAAGGCAGCAACAACCGCGGGGTGGGTACAAAGCCCGCTGCCTGCAAGGCAGTTTATTTTTATGCCGATTTTCGTGGCTGTGGAAAGGCTCGGAAAAAGCGATTCATACGCCTCTGCAACGGTTGATTTGCCGGTCAGAGCCATAACCCCGGCATGAACCATTGTTTTTACAATGTCTGGGTTGATCGTGGTTCCTGTTACAACATCATCGCGTGTGACTTTATAGATTTTACTTGGAGGCGATACTTTAACTCTGACCGGATTGGAATGAGGGCTCTCATTTCCGTTCGCATCCACTGCTGTGATATCATAGTAATAGCGCGTGCCTTCAACAAGACCGTTGCCGTCCGGCCCTTTATCGTCCTTAAAAGAGGTTGTGGTGATCAGAGTTGCATTTAATTTTTTATCATCACAGAATATATTATACCCGCTGATTGTTGTTTCGCTCGGTGCGCCGGTAATATCGGTAAGATCGTGCGCCTTCCATTTAAGAACCGCTTTTTTTAAGGTGTTTTCAAAAATAACATACCCGTCCAATCCTTTAGGCGCTGAAGGCGACCTGATATCATCGCCGATAATGCTTCTTTTATTGCATCCGGCTATAAAACCAAGCCCGCCTGCTCCCTGCGCTGCTGCAATCATGAATTTTCTGCGGTTTATTTTGTTCATATGACTTTCTGCTTTTATTTACCCCCACCCGGCCTCCCCCAATCATGGGGGAGGAGAATTGGTATTACCCTACTATTAATATACGCATGAAACGCTTCAAATATTCCGAAAAATTATTATTTTTCCAATGAAAATTGAGTATTGAATATTGAATATTGAACATTGTATATTGAATTTTTCTTTTACCTGTTAACTGTTAACTGTTAACTGTCCTAAAACATCGCTGTCGCCTTAAGCTCCGCCAGATCGTATTTGAGCTTCTCTTCATCAAACAGGTAGCTGCAATTCAAGAGTATGCGCAAAAGAAAGTTTCTGCCTGCTTTAAGGCTCAGGTCGAGTTTGTTATCCCAGGATTTTTTATACGTATCAAATTGTAAAAAGGTTCCGTCATATAATGAGCCGCCGATCAGGTATTGGATCCTGAACTCGCGGATGATTTTCTTCTGTATGCGCCAGTCAATGAGAATGCCGGGGGATATGATGCTGGTATACCCGGCGGATGCCGGGTTCATTGTATTAATCAGTGAATCGGTTTTATCCCAGCCGAGGTTGATGGGTAGCTCGGTGCGCAGCTTTGCGCTCCAGCGCTCGATCCACTTGAACCGGAAGTCGTGCTGGAACGCCGTCAGAATCGTATCCCGGCCGAAATCGTCGTCGCGCATGAAATTGTTACCTTTGGCAAGGTCGTACTCGATGCGGAAGCGTGTCTTGCGGTCTCTGAACATCAATTCAACGTCGTTGAATATTTTGATGTCTTCGGCGGTGAACCGGTCGCGGCTTTTCTGGAATGAGTATTCCGACCTGTTCGCGAAGTGAATATCCTGGCCGAAATCAAGGATCGGGTTCACCGTATAGGATTGTCCGATGGTCTGGCCGACCTGATTTTCCGCCCCCCGGGTGGAATCTTCTGTTGCCAGGTTGTAGGAAAGGTTGACCTGCAGGGGATTGAGAATGTCCCACCATACGCCGGGAACAAGGAGCATGCTGCTGTTAAGCCGGATTTTCGACATGGCAGTGGCAGTGTCTTGGTCTTGCTGAACGGGCAGGTACTCCGATTCTTCCCACAAGAGCTTGCTATACAGCGTTACGCCCGGAATGAATTCCTGCGAAAAAAGGGTAAACTCGGGCCGGTAGCGCTGAACCGCTTTTGCGAAGGGGTCTTCAGTGTTCTCCCGCTGCTGGAATAGGCGTATGATCTGTTTAGTTTCGAGCGTGATTTTTTTGTGCGGCAGGATACGGAACCAGCCGAAAATATTATGGTTGAGATTCTGCATATAGGTTGCATCTGAAAAGGTGGCGTTCTGGTTGGTATCCGACGAGTCCGCGGTGAAATTGAGCGTGTAGGAGGCGTTAAACCAGAGTTTATTGATATGCAGGGTTTTAAGCACGTTTTCCGGAAGATCCCATTCAACCTCGACTCTGCCGTTGTAACGCTCGCGCTTCAGTGAGTCCGGATGGAACCGGGGGTCGCGCAAGCTCAATGTGTTGCTGCTTTGACGCAACGCGCGGAATTTGAACGAAGGCAATCCTGCCGGCGCTGCGAGGTATTCGAGGTGCTGTGTGTTTTCGTTGCCCAGATTCGCGTTCAGCATGCTTGCGCCGACGGTCAGGGGCATATAGGGAAGAAACTCATACACCGCCTCTCCTTCGGCCTGGTTATCGATGCGGCCGTAGATAGAAGAGACGTCCGATACGGTTTCAAAATCGGGGGTGAAATACTGGCCTTTGCCTCGTAATTTGAAGTTGTTGATAACCGTATTTGCGTCAAGCTTTGCGCCGGTGCCCTGCTTGGCAACAACAATAGAGTCGTTATAGCTTCCCGCAACCTCCGGGATGGCGCGGAAGCTGAATTTGTCGTTTTTTGATTTGTATTCGATTTTCCCGTTGACGCTGCCGGTAAACAGGCGGTTCGTGTCAACGCCCGTGCCCGGCCTGTCGGGTTCTCTATAACCGCGGTACACGCCGTTGACTCCTGCCGATATATTATCGCTGAACACCAGCATATTTTCGGCAGCGGCCATATCGCTGGTATGGCCGCCAAGTTCCGGCTCATATTCCAGGGTTATCTCGATATACGAGTCGGGGTTGACCAGCCCTTCATTTTTAAACGTCAGCAGGCCGACGGTGCGCTCGATGCTGTATTCCCGGGGATCGACTATTTTCCCGTCCACGCGCAGCTCGACGGTTTCGGTGACGATATTATTGACGTTAAGGTAGTAAAAGTTGTCTTCCTGGAACGGGATCAGCTTGCGCAGGTAGTCGGTTTTCCGCCATCCTGCCCAGAGGCCGGTATTGACCCTGCGGCGCTTTTTTTCGCCGATCCGGTCGCCGAACTCGGCACGTAGGTTGGCGCCTTCCATATAGGTGGGGTCGATCAGGGAGCTGAAGAAATAGTCGGTTTTCTGGTTTTTAAGCACGCCGAGACTGCGCAGGCGGTTGTCGCCGTAGCCGCGGTATTCGAGGCCATATTTCAGATCGCCCATGGGATCGGTGTTGTCGAAAGTGCCGCGGATAGTGCGCTCCTTTTTCAGGTCAACGTTCATGTTGAGCTGCGCTTTGGGCCACCAGTACAGGTAATCCTTGAACCGGGGAATGGTGTCGGTGGCTGTGATGATCGTATCGAGCGTATCGTATACGATAGAATCAAGATTGTTGCTGGTGATATAATCCTTGATGCTCTCTATCACCGGCGCGGGAAATTCCGCCTTGTTTTTCACCTTGAAATACGCGCGCCCCAGAAGGCTTGCGCTCTTCTGCGACGGCGTGGCAAATCCCAGGCCGCGCTCATCGTTGAAAAACTCGCCGCGCGACTTCTGTTCGCCGGTGGCAGCGCTCAGGGCAAGCTGTTTTGTGTGCCACAGGTCTTCTGATGGAAAGTAGACGTTGAAATCGTTGGCTTTTTTGGCAACAACCGTCTGGCCTACGCAGTAGATAGCGTCCTGTACATCATCGTTCAGGCCTTCGATAGCGGTGTAGGTGACCCAGCGCCGTGTCTCCGAGTTGAACGAGTAGACGCCGTTGTCAGTTGCAAACCACGCGTTTTTTCCCGATGTGGCGATCGAGCGCACCGGCACAGTCATGATCGGCGTGTTGATTGAAAAGTTTTCCCATGACTGATTTTTTGCGCCGAAACGGAAAACACCTTCAGGCGATGCGATCCAGATATACTCGGCATCAAACCAGAAATCGGTAATCTCTGTTGCTGTGATATCCCTGTTTAGCGCATAGGAGTTCCATGTCTGCATGGCGGTGCTGTATCTGGAGAAGCCTTTGTCGGTTAGTACCCATATATATTCATTGAAATAGAAAATCTGAAAGATTGTGTTTGATATGAGCCCGTTATCGACCGTGTACCCTTTCCACTTTTCATACTGTTTTTCAAAGTAGAACAGCCCCTTGTCCGTTGCCGCCCACAGGTAGTTTTTGTCGGAATAGAGGTCATATATTTTTTTGTCGGTAAAATCACCGATAGGTTCCCATTGCTCCACCAGCTTGTCCATGCGAACCAGGCCGCCGGATGTCGCGGCGTAAATATAATCGAGGTCCGCGGCAACGCGCACGATTGAATCCGAAGGAAGGCCGGTCTCTTTCGAATAAACTTTCCAGTCAAGATACCGCATATCCGCGCAGAAGAGCCGGTTTGCGGTGCCGAGCCAGATGTTGTTTTCGTCGATACAGATGTCGGTAGCGGTTTCGCTTTTGACTGCGCTCCACAATTCATTTTCGATCTGATACCGGCACAGGCCCTCTTTTGTCCCAAGCCAGATGCTGCTGGGATCCTGGAAGAAGAGTTTGCGTGCAGGCGGTTGCGCCGCAAATAAGCTGGAAACCAGTGCCGATAAAATGAATATCCAGAGAATAATGCCGGAATTGTTTTTTGTTGTCATCGTATCTCTATAAGATTCTACTATTAGGTACGCAGGTCAAAGTCGTTTGTTTTAAAAAAATCTGCCGGGATAAGACAGGGTATCCTCAATCCATATAAAGCATATTATATTATAGTATAGTATGGATACAGGATCAATTAATAAAATAGGGTGTGGCCTTAATTATAGGCAGACTATTCTTGATGAAATCAAGGTTTTTTCGTGCTCGTGCTCGTAATCGTAATCGATATTTTTTTACCTGTTGTGTTTAAAAAAATCGATTCCTTTTACGATTTCCCT
>Ga0105099_10000211_pt1 | contig 39356 bp, 34 predicted proteins | sample PPLLak3cmMay2015_2_FD_79138 | JGI IMG/M metagenome (GOLD analysis project Ga0105099, IMG submission 79138) | Freshwater sediment microbial communities from Prairie Pothole Lake near Jamestown, North Dakota, USA - PPLs Lake P8 Core (1) Depth... | ecosystem: Environmental > Aquatic > Freshwater >... | reverse complement strand
GACGCAAGTTCGGCGTCATCTTCCAAGACTATAAATTGATCCCCGGCCGCAGCGTTTTCGAGAACGTTGCCCTGGTTCTGGAGGCAGCTGGTCATCGGCGAGCACTGATTTCCAAAAAAGTGCTCAATGTGCTCCGAATGGTGGAGATGGACCATCATGCCGGAACGCTGCCGATTCGGCTTTCCGGCGGCGAACAGCAGCGCGTGGCCGTGGCCCGAGCGGTTGTCGGCGACCCCAAGATTATTCTAGCCGACGAACCGACAGGCAACCTGGATGAGGCTTCGGCGCAGGTGGTGATGGATCTACTGAAAGTTGCCTACATCCGCGGTGCGACGGTCCTTATTGCCACCCATGACAAGGCCTTCATCCATCGCCTGGGCGGACGCATTCTCCACCTGAAGCAGGGCCGACTGGCGGCTTTCGAGCGGATCGAAAAACATCATGATCGCACGGCACTTTAAACGAGCACTGGAAGACACCCTTGCCAACCGTTTCGTCAATGCGGTAACGATGATGACCATCGCGCTGACGGTCATGATCGTCAGTGCGGCGGTGCTCGTTTTCTTGAATGCGAGCGATTGGATGAGCGCTTGGCAGCAAGGCACCCGCATCATGGCCTATCTCAGAACCGACGCTGGCGGCGCAGCGCCAGCCCTCCAGCATTCGATTGAATCCATCGAGGGGGTCCAGAGCGCACACTTCATACCACGCGACGAAGGCCTGCGCGATCTCAAAGCACGGATGGAGCACCCGGCGTCACTGTTTGAAGATCTTCTGGAAAACCCGTTGCCGGACGCCTTCGAGATCCAGTTGAAGCCGTCCAACGGCAGCTGGGAGCAGATCGAGGCCGTTGCCGAACGACTCAAATCTTACGTCGAGATTGAGGACGTCGAGTATGGTCGGCAATGGATCGTGGCCGTACGCCGTATCGCTCATCTCTTCCAGACGCTGGGGCTGGCGTTGATGGGGTTTCTCCTGGTAGCGGCGGTCGCGATCGTGGCCAACACCACACGCATGGTGATTTATTCGCGGCAAGAGGAAGTGGAGACCATGCGTTTGGTGGGTGCCACGGATCGATTCATTCAGGCGCCGTTTCTGATCGAGGGCCTGCTCCAGGGATTGATCGGCGCGGTCGGGGGGATCGGCATTTTGTTTGCAGGATACAGCGCTCTGGCCGTGCGCATCGAACAGAACGGGCTGGCCGGGGTGGTCACACTCCGATTCCTGTCGCTCGAACACATGGTACTCATCACCGTGGCCAGTATGCTGGTCGGCTGGCTGGGGTGTTACGTGGCGCTGAAACAATTTTTAAGATTATGACATTTTTCCCAGGGACCCGATTTCGAATCCGCAGCCTGTCGACAGCCGGGTGGCGCTTCCTGCCGGCGGTAGCCCTCGCTTTAGGGCTCGCCGCAACATCTCATCCGGTGGTCGGGCAGCCGAGACCGGGCGAAGCGCCGGCGGCAACGGTCGATCGATTGCGGGAGGAAGCCGATGCCTTGCAGCTTAATCTCCGGGAGCAGGAAACCGATCTCGAGCGGATCGAACGCCGGCGCGAAGACATCCTGACCGCCTTGGACCGAACGAACCAGATGCTTCAGCGCCACCAGCGCCTATCCGCCTCTCTCGACGCCGAATTGGAAGAGTTGGACCAGAAAATCGAAAGCACCCGGACGGCCATGGACGACATGGCTCGACGGATCCGCACATTGGAAATTTATCTTTCTCGTAGGCTCGTCGTGCTTTACAAAATCAGCCGCATGGGTACGTTGCATGTGCTGGCTCCGGCCGATTCCCTCGCGGAGATGATTAAGCGGAAGACCGCCTTGGAGCGCATTCTGGATCACGACGAACGCACTCGTCAAACCATGGCGGCCCAATACGCTGACCTGCAGGATTTGCAGGGGCAGATGATCCGGCACCAAGAAGACAAACGCGTGCGGTTCGCGGAGTACGAGCGGCAAGCGGCGGCCGTTCTCCGCGAGCGATCCAGGCGTGAAGCCTTGCTTGCCCGCATTCGAGATCAGCAGGAGGTTCAACGAGCGGCTATCGAGGCCTTGAAGGAAGCTGCCCGGGAGTTGGAACGGGAGATTCAGACCCTGGGACGACCGCCCGAAGTTAGTGCCCCGCGGCGGCCGGCGTCCTCTCCATCCTTGGCGGCCTCGAAAGGCTTGCTTATATTTCCGGTTAACGGTAGAATTCAAAATTATTATGGACCTTACCGGTTGCCGCGATTGAACATTCAAGCCTTTCGCAACGGTGTCGACATCGCGGCTGAAAGAGGTGAACCGGTGAGATCCGTACATGCCGGTACCGTTCTCTATGCAAGATGGTTCAGGGCATATGGCAATATTGTTGTGATCGATCACGGAGACCATTACTACACCGTTTACGCCCACCTGGAAGACGTCTTCAAATCCGTGGACAATCGGGTGGAAGCCGGCGATGTCATTGCCACCGTGGGAGACTCCGGCGCCATGGATGCAACCGGTCTTTATTTTGAAATCCGTCATTATAACCGACCCCTTGATCCACTGGAGTGGTTGAAGCGGGGATAACGCAGCGAACCGGATTTAGTTGAATCAGCGGACCGGGAGCGGCGGCTCACTGCCAAGGCGCGTGAACCCGGGGGTCAATTCTTAACTCAAGGAGCAAATGCATGTTGGGCAAAAACAACCGGCCCGTGAAACTCTGGATTGTCATGTTGACGGCGGTGGTCGTTTGGATGATGAGCACGGGCTTCCAGCGCGCCAATTCGGCCAGCAAAGAAGACCTCTATGAGGGTTTGAAGCTGCTATCAGACGTCATCGAGCTGATCCAAAAGGAATATGTGGACGAGGTCGATGCCAAGGACCTCATCCACAAGGCTATCCAGGGAATGGTCCAGGGGCTTGATCCGCACTCCTCGCTGCTTCCGCCCGATGCTTTCGAGGACTTGCAGATTGACACCAAGGGCAAGTTCACCGGTATTGGGATTCATATCACCATGCAAAACGGCTTTGTAACGGTCATCTCGCCGATCGAAGATACACCGGCGCACCGGGCCGGAATCGAACCCGGAGACCGTATCGTCAAGGTCGATGGCCAGCTGGCTAAAGACCTGCGGGAAGCCGTGCGCATGATGCGCGGGCCCAAGGGCTCCAAGGTGGTCGTCACCATCATGCGCGAAGGATTCAAGAAACCGATCGATTTTGAACTGCTCCGCGACGAAATCCCGATTCAAAGCGTGAAATACATTCAGCTTAAGCCCGGCTACGGCTATGTTCGAGTCTCCAATTTCACCGGGACAACCACTCAGGAATTTGAAAAAGCTCTGGAAAAAATTGAAGCCGCCGATACTCCGCTGAAAGGGCTGGTGCTGGATCTCCGCAACAACGGCGGCGGACTGCTGAATCAGGCCATCACCATCTCCGATGTGTTTTTAGATAAAGGCCAGATCGTTTCAATGAAGGGCCGAGAAAAGAAGAATAGCAAAACCTTCAACGCCACCCCGTCTGCGGTTCAGCGCACCTATTCCATTGTGGCCTTGATCAACGGCGGTACGGCAAGTGCCTCCGAAATTGTGGCCGGAGCACTCCAGGATCACAAGCGAGCGCTGGTGCTCGGCACGACCTCCTTCGGCAAGGGTTCGGTCCAGACCGTGGAGAACCTGCGCGACGGCTCTGGGTTAAAGCTCACCATCGCGCGCTACTATACGCCCAACGGCCGCTCGATCCAGGCCAAGGGCATCGAACCCGATATCGTGCTCAAGCTCAAGCGCTTGGATAGCAGTGAATCCGGTCCTCAGGATGAGGCCATGGTGAAGGAAAAGGATCTTGAAAACCATCTGGAGGCCGAGGGCGAGTCTGAAAAGTCCGATACGAAGAAATCTCAAGGCAAGCCGGAGCAGGATCCCAAAACACGGATAAAGGAGGCGGAATCAAGGGTCGGCCCGCTCAAACTGGAGACGCTTCAGAATGACAACCAAGTGATGCGGGCGCTGGAAATCCTCATCGGCCACGACGTGCTCAAACAGGCCAGGAACTGACCGGCGTCGGAAGGCCTAACATGTCTGGGAAAAAACCCGCCCGCGGGGGGGGGCTAAGGCGGCCGCGCCGACCGAAGACCTCGGTTTCCCCGCTCATCAAGGCTCTGGGCGCGGTGGCCATAGTCGCGGCGCTCGTCATCGGTGCGGTCCTGGTCGTTCGCTTCATGGCGACACCGGTGTCACACACGCTGCCGGCTGACCGAAGGCCCCTCTCTCAACGCCCGCCGGTTGCCGCCCCTGCGCCGCGCCTGCCTGCCAAAGGGTCTGAAACCAAAGCCGCTATCCCGCAAACGGAAGCCCGCAACACTGGAACAGAAACAATACCCACCCCGAAAGTCCAGCAGCCTGCGCCGGCTCCCTCCGCGGGGCCGGTTACCGATGCCGTTGATTCGAATTCCCTGCGCGCCGCTTTGCCGCCATTGACGCCCGAACTCCCTCCCATTAAAAAACAACCTCGGGTGGCGATTATTATCGACGATATGGGATATGATCGCGCGCTTGCCGAAAAATTCATAGACCTAAACGCTGCGTTCACTTTAGCCATTCTGCCGCACAGCCCGCATCAGCAGGCGATCGCCCGCATCGCCCATGCTCAAGGTGCTGAAATCATGCTGCACTTGCCGATGGAGCCATCGGAGTACCCCGAAATCAACCCCGGTCCCGGTGCCTTGCTGACGTCCATGAGCCCGGATGAACTGCTGAAAGTGCTCGATGAAAACCTGCAGGCCGTGCCCCATGTCAAGGGTGTCAACAACCACATGGGTTCCAAAATGACCACCCATTCCGAGCAAATCTACCAGGTGTTCTCAGTCCTAAAACGACGTGGTCTTTATTTCGTCGACAGCCGCACCACCGAGGCCAGCATTTGCCAGCCTTCGGCGCGTTTGCTGCAACTGCCCTTTGCCCGGAGAGATGTGTTCCTGGATCATGTTCAAGACCCTGCATTTATCCGAAAACAGGTTCGAGAACTGGTGCGAGTCGCCCGGCAAAAAGGCGAAGCGCTGGGAATCGGCCACCCCCATGCCACCACGTACAACACTCTCAAGGAAATGCTGCCTGAGCTGCGTCAGCAGGTAGAGCTTGTCCCGGCCTCACGTCTGGTCCGTATCATCGGATAGATTCGAGTTGCACCCGAGTCAGATAAAAAACCAACCATAGAGAGGAGGGGCGTGCAGCCGACGATCGGCCGCCAAATCAATAGCCAACAGGGTGAGCCGAATGCTGAGATCAGGCCCTGGTCAGTATATCGTAGAAAGATTCCGGCAATAGGAAAGTGAATTCATAGCGCGCGAAGCTGATGACATCCCGGTCCTTAATCGCGACCGGTTTGGTTTGCAGCCGCGCGCCGTTCAGAAGGGTACCGTTCGTAGATCCGTTATCCTTCAGCAGATAAGTACCCCTTCGATCTTCAATTAGAGCGTGCTTTTTCGAAATAGCATAGTCCGGCATGATGCAGTCATTGCCATCGATACGGCCGATGCTGAAGAAATTACCCACGGTATTGGCATGCTCGCCCCTCACGAGTGGATAGACGGCATGCTGTAGGCTTTCAGAGGGCGAGGCCGTCTGACCGGCATCCTCTTCCGGTTCAAATAGGATGGTGCGATTCATCTCCCGGGAGCCCGAATTCGCCTGGGCTGACGCGAGGGTTCCCTTGTGGATCGAGGATCCGGCGAGCACCGGTGCCTGTACGAACCGTGTGAAATCATCCCGAGAAACCGTCTGCGCCATGCGCTGCAGAATCGGCAGACTAATCCTTCCAGCGGAACTGACCATGCGAGCGATCCCTCCGGCGAGCATCCCTCCCGCGCTACGCACCGCAGTAAGCGGTTCCGGTTTGGAGCGCCCTCTCAAGCAGTTTAAGGCTTTTTCAAGCATGCCCCCTCCTATTTTGGCGAACCTCGTCAACATGTTGGAGGTCGGCTTCGTCCATGACGTTCACCCATGGGTTTGACTATATGCCCGGGGCTTTATAGAATGATGTGCTCAGATCATATCATCGTCTAATGCACGTAATAACTTTAGCACCGAGGCTGCCCCTCGTTTTAGCGACCAAGGTTGCTTACATCGCCCTATGACACGCACCGCTCTCATTCTGGCGTTGATATTGCTCAATTTCGTGTCCTGTTTCATTGAGGACATCTACCTGATGGCATGGCCGCCAATAACCGGTCAGAGGGCGGCGTTCACCCTGAGAGCCGACCGCCCGTTCGCGTTTCCGTGGACGGAAGCTGAAATTTCACAGACGACGCCTCGATCGATCACCGCTACTGCCTCTTTCCGAGCTGGAGAGGCGGTGGTCCCTTTCTTAAAAGAAATCGACGAGCGCGACCAGCGGCTTATCCATGCCTTGGAGGCCCAACGCGCAGAGGCGCTTTTCCGGGAATCGCCATTGGTTCTATTTGTGAACATCTGGATGGTGGTCTTCCTGGGGTTCTTTCTTTTCGTTTTGCCGAAAGGCGGCTATAGACGATCCGTCTCCCATCCGCTTCTGTTATCGCTTCTGATCCTCCACGGACTGATCTTGAAGGCGATCCTCCTCTTTACCGCGCTTCCTGTTGAGAGTCTGCCGTTGGTCTTATTGCCGCTGTTGGTGGTTGCGCTGAACCAGGGCCGTGTGACCGCTGTGGGGACCCTGTTGGTGGGCTTCGTGCTGGCGACCCTGTTTATGGGACGGTCATGGGACATTCTTGGCAGCTCGCTGGTAGTTGGACTAACCGCCGTTATGCTGGCACCACGGAACCTCCGCTTGAGCAGTGCCATCCTGCCGTGCATTCTCATCAGCATGGTTCATGCGTTCTTCCTGATACTCCTGCAGTTGGATTGGAGCGCCATCGCTCGCTTACCTCAACCCGGAGACGGATGGAATACGGCCGTCCTGAAAACCATGGCGGCCCACCCCTGGGCGACGCAAAGCGCATGGGCGCTGCTGGGAGGAACCTCTTCAGGCGCCCTGGCCTTGTTGCTGCTTCCTTTGCTTAAAGCCGTAAGGACGGTGGGTTCGACGATCACCATCCGGCGCTATGCCGATCTCGATCAGCCCTTGTTGAAACGGCTTTTTACTGAAGCCCCTGGTACCTATCAGCACTCGATGAACGTGGCCTATCTGGCGCAGGCGGCCGGGGATGCCATCGGCGCCAACCCTTTATTGCTCAGAATCGGGGCCTACTTCCACGACATCGGCAAACTACAGCAACCGGGGGGGTATATCGAAAACCAGCTGAACGGCGTAAACCTCCATGACACCCTCGATCCTTACGAAAGCATCGAGATCATCACCGGACACGTGAAGCATGGTTTGCGCATCGCCCGGGAAGCCCGCTTACCCAAGGATATTATCGAGTTGATCCAGCAGCATCACGGAACCCAGGCGATCGATTATTTTTTTCACAAAGCGTTAAAACTTAAACCCAAAGGCAGCGTTCGCGCAGGAGACTTTCGTTATGCGGGGCCTAAACCCCAAAGCGTAGAGGCTGCGCTGCTGATGATTGCAGACGCCGTGGAAGCAGCATCCCGCTCATTGAAGTCGCCGGGTCGGGAAAGCTTCGAAAAACTGGTTCGTTTCATCGTCGTCAAACGCATTGCCGACAGCCAGTTCAGCGAGTGTGTTTTGGATACGCGCGATATCGACGCGATCATTCACTCGATGGTGGACGCATTGGAGGCCGCCTTTCATTCGCGGGTGCGTTACCCCTGGCAGCAAGCCCCATCGTCTCCGTCCAAGGACGGAAATTAGATAACGGAATTGAAAATGGTCATTTCCATCTTGCCCTCCAACGAGCGAAAAGGTATCTGGCCCAATTCTGAGAATCAATTTAACTCTGCAACGAGGTTTGGCTATGGCATTATCCCTAATGGAGGGCAACGAGGCGATCGCTCGCGGTGCAGTGGCCGCCGGCTGTCGGTTCTTCGCCGGCTACCCCATCACCCCGGCCACGACGATTTTGAACCACATGCTGGCCATGCTGCCGCCGCTCGGCGGGGTCTGCATCCAGGGCGAGGATGAAATCGCCTCGATCGGATTCTGCCTGGGTGCTTCCATGGCCGGTATGAAGGTCATGACGGCGACCTCCGGCCCGGGCATCAGCCTCTACAGCGAACAAATTTCCTTTGCGATCGGCGGCGAGATTCCCATCGTCATCGTTGACATCCAGCGTCTTGGGCCGTCGACCGGTTCAGCGACCCGCGGCGCCGACGGCGACGTCCAGTTTCTGCAATGGGGCAACAGCGGCGGTATGCCGGTGATTGTCCTGGCGCCAGCGGATGTCGAGGATTGCTTTAAGCTGACCGTTCAGGCTTTCAACTTGGCGGAACTATACCGCTGCCCGGTTTTCATCGCCTCCAACAAAGAGATCGCCATGACCCGGGTCAGCGTCGACCCGGATCGCCTGAAGGCGGAAACTGTTATCGACCGCGCCGCGCCTGAGCCGGGGCGAGAGTTCCTGCCTTTCCAGACCAACTCCGGCGAGCAGGTCCCGGCCTTTCTGCCGATCGGCGGCGGTACGCTCGTTCGCCAGACGTCTTCCACTCATGGCCCGGACGGATACCTCACGACCGACCCGGCCGAGATCACCCGTCAGTTGGCTCGCATGCAGGCCAAAATAACGAATGCGGAAGATCGGCTGGCGATCGTCGAGCATGACTCCGTGGGGGCGGCTGACACGCTGGTCGTCACTTACGGGGTCACCTCCCGAGCCGCTCTGGCTGCTGCGCGTGGGTTGAGAGCCAGCGGCACACCTGTGTCGCTTCTCGTGCTAAAAACCTTGTGGCCGGTTCCGGAAACAGCGATTCGTCAGGCAGCCCTTAGCGCCCGGCGCGTCCTGGTCGTCGAGATGAACCGGGGGCAGTATGTTCGCGAAGTCGAGCGGATCCTGCCGGGGAAAACCGTTCAATTTTGCGGGCAGATGGACGGCCGGCTGATCGCGCCGGATACCATTAGAGAGGCGGTTCTTCATGGTTAGTTTGTTGAACGCGGCGCGACCGCCGGTGTTTTGTCCGGGCTGCTCCCATGAGCGCATCACGCAAACGCTGGACAAGACATTCCATGCGATGAACCTGGATGGCAACCGCATCGTGATGGTGAGCGATATCGGTTGCTCCGGGCTTTTCGATACCTTCTTCAACACCCACGCCCTCCACGGTTTGCACGGTCGGGCACTCACCTATGCGGCGGGGCTGAAGCTCGCTCGGCCCGAGCTCACGGTAGTGGTTACCATGGGCGACGGAGGCCAGGGCATCGGCGGCGCGCACCTCCTGGCTGCCTGCCGCCGAAACCTGGACATGACGCTGCTGGTCCTCAACAACTTCAACTTCGGAATGACCGGCGGACAGTATTCGGCGACCACCCCGCCCGATGCCGAGGTGGGATCGGGTTTCCTTAACCGTTTGGAACGGCCTCTAGATGTCTGCAGCGTGGCCAGGGCGGCGGGGGCTGCTTATGTCGTGCGCTGCTCGACCTATCGCAGCGACATTGCCGACGTGATCCGCAAAGCCGTTGAGTTCAAGGGATTCTCGGTAGTGGACATTTGGGGGATCTGCCCGGGGCGGTTTTCCAAACGCAACCGGCTGACGACCAAAGGTATCGAGGAGATGCTGTCGCGGTTGACCCCCTTCGAGGGGGAGGTCGCCGAAAATCAGCGGCGCAAATTCGGGACGCATTATCGTGAACTGGCCGCTGCCCAGAAACCGGTGCCACCGCCGCCGGCCGTTATCGCCCAATTTGATCCGGTCAGCGCCGAGCGCCAAGAGGTCATCCTATTAGGCAGTGCCGGCCAGCGCATCATTACCGCCGGCGAAATGCTATGCCTTGCCGGTCTGCACGCCGGCCTCAACGCCACCCAGAAGAACGACTATGACATCACCGTGCTGCGAGGTCCTTCCATCAGTGAAATGATCCTGTCGCCGCAGGCGATCGATTACACCGGAATCAGCCAGCCGTCGGTGGTCATCGCCCTCGGACCGGAGGGCGTGGCGCGACGCAAAAAGATGTTCGCCGGCCTTGACGAAACCTGTACGGTCATTCAAGCCGTCGGAGTGGATATTCCCGCCTGCCGCGCGCGGATCCATCGAGTAGACTTAAAAGGCCAGGGATTCAAGGGCACGGATTGGGCCCTGGCGTCATTGGGGGTCTTGGCTCAGCTCGGCTTAGTGATGCGCCCACAGATGTTGGAGGCGGCCATTGCAGCTCGGCTTAAAGGGGACTCCCAGGCGGGGGCGTTGGAGGTCGTCCGCAAGGTTAAACCGGGCGAATCGATCTAAAGAGGTCGGGGGCACGTTACACGAAAGGCCCATGGCAACAACATGGGCCTTCGGTATTGAACGACGTCGATCGGAGCTACAATCGACAGGCGGCATCTATTCCAGAACCATCAGCACTTGCTGCGCGGCCACCGTGTCGTCTTTTTTAACCTTAATTTCTCTTACCTTCCCGGGTTCAGGCGACGGGATGGCGTTTTCCATTTTCATCGCTTCCAGAATCAGCACTTCCTGATATTCCAGGATGTCTTCGCCCACCTTGACGAGGATGTCGACGACTTTCCCAGGCATCGGGGCCAAGATTTGTTTGCTCATGCGTTTCGCTCTCCTCCCTGTGTTTTCTCAGACCAGCGCGCTGCAGACGACCTTCCTAAAATATTTCGTGTTTGATACTGAAAGGCTCAAGGAATGTCAAGGAGAAAGGCCGGCCGGAATCGTATCCGTCCTTGACGCAACCGACCAGTTTGTATAAAGAAATATGTCACTTTTTCGTGCACGATAACCCGGCCATGCGACGGGTTGAATAGCCTGACCGGGCAACACTTCAGACGGGGAGGATGAAGGACATGCGACCGTATTTCGAGAAGATGAACGAGTTCGGCAGTGCGCTCAAGCCTGGAATGATCAAAAGCAGAGAAGCCAACGTCAAATTGATCAAGGACGTGGAAGCCGAGGTGGAAAAAGCGGTTGAGAAGTTCAAGAACGTCGGCCTTCCGACCGCCGAAATCAACAAACGGAAGCAGCTGACGATCTGGCAGCGGTTGGACTACCTGTTGGACCCCGGCACCTGGACTCCGCTCAATATGCTTTACAACCCCAACAACAATGTGGAGGGGACCAACAACGTCTGCCACGGCTTGGCCAAAGTTTCGGGTAAATGGGCGGTGGTGATCGGCTTCGACAACAAGGTGATCGCCGGTGCTTGGCTACCGGGCCAGGCAGAGGAGGTTTTCCGCGCTACCAACCTCTCGAAGCGCTTGAACATCCCGCTCATTTGGCTGGTGAACTGCAGCGGCGTCAAACTGCCCGAGCAGGAGAAATTCTATGCCGACCGCCGCGGCTCGGGGACCACCTTCTTCCGGCATGCGGAGCTCGAACAGGCGGGGATCCCGATCCTGGCCGGTATATACGGCACCAACCCCGCTGGCGGCGGCTACCAGGGCATCAGCCCCACCATCCTCTTCGCCCACAAGGACGCCAACATCGCCGTCGGCGGCGGCGGAATCTTGAGCGGCATGTCACCCAAGGGTTTCTTCGATCTGGAGGGTGCGGAGCAGCTCATCGCAGCCGCCAAGCAATTCAAGGCGGAGCCGCCGGGTTCGGTCAAGATCCACCACGATAGCACCGGGTTTTTCCGTCATGTCTACGACACTGAACAGGGGGTGCTGGATGGGATCAAGGATTACATGAGGGGCATTCCGGGATACAACCCCAAGTTCTTCCGCGCTGCCGAGCCTAAGGAGCCGCGCTTCCCGGCCGAGGACATCTACTACCTGGTGCCCTTCAACCAGAAGCAGATGTACGACTTCGACGAGGTGCTGGCCCGCCTCGTCGATGGCAGCGAGCACATGGAATACCGTCCGGGCTACGGGCCGGAAGTATATACCGGCCTCGTCAAAATCGACGGCTTTCTCATGGGGGTCATCGGCAACCGGCAAGGCTTCCTGGGCGAGAACTACCCGGAATACGCGCCCTATCCGGGCATCGGCGGCAAACTCTACCGCCAGGGGCTCATCAAGATGAACGAGTTCGTGGTGCACTGCGGTCGCGACCGCGTGCCCATCATCTGGGTCCAGGATACATCGGGAATCGATGTCGGCGACATCGCGGAGAAGGCCGAGTTGCTTGGGTTGGGGCAGGCCCTGATTTACTCCATCCAGCAGACCGACATCCCCATGATCCTGATGGTTCTGCGCAAAGGAACCGCTGCGGCCCACTACATCATGGGCGGCCCCACGGCCAACCGCCACAACGCCTTTACGCTCGGCACGGCCACGACCGAAATTTACGTCATGCACGGCGAGACCGCGGCCGCCGCAAGTTACTCCCGGCGGCTGGTGAAGGAGAAAGAGTCCGGCAAACCCCTTGAACCGGTCATCGAGGAGATGAACAAGCTGGTCAAATCCTATTACGACAACTCCCGTCCGATCTATTGCGCCCAGCACGGCTTAGTGGACGAAGTGGCCAAGATGACGGCGATCCGCGACTACCTGAAGGCCTTTGCCGGCGCCGCCTACCAAAACCCGCGCTCCATCTGCCCGCAGCACCAGATGATGTTGCCCCGGATCATCAAGGGCTAAAGTTGCCCATAAGAAAGAGAGGGGGCGCTGGTCAGCGCCCTCTCTCTTTACGAGGAATGCAAAAAGCCATTGCTGTTGAATATCATGAACCCATTCGTCTTCACTGTCGATCCGCACGCCCGGCACCAGAGTAACGTTTTACTTAAAGGACTGTGTGTGTTGTTCAGTTACGGAATCCTTTCCACAGTCTTTTGGCCTCAACCCGCCGCCTCTCAGTTGAACCAGGCAGTGCCCGTTCCTCGGATCACGCTTTCAGCTGAAGTAGTGGAAACCGGGGACACGTTGCTCGTTCTAATCGACTGGGACCATGTGCCTGCTTCCGTCCGGAATCCGGTCGTTTCCTTCGGCGATCAAACGATTCAGATTTTCCTGCACCCGGATGAGACCAGACGAGCTTACGCCGGTTTAGTAGGAATCGCGCTGTCGACCCGTCCGGGACCTGCCAAGATAACGGTAGCCTGGAGTGTGGGCAGCCAACAGCACTCCGCATCCGTCGCTTTCACCATCCATTCGGGAGCCTATGGCGAAGAAAGGCTGAAAGTCGACCCTCGCCATGTTCGCCCGAGTCCTGATGACCTCGATCGCATCCGGCGCGAGCAGGCGGAGCTAAAAAAAATCTATGCCTCCGGCAGCCGTTCGCGACTATGGCAGGACGGGTTTCGAGTTCCCGTACCCGGAGAGGTGAACGGCCCGTTCGGTACCCGACGTCTTTTCAACGGAGAGCTTCAAAGCCAACACTCGGGCGTTGATTTTCGAGCTCAGACCGGGGATCCTGTGCATACGGCCGGTTCCGGAAAGGTGTGCTTGGCCAAGGATCTTTTCTATTCCGGCAACGCAGTGATTATCGACCACGGTGCCGGCGTTTTCACGTCCTATTCCCATTTGAGCCGGATGGCGGTTGCTGTAGGCCAACGGGTTGAAAAAGGGGCGGTGATCGCCTTGGCCGGGGCGACAGGCCGCGCCACCGGACCTCATCTGCACTGGGGGGCCAAGGTCAACAACGTCAGTGTCAACCCCCTGACCCTCATGCGAACGATCAATCTGTTGAGCGCCAAGTGATTTTTTTATCTTGACAGCCATCCGCCATTCATCTATAAATCGCGCCTTCCAATGTTTAGCGAATCACTATATTTTCCGGTCCTCCGCGGCCGGAACGGTTTTTTTAAGGGCGTTATGAATCATCCGAATCCCATGTGGGTTTACGCTGGTGTTCAAAGGGGAATCCGAGATGTTCTGTATCATTCTAACATCTGCGATCTGGCGGCGCTCAGCGTCGTGCTGGGATTTCAGGATTCCTACACCCGGGGCCATGCTCGCCGTGTGGCTGCTTATGCCCGGCGCATTGCGCAGCGCATGGGACTACCCACCGATTATGTGGAAACCGTCCGTATTGGAGGGCTGCTCCACGATATCGGGAAGATCGCTTTCAGCCCTGAACTTATTAGCAACACGCAAGAAAAGCTTTCCACGGCCATGCGGGCCGAGATACAGAGGCATCCGGAAATCGGGGGCCAGTTTCTCAAAGCCGTTCAAGTGGCGGAGCCGGTAATCGACTGTGTGCGTTATCACCATGAACGCCAGGACGGATCGGGCTATCCGTATGGGCTAAAGGCCGATGAAATTCCTTTGGGAGCGCGCATCATCAGCGTAGCGGATTGCTTTGATGCCCTGAGCACGGACCGTTCTTACCAGAAGAGGCGGACTATCGCTGAATCAATTGATATCATTAAAAGCCTTGGTAATGAAAACCTGTCGGCAGAGTTCGTGGCACAACTGATTATCGAAGTTTGTGATAATGGATTGCAGGCATAGGGACCTCCAAGTTTAGCATGGAGGCCGTTCCGGGGAATCGAGGCGGGGAATTTATTTTACATTCAGGCATCGTAAGGATAAAATAATACATGAATGATATCTCCTCCGGAGCCATGATCTTGACGAATAAAGTGGTTAAGGGCTGGTTTAGGGCCATCTTTTCAATGGCGTTTTACATCGGTTTGTTCAGTGGAATCGGGTATCTGATTCAATTGGCCCTTTTTTAATCCAATTGCCCTATCGGGCCGGCATCATTTCCTGGGGCCGATCTGTGCCTCACAAGCCGTAACTATTTCCCACCCAATTATTTCCTTGTCATTATCCCATGGTAGAATCCGGTCGAATGACTTTTTAAAGCCGTGTGATGCTGAGCGGGGGCGTCAGAGACAATCGCTCGGGACGGCTGGTTGCCTTCCCGAACCAGTATGAGATAGTGCGTGATGCAGGCGGGAATTTCTTCAATATGGTGGCTAACGAAAAGAATCGTCGTCTGGCCCGTGCCAGCGATGCGATCGATGGTCTGCAGAATCAGCCGTCGATTGCCGATATCCAAGCCCTGACATGGCTCATCCAAAACCAACAGCCGTGGCGGTTTAACCATGGCTCGGGCAAGTAACACCATGCGTTGCTCACCATGGGACAGGTGATTGAACTTCTTGTCCGCCAGAGTCTGCAGCCCGAAGGATTGCATCCATGCTTCGGATACCGTCGCCTGATACGGTGACGCTTTCCGGTAAAGACCGGTGGAGTCGAAGAAACCGGAAATCACGACATCAAGCGCCGTGATGGCCTTACGATAGCGAACCTGCAGCTCCGACGAGATAATTCCAATGCCTGCCTTGGTTTCGCGAATGCTGCCGCCTCCCCCGCCGCGCGGTTTTCCGAACACGCTGACGGTATTGGCGTAAGCTTGAGGATGATCTCCCACCACCAGGCTCAGCAAGGTGGACTTACCGCAACCGTTCGGCCCGCACACGGCCCAGTGCTGCCCGTGCCTGACCGTCCAGGAAAGATTTTCGAATACGGGGACTGCCCGATGCCTCACCGTGACATTACTCAAATTGACCAGCACGTCTGACGGCGGTTCGGCCGTCCGCATGGAGGCGTCTACCGCTGCCGGCAGGCCCGATAAATGTGCCGCCTGGTCCAAGGGCAATGCGTATAGACTATCCATTCGTTTGGCATCCAGCAGATCCTCGCGCCGGCCTTGAAAAACAACTCGTCCCGCTTTTACCCCGATCACGTGAGTGGCGTTCAAGGGTATTTCGCTGCGGCGGTGGGTGACCAGCACCACCGCGCGGTCGGAATCCATCAGCTCGTTGATGATCCTGGCTAATTCCGTCTGATACTCTTGGTCAAGGCCCTCAAAAGGTTCATCCAGAATCAAGACGCTCGGGTTGTTACTAAGCGCCAATGCAATCTGAAACCTCCGCATCTCCCCGGAGGACAGCTCTCGGATGTGTTGGTCGAGCAGGCGTGCGATCTGAATTCGCTCCAAAATATCCGATGGGCGACGATTTACTCCCCGTCGTACCAGTCGGATGAAGTCGCCGACCCGGGCTCCCCCGTCCATACGGCCGCTGAAGGCGTGGTGTTCGGCACGCCGATCCTCCTGTGCGATCAATTTTCGCTGGCTTTCAAATGATAGGCAGGCCACCTGCCGCCGGAGGCGGACCGGCTCTGACGGGAAAATTTCGCCGTGGATCACCGGGACATCGCCGGTTAATGCCTTCACCAGCGTGGATTTCCCCGCGCCGTTTGGTCCCACCACCGCCCAGTGCTCACCCGTGCGGATTTCCCAGGTTATGCCTTCAAGGAGAACTCGGTCCCGCACTCTCAAGCTGGCCTGGCGTAACGAAATAAGCAGTGCCATTGGGTCGTTCCCTAAAAATGCCCTTGCTGGTTTTTTCTTAAAAAAGTACAATTATAACAGGTTCCAGTCAACGCATCGAGAAATTCACCTCTTACTCGACCAACGGGGGAGGCAGCCATGCCCGATCTGAGAAGCGCCTTGAAGATTTCAGTTCAGCGGATTGACGAGCTTAATGCACTGTTAACCGACCCGAACAATCCGGTCATCAGCGGACTTCTCGAAGTGATCGACCGCTACGGCGGTCCTCAGGAAATCAATCGCCGAGCGGCTGAAGCCGCTCGGTTGGAAAGCCTGATGGCTCGATTGGAACAGGCCGATTCCCCTTATTTTAAGGACCTCCAGTGGCTGATCGACCAGCGTGACCAAGAGGCTTTCATTTCCATGGCCGACTATAATCACAAGGTCAATGGAGCGTCGGTTCTGAACCAGAAGAATGCCGTGACGCTCGAAATTAGCGCCTTGCAGTATTTCCCCTGGCTGATCAGCGAGGCCCGGCGATGCATTCAAGCCGGCGAGCTCATGCCCGGCCGGTTCATCCGGGTGCGTCGGATGGTTGAGCAGGAAGCCGATAACGGAGACATTATGGCGGTGGCAGCGGCCATGCAGATTATGGGCGCCAGTTACGTGGAAACCCTGGATACCAAGGGCACTGACGGATCCAATGTCCATTTAGGCGGCCCCGAAACCATCACCGGCTACTTCGGCGGCATCGGCCAACCCAACCAATACCCGCTCAAGTGGGCCGAGGAGTTCTTGAAGTACTATACCACCTATGGCATTCGCCAAGTGCTCAACATCAATCCGGGCACCGTGCTCGTTGGGTATTTGATGCACCGCCTTGGGATCGATAACGAATTCAAGATCTCGGTCTTCATGGGCAATGACAATCCGTTCGCCATTCTGTGGACCCTGCTGACGGCAAGACTTTTCGCTCGTGAAGGTGGAGCTACATCTCTCATCGGCTTCAATCTTTCCAACTCCACTGACAACGAAACGCTGCACCAAGCTTCCTATCTGCGTCAGGCTTTAGGGCTGGAGACGGTCGTGCGTTTCGAGCACCATATAACCGAAACTTGGAAATCCATTGTGCGCCAGCCCTATAATCGGCGCGCCGAACTGGTAAAGATCGCCCAGAAGGTTCCCAACATTTCCGCTAAGCATGAGGGCGGCGAGCCGGAAATCGAACAAACACTTGAGCACCCATCGGACATTCTGGATTACTTTCTCGCCAAGGCCGATGCTGAAAAAGCGGGGCTGATGACGGCTCTTGAGAGAAACTATTTGGAAAAGCATCACTCGGTGCAACTGACCGCCCAGGCTTTGGTTAGGGCCGGAATCGGTGTTGTCTGCGCTCCACGGTTGCACCGGTAGCGTCCTCAAATCTGCCTTATATTGGATGATCGCATGTACGCCATGTCGAGACCACCCCGATGATGGCGATGCCAACATCTTCCCAAAACCGATTGGGGGGCGCATTTCCTCAGAGCTTTGGTTATTTACTTTTATATTTCAGTGTGATAAATAGGTTCTTTTAAATCGGTTCAATTAGCCAAATCATGCAATGGGGCCTGTCATGAAGAAGAAAGACTTGGATTTTTTTAAAAAGCATTTGCATCAGCGGATGCAGGAGTTGTTGAGCCAGGCCGATGACACCGTTTCCGGCATGACGACGACCAATGAAAATTTTCCGGATCCCACCGACCGGGCCTCTTTGGAGGCCGACCGCAATTTCATGCTCCGGATCCGGGATCGTGAGAGCAAGCTGATCAAGAAAATCAAACAAGCGCTCGAACGGATCGAAAATGGAACTTATGGCATCTGTGAATCCTGCGGCGAGGAAATTTCTATCAAACGCCTAAAGGCGCGTCCGGTAACCACGCAGTGCATTGAGTGCAAGGCAAAGGAGGAATCCTTGGAGAAAGCGCTTGGAATCTAGACCTGCCGATTGCATAGACCTTCACATCCACTCAACGGCTTCGGATGGAACGCTCTCGCCTGTCGAAATTGTTGCGTTGGCACTGCGCATTGGCTTAGGCGCTATTTCTATAACTGACCATGACTCCATCGCCGGCGCCCGTGAAGCCCTTCTGGGCGGAATTCCCGATACGCTTGGTTTTTTAGCAGGAGTTGAAATCAGTGCCGAGCCTCCGCCTTTCTATCCCGGCGGCGGAAGCATTCATATTTTAGGGTACGGCCTCCGACTGGATGACCCGGAGTTGAATCGAGCGCTTGAAAAGCTTCAGGATTCCCGCAGGCAGCGTAATCCGGAGATCGTCGCTCGTTTGAACAAGCTGGGTTTTTCCATACGGATCGAAGAAATCGAAAAGGAGGCTGTCGACGGACAGCCTGGCAGACCCCACATTGCCAAGCTGTTGGCCAAAAAAGGATTCGTGAAATCGATCGATGAAGCGTTTGATCGGTTCCTTGGAAAGGGAAAGCCGGCATATGTGGACAAAGTCCGGATCGAATCCATCCATGCCATCGAACTCATCAATGCCGCTGGTGGAATTCCAGTTCTAGCTCATCCTTGTCTGTTGGAGTTAGAGGGCGTGGACCAACTAAATGATCTCTTACAGGAAATGATGTCCATGGGGCTGAAGGGCCTTGAGGTTTATTACCCCCAACACTCCCGCGAGCAGACCCAGCAGTATATCGATTTGGCCCGTCGCCATGATCTCCTGATGACCGGAGGCACCGATTTTCATGGAGACATCCAGCCCGAGATCCAAATGGGGTTCGGCAAGGGGGATTTTCAAGTCTCTTATGCACTCTATGAAAAACTGATAGAACGCTGAGCGTGCTCTGACGTCTCGGATGGCGTCGTCACCGATTCTGGAATGGTCCCGCATTTTAGCTACATTCGTACAGTCGTCCATATATTACCAATCGATCGTTTCATAGGGAAGTAATCATTTAAGGTTCGGTGCATGCTTTCTCTGCCGATTTCTGCGGTCGAAAATGTTCTCAACTATTTTTTTGCGGACAAGCGTTTTTTAGAGGAGGCGTTGCGGCACAGTTCCTATGTCAATGAGGCTCCAGCAGCCGGTCTGCGCGACAATGAGCGACTGGAGTTTTTGGGAGATGCGGTGTTGAACCTCGCTGTGGGGCATATCCTTATGGAGCGATATGCCGATCTGAACGAAGGCGACCTTTCACGCATGCGCTCCGCGCTGGTCAATGAGCAGCAGTTGGCCAAACTTGCTCGTCGTCTCGACCTCGGCTCTCACATCCGGTTCGGTAAAGGTGAAGCTCAAACCGGAGGGAATGAAAAGAGCTCGATTTTGGCTGGAACCATCGAGGCGTTGATTGCAGCAGTCTACCTGGATGGCGGATTTGGCTCAGCATTTGAGATCGTTCAATCCATGTTCCTGCCGCTGGTATGTCAGATGGAACATGCCAGTCAGCACATTGATTTCAAAAGCCAGCTCCAAGAGCTGGTGCAGATTCGCTCCGGCTCTATGCCCGTTTATACCGTCATCCGCGAGGAGGGTCCTGACCATGACAAGACCTTCTGGGTACTGCTGCGAGTCAAGGAGGTTGAAACCGAAGGGGTTGGGAAGAGTAAAAAGACAGCCGAGCAGGATGCAGCTCGAAAGGCCTTGATCCGGCTCAAGCCTCAATAACGACTGGTCGCCTTGCATCCATGGCTTGACCCTCCATCGGGTATCGCCCGAAACAGTCCCATGTGCCAACGACCCTTCATCGTGCCGGTCTTCATTCCGCATGCCGGCTGTCCCCACCGTTGCATCTTCTGCAATCAAAAACTAGTTACTGGCCAATCTGAAAAGCACCTTGAGACCGGAAACGAATTCTCATCTGTGGCCGAATTCCTGCGCTATCGAGGGCGCCGGTCGGGGCCGGCCGAAATTGCATTCTTCGGAGGCAATTTTCTCGGGCTGCCGGCGGAGCGGATCCGAAATCTGCTGGCAACGGCATCAGAATGGGTCCACCGGGCCGAGCTCGACGGCATCCGTTTCTCCACCCGGCCTGATACCGTGGGCTCCCGCACTCTGGATCTGATCAATGCCTTCCCGATAACGTGCGTGGAGCTGGGCGTCCAGTCCATGGACGACGATGTGCTCCGCCAGTCCCATCGCGGTCACACCGCAGCGGACACGACCGTTGCCGTTCAGCGCCTGAAGGGCAAGGGGTACGAAGTGGGGCTACAGCTCATGGTGGGACTGCCTGGAGATGACGAGGTTCGTCTGTTGGAAACCGGCCGGCGTATCGCCGACCTGAGCCCCGCCTTTGTCCGTATTTATCCGACCCTCGTGCTGGATGGAAGCCCTCTGGCCATGTGGTTTCGCGCCGGGCGGTATCGACCGCTCTGTCTCGATGAAGCCGTCGAGCTATCCATGAAGGTCTACCGGTTTTTTCGGCAGCGCGGGATTTCGGTTATTCGCACAGGTCTTCAGGCTTCTGAGGAGCTTGTTGCTGGCCGCGGGGTGATCGCCGGCCCATTCCACCCCGCTTTCGGGCATTTGGTTCAGAGTGCGTGCTATCTGGCGGCCGTCAGGGAGGCATTGCGCCATTGTCCTGCCTTACGTGACAGGATTGAACTGCACGTGCATCCAAAAGGCATTGCGCGCTTGTGCGGTCAAGGCAACGCGAATTGTGCCGCATTGAAACGGGAGTTTGGATTTTCAAGAGTGCGGGTAGTGGCAGATTCCGGTTTGGAAGGTGATCTCATCGTATTGCCGGACGGTCGGATAATAAGGGTCTACGAGCCTATCCCTCGCAGCTGGCAGCGGGATGGGTTTTCATAAATCCTTCTTGAAAAAGTCTTCGGTCTCCTTTATCTCTCCGGGCCGCTTGCTGAAATCGCTGTGCACCGTGCCTTCCTTAAAACATTCAAAAATAGTTTTGCGAGTCTCAGTCACCGGCAATAAACCTGTCTCGGCATCGATTTTTGCAAAAATGACTCCATCTGGCGGTTGGAACGTTTTAACGGATTCATTGGCAAGAACTTGTTTCATAAATCCCAGCCAGATTGGGCTGGCAGCTACTGCACCGGTTTCTGTCTTACCCAAAGGCGCTTCCGTGTCGAACCCCACCCAAACCCCGGTGATGTATTCCGGGGTATAGCCGATGTACCAAGCGTCATACATATCGTTGGTCGTCCCGGTTTTCCCAGCAGCCGGACGACCCAACGCCTTTATTCGCTGGCCCGTGCCATGCTGGACCACACTTTCCATCAAGTTCGTCATGATGAAAGCGGTGTCCTTCTCGATAACCTTCCGGCGCTCCGAGACAGCCTCTTCTATCACATTTCCATCCCGGTCAGTGATTTTTAAGACAAACACCGGCTCGACCAGAAACCCCTGGTTGGCAAAAACGGAATAGGCACGGGTGAGCTCAAACAATGATACTCCGGAAGCTCCTAACGCTAAGGAGAGCGTACGGGTCAGCTCAGCGGTAATTCCCAGTTTGCGAGCATATTCGATGGTGTAATCGACGCCGATATCCTGAAGGATCTTTACTGTAACGACGTTACGCGACTGTGCCAACGCTTCGCGCAAGAGCGTCGGACCGTAAAATGTTTCCTTATAATTCTTTGGTTTCCAGCTTTGCTCGCCTTTCCGGTCTTCGAAGACCACTGCAGAATCGATAATCATCGTCGCGGGAGTGTAGGCTTTTTTCGGCTCGCTGAACTTGCGATCCAGCGCCGCTGCGTAAATAATGGGCTTAAAAGAAGAACCGGGTTGACGCCGCGATTGGATCGCGCGGTTGAACTGAGTTTCATTGAAGTCGCGACCCCCCACCATGGCTTTAACCAAACCGGTTTCGGTTTCCAGGCACAACATCGCACCCTGCACCAGAGGCTCCTGTTCAAGCGATACGTGCCAGGGATCTTGAAGATTCTTACGGGAATCTTTGATCTTTACGAGAATGACATCGCCGGGCTTTAACGCCGTGCCCGGTTGCCGAATCTTGGCTTCGTAGTGCGCGAGGTCCGGATTCGGCTTGCGCGCCCAAGCCATATCCGCCAGCGTTAGGATACCCGAGTCTTTGCCGATCCGGACTGCCACGGTCCTGGCCTGATCGTTTACCTGTGCCACCACGGCTTGGGTGATTCGACCTGGAAGCAGAGGCGAGCTTTCCACATCCGCTGCTTGTTCCTGCAGAAAGGCATCGATCTCAGAGGCGGTGATGGACTTTAGCGGTCCGCGGTATCCCTGGCGCTTGTCGATCTCGATCAGCCCTTTGTTGACCTCCTGCTCCGCGATCTTCTGGAATTCGATACTCACCGCCGTGTGGATTTGAAGGCCTTGGCTATAAAGGGCATCCACACCGTATTTGCCTTCCACGTAGCGGCGGACATGTTCCGTGTAGTAGGGCACCTGTTCCACGTAAATATTCCGACGGGGCTTGATGTCTAGCTTCACCGACAGCGCCTCGTCGGCCTGCTCACGCGTGATGAAGCCTTCTTCGACCATCCGGTTAAGAACATACACCTGCCGTGCACGAGCCTGTTCGGGATGACGGAACGGCGAGTAGCGGGTCGGCGCCTGAGGCAACCCCGCTAAAACAGCGCATTCCGCAAGGTTTAGCTCCTTGACCGATTTTCCAAAATAATTTTCCGCTGCCGCCTGCACTCCGTAGGCGCCGTGGCCGAGATAGATCTGGTTGAGGTAAAGAAAAAGAATCTCCTCTTTGGTGAACGCTTTTTCGATTCGGTAACTCAAAATAACTTCTTTGATCTTCCGGATGTAACTTCTCTCAGGTGTGAGCAGAAATGAACGCGTGACCTGCTGGGTGATCGTGCTTCCACCCTGCTTGATGGTTCCGGCTTCCAGGTTCTTCAGTGCTGCTCGCAGGATGCTGAATGGATCGATTCCCTGATGCTGAAAAAACCGTGAGTCCTCGGCGGCGATGAACGCCCTGACCAGCAGCGGTGGCACCTCGCCGAGGGGGATTACGATGCGGCGTTCCTTAAAAAATTCTCCTATCTTACGGCCGTCTTCGGCATAAACCGTTGTAATGATTGGGGGCCGGTAATCCATTAACGAATTAATTTTCGGAAGATCCTGGCTGATGTACTGGTAGCCTCCCACGGCGGCTATGAGCGCCATCAGGCCAAGAATCATCAGCACCAGAAAGGGTGCCAGGATAAACCGCCTAAAAAAACGCCTTTTGGGAGGCAAGGGGGGCTTACCGGGCTGACGTGGAGCAGACTGTTTTGTGGTCATGGCTGACAAACCTTCGATTCGACCCTAATAGCAAAAAACAAACAGCTCAACAATAAAAAATATTTGACTCAAATGCATTAAAGGTATTAATAAATAAGTTTTTTACAAATGCCAATCGACTAAACCATCCATATGAATAAAACATAACGCCGGCTGAGTTCGAGTTCAAGACTTGCCGAGCCGAGATCGTCCGGTTTCATAGGGGTAACGTCTTAATGGTCACGCTTAACTTCGACAAACTGGGGGGGCTCATTGCAGCGGTCGCTCAGGATTTCCGTACGGGCGAAATTCTGATGGTTGCCTTTATGAACCAGGAAGCATGGGAAACCACCTTGGCAACCGGCCGGGCCACGTATTACAGTCGCAGCCGCAAGGGCCTTTGGGTGAAGGGTGAAACTTCCGGACATATCCAAATCGTTAAGGAAATCTGGATCGATTGCGACGATGATGCAGTTGTATTGAAAATTGAACAGGCTGGCAGCGCCGCCTGCCACACCGGCCATCGCAGTTGTTTTCACAAACGGATTCAAAACGGGTCCGTTCAAGTCATCGGAAAACCGATTTTCGATCCCAAGGAGGTTTATAAAGAGTGAGTCAAAAATTAAAACTGGGCATCCCCAAGGGGAGCCTTCAAGAGGCGACGATCTCCCTGTTCAAGCGCTCCGGATGGAATATCAGTGTCAACAGCCGCAGTTATTTCCCTGAAATCAATGATGATTTGATTGAATGTGCCATATGTCGCGCCCAGGAAATGTCTCGCTACGTCGAAAATGGTACTCTGGATGCCGGACTTACCGGGAAAGATTGGATCGCCGAAAACAATTCTAAGGTGCATGTGGTCGCCGACCTTGTCTACTCAAAGGTCAGTTCTCGTCCGGCGCGCTGGGTCTTGGCCGTCCCATTTGATTCCAAAATCTGTCGTCTGGAAGACTTGGCGGGAAAAAAAGTCGCAACTGAGTTGGTCGAATTCACTCGCCGCTATTTCGCTGAACGCAAAATCGAGGTTACCATCGAGTTCTCATGGGGGGCCACTGAAGCCAAAGTCGTTTCCGGACTGGCGGATGCGATCGTTGAAGTCACGGAAACGGAGAGTACCATAAAAGCACACGGTCTGCGCATCATCCACGAGCTGATGCAGACCAACACGCAGCTCATTGCCAACCACGATGTCTGGAAGAATTCCGACAAGCGGAAAAAAATTGAACAAATCGCCCTGTTGCTCAGAGGCGCTCTGCTTGGTGAGAAGATGGTCGGCTTAAAAATGAACGTGCCCGAAGAGCGCATGCAAGAAGTAGTGGCCATGCTGCCTAGCTTGAAAGCACCGTCTGTCGCACCGATTTACCGTTCGAATTTTTTGTCGGTGGAGATCATGGTGAGCCGCGAAATCGTCCGGGACTTGATCCCGCGACTGCTTTCACATGGTGCCGAGGGTATCATCGAATACCCATTGAATAAAGTAGTTTAAAGGCTGTTCTAATAGAGAACTTGTGACGAACCATTTGAGGAAAAGATTACTATGGTTTCCCAGAGAACCCAGGAGTTGACGTCCTTCATCGTTATGGATGTTTTGGAGAAGGCCAACGAGATGGAGCGGCAAGGCGCTCATATTGTGCATCTCGAGGTGGGTGAGCCGGATTTCGATGCGCCGGCTTGTGTGAAAGAAGCGGCCTGCCAGGCCTTGGCCAACGGGCATACCCATTACACTCACAGTTTGGGCAATTACGAGTTGCGGGATGCGATTGCGGACTATTATGGGAAAACTTACGGCGTGCAGGTGTCGTCGAATCAGATCATCGTAACTTCAGGTTCCTCTCCAGCGATTCTGCTGGTGTTTTCAGCCTTGCTCGATCCCGGTGATGAGGTGATCATCTCCGATCCGCATTACGCCTGCTACCCTAATTTCATTAAATTCGTTCAAGGCGTTCCGGTCAGTGTTCCGGTCTTCGAGGAGGACGGTTTCCAATTTCGGCCGGAAGTAATCGCAAGAAAAATCACACCACGAACCAAGGCCATCTTTATCAACTCGCCTTCCAACCCGACCGGAAACCTGCTGGAAGCCGATCGGATGCAACAAATTGCGGCCCTTGCCGCTGGACCGCAGTCGCCCATGATTGTCTCCGATGAAATTTATCATGGTCTTGTCTACAAGGGCAAAGAGCACAGCATTTTGGAGTTTACCGATCGGGCTTTCGTGCTGAACGGATTTTCTAAGCTATTCGCGATGACCGGACTGCGCTTGGGTTATGTTATTGCGCCGCCGTCGCTCGTTCGGCCCATGCAGAAACTGCAGCAGAACTTCTTTATATCCGCAAATTCAATGGTCCAGAAGGCTGCGATCGCCGCGCTCAAATGTGCCGGTGAAGATGTCGTCCGCATGAAATCCATCTACGACGAGCGGCGCCAGTTCCTGATTCGGAGGCTCAGACAGATCGGCCTTGGTATCACCGTCGAGCCGACCGGAGCATTTTATGTTTTTGCCAACGCCAAACGTTACTCGATGGATTCCTACAAATTGGCTTTTGACATCCTGGAGAAAGCCCGGGTCGGTGTCAGCCCAGGTATCGATTTCGGTCGGAACGGCGAAGGGTATCTACGGTTCTCATATGCCAACTCCATGGAAAATCTCGCCGAGGGTATGAACCGGCTGGATAAGTACTTCCGCGATCATCATCCGGGTAGTTAGCGCAACGCGTCTATCCGGACATGCGACTTGGCGGAGCATCGACCGGCTGTCTTTTGAATACCACCCTTCTTTAAGCGGAGCGATCCGATGCTCATCAAATCGGCGGAATTCGTTACCAGCGCCGTCCTGGATAAGCAGTACCCGCCAGAGGATCTGCCGGAGTTTGCTTTTGCAGGCCGGTCCAATGTGGGCAAGTCCAGTCTGATCAACACCCTGGTCAGCCGTAAAAGACTGGTGCTTACCAGCTCGACGCCCGGGAAAACGCGATTGATCAATTTTTTTCGTGTGAACGGCGCGTACATGTTCGTTGACCTGCCGGGCTACGGCTTTGCGCGAGTACCAGAAGCCGAACGCCGTAAATGGCGCCCCATGATCGAGCGATATCTGTCCGAACGGAAAAATCTGAAAGCCGTTGTGGTCATATTGGACATCCGGCGGACGCCCAGCGAAGAAGACCAGCAGCTGTTCGACTGGCTGGAACGACACGAGATCGCCTCGATTCCGGTTGTTACCAAAATCGATAAACTATCGAAAACGGCACAGGCCAAGCATTTCCTGCTCATTTCTGACACGCTAAAGATAAACCCGAGCGACTGGGTGTTCTTTTCATCCAAGTCGCGCCAAGGCCGGGATAACTTATGGAAAGTAATTTTGCAGTGGGCAACCGCTCCGCCCGAAGATGAACGAGCCTGAATAGTATACCGGGAGAACTACAACGGCCTGGGACTTCAGGGTTTTTAAATCTGCTGGAACCGATTGCCGTCATCAAGGATTGGATGTTGTGCCGACCGATGCTGTTACAAACAATCTACCTTTCAAATCGGGCTATGTCATTATTGCCGGAGCGCCTAATGCCGGCAAGTCCACATTGCTTAACCAGATCTTAGGCGAGAAGATATCAATAATCTCAAGCAAGCCTCAAACCACCCGCCAGCGGATTTTAGGCATCTGTCACCGTCCCGGTGTCCAGATCATATTTTATGACACGCCCGGCATTTTCATTCCGAACGACCCTCTCAACGTAAGAATTGTGGATACGGCTCTCGGTGCCATCAGCGATGCAGACGTGTTATTGGCGGTCGTAGATGCCGCTAACCCAAACTCGGATGCTGAGACGATGTTGATCGAGACGATCCGCGACCAAAAATTGCCGATCATTTTAGCATTGAACAAGATAGACCTTATCGCGGACAAGGAGGCCTTGCTGGAAATCATCGCTCGGTGGTCGACTCAGCAGGAATATGCTGCTTTGGTTCCGGTGTCTGCCCGGGACGGTACCCAGGTGGACGAACTCCTCGGAGCCATCACACAGGTTCTCCCGGATGGGCCGCCTTACTTCCCGGAAGACAGCCTTACTGACGCCAGCGAACGGTTCATCGCCTCTGAGCTGATCCGCGAAAAAATCTTTCGCCTGACCGGAGAGGAGATCCCTTATGCAGCGGCCGTCAGCGTGGAGGCCTTCAAGCTGACCAGCGATAAAAAGGGGGTGAGCATCGAGGCTACCATCCATCTGGAGCGTGATTCTCAAAAAGGAATCATCATCGGCAGGAAAGGCGCCATGCTTAAGCGCATCGGCTCCGAGGCCCGGCAGGATATCGAACGGATGACCGGAAGAAAGGTGTTCTTAAAGCTTTTTGTACGAGTGCAGAAGAATTGGCGTAGGGACACCAAAGCCATTGAGCGTTTCGGCTATTAGCAAGGGCGTCTGCAAACGATTCACGTCTGTATCCCCCTCATCATCGTGCACGCCCTCTTTTCCTAAATCCAACGCCGCGGTAGGTCTACGCGTATTTAAACTGAATTCAACCGCAAGATATCAAATTAGAAAAGCGAAGCTAAACGCTTCGCTTTTCTAATGGCTAAAATTGATGGAAAGAATTTAGGAACCTGCCGACAGTTGGTTGGAAGTCGGCACGCTTTCGGTACGAGCGGGCCGCTTGTCCCTCCACGGCGCTCGGAGACCTGAGGGGATGACGCTGAAGAGCGACAGAAGAAGTGCCGCAGCGTAGGGCAAAGCCTGGATCAGCAGGAGCACGGCGCGGATCACCCTTTCTTCGGTCTGGTCGTTCCCGAAGTTGTAATTGACCACCACCGCAAAGAAAAGCAGCACCATCATCAGCGCCTCGCCGCGCGCCATGGTCAACCCTTTTATGAGCGCGCTCTTGCTTTCACATTTGGGGGTACGCAGGAAGGGCATGCTTTTAGTGAAAATGCCGCGCAGAATCGCCATTGCGATGGTGTGGGTCAGGGCCGTTCCAGCCAGCGCTGCACCCAAACGCTGCAGAAAACTGCATGGCACTCTTACCTTGTAGAGCCACATGAAATGCAGCAACTTAAACAGGAATGCTCCAATCGGGGGCAGCATGAGCACGTAAAGCGGCGCTCCGAAGTACTTCGGAAATAGTGCCATTCCGACCGCCCATATGATGCAAAGCACATTCATGATCAGACTGATGGCGTCTCCGAACCACGGCAGCCACCCTGCGATGAAATGGTAGCGTTGCGCCAGGTTTAAGCCGCTCTTGCGTCTGAACGGTGACAGGAGCGACCAATGGCGCTTGAGGATTTGGACGGCACCATATACCCAACGAAACCGCTGGCGTTTGTAACCCGCGAACGAATCCGGAGTTAGCCCCTTGCCGAAGCTTTCCTTGACGTAAACGGTGTCATATCCCAGGCTCTGAATCCGCAGGCCGAGCTCAGCGTCTTCGCAGATACACCATTCGGCCCATTCGCCGGAACCCTGCAAGATCGACTTGCGGATGAGCGTCATGGTGCCGTGCTGGATGATGGCATTGCGTTCGTTGCGGTGCACCATGCCGATTTCAAAGAAACCATGATATTCCCAGTTGATGATCTCTTTGAAAAGGCTGTCCTGCCAGCCGCGATGGTCCTGAGGGGCCTGCACGACTCCCACTTCCCGGCGTTCGAAATGAGGAACCAGCAGCTTAAGCCAGTCCGGTCTCACGATGTAGTCGCTGTCTACCACCGCCACGAGATCGGCTTCTGGGGCGGTCTGGCGTAGAGCAAAATTCAATGCTCCGGCTTTATAACCGTCGACCTGTTCAAGATGAAAAAAACGGAATTTGGCGCCAAGCGTTTCGCAATGAGCCTGCACCGGCTGCCAAAGCTCCCGATACGGATTGTTGTTGTCAATGACCAGCACCTCGTACGCCGGGTAGTCCAGCGCCGCAAGGCTGTTCAACGTTTCAATCACCATATCGGGGGGCTCTTTACAAATCGGCACGTGGATGGAAACGCGCGGGAAAGCCTGTTCGCCCCCGGAAGCGATGGGTGCGAAGCAGCGTTTCAGTCCCTCCGGCCAGATCATCTCGGCCATTTCAAAACCATTGATCAAGATGATCATGAGGAGCCCCGCCTGCATGGGCAGTAACAGCGCCCATATGAGCGTTTCCCATATAAGAAATTCGCCGATGAGCGGAGAGGCCAGAACCCAAATAAAAACCGAAGCGGTGGTTTGAAGCAGCAACGCAAAGAACAGTTTTCCGTTGAAAGGCTGGGATGGTTGATTGCGCAGGTACATCCAGACTAGCAGCATCCCCGCTAGCACAGCGGCAATTCCGCTGTAAAGGAGCGTTCCAGCCTGGACCGGCCCTTGGAATGAAAATTTGGGATTGCGTTCTACATCGTAAATACCCCAGAAAGCTCCAACCACTCCCTCATGGGGCTTTTTCCAGGGCTGGTCAAAGACTTCCATGATACAGTAGTCCAGCTGGCGCTGGTCCGCGATGTTCAGAAACCGCCGTAAAAACCGGGCTTCATCTTCTCGGCTCGGCTTGGCTTTGCCAAAATTTTCACCATTGCTCGGCCACCCCACTTCTGCGAGAAAGACCGGTTTGTCAGGAAAAGCCTCCTTTACCTGCTTGAAACGATCAAGGACCCACCCGATCGAATCAGTGAAGGAAACCCGTTCCCAATAGGGCAACACATGGATGGCAATGAAATCGACATGCTTGACCAGCTCTGGGTTCTTGATGAAGACATGCCATGGCTCGGCGGTGCCAACCGGCACTTTTACGGCGCTACGAACTCGGTCCAAGTATGTAATGATTTCTGGAACGGTTAGATCGGTGCGGTAGAGCGCTTCGTTTCCTACGATGACTCGTTTGATCGTTGATGGGTAGCGGTTAACATTTTGGATGAGATTGTAGATCTCGTCCTCGTTGCGCTCGTAGCGGCCATCGATCCAGGCGCCGGCCGTAACCTCGAATCCCAAACGTGTGGCCATTCCGGGGATGGCTTCCATTCCGTCCAGAGACGAGTAGGTTCGAATTCCCTTGGTCTTGCCCCTGAGGAATAGCAAGTCATCCATGATTTCTTCAGGGGTAGGGAACTTGTTTTCGATAGGATCTTGCCCGCTTCGATACGGGCTGAACGAGACATAATTAAAAGTGCCCGACCAGCCTGGCTCCGGGTTTTCCGGACGGTTAAATACGGACCATAAGGCAATGTTGAACGCGCAGGTAATGCCTAAGATGATCCACAAGCTCTTGCGCATGGCGTTGATTTTCTCCTCAGCTAGCAATTTCTCCTCAGCTAGCAATTTCTATCCATTTGAATTCTGCTTTAGGCCGAGAGGTCCCGGCTCATTATTCCGGCTCCAAAAAAAAAGGCCTTTCGTCGAAGGCCACACACATGTTCCAATTGTACACCCCGTTTTGCTTTATGTATCGGGGTCGTTTTAGCTTCCTTTTGCTTTTCTGCTGTAAATTTTTGTGGTCCTAAAAAGCCAAATAAGCAGACCAATCACCCTGCTCATCCGTTGTCAGCGGTTCCAACCCAGCAAAATTGGAGCGAAATATATCATCTCTAGAATCGGCGTCAAGAACAATCTTTTGCATCGTTACACATTGCTTTATCGCGGGCTCGCATCTTCGCTATAGCAGAGAATCATGAGGTGTTAGATGTCGGCGGCACGCCTATCGCTTACATGGAGGCAAGTATTTTTTGATATTCTTGCTCGAACAACAAAAGAACAGATCAAGAATAATCGTTAACCATTTGTTTTTATAACATTATTTTCATAATTTAGTAAGATTTAACTGCTCAAGATAAGGAATTTAAGATATACGAAACGCGCGATACTAAAGAAAATAATAATTAATAACTATATGAATTAAAAAAGAAAAAAATTAAATTAAAAAACGTTGGAATAATTGTTGCTAAAAACCCGACTGCTTACTTTGACTTGGCGACTCAGTCCCGGACAGCACACACTCGTCCGCTTTTGAAAAATAGTAACGCCAAAGCCTATGTATATGTTGGAATCATTTCCGCTATATATTGGTAAGCATCTCTCAAAGAACCCCCACCCGTTCGACTTCTGCGCCGCTAATGCCTTCAACCGCCATTACCCCGCTCGAACGGACCGTGGTTTGTCTCTGCTTGAAGTGTTGGTAGTTATTGTTATTCTCACCGCCACGGCTGCGGCGGTCTTCCCGAATCTCCTCTCCTGGCGTGCCAGTATGCGCCTGCAAGGTGCTATCAACGAGTTGCTGGGTGATTTGCATTCCGCTAAAGCCCTTGCAGCGAAACATAATACCACCATTACCGTACAATTCGAGCCTGCAGAGAGTCGGTATGAAATTACGTATATCGATGACGAGAATCAAGTTATAGCGCTGAAACAGGAAACGTTGCAGCCAGAACTCCGAATTGATTCATCCCATCCCGATTATTCCTTAATCAACCATCGAATGGCTTTTACCTCGCGAGGGGGGGCCACTCCAGGTACGTTGGTTGTTAGCAATCTTGCCAAGAAAAGCAGAAAAATCGTTATCAGTTCAATCGGTAAAATCAGGACGGAAAGCCTAAAATGAAACCATCCTCATTTCGTAGGAATCCACCTAAGGGCCTATCTTCCTTTGTCGCTGATCGCAAAGGGTATCTCCTGGCCGAAGTCATGATCGCGGCAGCTATTTTTTCAATTGGGATTGCAGCGGTAGGGACCTTGATCCTATCTACGAGCGCCAATAATACATCAGGCAATATAATTACCCAAGCCACCCTGCTTGCCGTGGAAACATTGGAGAATCTGAAAGCAGAAACCGTGCTGGACTTGCCTGCCGGGACGTATTCCGATGCGAATAACCCTATCGACGCGTGGGGCCAAAGCGGCGGCATATTCAACCGCAGCTGGGTGATAGATGACCCAATTGGCTATGATACGGCTCGACGCATCCGCATAACCGTCAGCTGGAATCGCTTGGGCGCCAACCGGGCGATCGAACTGACCACCATCACTAGAGGAGACGGCACTTGAATAAGGCGGTGGTCCTCCCTGTCCCGTCCGCTGGCGGATTTACTCTATTGGAATTGATGATAGCGTTGGGGCTGGCCTCCCTTGTTTTCGGGATGATGGTTGATTTTTTCATGACCCTTACTCGTTTGTCTGTGACGCAAAATGCCGCTGCTGAAGCCCAGCACTCAGCCAGAGCTGGAGTCGAATACGTTATTCATGATCTTTGTATGGCCGGCCTGGACCCATATCAAACCGCTGATGCTGGGATCGAAGAAATTTCACCAACGGGCAGCAAGCTACGCTTCACGGCCGACCGCTGCGATCAGCCGATCAATTCATCCGGATGTGATAAACCGTCACCGGATGGGGATTTAAATGACCAATCTGAAGAAGTGACCTACCAATACGACAGCGAACGTAGAAGCTTGCGACGTTGTTTTTATGAAAGCGACCCAAATCGCGAAACCTGTGTGAATTTAATCGACCGGGTAGCTCCAAATCCCGGTGGAACCCCGCTTTTCACATTTTTGGACAGCGAGAACGACCCAGTCACTGAAAACCTTCTTCGCGAGCGGATTCGTTCAGTGGTTTTCACGCTCACGATAGAAGAGCCTGCCGGATTAAGAAAAACCACTGCTCGGACCTACTCATCAAGAGTCCGTTTACGCAATATCGGCTTGTGAGAGATCATTGATCTCCATGAACGGAGCCTCTACTTGATGTTGCCTTCATCCTTTTTAAAAAATGAAAATGGTTACTTGGCCATCATGGGCGCCCTTGTCATCCTGACACTGCTCACTGTCATCGGCATTTCGGCCTCTCGGGTAGGCATCACGGAAGTCACCATGGCGAGGAATGAGGTCGTTTATCGGCGCAACTTTTACCTTGCGGAGGGCGCGGCACTGGAAGCAGCCGATCATTTAACTATGTACGGGAATCTGGAAGAAAACCTCCAATCTTGGATGGAAATGGCAACCGGAGAGCTAACCATGGACAGTGTCAGAGAATACTGGGACCATACCGTCGACAACGGCGATACCGTGATCCCCGAGACCTCTGCTGTGAATCCGATGCACACGCTTTTTATTATCGGGCACGAGGGAACGGCAAAAGGGTTCTCAATAAGCATGGGAAGGCCGACTGCTCACTCCATCGGTATCTATGGGCGATGTGCCTGGAACGGGGCGTCGGTCATCAAAATGGGTTATCAAACGGCGTACTGATGGGGATGATAGGGAACAACTCGAGATCACGATCAAAGGGGACCAAAACGATATGAGACAAAAGCCTCTTGCATCCTGGGTTGTTCAATTTGGTTCTATATGCCGGCTGCCGTCACCGGCCTTAGTGTTTTTAGCGATCGGTCTGGCAGTTGCGCCTGTGCCAGCGGTTGTTGCCGAAACCGATCTGTCCGATATCCCCATGTTTACGCGTGTTCTTCCACCGCCGGCCAACATCATGTTTGTATTGGATGATTCCGGCAGTATGAATTTTGATATCCTTGTTCGTGGAGGGTATGACGGCAGCTTCCCGAATCCGATTCTTTCTTCGGATCAACGCGGTTTTTGTTACATTTTCGATGATACCGGCGACAATCTTTACAGAGCTTCCGATCAACCTGATTGGTATGCCGGATCGGAAGGCAGGAAGTATTGGAAATCCCAATGGTACGCTGTCAATGTAATGTACTACAACCCCCATGTGAATTATGCGCCGTGGCCTAGCTACGCCAACAACATCTTCCCCAATGCAGCTATCGATAAGCCTAAGAGCCATCCGGCCGCAGCTGACGGGCGCCCATTTGACCTGGATGGGATTTCACTGCATTTAGAAGGGGTTAACATTCCCCATTCGCACTACTATGTGTATTCAGCCGCAGCAAACAGGCCGTACCTGGTAGTTCTCGACAAGTCGGAATCATGTATAAGGCACTATGCGGTAAACGTAATGGGCAGCGGGTTGGCGGAAAAAGTAAGTGGTCTCTCCATAGACACCGCTCCGCCGTCGGATGTGGTGACTGGGCGAACATACGACCAGGAGTGCCAGAATTTTTCAAACTGGTTTACGTATCATCGCCGAAGGGAATTCGTAGCTAAAATCGCCATAGCCAGTGTCCTTCAATCACTGTCCGAGGTTCGGGTTGGAATTTATGGAATCAATCGCCGCATCGTCTGCCCTTTGTTGCCGATACGGATTACGCAAGGAGTTAACGTCGTTGACAGTACCGATCTTCTTATCGAAAAGCTTTATCGATACCCGTCTGAAGGCGGCACTCCGCTTAAAGAAGGACTCGACGCAGTCGGTCGCTACTACAGAGAAAACACTGGATCCTTGGCCGGGGCTAGCGGGCCCAAGCCCTACGGGGATTTTGGAGAAGGAGCGGGGTGCCAGCAGTCATTCGCTGTAGTTCTAACAGATGGGTACTATAGCGATCTTTCACATAAACCGTCTTATGTCGGCAATGCCGATGGAGACAAAGGTGCGCCTTATTCCGATGGCTTTTCGCATAGCCTCGCAGACATTGCCATGTACTATTACACGAACGATCTCAGTCAGCTGCCCGACTTGGTTCCGCTCAGCAGATTCGACCGGTCTGCTCATCAGCATATGGTGACTTACGCTGTTTCATTTGGGGTTAGCGGCAGCCTGAATCCTGCGGATTACAACGCTGCTTTTGAACACAAAGCGAACGGGCAACCGGTAACCTGGCCCGAAGTTAGCACCGATCGATCACCGCAAACCATCGATGATCTTTGGCACGCCACAGTGAACGGCAGAGGAAAATTCCTGAGCGCCGGCAATCCGCAGGAACTGGCAGCTGCTATGAAGGATGTAATGGAAGCGATATCTGAAATCCTGATAGGATCCGCATCTTCTGTCACGGTAAACGGTGATTTTCTGTTCGGGAAAATTCATAGCAACACTTACATTTATCAGGCAAGTTTCACCAATAAGGACAATGAGTGGGCCGGAGACCTGCGGGCATTCCGTCTTGACCATAGGAGTGGCGACGTCATTACTAATTCAACCAAATGGTCTGCTGCGCAGCAATTAGATTCGATTGAATGGGACCAAAGGCGCATCAGCACATTCACCGGTACCTCAGGGGTTCCCTTCAGAGAAGAATTTATTACCGATAGCCAGCGTACGGCTCTCGGGTCAGACCCCGTCAACAAAGTTAAATTCCTGCGCGGCGGAAACGCGGCCGGCTTGCGGTCACGCTCCCAGAAATTGGGTGATATCGTGAATTCAGCTCCAGTTTTCGAAGATGCTGTGGTTTATTGCGGAGCCAACGACGGTATGTTGCACGCTTTTCATGCTGATAGCGGGCAGGAACTATTTGCACATGTGCCTAATCTGATTTTTGGAAATTTGCAGTTGTTGGCAGATCCTGGCTATAAACATAAATTCTATGTGGACCTAACTCCCAGCATCAAGAAGGGAGAAGGGTTGTTAGGCGGCGTCGGACAGAAAACATTGCTCGTGGGTGGGTTAGGAAAGGGAGGCAAGGGCTACTTCAGCTTGGACATCACCGGAGCCAAGAACATCTCGACAGAGGCGGAGCTATCCAGCAGGGTTCTTTGGGAGTTTCCCAAATCCACCGATCCTGACATGGGCTACTCTTTCAGTAAGCCGTTAATCGTAAAGTCAAATAGCAGCAGCTACCCATGGGTTGTGATCTTTGGAAATGGCTACAACAGTGAAGGCGGCAAATCGGCTCTCTATATTATTTGCCCCGCGACCGGTGATCTGGTTAAGAAGATCGACGCAGATGCCGGCCCAGAAAATGGCCTTTCAAGTCCGGTTGCCGTCGATGCAACTTACGACGGTAAAGCCGATTTCGTATACGCCGGGGATCTCCAAGGAAAGCTTTGGAAATTCGATCTCAGTGACAAGAATATCGATCAATGGAAAGTCGCATACAATCGAGACGCGGTCCCTCAGCCGATGTTCCAAGCCAAAGGTCCGGCCAGTTCAACTCAACCGATTACAATTCGTCCAGATGTGATGTATCACCCGGACAAGCATGGTTTCATTGTTTGTTTTGCCACCGGAAGATATCTCGGCGACAGCGATTTCAACGATAACTCTGTGCAGTCGGTCTATGGCATATGGGATTATGGTGATCGAGTCTATACGCTGAAAAGCAGAAGATGGAGTGACGACGACGACTTGGAGTATATTGGTTGTTTCAACCGGAGTGGTTCTCCGCAGTTGAGCAATCAACCCGAAACGGTCAAGCTCCTCCGGCAGAGCCAAAGGCTATTCACTGTGCAGAGTGGGGGGATCGAACATCGTGTCAGAGTGCTTACCAGCTCAAAACCTATTTGGGCGACTCAATTGGACGGGGATCACCCTATCCGGCAGAAACCTAATCCATCTGATTCGACGGATAACGATGTTGGATATTATCTTGATCTGAATTCAGGCGAACGAGTAATCAGCGATGTCATTATCCGTGATGGTCACCTCTTGGCAATTGGATTCACACCCAACAGAGACCCTTGCGGTCCGGGCGGCAATTCCGTTTTTATGGAACTGAACGCCTTTACTGGTGGAACTGCGGGAAGCGCCTTGTTTGATATTTCCGGTGATCACAACATCAACGCAAAAGACCTGTTTAAGATCGATTTCGATGAAGATGGGGTCAGTGAAGAGCTAGCTCCGTCCGGAATAGAATTCCTGGGAAACCTGCAGCCTCCTTCAATTCTGCAAATCGGGGGTAATCCTAAGAATCCGCTTGAGAAGAAATACATGAGTTCCTCAACCGGCCGTATCGAGCAACTGACCGAAAGAGCGCCTAAAATGGGCGTGACTTACTGGATGGAAGTTCACTATTGATGAACTCGTAAAAAGTCATCACTATTGAAGAGGACAAATAGTACTAACCACCATCTGTTTGGCGACATCGTGGGCCTTATAATCTAAGCCGGGTTTTAGTGCAGGGAAAGATCGATAGTTCTCTACACACTTGCTTTAAGATATGTGTTGACTGAAGGCCGCTGGAGCAGGCATGATGCCGACTTAAGTCTGGCATTATCTTTGTGCGGTTATTTTAGTTACACCGGCTCCTTATGGCTTAAGTTAATTCCGGAAGGTGCTGATAAACGCCATCAATAACGCTCCATGATTCTATCCTTTCACCCGCTTATTAGAGGGGATCGTAATATTCTTTGCGCAGGCCGGGAGCCTGGTCCTTCTGATTTTTCTGCCATACGTAACGCACGAGTGGTGATTTTACCTCAAGGATGTCCACAACAGCTTTATTTTATGGCAAGAAATAACTGCCCTAATGTGTTCCCGAACTATGATGTTCGCTTTCGGTATCCTGGAAAGATTGGCCAGATCAAGCTTTTTCATGAGATGTCCGTACCGCATCCGCCTACCGAAATATTCCAAAGCGTAGCCGAATTTAAGCGCCGCTATGGCGGTTCTGAATATCCAAACCTGCCGATAGTTTTCAAGTTTGATTGGGGCGGAGAGGGAGATACCGTATTCCTTGTCCAATCATTAAGCGAATTTGAACAAATCATTCTTCATGCTGCCCGCTGCGAGGCATCCGGGCAAAGCGGTTTCCTGTTGCAACAGTACATTCCGGCTGACAACCGGTCCCTGCGAGTGACGGTTATAGGCGACAGCATGCTGTCTTACTGGCGAACCCGGGAAGATCAAAGAGGATTTTATGCGAACTTATCAAAAGGAGCTAAAATTGATCAGGCCGCAGATCCTCAGCTAAGAGAAGCGGCAGAGAAATTGGTTTGGCAGTTTTGCCGTAGCACTGGAGTCAATTTGGCCGGGTTGGATGTGATTTTCGACGAAGGCCAAGACAACCCTCCTCCCTTTTTGCTGGAAATCAATTATTTTTTCGGCAGGGTAGGGCTGGGCGGTTCAACAGAGTATTATCGAATCCTGAAAAAAGCAATCAAGCGCTGGTTGAGAACCGTTCATAATTCAAAAGAACTGGTAAGAAAGGCATGAACGACTTGGCGATATCGGTAACAATATGAGAGCAAGGGACCCTAAAATCCTAACACTTTTTCCTCCAGAAGAAGGTGATCTCAAACGCGAGCGTGGTAAGGCGCGAGAATTGCGAGAAAGTCAATGGTGGAAACGCCAGCTCGCCAAAGGGAAGTGTCACTATTGCAGCAGAAATTTTCCAGCGCGGGAACTCACCATGGACCACGTCGTTGCCATCTCGCGGGGTGGTAAAACCGCCAAGGGCAACGTGGTGCCATGCTGCAAGGAGTGCAATAATGCTAAAAAGCAACTGCTGCCTATGGAATGGGAGGATTACATCAAGGCATGGTCTGGTAAAAACCTTCCTTTATAAGAAGTTCACGATACCAACAGGCAAACTCGTACATCCCTCTAAATCGATCGTCTCCATTCACAAGGCCCAAGGCAATTTCCAGAACCCCCCGGTTATAGGCGTTATTTTGCGCTTCATCGGAGCGGGTCTGGAGAAATTCACGGACGAGGTCCTGAGTGGTGCGCCTGGTCTTATCCTTACGAATATCAATGGGATCCTTTGGTTCTTCAAACGGATCCCACTTGTCATAACCCTTTTTCAAAATATGTTTTTGACGACGGGGCGACATGCTATCAAATACCGCTTTTTTGCGACGCTCCGCCTCGTCAAGTGATAATTCGCTCATAAATGCCTCCTTGAGCGCTGCCTCTTTGGGGATGGTTCATCGGGCGGATCTTCCTTCAAGCCGAAGTAGATCTCATCATATTCAGTGATAAGAGCCGTCGATAGCGGAACTAGAATGTCCGCCAGCTTAATGTAGCGGGATTTTAGATCACGGATTAGCTCAGCCGATAGCTCCTGGAGCCGGGCGTGGATGGTGTCCAAATTGACCGTCGGGTAGGTCTCTCCTTCCTTGAATCCGGATAAACCACAGGTATGGCCGCCTCCGCCGATCGCGGTGGGTACCCCATAGAATCTGCACG
>Ga0105099_10000209_pt1 | contig 39552 bp, 28 predicted proteins | sample PPLLak3cmMay2015_2_FD_79138 | JGI IMG/M metagenome (GOLD analysis project Ga0105099, IMG submission 79138) | Freshwater sediment microbial communities from Prairie Pothole Lake near Jamestown, North Dakota, USA - PPLs Lake P8 Core (1) Depth... | ecosystem: Environmental > Aquatic > Freshwater >... | reverse complement strand
GCAAACGAAGCAGCAATAAAATTCGCCCGCAAATGGGCAACCGCGAAAAATAAAAAGAAATATCACATTCTCTCCTTCTCTGACGCTTTTCACGGCCGCACCTACGGGGCATTAAGCGCGACACCGCAGAAAAAATTTCATGCCGGATTCGAGCCGCTGTTAAGCGGATTCCATTGCGCACCATTCAATGATATTCCGGCAACAAAAAAAATCCTCGACGCCTGTCAGTTTGCCGGCATCTTTGTCGAGCCGCTGCAGGGCGAGAGCGGCATCAACAGTTCCGAAACCCGGTTTCTGAAATTTTTGCGCGATTATGCAACTACACACGGAATCGCGCTGATATTTGACGAAATACAGTGCGGTACCGGCCGGACCGGCACTCTGTGGCACTACGAACAACACAGGGTGATCCCGGATATCATGACCCTTGCCAAGCCGATCGGCGGCGGCCTGCCGCTGGGTGCTGTCGTGTGTAAAAAAGAGATCGCTGGCGCTTTATCCGCCGGGGATCACGGAACCACGTTCGGCGGTAACCCGCTCGCTTGCGCTCTCGGCTGCGTCGTTCTCAAAACGGTCTCGCAAAAACCATTCCTTCAAAACGTGCGCGCAAAAGGCGCTTACCTGAAGGAACGCCTGATAAAAATCACCGCACCGCATGAGTTCGTGACAAAAATACTTGGAACGGGCCTTATGCTCGGGGTTCGCTGCAAGGACGAGCCGAAAAAAATTATTACCGCCTGCAAGGAAAAAGGCCTGCTTCTTATCAAAGCCGGCAATAACACCATACGGTTCACGCCGCCGCTTACGGTATCAAAAAAGGAGATCGACCAGGCAGTTACAATATTCGATACAGTTTTAAAGGAACATGAACCTGATATAAAATAAACGTAACCGTTCACGCCCCCTAAATCCCCCGAAGGGGGACTTGTAATGATTGGATTTTATTGTAGTTATAAATCTTTTAACATGTATAGATTGATTAGCTCATTTATGAAATATTGTGTAAAAACATTTAAAGCAGGCGTAAATACATATAGCTTCTGTCAAATAAAAAAGTCATCAGATAAATAATAACATAATAAATTTCAGCACTTTACAAGTCCCCCTTCGGGGGATTTAGGGGGCGCGAAGAGTTATACATAAACCTTCAATGCAATTCATTACCTGTTAAAGAGGATGGGAACCTATGGAAAAATGCGTACTTGCGTATTCAGGCGGACTTGACACTTCGATCATGATCAAGTGGATCAAAGACATGTACAACTGCGAGATCATCGCCATGTGCGCCGATCTGGGTCAGGGAGAAGAACTTGACGGCTTAAAGGAAAAAGCCCTCTCTACCGGCGCTTCGAAAATATACATCGAAGACCTGCGCGAGGAGTTCATCACCGACTATATCTACCCGACCATGAAGGCAGGCGCGATATATGAAAAGAAATATCTGCTGGGAACAAGCTTCGGCCGGCCGCTTATCGCAAAACGCCAGGTGGAAATCGCGCTCAAGGAAGGCGCCACCATGGTCGCGCACGGCGGCACCGGCAAGGGAAACGATCAGATACGCTTTGAACTCACCTATATGGCGCTTGCGCCCTATCTGAAAATCGTTGCGCCCTGGAAGGATGAGCGCTGGAATCTGAAATCCCGCGAAGACTGCATCGCCTATGCTGAAAAACACAACATCCCGATCACGCAATCGAAAAAACGCATCTATTCCGAAGACCGGAACATCTGGCATATCAGCCACGAAGGCGATGATCTGGAAAATCCCGGAAATATACCGAAAAAGGAACTTTTCACCATATCCCGGTTTATCGAAAACACGCCCGATGAACCGGAATTCGTGGAAATTGAATTTGTCAAGGGCACGCCCGTTTCCGTTAATGGAAAAAAAGTGCCCCCTATCGAGCTGCTCACCGAACTGAACCGCATCGGCGGCAAACACGCCATCGGCCAGGTTGATATGGTTGAAAACCGCATGTTCGGCATAAAATCCCGCGGAGTCTATGAGACGCCCGGCGGAACAATCCTCTACAACGCACATCGGGAACTGGAATACCTTGTCCTGGACCGCGACACGTTCCACTACAAAGAGATCCTTGCGCTGAAATATGCCGAGTTTGTGTATGACGGCAAATGGTTCACCCCGCTGAGAAAAGCAATGGACGCGTTTGTCAGCGCAACGCAGGAAAATGTGACGGGCAGGATACGGTTGAAATTATATAAGGGCAATGTCATTCCCGCAGGCTCCTGGGCGGACCGGTCGCTCTATTTCGAAGATCTGGCGTCGTTCAAGGTCACAGACCTGTTCGACCAGAAAGACGCTGCCGGCTTTATACGGGTGTTCGGACTTCCGCTGCGCGTGCAGGGCATGGTTGATAAGAAAAACGGAAAATAAGACCGCGCCCTGATCTCCCCGTGCAGGAGGATTTTCCGGGTGTCGTTTTTTATTGTCAATCCCTTTCAATAACCATGTACAGGGGATGGGCATACAATCGTTGCATGACGGAGTCTAACCTGGATTACCGCTTGCACTCCCCTGTTTCAATTTCAAATGGTATATTTAAAGAATGGGTATGCCTTTAAAAAATAATACTGTTTCCGTTGTCGTTGCAGCCGGAGGCATGGGAAAACGGCTCGGCAAAGACGCTCCAAAAGCTTTTATCCAGCTTGGCGGCAAAGCGCTTATCACCTATTCGCTGGATGTTTTCAGCCACCATGCCTCTGTTGCCGAAATCGTTCTGGTTGCACCCGCCTCTGCCGTCAGGCAGGCGGAACAATGTATTACTGAACTACAATCTTCAAAGATCATCACCCTTATTGAAGGCGGCGAACACCGGTGGCAATCCGTGAAAAACGGCGTGTGCGCGATACAAAAGCCGTGTGAATGGGTACTGGTGCACGATGCAGCGCGCCCGTTTGTTACCAATGAAGTCATCGACAGCCTCCTTCTCAAACGCTTCGCACACCGATGCGCTACAACCGCAACCCCGGTTACCGATACCATCAGAACATTTGAAAACGACCTTTGTATAGAAACAATCGACCGCTCAAAACTGATCCGCGTGGGAACGCCGCAGTTGTTTCACCGCGAAACACTCCTTGAAGGGTTCACCCGCGCACAAACCATGAGCCCGCCCCCCACTGATGAGGCCATGCTCATGGAGCAATGCGGTATCCCGGTTGGCATAGCCTGGGGAGACCCGCTTAATTTCAAAATAACCACGCACAGCGACCTTGTCATGGCAGAGGCGATACTCCTGTCCAGGCAAAAAAAGTAATCGCCGGCCTTTTATGGGACACGTTCAGCCCGTACACGCCGTTTTACTTTTCGCTGGCACTTACCAGCGTATCGATTACCATGCTTTTTTTTGTGAAGGAACAATAACTGAATACGATATCACACAAATCAACCGTTCATACGTCTTTATCTCAAACAATCTGTAATTTATTGTATAAAAATCAATTGTCCGTTATTATATTTTACTATCCTCATTGTTATTGATCTTTAACTTCAACGCAATATCCTTTTTTCACAAACCATACTCTTTTGGGGAGAAAGAATGAACCGCACGCTGTGGGAAATTGTAAAAGCATTTATCGAAGACAAACTGAATACCGAAGGTTCCTTCACCATATATTCCGAAGAGCTTATCATGCGCTTCGGGCTAAAATATTCGTTTTTTGACGATATGGCAGTCTATGCGAAAGAGGACAAGGCTGAATTCGAATTCTCCAGTCCTAATTACCGGCCCGATATGCCGTCCATGGGATTTGATATTGTTTTTGAGAAAACCGGGAATCAAGCATAATCTGCGTACCGGTTTTCAGAGTTCTTTTCTTCGAAAACCGAAATAGAGCGCAGCGGCGATCACGGAGATATATACCAGAATATTTATGACGGGATGAACCGGTCCCATGCCGTTAAACTCACTCTTATCGATTATAGACACTGCATAATCCTGCAGAAGATACACCTTCGGATACAGAACACGCCACAGCGACGGCGCCGCGGCGCCACCTTCCGGCAGAGCCTGCTGTATCATCTTGCTCTGCGTTACAAGGTAGATGCCGTCCGAGATAAAACCTGCCGCAATTACGCCGATTACCGCAAGCGCTGCGATAAAATCGGGCATGTACAGGGAACACAGACAGATGAGAGCGGTAGCAAAAAGGATATTGATGCAACAGACCAGCGAAGCCAGCAAATATCCCGGAATAACGCCGCCTGTTTTGATCCACGCAATAAAAAAAATCGTCATATGCAGTATAAACATGAACGCGCTGCAGAGAATACCCGTTCCCAGCACCCTGCCAAACAGATACTCCCACCGTGCCGCCGGCCGGGTCAGAAACAGAACAATACTCCCGTCATCCCGGTCACGGCTGAATATACGCATGCCAAGAAGACAAACCATCAGAAACATGCCGCCGGCAATTATATGAAACGCGATTTTCGAGGCATGCCACGCAATGGTCACACTGTCAACCTGCTGGTTGTTCACCGTATAATTACCCTTATAACAGCCGCGAATCATCATAACGAAAAATATCGATATGCCCAGCAGCACATAAAAACTCCTGTTGCGCATCTGATCGCGTATCGTATATCCCGTTATTTTCAGCAGATTATTCATGCGCATGCTCCACATACCGGATAAATACCTGTTCCAGCGTTTCATTATCCTTAACAATAGCACGTATCGAATCCTTGACAACTATTTTCCCCTTGTGCATGATCGCAACCGTATCGCAGGTCTTTTCAACCTCCGAAAGCAGGTGCGAGTTGAGTACGATAGTCACCTTGTCCTGGCGCATATCCTCCAGTATCTTCCGCACATCCCTGATGCCAAGTGGATCAAGCCCGGACACCGGCTCATCCAGTATGAGCAGCTTCGGTTTGCCCATCATTGCAGCGCCCAGCCCGATGCGTTGTACCATACCCTTTGAATAGGTAGAAGCCTTCTGCCGGTCTCTGCCCCTCATGCCCACGACCTCACAAATCCGCTCAACCTCCTTTTTTGCATCCGCACCGCTCATGCCGATCAATCCGCAATGACGCAGAAGATACTCGCGGCCCGAGAGATAGGGCGGAATGCGGTGCTGCTCCGCAAGATACCCGATGCCTTTGCGCGCACTCGGATCATTTGCCGCCAGACCATCGATCATAACCGTCCCCGTATCCGGAAACGACAACCCAAGCAGCATGCGCACAATGGTCGTCTTGCCTGCCCCATTAGGTCCCAGCAGGGCAAAATATTCGCCCTTTTCAACGGTATAGGACACGGCATCCACCGCTGTTATCGAGCCGAATCTTTTTGTTACTGCGTTAAGCGATATCATAGAATACTCCAGCAAATACCGACTGCGTTTTGGCAAACAAAATAGTGTATGCCGGCTGCAATCCGTATACTCGTTCCTGATAGCGATTTTTACATGCTTCGTCTGTTATAAAAATGACTTGTGTACGGGGGTTAATAATCCGGGTTCAATGCACCATAACTTTTGCGGGAATCATGGTACGACCGGTGCAGAGCGCTATAAGGTATATCCCCGGCGAAACCCGTTTCCGTTCCTGATTGCAGAGGTCCCAGATGATCTGCGAAGCATGAGACGGACATTGTATGGATCGGATCAAGCATCCCTGCGCATCGAATATACGAACGTATGCCGCTCCTTTGCCGCCCGCCGCAGCCTGACTGATTACGCAGGCTCCCGCGGCTTTATTGAACATTATACACGGATATTTTCCGGACACGGCAGCCTGTTTTTGGGTCACGGCGGTGTTATGAGCGGGGATTGCAAGCACGGCGATGCTGGCCAGCGCCGCTTTTGCGACCTCGGCGACGTGCCGTGTGTTGTTAAGTCCTGCCGGACAATCAAGCGTGTCCCACCACTGATGATATGATGCGTTGAGATGATAGAAATTTTCCACGCCGCCGGCCGCGATATAGCCCTCACGCCAGAAGGAGTTGTGATCCGTGGCAATACCGGTTGTATGACGCATCACGTAATTGAGGCCGGTATAAGCGCCGGTCACATCCGCAAAAAACTTAAGCGCGAAATCCTCGCACCCTGCTATATCTGCATTATACGTAATCTCCACATTGGGCCCGTGCACGGTGCAGCCGATCATGTCGAAATTGAGCGCGCCGCCGATTATCTCATGATTATTGCTGCGTGCGTATTGCGCAAACACCGAGCTTCCGACCATGCCTTGCTCCTCGGCGTTCCAGGCGTGAAACTGGATGGTATTGTGAAACGCGCTGTCTTTCAACACCCTGGCGACCTCAAGCATGACAGCAACGCCCGTTGCATTGTCGTCCGCCCCGGCAGCCCTTCCGGCCCCGGGCTGCACATCCACATGCCCGCCCAGGATGCAGTAGCGCGTATACGACGAATCGGTCGTGCCCCGTCGTATGCCGATGATATTGGGACCGTACGACTCGCTGAAGGTATGAAAATAGACGCTGTCACAATTATACGACTTGAACCGCTCGTAAACCCAGGGACAAACCTGCGTCTTGTTCTCTTCGGATGTGCTGTATCGCGTATAAAACGATTGGAGCGTTTTGATAAAAAAGCGGATACTGTCTTCAGACACTGTCGCCACCATGTTTTCGATTGATGGATCCCGTGCGATCCGGACCTGTTCCCGCCACCCCGGCCGGTTATTACCGGGCACAAGCGGTTTAAAGAGCAGCCTGCTCAATTTTACCCGCTGGTTGTTGAGCGCAGAAATATGCTTCTCCTCGGTGCGCAGGAGAAAACGCCTGCCGTAGCAGCCCAGTATCGTGCCGAATTGCGCCGCGCTCTGCCTGCTTTCCGATTCGCCCCATATAAAAAGGTAAAACTTGTCGCGCGGGTTCACGTCTACAATTCCGTATCTGAAACCCTCGTGCGCAAGCTTCCGTAATAGTGCGCTGTCCGCTACCATAATAGAAAGCGTATCAATCTGTTCAATGACCGGAAATTCGGCGCGTCTGCTGCCGAGACCGTGTACGGTAACCAGATACTCCCCCGCCGGCAATGGTTGCGAAATAATAAAACAGAAAAACGTGCATGCAATCAGCTTCCTCATAAAAACCTCTTATTCAAAAGATACTATTTAATCGCGAAAAAATTGCCACGGCGGGGGAAATAGAATAATCAGCCGGAATTAAAAATATTTCTCACCACAAAGGGTTTCTGCGCCTTTGAGGGATTAATCTCAATCATTGCCAGCTTAAGAGAAATTCCAACGCCTTCAGATTGCTCTCATCAATATGAGTGAATTGCAGACCAATAGCCATATTTGAAGTATCTTCCCAAACCACCTGAAACTCTGCCGCAAAATCGACAAATACTTTGCCGCATTTTTTTGTCAGCACAACACGGCCCGTTTCGCCGAGTCCCACGGGTTCCTGCACAACCACATACATGCCGCCATGCGATATATTCCGGCACTCGGACGCACGTACAACCCTCTCCTTCAATGTCAGCGTTGTCGCAACAATCAGGCTAACGCGTGAAAATCGTCGTTTTTCTTCGAACATGACACCGCCTAAGTGATAACTATACTAAACTAAAACACATCTTTTTTGATTGGATGACAAAGAGTTACCGGGCTGATGTTATAATCTACTATCAATATAAAAAAAAAACAAGTATTTCTTCAATCGTCGCAAACCCGAACAAATTCCTTCCTTAATTATGCGAAATTATGCGAATGTAACGGAAAAAAAATTCAAAAACAGTCATTATCGGACAAACAATTTTCAAACAAAAAAATCACATTTCCTTCAATTACCATTAATTATTTTACATCCTTACTATTGGATAAAAACTAATGAAAAATCCGGTTATTTTACCCCCATACTCCCCTCATAATCCCCGAAATCTTGGGGAACGATACGGCAAGGGCAACCAGGATAAACAGCCACGGGTTTTTATCGATGGTAATATTTTACATATCAAAAACCTATATCCCATAGAGGAGTTCGTATGAGCCTTAATTCACGTTTTAAATCCACCATATCATTTTTAAGAAAAGCTCCTGCTATTATAACAGTTATCGGACTGCTGGCAGGTTCAATGTTCGTTAACGCAGATGAGCTGACAATCTTCAGCAAAGAAAAGCTGACAATCGGCGCGCGCGCCGTTGTTAATGCAGGTTCGATTCAGTCGGAAACCGATGTTCTTGTCGGTAACACCTCAAGTATTAAAGGCGCAGTATACTCAAACGGCACAGCCTACATCCGCTATAACGCACATATCTATTCCGATCTTCTGACAACAGCAACACAAACCCTCGAATCCGGCGCTGTTATCGACGGATACAGGCGGGAAAACACCGAGATACCTTTCTATACCCTGCAGACGAAAAACGTTTGCATCGGCTGCAGCAACCTGACCATTCCCAACGGCTACTATTGCAATCTTCAACCCGGCTACTATAACGATATCACAGTCCAGACCGGTGGAAAACTCTATCTTGCAGCAGGAACCTATTATTTCCGCACACTGAACGTCTGTTATAACGCCAGAGTATATGTTAACATCTCCAGCTCGCAATATACCACGGTAAATGTCCGTGACTACATAAATGTCGCAGACTATGCGAAAATCAGCCTTATCTGCGCGACAAACACCCCATCTGTAAACTTCTACACCAACCAGTGCTCGCCCCTCTACATCGGCAAATACGCCAGCGTTGAAGGATGCTTCACCGCCCCCTATGCGGAATTTACGCTTCTGCAATACGGCAGCTTCACCGGGTCGGTGAACGCAAATAAAGTGACCATCTACCAGGACGCAACGGTAAACGGCGAACTGGCACGCGACAGCGACGGCGACGACGCGCCGAATGTTGTCGAATATAAAGCAGGCACCGATCCCTACAACGAAGCCTCAAAACCAGCGCTGCTTAAAGAAGGTAACTGGGAAAACAGGACTGCGTATGGCGAACAGGTGCAGGTTTATGATTTCAGTCATTTTGTAGGGTATGAAAAATGTGATGCAATTACCATGCAAATACCGCAGAATAACCTGACTGGAGATTTGGCATTGATATACACCGCATCAACATGGTCAGGTTCTTTACCGGATCAAAATTTCAAACCTGATGCATCCTCTTTTACTGTTAAAGCACAGAGCCAATGTTATTCCTGCATGCTTACACCGATTCCTCTGTCAGCAAAATACCGGGGAACACCCAAAGAAGCACTGGCACTTTATCGTTATTCCAGTGGATGGACAAAGGTCCCGATTGAATATGTTACTTTTGGGGCAGTGTATGCAGAACTTCCTGCTGAAGGAAAGTACGTAGTAGCGCGAGCACAAGGAACCTACCTGGTAAGCACAGACTTCACTGCCGCTGACCTTGCCATAGATCCGACACATCGTTTTAAGACGCTTTACGAGGCAATGAAGGCTGTTGACGCATTGCCAAGCGCAGACGGCGATAATATCTTTGTGGCTACGGGAACCTATAAATCTTCTGACAAAAATCTTGCAGGTCAAAACCCAAATCCTAATCCGTATTGGTCCCTTTCAAAAAACACCAATATGTATGGCGGTTATAAACAAAGGTTTGATGGCCAAAGCGGAGATATTAATTTACAGGAACCAAAACTATATGAGGTTAAACTTCTGGCTGAAGTGAAGACCTTTCCAATATTGGGTATTTATGCCTGGGCGCTTGAGGAGAACCATTCGATAGTCATTGATGGTTTTACTTTTGAGGGACTATATTCGACTACAGGAATAGCAACGGATGCAGGGGCGATCGAAGTCAGAGGAAACTATACAGTCGGCCCAGAATATGTCCGTATAAGAAATTGTGTTTTTATTGGAAATTCCGGTATTAAAGCAGGTGCTGTAGAACTACAGGGGCAAAACACCCGTTTCTTTTTTGATAATTGCATTTTTACACAAAACAGCTCCACTGGTGCTTATACATCTGGAGCATCAGGTAGTGCCGTTGCTGCAATTCAAGTTGAAGAGAATGGAAATATAGAAGCTGAATTTTATTCTTGTGTATTTAGTGGTAATAACGTGCTTGCCGGGGAATACGCAGGAACTATAGCAACAAGCGGCCGCATTATTGAGGGTATAGTAGGTAAAATGCCGATTAAAGTAGTCAACTGCACTTTTTATAATAATACCGTTGCAGGTACTTATAAAGCAGCAAGTATTTGCAATGGAGCGAATTATGAATACTTGGACAATGGTGTTTGGAAAAGCATTGCAGCACCGGCAGTAGTACTTAACAGTATTCTTTTCAGTAATACAGCCGCAGCCGGAAACGAAGTGTCTGGTATAACAACGGATAATGTGACCTACACAATTAATAGCGGAGCACTTTCAATAGAATTTACCGAAAAAGGTATTTCACATACCGCGATTCACGATGCGACAATTGGTGCGTTAAATAATAATATTACTTTAACAACAGCAGGCCCGGGGTTTGATTTTACAGAGCCTGTAACTGACATAAAATTAAAAGGAGGAGATGATAGATGGGGCACCGGCGATGATGGGTTGAATCTGAGCATTACTAGCCTTCTTCGCAGTAATGCTAACAAAGCAAGGCCAACCGGGCTTAAGGAACATAATTTATATAATAAAGGTACCGCAGATGTACCGGTTTGGGTGGAGCTGACCCCCTATTACAGAGCTAATTTTCCGGATGCAGCCAATCGAACGCGCGCTAAAAAATATATCAATGATTTCGGTTCTTATGAAAAGCATCTCAATATCCTTTGTATCGGAGATGAGTTAACGTTAGGCAACAAATTTACTGAAGCAACGAGGGGAGAAAGTTCCTGGTCATACCGTGCTACATTAAAAGAAAGCCTGCTAGGTATAAATACTGAAGCAAATTTTGTTGGGAAAAATGCCTTTACACCAACAGGAACGTGGTGGGGAAATGCACTCGATGAGAATTTGTTAAAGGGATTGGACCGCGATAATATCTACAACACCGTCAACAATGGAACTGCCGATATTACAAAGCCTGGTATTGATGTCGAGTCGAATGGATACGCGGCGGCAACAACAGCTAGCTTTAGCACCACCGGTACTTATGCAATTACAGAAGATGATATTAAATTCTTAAACCCTGATGTTGTTATTATTATGATTGGGAGCTATGAGTTGTGGGCCTGTATTCAAAATGGTGACGATCCTGAAACAGACATTTCCTATTCCAATATGGTTACCCGCATCCAGACGTTAGTCAACAACATTCATGGGTGGTTACCCAACAGAGCAAGTAAAAAGATATTTTATTGTAATTTGCCAAAACAGAATGCTGCCGACAATGAGAAGGCTGTTGGGTATTTTAATGATGCACTGACACTGACTAACACTAACGGTAAAATTGATGTCCATGGTGGTTCTTATCCTACTGGAGTCTTTGAGACAAATAAATACACCTTTAAAAAAGCTGGTCACGAGACGATTGCAACCCAAATCTATAATGCTATCAAAAACGTATTGCCATAAGAATTGCTTGCTACCTCTGTAGCTTTTATTAGAAAGTTCTTTCCCTACATAGAGAAAGAACTTTTTTAATATAAAAAGTAGTTTTCAGGAGGCAAGTACAGAAAGACAATTAAGTACCGATATGTTTCTACCTCAGTAAAGCTGTAAACTTATGAAAAAGGTATTATAGCGGCTTTGGAGTACGCGCCTGTTGTCCAAATAATCTACGCAAAAAACATAGATTATTTGGACACAACCTCTAATGGGAAACTTTTTCCCGAAGCATATTAAATTATTACTCATGCATACTTTTTTTTCGCACCATATTGTATACTAATATATACCAGACGGGGCCACACCAAACCTGTTTCAAGAAAGATATCAATGAATTCGAAATATCTCTTTTTATTGATTATTGCTACATGTTTGTATGCACACGGTTCCCCCTGGGAATATATTGGACCGGACACAGTTGCTTTCACTGCAATGCATGACTGGTATAAAGGTACTCTTATTGCTGCGCCACATGTTAAAGGTCAGCGCTCATTTTTTCTTACCCATGACCACGGCAAAACCTGGGATACGCTGTGCACACCAACAAATATGTCTAATTATGTTGTTGACCAATTTTTGTTTCACAATAACGTACTGTATATTGTTCTCCCCCAGTCCATTTCCTCTCAATCTGATGTTCAGCGTGAGGAACAGGGAGATATCTATAATTTTGGATATTCTCTTGATTCTGGTAAAACCTGGCAGAGTTTCGAGAAGTTTAATGAAGTAAGAGCATGGTGGGTACGTGCAAAAGACGATATTCTAGTTGTCGGCTGCGATGGTATTGTGGCCCGCTCAACCGATTCAGGAAAAACATGGACGAGGCATGTGGTAGGAGGTGCTCAGTGCTACTCTGCTGATAAGTATGGTGACACACTCTACTGCGGAACGAATTCAGGTTTATATGTTTCTCATAATTGGGGAGAATCGTGGGTTTTTCGGGGAGCAGAATTAGCTTGCATTTATACTCTAAACTTTGTTGGAACTATTTTGATAACCGGTGTACAAATTGGCGTACGATATCATAGAAATTTTGGGTTTGGTAATTCTCCCACTTGGACAACGACAATTGGGCCTGAAGTAGGCCTTATTTCAAAAGCTTACCCTATTAAAGATTCGCTTGTCTACGCCCATTATGACGCTGATGCCGGCGGCGGTGTTATCGGCTCTCATTTGTATTACTCAACCGATTCTGCAAAAACATTTAAACGTTTCTGGCTTCACGATGACACAACAATAACTCCCAGAGTGTATCGTTTCCATTCCGACAACACCTATGCCTATGCCCTTACTTATAAGGGAATATACAGGCGGTTGATCTACGATAACACAGGCACCATTCAAACTACCAAACAATATAAACACAGCCATAATCCAATTAAGATACACAATGCTTGTATCGCGGTTTCGGCATTACCTGGAACGAAGGTTACAGTTTCTCTATATACACTTACTGGAAGAATAGTACAAAAAATCTACAGCGGCGTGCAGCACGAAGCTGTTAATACTTACCCCATATTCTCACGTTCGGCAGCTGGTGTGTGTGTCGCTGTAGTTAAGGTTGGAACTAGTACTTTTACTCAACAAGTTTTGTCTCTTTATTAAGGGTTTTTTATCAGTCGATTTTCTTACCCAGTAAAAAAATAAATATTTACTGCCCCTAATATTTATTGCGTTCCGAACTTAAAAGAGATGTACTTTCAACGAATATAGACGATCATGATACCCATTGAATAATGATTGTAGTGTACCACCCTTAATATAGAAACTGAACTCAATAGGCTTACATGCTAATGTTGATAGGCTCCGACATCATACGCGTTAAAAGGTCTCGTTTTTCCAAGAATATCTCTATTGGACATGGGTAATCCAAGTACTAATGTCTTCCCACTTGTTTTGCCTATTAACACACTCGAAGCACCTATACAAAATCCATCATCGGCAGTAAAAAAGATTCCATCTCCTCCAACGGCTGATCCTATATCATTAAATGCATGAGTGAAACTGATATTAACATATGTGTTTCCCACTTTTTTATGAGTACCTAATATGGCATGTCCATCAGTGTCCTGTATATAGCAATCTTCAATAATAGATGTATCCGGTAACACAGCAGATGTGTTTATCAGCTCATTAAAACCCGAACCGTTTCCTGCCACATTATTATAAAATACTGAACCGATTATTCGGGTACGTGCTGAAACTACTAATACAGCCGGTTGTCCAGATGTCTCCGATTTATTATCAACAAAAGCACACATCACTATGAAAACACGGGTGTTGCCAGATACATAAACACAAGAACCCGATGACGTTGTTGCAATATTTCCAGTAAAAACACAGTTTTGAATAAGCGAGGTATCCCCACTTATAAAAATAGCTGACCCGCCATTCGCAATATTATTCTGAAAAACACAATTGTCTACCGTAGAAAACCGTGCATTCGTAGCAATAACGACGGCCTGATTTGTATTTTCTTTAAAAATACAATTTTTTAATGAACTATTTCTGCCTATTTTTGTTACACCTATTTGTCCCTTTGACAAAATTACGCCATTGATATGCGAATTATCATTCATTCGGGCAATTCTTGTCGAATTCCCTCCTCCGGGGATACTTCCACTTAGTATAGTGGGATTACGCATCCAAGTTGTATCGCGCTTTATGATTCGTGACACCTCGTTTCCTTCAAACCCGCCATATATTGTATCGCCAGCTAGTACTTCAAAACGTGTAGAATTAGTACCTCCAATTTCATCGATAGGAGTGTAGGTACCTTTTGCGACCCAATAAATAGTACCCGCTGGCTTTCCACTCATAGCTTTTGCTAAACTTACATACGCATTAAACCAACTTGTACCATCTCTTGCGCCAGCTCCATTCGCTGCGCTATCTACATACACTACACCACTAACCGCTCCAATAGTCTCAAAATTCGCAATAATCGTAGCAGCCCCGGTTACCGTAGCATTTGTTATGCTGTCACTTGCTACTGCGAAAGAAATATTACCCGTGGGATTTGCGCTCCAGTTTTTAAACTTACACCCTTTTTTAGCCCTCGCGTGAATGCTAACAGTGTTTCCATGGTCTACATACTGAGGAGAAGATGTTACAACTGCGCCTGAGTCTGCACCATTTGTAGTTAAATTTACTGTGTAATTATTCTTATTAAAAGTCGCTGTGATAGTCCCTGCCCCAAGCACCCTGAACTCCTCGGTAGGATCGTTAGCATTCCCGTCAACCGGGACGATATTTGAAGGGGTGAATGTCCAGCCGCCGAAATTGCTGCCGGGAATTGTGGGTGAGGCGGTGATGGTGATAGTGCTGTTATAAGGTACATTTTGTGATGCTTGATTGAGTGTTCCTGATCCATTGCCATCTTTGTTAATAGTAACATAGTATTGCACCGGTGCAAAATTCGCGGTCACGGTGCCTACGACAGTCACTGTTGTGACTCTGGTAGCCGCGCTACCCGGGGCTTCTATCGTAAGGTTGGATGATGTCCAGTTTACGAAATTATAGTGCTGATTCGCTGTTGCGCTGATATCCAGCGAACCTCCGTTGGCAACCTTGTTATTGCCCGCTGGCGTTACGGTTCCCCCGGTTCCTGCGGAAACGGTCACCGTATGGGTATCCCTGCCGAAGTTCGCGGTAACGGTGCCTGCGGTCGTTATATTCATGACTCTGGTCGCGGTGTCTGCCGCATGTTCAAACGTAAGTGCTGCTGTTCCGGTCCAGGTATCGAAATGCCAGTAGAGCGAAGGCCGGCTGATAATGGAAAGATTTTCGCCTCTGGAAACCACGGTGTTTGCTGATGGAACGGTAGTTCCCTCGCCTGTTTTCGCCATGATGATGGTGTATTCGTCGTCATTTATGGTATAGGTATAGGTTTTTGCCGTGCCGATGGTTGCGTTTGTGGGAACTCCCAGCTCGATTATCACGGTTTCGTCGGATTCGTCTTCTTTATCGTTTACCACGCTAAGCACGATGTTTTTGGTGGTAACAGAGCCTGCGTCAAAAACCAGGGGCGTTGCGGAAAGCGAATAATCCGCGGATGACGCGGTAGAGGTCGTTAAAACGGAAAATGGGACTGAAACCTGTTTCTGCGGCGCGAACGAAAGCACGACCGGAATATTCACGGTTGTTTCCGATTCATATTTATTCACTGCTGTTTCCTGAAACGATACGACCGGCTTCTCGTTATCCAGAATAGTCAGCGTGAAATTCTTGATCGTGCCCAGAATTGCGTTGGAAGATGGCGTGTGCAGCTCAAGGATAACGGTCTCTTCGGGTTCCGGCGATGCGTCATCGACAATGCTTATGGGAATCGTTTTTTGAAGGTCGCCGGGAGCGAATTCAAGTACGCCGGTTCCGCCCAGTGTGAAATCAATGCCAGCACCTTGTGCGGTTCCGCCGGTAACGCTGTAGCCTACCGTTACCTTTTCCTGAGCTACTTTTGACAACACTACAACGAGAGAAAGCGATAAGCCGCTTTCGTCTATGGTTGTCGGTTGCGAGCCGTCGAAGCTTATAGTGACCACGTCGTTATCGCGGATAACATAGTTGCACACGGTATCCTGTCCTGCAAGCGAGATGCCGCCGACCGGATTAAACAGCGCGAACTGTATATTCTCATCCCCCTCCGAAAGGGTGTCGCCGACAACATCCAGGATTATGTATTGTTTGAGCGTGTTGGCCGGGAAGGTCAGTTTGCCGGTGCCATACAGGGTATAATCAACTCCCCCGCCGGTCGCGGTTGATGAGCCGGGAACAATTTTATATTCAACTGATGTCTCTATATCATTCACACCGCTTAAGACTACTTCAATGGAGTCTTTTTCTGCACCGCTGTTTTTCTCAAGCAGCGTATAGGTGAGCTCGGAAAATCCGCAATTGGATTGGTCATTATCGGTTATGGTATACGTATGCCGCGTTTTGGTAGCGTGCAACGTGCCGTTTTCAACTGTTGTCAGGTCTATGATGATTGTTTCGTCGAACTCGTTAATCTGGTCGTCGGTTACGGTCACATTGATATTCTTGGTTACCGTATCGCCGATGGAAAATACGAGTGTTGAAGCAACCAGGGTATAGTCTTTATCTTTGGCAGCGGTAGAGCTCTGATTTATAGAATACGAAACCGTTACCTGTTTCTGTGGGGAAAACGAAAGGGAAACGGGAATATTGACCGAGGTCACCGATTCGAGGCCGGAAAGAGACGGTTCCTTGAAAAACGCGACCGGCTTCTCATTGTCAAGAATGGTTAATGTAAGAGAGTCCAGGTCTCCGATAGACGCATTGGCCGAGGGCGAATAGATTTCAAGGTTGATGGTCTCGTCGGTTTCGGGGGTGGTATCGTCGACAATGGAAAGTGAAATTTGTTTACGAACAGAACCGGGGTCAAACGTCAGGGAGCCGTTGCCCGGCAGGGTGTAGTCCACGCCTGCGCCTGATGCTGATCCGCCGGTTACTTTATACGCGCAGGTCACGGGCACGTCGCATTTTTTCGAGATGGAAACCGCAAGGTCGATCTGGGCGCCGTTTTCCGGAACCGTCAGGGTCTGGCCCTGGTCAAAGGATATCACCACCCGGTCATTTTCAATAATTGTATATCTGCAGGTCGTATTGGCTGTCGACAGGCTGATGCCGCCGGCCGGGTTTAAAAGCCTGAGGAAAACAACCTCGTTCTTTTCTGAAAGCGTATCACCGTATATATTCAGCTTCACCCATGCGGTTTTTGAAAGCGCGGGGAATGTCAGTTTTCCCGATCCCAGCAAGGTATAATCAATACCGCTGCCGGTTGCCGTGGTCGAATCCGCATTAATCGCATAATCTATAGTCGCAGGCTTATCATTCAAACCAGTGAGTATAACAGCAATCGAGTCACACACAAACCCGGTATCCTTTTCGGTAATTGAGAATGAAGATGAACTGAACTGCACTCGGGCGTCGTCATCATCAACTATCGTATAGGTATGGGATACTATGCTGTCTGCTATCAGTACCCCGTTTTTCGCTGACTTCAAATCAAGCACAACGGTTTCGTTGTCTTCGTTCACCGAGTCTTTTACCACAGTAATCGCGACGCTCTTCACCACCTCATTCGGCTGAAACGAAAGCGTGGTGTCCGTAAATGAATAGTCATTAACGCCGGCGGACGAAGCGGCGTTTACCCCGAGCCGCACGATCACATTATCTTTGGCAAAGGGCTTTGACAGGTTAACCTGTATGCTGGCATTATTGCTTTCCGGTCCCTGGCTTGCCGCAATGCTGAAAAAGACCGAGGGCCAGCTTGTGTCCGCGGTTTCGGGCATGACACGAATGAACGATTTATTACTCGTATCCGAACCATACGTATTCGAAACCTCGCAATAGTAATTCCCGGAATCTTCAAGAGACAACGATGGTATTATGAGGTACTTAAGCTTTTGATTGGAAATGGAAACGCTGTCTTTATACCACTGATACGCCAGAGGAGCGGTCCCTCCCCCGTCGACCGACAGATAGAGGCTGTCCTTCTCCTCGAAAGGATCGGCAAACAACTGCGGGTGGGTCGCGATATAAGCGCCTCTGCCGTTTATGGTAATTTCGGTTGAATCAAGGATGTCGTCGTTGTTAATGGTGACAACCTTGACGCCGATTGTCTTTTTTCCGACAGTCGGATAGATGTGCGTCGAATCGCACCAGATATCTAAAAAAGGATGGGACACTGGTTTTATCTTGGTAACCGGATCACCGACACCGAAATTAATCAATATTTTCTGGATGCGATCCATCACCTCAACAGATTTAGCGTTGATACCGATCTTAACAGGAGAATCAGTGTAAAACAGCGAGTCGGGTTCAGTATATTCAATAATAATTGTAATCTGTGTTTTTATATAATCCGGGTTATCCGGGTCATACGGATTAACCGGCTGAAGATCAGGACATCCAAGCGTGGCGATAATGACCGCAAGCGCTGAAAAAAACAGGGTATTTTTTATGATCTTTTGCATACAAAAAAATCCTCGAATAATGATTGTTTATACTTTATCAATACTTTTTTTTCAATACGTTAAAGAAAAATATCATCGCTGTATTCAAAATGAACCGCATAGTTCAACCTTAATAATAGGCGCCGCCTGGTTGAAAAAGTCAAACGAAGATATTTTTATCTGAGTGGCAGGCTCCTTTTGCCGGTAATTTTTGTACATATAATAAAACACGCCCCATGCGGCAGCGGTAACCCCGGTGCCTACAGCAGTGCCGATACCAGCCTTTCTGTAGGAATTCGCTTTATCGCGATATATAGCGAAATCTCCGCTTTGTATATTTTTGTATTTTGTCCAATTTTTGTTATACCCGACAAAAAATCCCGTTGAAAGGCCGGCTTCAACAATAGTGGTTCCCAAGGCTACAAACGATACGGTTCTCAATTTTCTCTCCGCAGGCGAAAGCATTCTTCTGGGTGCGTAAGGGTGCTTTGCGCCGCTTGTATCCCTGATAATAACAGTATCGGGTTTCTCTTCCGGTTCGTCTTTGCTGTTAAACGAGTACGACAGCATATCCTGAACAAGGATTATTTTATCCTGAATCGTCAGGTTAAACTGCCCGTTCTGGCTGAATACGCCATTGATCAGAACTATGTCCTCTTTCCTGCTTTTGATGCCAAAAACCGTATATGACACCAGAAAATTTCTCATTTTAATGGTCTGCGCCGTTTCCCGGATCTCTATACCGTTCCAGTCAAACGACTGCGGCGCCTGTTCCGCCTTGAGATTATAGTCCGGGTTATTCACGCTGGTAAAAACAACCGGCTTCTCTTTGGTCCCCTCAACCAGAAAACTTCCCTCAACGAACAACGTGGAAAAAGAGTGGAATAAAATAACAACACCAGCCTTGATAACCGTTTCAGTCTCTCTGGGTATCGTCACATCCTTCTCAACAAAATAGGGATTACCTCTCTCTTCGAGTATCAACCCGCCGATATCACCTTTTAAAACGGTCTGAGCGGTAACTACGAGACAAAAATTGAACAACAGAAGCAACAGGCAGACTTTATACGATCTGAATATTTTCATTCCAGATGAGGTTCCAACTCTTAAGTTTAAGCGCATAAAAACCATATTAAGCATGTTTTACAAAGGTAACAAAATAATTAATTCCGCAAACTAAAAACACTCTGAATTTTCGCAAGTTTTATCATGCCTATATCCATTAGGATATCCCCATGTCTAATCGACCTAGAATTAATATTCCATTATAATCCAAAAGCCTATTCTTGTACACCAATTACATTTTTATAAATATTAACAGAACCATCAATGAGACTTTTAACATGAGCTATCGCCAGGTAACTCCCAGATTGAATTTTTCGAGAATGTCTGTTCGTTAGGTCCCATTGGAAATGGTGACAGCTATTTCTTGTTGTCGTTGTGCCAGTTTGTTGAGAAATCTGGTTTCCAAGGGGGTCAACGATGGATAGACCTATTTGGGATGCACCGGTGGTCGTTACAAGTATTTCCACAGAACCACGATTGATATCTACTGGATTGGGGCCTATAACTATACCGGCCAACCCATCCGCCAGGAATTTGTTTGTTCCACTATTATTAATCTGTGTGGTTGAATCCATACCTCCATCTGTGACGATCCAATTATTGGGAGCACTCGTGAGAATGTTTCTTGCTTCAGCAGCAGGGCCACTAGAGTAACGGCTGTTGCCACCAGAAAAACGTATGCCATTCTTCACTGGACGTTTGGACCAACCTATAAGAAGCGAGTCGTAATTTTTTACGGCAAGAGTCACGCAACTGAACATATTGTACATATCGCAAACATTAGATACGTTCCATGAACCGATATTCTGATTGAATGCGATTGTGCTATCAAACATATATATCATTTCTGTAACACTTCCCACATTCCACGAACCGATATTCTGATTGAATGAATGGGCATTTCTGAACATGTGGCTCATATTTGTCACTTTTAAGACATTCCATGCGCTAATATCCTGATTGAATGCGATTGTGCTATCAAACATATATATCATTTCTGTAACACTCCCCACATTCCACGAACCGATATCGTGATTGAATGAGGTAGCGCCCCTGAACATATGACTCATCAGAGTTACCTTACAGACATTCCACGAACTGATATCTTGATTGAATGCAGAACAACCATAAAACATTGCTGCCATATCAGTTACATTGGACACATTCCACCGCCCAATGTCTTGATTAAAGGTCGTGTTTTCATAGAACATCCCACCCATGTCAGTGACGTTTGAAACATCCCAGCCGCTGATATCATGCTCGAATGCGATTGCTCTGCCAAACGTACTGCTCATGTCCCTTACTTTCGATATATTCCATTTGCTGATATCCTGATTGAATGAGAGCGCTCCAAAAAACATTCCACTCATTGATGTAACATTAGAAACATCCCATGTGCTGATATCCTGATTAAATGCTATAGCATCTTGAAACATGGCACTCATATCAACAACCTTTGAAACATTCCATTTTCCGATATCTTGATTGAAACAATTTGCTCTATAAAACATATAGCTCATACTGGTTACGTTCGAAACATTCCACCTGCTGATGTCCTGATTGAAATTCCAAGCTCCATTAAACATATAGCTCATACTGGTTACGTTCGAAACATTCCACCTGCTGATATCCTGATTGAAATTCCAAGCTCCATTAAACATTCCACTCATGGAGGTAACTTTTAACACATCCCAATTTCCGATATCCTGATTAAAAGAATTTGCACATTTAAACATTCCATTCATATATATCACTTTAGAGACATTCCAGCCGCTGATATCCTGGTTGAATGCTTTCGCGTCTTCAAACATGTCACTCATATTTGTAACATTAGACACATCCCAATTACCGATATTCTGATTGAACATCTCGGCACCGGAAAACATGCGGCTCATATCTGTAACGTTTGAAACATCCCACTTAGTGATGTCCTGATTAAAATAATGGTGGGAGCCGAACATGTTGCTCATATTAGTAACGTTTGAAACATCCCAACTCCCGATGTCTTGATTGAATGCAAAGGCCTGATAAAACATTCCGCTCATGTCCCTGACATTAGCGACATTCCAGCCGCTGATATCTCGTTTAAATGAGGATGCCAGAAAAAATGCTTGTTTCATATTTGTTACATTGGACACATCCCAGGCGCTGATATCGCCATTAAATTTCCATATATAATAAAAAATAGCACTGATATCAGACACTGTGGACGGCAGTGATGGCGGGACTTCTGCAAGATTAGTCATATTAGCAAAAGCATAACCCAGCGAACGGAGACCCAGGGTGCCAAAGCTCTTAACCTTTGTCAATTTTGCAGCCGGATCAGGATGATACATATTTTGGCCGGTGCTGTTTCCATACTGCGTCAGCGTTCCATAAATGCTGACGGTATATACGCTGTCTTTGGCATACGTGTGCCCTTTATCTCCCGCAGTAGTAAATTTCTCACTGGTGCCGTCTCCCCAATCAACAGTAACGTTGACCCAACCATTCAGAGGAAGGTAGATTTGCCGGCCATATGATAATTTCATGTCAAATACAAGCACCATCGGCTGCAGTATGGAAGAAGAATCCGCCATGCCTCCATCAAATATCGTCCATTTATTTGGGGCAGAAGTCAGAACACTTCGAGCTCCTGCTGCTACACCGGTGGAATACCGGCTCTTACCGCCGCAGAAGGATATCCCGCTTCTTACCTTTTGTTTGGACCACCCGATCAGCAATGAATCATAATTTGCAACAGATAACATTGCACCATTGAACATGTCGGTCATTGTCGCCGCTTTCGATATATTCCATCCACCAATGTTCTGGTCAAATGCAAAAGCGCCTGCAAACATTTCATTCATATTAGTATCATTTTCGGTGTTCCATCCTCCAATATTCTGATTAAAATCAGTGGCGGCATAAAACAACCTTTTTGTCGATACGACTTTTTGCAGATTCCACCCGCTAATATCCTGATTGAATGATTCAGCTCTCTCAAACATTCTGTCCATGGTAATAACATTACCGGTATTCCATGAACTGATATCCTGATTAAATGATGTGTCCAGATAAAACATAGCGCTCATATCAGTTACATTCTCTACGTTCCATTTGCCGATATCTTGATTAAAAGCGAATGCATAACTGAACATATTTTTCATGTTCGTCACTTTGGCAACATTCCAGGTGCCGATATTTTGATTAAATTGGCGTGCATTCGTAAACATAGAGTTCATGTCGGTCACATTTTCAACGTTCCAGGAACCGATATTTTGATTGAAAGCTTCCGCATTGAAAAACATTCGACCCATATTTTTAACCTGCTTAACCTTGTCGCCCCATTGTCCAATATCCTGGTTAAAAACTTTTGTATTACCAAACATATATTCCATATCTGTTACATTTTCCACATTCCATGAACCTATATCCTGATTAAAGCAAAATGCTGAAAGAAACACACGGTTCATGTTGGTAACATTTCCAACATTCCATGAGCCAATATCCTGATTGAACGAATCAGCACTGCAAAACATGCGATACATGGTAGTCACATTCGAAACATTCCATGCTCCGATATTCTGATTGAATGCATCTGCATCAAAGAATAAATCCGCCATATCGGTCACTCCTGAAACATCCCATTTCCCGATGTAATAATTAAACCTTGCGGCGCCTTTAAAGGCACCACGCAAATCAGTTATTGTTTTTGGTAAAGTATCAGGGACCACAACAAGATTTTTTGCGTCTGCGAAGGCATAACTCAGGGAGTTCAGACCTAGTGAGCCAAAACTGATAACACGAATGAGTTTTTGCGCGTTGTCATATGGCGTTTCAGCATAGCCATAATGTGTTAGATTGCCGGAAATGCTCACCGTGAAAATACTGTCAGTGGAATATAGGTGCTTTTTGTTTCCGGGAGAGGAAAATTGTTCAATAATACCGTCGCCCCAATCTACAGTTACATTTACTGTACCATTCAAAGGCAAAGTAACATACCTGTTTCCTGGTTCTAAACTTATATTAAATTCAAGCGCCATTGGATTCCGATTGCTTGCAAGTGTTTCAAAGAATATTGCAAAAAGAGAAATGTATATAATTACAGTAACAAGAAGAGTCCTTTTAGAAGAAACGCTCCGCATAAATTGCTCCATTTAATGGTGAAAATTAAAACAGTATATATTTTACAAAAGTAACAAAATAATTGATTTCCAAAAGGATAAAACCAGAAATCGGAATTACTTTAATACTATAATTTAAAATATACTTGTATGCTTCGACGTTTGATGTGACGGGCGTCACAGTTTGGGAGATTTTTTTATAGGAATTCCAGAGGATGAGTTTTTTTCGTTTGCTTTGCTTTGGGTGGGTTTGGATTTATATTATTAACGAAACGATTCATGGCTAACCTTTTCCTCAACATCAAATAGTCGCAAACAGTTGAAAAAGGAGTGTAAAAGATGGCAATTCCTGACTATCAAACGATAATGCTCCCCCTTCTTGAGTACCTTGGAGATAAAAACGAGCATTCACTCCAGGAAACCGTCGATGCTCTTGCAAACAGGTTCAATCTTTCCGATGAAGAAAAAAAGGAACTTTTACCAAGCGGCCAACAAACAACATTTCATAATCGTGTAGGCTGGGCGCGCACCTATCTTAAAAAAGCTCTGTTGCTGGAGGCAACAAGAAGAGGATACTTTAAAATTACACAAGGCGGACTTAAGGTTCTTTCCGAGAAACCAGAAAAAATTGATGTTGATTTCTTGACCCGATTTCCTTCATTTATTGAATTCAGGACGTTGCGACACGAAAAACAGGATGACGCTACTATTTCAACAATCGAAGTAACCGATCAAACACCTGTCGAATCTTTTGAAACGGCATATCAACGGATTAAAGACAATTTGGCAGTTGAGCTAATCCAGATACTGAAATCCTCGTCCCCTTCATTTTTTGAAAGAGTGGTTGTTGACTTGCTTGTAAAAATGGGCTATGGAGGCACAAGAAAGGATGCCGGGCAAGCCATAGGTAAAAGTGGCGACGATGGCATTGATGGCATTATCAAAGAGGACCGCCTGGGTCTTGACATTATATATATCCAGGCTAAAAAATGGGAAGGCAGTGTCAGTCGACCGGAAATTCAAAAATTCGCAGGCGCCTTGCAAGGCCACAGAGCAAGGAAAGGTATTTTTATAACAACATCGTCATATACAAAAGAAGCCGTGGATTTTGTCACTCGAATCGACACTAAAATAATACTGATTGATGGGCTAACATTAACAAATTTAATGATTGACCACAATGTTGGCGTATCCACGATAGCAAATTATGAAATGAAAAAAATCGACACCGATTATTTCAATGAGGAATAATCCATAATGAAAGAAAATAATTGAATATCACCTCGGCAATCGTAGCGCGTTTGATTGTATTATCGTCAAATATCAAGTTTTTATGGCCAAATGAACCGGCATAGCGAACGACCCTAATAACCCGGACGATCCAGAGTATATTGTTAGGTTGACAGGAAAGGTAATTACTGTCAGCATTGAAACTGTGAAAATTATTAAGAATTTACCTGAATTGTAATTCTATACGTACCATTACCAAGAAGAACCTGCTGGTTTATTCTGTCCAGTCTTCAACAACCAGTTTTTTTACCCGTAAAAACTCTTTGGTATTTGCAGTTACGAGCACTGCATTATATGCCAACGCTGTCGCTGCAATAATTAAATCATTCGGACCTATGACCGCACCCCGTTTTTCAAGATCAGCTCGTATTTCAGCATAAACCAATGAACAGGATGAATTAAAGGCTATTATTTCGAAGGGATCGAGAAAAGTCTTAAGCGCTTCAAGCACTTTGCTTTTGGCACTGCTTTTCAATGCTCCGTAATACAGTTCTGCGTGGACAATTGCCGGAATGGCGATGTCGGAAGGTTTTTTTGACAGCAGATGGTTTTTTATGGCTGGATATTGACCTTTCAATGCATGGATGCATATATTAGTATCAAGAAAATATCTCATAGTTTTTCCCTTGGCTGGTCATGTTCATAGGGTATATCTTCTGGAATCTGCAGTTCATCACCCTTAAGAATACCCAATGTTTTAATGAAGTCAGCCGTCCATTCTTTCTGAAAAAATTGAAGGATTTTATTCTTTATCCACTTCGAAACCGAACTGTGTTCTGCGCGGGCCGCCTTTTCAATCTGTTGAACCGTATTATCATCCATATAAATAGTAAGTTGAGCCATACTATTTTTTCCTTTCTTTGATATTCCTGATATTATTAATATACAAAGAAACACATATAATTGCAATTATATGTTATTATTCTAAGCCGGCAAAGCCGCGAAGTCCCCCCGGCTCCGCTTCGCTTTGCGGGGCTAAAGCCTTTATGGGGGGAAACTAAGGAATTGATTGTATGCTTTGCGGCATAAGATTCTGTACGCTGACTTATGCTACGCTTCGCTCTGCACCTTGTCTACGCTTTGAATTTATATACTCGTGTTGCGTAGACAATTCAGCTACAGACTCTAAATAACCTCGCGGTTGATATTGAGAAAATGTAAAATTTCACGCATACTACACAATTCCTTCGTTTGATATAGATTATACGAAGAAGGCGGAGACATCACGAATAGATTAAACGTAAAATTTACCACATTGATATTGAAATTATTAAACATCACTAATTATTTTGAATCTGGTATTAATCTTAATCAATGTATTTGAACCGGAGATGACCTGTATGAAAAAATTCTTATTCTTATCAGCATTATCATTTTTTGTTCTTTTTTCAGGATGCAGCAATTCTTTAGAAAAAGAGTATGCTATAGTAAAAGAGATTATGATTGAAGGTAATGCAAACAGAATGGATGAGCTATTGCCCCAAAAGATAGCGATAAGCGGGTTTGATGAGGCAAAAAATCATATTGTTGAATTAGATTTGGCAGAACGGGATTTAACATCCCTATCGCAAAAAATAGGCGAATTGAAATATCTAAAAAGATTGGAAATTGATGGCAATAAATTAACATCATTACCCGACCAAATTGGATCCTTAATCAATCTGGAGTATTTTACTCTAACCCGGAATGCTCTGACCTCATTACCTGCATGTTTTGGTAACCTTAATAAACTAAAAACACTCTATATAAGTAACAATCAATTATCCGAAATACCTCGATTCATTCTATCTTTTACTGATTTGGAAGATTTGTCGGTAGGAGGCAACCAGATCAAATCCATTGATCCGCAAATTGTCAACATGCCAAAACTCACAAATTTAGATTTGGATTCGAATCAGATCTGCAGCGTATCAAAAGAAATAGAACCTTGGCTATGCGAGCATTCTGGATCAAATTGGAAGGAGCGCCAGCAATGCAAATGAGTTAAGAAAGGGCTTGTATCAATGCGGCTCTTTTATTTGTATCATTGTGCATTCTTTTCTTAACGTCTTCTATTAAGTTAAACCTGTTCTTTACATCCTTTCGATATATTCCCTCCACCTCTTCCTTCGTCCTCCCACAAATCTTCCCCACCAATTCCACCTGCACTCCCCGCTCAACAAGCTCAAACAAAGCCTTCTCTTCATTATATTCAGTTATCCAGCCAAGTCCCTTAAGAGGTGAAACGCCGACCATTTCATCGTTAATAAGGTCTTTTAATTTGAGCCAATCCCAGGTTCTTTCTTCATCACAGTAAATCTCTTTGCCCTGAAAGGTTTTAGAATCTTTCCAGTGCAGGTCTTCTTCGAAATAATTAATCTTGGGAACCTTTAATTCCACGCCGTGGATTGTTTCTTTTATCGTTTCATTTTTCTTTCGCGGGTCTTCGTTAATAAGTTTTTCCAGTTCTTCCATTACCTGTTTCTTCGTAATTTTTTGAGCCTGAGGTTCAATATAACCGAGATACCATTTGAATACTTCGCAACCTATCAGTGCAAAAGAAAAAGCGAATCCAAGTGCTTTTGCACCGGTCTGCAGAAGTACTTCACGCTTCAATAAAAATTTAGATAAAGCCTTCCATCGGAATAGAGAAAGCATAGTAAAACCGGCGCTGCCGAGCTTGATACCGGCATTGATTCCTTCAAAAAGAGATTTTTCAAGCCTGCCTTGCGCATAATACAATTTCGACTTTTTTATCAGTTTATAGGCGCAATTCACGTCGCAGGCCACATCAAATGGGATGAAAACATTTTTCAGAACTTTAACAATTGCTGAATCCGCAATTACTTCGGGCATTAAACCGATAAAACTTGATGCGCCGGAAGATAAAGATTTATATAGATCCACGTAATCGTCCAATTCAGGTTTGTTTCCTTTTGAAGTACATTTTTCTACAAAAGAGTAGATACCCTGCATGGAAACAAAGAGGCCGATTGCAGAAAATGCCATATTCAGATTAACCGGCGTGGAACCGAATTTTTTCCCGTCTTCATCGGTTATCCATTTGTTTTTATCGAGTAATCGTTTTTTCAGGAACTTGGTATAGTCTTTTGCAGAACGGGTAGCAACTTTTGCGGTGGTTCCTCCGGAACCTGTTTTATATTTTTTATACGCCGCCTTTGTTATTCGTAATGCAATAGTTGTTCGTTTTAAGCTGGTCATTAATCGGGGCTTTAATTTGGGCGCCTTGCCAAATTCTTCAGCAGCCCACGATTCCCTCATCTGGAGAAAAACGCCAAGGAAACCGTCGATATTGTCCTGTGCAGAGTCTTTAATCCAATTCCAGATCGGATTTTCTGCGTCCATGTCCTCAAGCATCTTTTTAACACCCGGTATTTCCTTTTCCAATTTCGCCAGTTCATTCGCATCAGAAAGCGGTTTCAGCCCCTCGTCAATGGCCTGATTAAGGCTTTTTTTCTGGGTCGGTGTGCAACCGGACATGAATTGATCTATCAATTCAGGGTCGTTGAATAAATTCTTTATTTCTGCACGCTCATCATTGTCAAGAGTGTCTCCTAACTTCAATTCAACGGGTAAAATAGTACGATTATAGAACGATTTAACCAAGGTCTCGGAAGGATGGTAGATAATTACGGCATACGCGGTTCGAATTATTTCGTCTATTCTGTCCGGAAGCAGAAAATGCACCGGATCCAATGCAGAGCCTCCGTTACCGTCGCATTTTTTATCTGCAATAACATAACATAAGAATGTTCTTTTAAAAATGTCATTATTGATAATACCAATCATCTGGTCGGCAAAACGTCGATATGCCATCTGCTCTTTCTGGAGCATATTTTCTGCAAGATATTTATCGCGTATTTTATTTGCAAAGGTATCCAGGTGGTATAAGGAATAATCTCGTGCGAGCTCTTTCGCCTTGGAGCCGGTTTCAATTTTATCGGCACACAAAGCAGTACCTTCCAGCAGATCCGCAATCAGATCAAGCAGCGTTGTTGTTTTTAAATAGGGCAGCTTCCGCGCAGCAGAATATGCTGTGTACCAGTTGAATTTCCTCAAAATACGGCTTATATCTGCGAGCCATTCGAGCCAGTTGACCGGAAGTTCAATTCCGCTATTGATGATCGTATTCGTGATGACGGTTTTTGCGCCATACCATTGGGGCTTTTGCAGCCAATGGTCCGGTGGTGCATCGAGAAGAATTGCTCCGTCGGCCCATGCTTTTATATGGGTGTGCTTACTGGAATAATCCGAGTGAAATAATAACTCTACGGGTAAAAAGGTAAAGAAATATTCCTTTTTGGGCAAAGGTCTGAAAGGTTGATACTTTTTTTCATCCAGCAAATCTGTCACAGTTACTTTAGGATTAAGGAATTTTAAACTATCTTGTTTTGAGCTGCTTGATCCTGTAGGCTGGCTTAATGATGAATACTCTTTACGGACATCATCCTCGACATTAAAAAGTATGCCATATTTATTAGTCAGAAATAAGCCGACCGGTTTCCACTTGCTGCCGGCATTTTCCCAGCAATAAACAAATCGCCTGCCAGCAGGAATAGATTTTCCTTCAGGACCTTTTCTAAGAATCTTAACCCTGGGGACCCCTGCTGGCCGTAGTGTTGTTGCGGTTCCACTGCTATCTGCCATAACTATCGCTGTCCTTCATTAAAATCATCATTAGGATGAAAGTGCCGCTTGCCGTTTCTTTCCATCGGGAATCCGTCAATGCCGACTATGATATCATCCGACATTGGTAATAACTTTTCAAAAGAATCACTGACTTTGATTTTATCTTTGAGAATCGTCTGTTTTGTTTTATAATTCCAAACTAAAAGTTCACGCTCTTTATCAAAGTCAGGAATTTTATCGCCTTTTTCATCAGCAATCGAAAAACTAAACGGCACCCACGGATACGCATACCTCAACCCATTACAATACTCAAATGGCTCGGCATTTTTTTCTTTAATCTTCTCATCACCGGAGGTAGAGTCCCATTGTGGAATTTGAAGTTTTGTCCCCTCTTTCAGCAGGTCGGGGTTGTCGCCGATCACGTCTTTGTTGAGCTCGTACAGATATTTCCACGACGGCAGCCAGAATTTTTTCGCTATACTGCCGAGGTCTTCGTTTGGTTTGACGGTGTATTTTTTCATAAATTCCTTGTATTTTAGCTATTTGACCTCTTAATATCAGTTAAAACACTTTCATTCTTCGAAGAATAGAATTAATGGATAAACCGGCAGTCCTTGGAATCATTTTGCCTTCTCAACTATAGTTATCACTTCTTTGCTACTGCTTTTACATTTATTTTCGGCGTCGGTAGTTTTGATTTTCATTTGAATTACTGCCTTGTTTATTCATCTCACTTATAATTCTGTAGAGCTTTATCCTACTCCCCGGACAACACTCATTCCATACTTCAATTCTTATGTTACGTGAGCTGTCGCTGGGAAAATCTCTATAAACTTTCTTTACAACTAATGGCTCGCTACCCCTGGATTCAATGTAATTAATTTTCTGCAATGCATTAAAGAATTGCGAACAAGTATCACAATCAGAAAAATGAAAAGCAAAGAAATCAAGTTTCGGAACGTAATTTTTATCCCACCTATATCCTATGCCCAGAGATACTTCACCAGAGGTGCATTGTACACTCGGTCCAACAGTATAGTGGTTCTTTCTTCCAGTAACATTACAGGTTTCAACTCCGAGTTCCTTGAGCAATGAAATCATACTATCAATTTCAACTTGCCAGGGGAGATTACCAACATTCGAAAAGAAAGTATGTATAAAGTTCGTGTCGCTTTGTGCGTATGTGCAAAATCGAAGTAAAAGGAAGAAAATTGTCGCAGAAAGGATTGTATTCTTATTAATGTTCAATATCATGACAGTTACCTTCTTTTCAAGAATGGAATTCCATTACGTTGGCTAAGAGAATAACTATTCGATACAACACCAGATGTTGTAACTTCATAACGCCAGGCAATGGAAGTCCCTGCAACCGAAGTATCGGTAAGTCTACCAGCGCTTATTTCCTCGGTGCCATAGTATGTTGTCCCTTCGACTCCTATGCTCTTAACCCCAAGCGAAGAAGCAAATTTCTGCGCATATTGCTTGGAGTTGCAGGTCATGAAGTAAGCAATAGCGCCAGGTGCAAACGAGGAGCGCTGGAGGGAATTCGCATCTGGTAGTCTTGAAACACCGTATTCATAAAGAGGGCCAGCCTCAATCCCATGTCCAAAATAAAAAAGACTTCTAATGTTTTTTTGGTTATTCAGGAAAATTGATAATTCTGTCGCGTTTTTCTTCTGTACTTCATAATGGGAAAGTCTATTGCCATATGCTTTCAATTTAGCAATATTAGCTGCAGACATACTTCCTGGAACTATAACGTAAACGAATTCATGCGATGCAAGAGAAAGGTTTTCAATTGTATTCGTATTAATTAAACGGTCTACTCGTTTTATAAAATTGTCCTTACTTTTATGCTGATGCTCATCTTGTGAGTCTGTTCCAACAATTATAACAACGACAGACCTGAACTTAAAAACAACCTTTGTCTGTCCGCAATGAAGGTCTTTCAGCTCCCCCTTGTTGATTTCTCCTTCATCATCGTCTTGTGCGTAGAAATTAATATCGAATTCGACATCAGATTTTTTCTTAATATCTATTTCTACTTCAATGCTATCGCCATATTTTACCTTGAACGATTTCTTACCTGATATTTGTACGTCAGGGTCTGAAACAGAAAGTTTTACATCAATAATTCCATCTAAATCGGACGTCTTCGAGTGACCTTTCTTTATTGTGAATGGAAGTTTGACATTCCGGCATTCTGTATCGAGAACTTTGGTTTCCATCTTTCGCAATCCATCATCGATGTATTTGGACAGAGTCACTCCTGCACCAGCCGACAAATATCCATACTTCTGTTCAAATTTGGAGCGGTCAAATTCAACCACAGGAATGAACTCATCTATAATAAGGTTCGGAAATTTAAGTAGAACATTCTTTGTTCCTGCTTGATAAATTATTGCCATCTCTTTTTTCCGGATAATGGTTTTAGTTAATTTTTGATCATATCAGAGACCGTTCAGTGGCTTTTAGCACTATTTTTTCTTTTGTTTATGCGTTTTTAATTTTATCTGCATTAGATCGCTTGTCACATCTAATCCAGCTACGATATTATTTTCTAATATCTTAGAATTATATTCAAAATCAACTGCCAGGTCGCCTAGATCTATATCGATCTTCTTTCCTTGCATTTTATTTGTTTTTATAACCAAAATGATTGTTTTATTCACATTTGCTTTTTCAATTTTTTTTCCTTGTTCATCCTCAAAGTAAACCTCAACTAAACCTTCTCCGTCCTCCTCCAGCTCATCATACGGATAAGCCCTGCTGCTCATAGTTGTTGCTATATATCGAATATGCTCCCGCAACAGCTCCTCGTCATAAGCCCCGCTCTCTTTTACCTCATATCCGAGCAATTTTAATCCTTTACGTAAATTAGCCACATTGATCTTATGCTCTTCGTTCTCGAATTTATCCGGGTGATCGTCGATCTGCTGGAGTTTGTTATCGTCTGCGCCGTACAGGATCATGAACCGGGTTGGCATGACGTTGGGGTCGTTGTTGGCGTCTGTGTCTTTTTTACTGATAAAGCCCATTGCCATGTACGTAAGTTTGGTGAAATCGAGGTGGGAGGCGAAGAAGCGGGCTGCTTCGTAGCCCTCTTCGCTTTCGATTGCTTTGAGTATATCGGCAAGGTCTTTTATGGTCAACGGTTTTTTATCATCCTCTTTTTGTCCGCCGCCTGCCTGTTGCAGGGCGTCGTTGATGATTTTTATCTGGAGCTCGAGTTGTTCCGGTTTCATGGCTTTGGCTGCTTCTGCCATGGCCTGTTGTATTTCGATGGGAGCAGTTTCTAGGCCTTTGATGGTTTTCGGGGCTTGTCCGGACGTAGTTTGTGCTTTTTGGGCTGTAGAGGTGCTGCCGCCGCCGCCACCGCCGCCGCCTGCGCCTGAGGGGCCGAGCAATACTGTGGGGCACCCCATAATGATCGTTGAAGGCGGGCCGACGCATATCGCCATATCGCCAAGGGTCGCTGCCGGCATTTTGCCAATCAGCACTGTAGGAGCGCCTATGGCCATAATAGGGCCGCCGACATGGGGTATAGGAGGTACGGCGGGTGTTACCATGGGGCATACGTGCATATCACCCATGCGTGCCGCGGGCATTTTGCCGATAAGAACCGTGGGACAGCCGGGGCCGGTGATCATGCCACCGTGGGCTGTGGGGTCCATGAGTCGCGCTGCCGGTTTACCCATTTACAACTCCTTAAGAATAGAACACGGATTAAACGGATGAGACGGATTTACACGGATTTGAACTTTGGGTTTAAGAAAAAGATAAGAGTTCATTAATTAACTATTTTCCTCTTAATGTCATTTGTAAATATAACTCTTTCAAATTCCGGTTTTTTACCGAAATTCAGTATCAATCCGACCTCTTTATCGGTGGCCTTTAAATAATTTAACAATTGCGCTTTATTTTGTTCCACAAGGCATTCTGCGGCTTTTAACTCCAATGCAACTATGTTATTAACCATGATATCAGCAAAATATTCACCTACAATCTGATTTTTATAGTAAACTTTGATATTTTGTTGCTGTTGTACAATAAAACCCATCCCCTGCAATTCGATTACCAATGCATTTTCATAAACTTTTTCCAAAAACCCATAGCCTAAAGTATTATAAACAGTAAAGAATGCTTTTATAATTTTATCAGTAATATCTTTATATAGCATTTCTTCCCTCAAGTTGTGTTCTTATAATCGCGTATTTATCTTCCATCCTTCTTTTTTTCCCCCATAAAATTCCGTCTCATCTGTTTGATTTGTGTTCTATTCTTTCCCTTTTCTTATCTTAACCCTCATTTTTCTTATCCGTGTTAATCCGTCCAATCCGTGTCATCCGTGTTCTATTCTTTCCCTTATCTTAACCCTCATTTTTCTTATCCGTGTTAATCCGTCCAATCCGTGTCATCCGTGTTCTATTCTTTTATCTTAACTTCCAGCTTCTGCAGCTCTGCCAGTTGTTCAATCCCTCCATACTCCATCGAACCCCGCCAGGCCATAGCCATGAGGTTCTTTTCTTTTTCAATCATTATGGTATGTAGCACGGGAGTTAAAGCCACAGGCCCGTTTCCTATATCCAGCGTCATGACTGGAAAATCTCCCGGCAGTTGGAATTCAAACGATGGGAACTCGGCATCCATATATTTAAGCCGTACTGTTTCGTTGCCAGAAAGCTGTTTGCCCCACAATCCGTCGGACGCTCCCTGAAAAAAGCGGTAATCCATGTGCGGAAGTTTTGTATCGGCAAGCGCGGGATTATCCTTTTTCATCTGCTCGAGGTTTGCCATTGCTGCGTCCAGAAATTCAGGAAGAACGCCGCAGAAGGTATAGCGCGGGTAGAAATTTTTACGCGTCCATCCAACGGAAGCAGGTTTGGGTGCGTTCTGCCACTCTTCTGGCTTTGACAGGATCAGGTTGTCGGGCGTAAGTGGTGAGTTGGTATCTTCGAGGTTGGGGAGCTTTATGGTTGCAACGTCTTCCACCGCACCTTTCAGGGTAAAGCCTTTTCCAATCGGGTTGGGATAATATGAATACAGGGTGCCGTTTTTTGATTGAGAATAGCCGCCGTAGGCGTTTTTATACCCGAGGTCGATTTCGGTAAACGGTTCCGGGCTGCCTATGCTAAGGCCTTTGAACGCTTTCTCCTCTACTTTCCTGTTGCCGAAAACACGCACGGCTTTTTTATACGGGCCGGCCTCAACTTCACAGTCGAGGTGATACGCCTGTTTGCCCTTTGGCGGCCGCGCTTTGCCCAGCACAACCACGTCGGTCGTCGGTTTCCAGGCAAGAATATCGCATTCGGCGATTACTTCGGAGTACATGGCGTTATCCGGTTCTGCGTACTGGTCGGCATCAAACAGCGGTTGCTGTTCTTCGGCGATTACGGCTTTTTGCTGGTGCGCGATGGTATAGGTTCGCTTGGCTATAACCGAAATAACCGGCTTGCCGTTCGGGTCACTGCCCGGGATAAATGTATGTATCCATTCCATATTAAAACACTCCACTTAAGAATAGAACACGGACAAGGTACCCCGAAGCCCTAAATGCAAGCGTAGGGGTATGACACGGATTTGACGGATCAACACGGATTTTAATTTTTGGTTTAAAAAAGACATTTTTGCTTACAAATCCTTTCGGATCATGTCTAACTGTTTATTTATAAACATCCTGACAATGTGTATTTTTGGATTTTTCTTAATCCTCACTATTCTCTTATCCGTGTAAATCCGTTCAATCCGTGTCATCCGTGTTCTATCAGTTAATCATGACGATAGCGCCCTTCACCGTTGTCATTGCCTGTCCGCTCACTTCGGTCATGGTGCCGCTCAGTTTAGTCTGAAGATTGGATTTTATGTCAACCCCCAGGCCTCCTTCGATCTTTGCGTTCAACTGTGCCTTCATATTCGTATTCAGGCCTTCCATGTTGAAATCGGTTGTGGCTTTTTCGTTGATTTTCATGCCGCTGAGGTTGAGATCCTGGGTCGCCTTGATTTCGATCTTGCCGCTGGTTGTCGACATTTTGATGTTCTGGGCTTCGATATTCAGGTCCTTCATGGCTTTGATGGATATCTCGCCCTTTGAATCGAGAATCAGCTTGCCCCCGCCGTCAAGGGTTACCGTGTTTTTGCTCTTGCCGTCGGCAATAGTAATCTTCTTGCCGCTGTCGTCCATGTCAATGATATGGCCGCCCTTGGTCTGGATGGTGAGTTTCTTATTCGCGTCGTCGATTTTTATCACATGCCCTTTGTCGGTAGTTATGGTGATGCCTTCTTCTCCGCCTTTGTAGCTCATGGTAATATTCTGTTTCTTTGCGTTCCACGAGGCTTTCTGGTTTTTGTCGTCGAGAATAAGCTGGTTGCCGTCGGTTGTCTGGACAAAAAGCCGTTTATTTTCGTCGTCGAACTCCGCGGTATTTTTCGCCGAGGTTTTTATTTTCACCTTCTGTTTGTCCTTGGTATCGTCCAGCAGTATCTCGTTTTTACCAGCGGTGCGGATGACATTCTGCGCCTTGTTGCTGCTGACCACCGGCGAAACGGTGTTTGCGTGCGGCACGGTGCCGATACCGATGGGCCGGTTGGGGTCGCCGTCGAGGCAGGCAAGAACCATTTCGGTGCCCTGATACGAGGGGAAATGGATGCCGTAATTCGAGCCGCTGTAGGGCTGGGCCAGGCGGACATATTTGGACGCATCGTAGTTTTTGCTGGTTGACAGGTCAAAGGGCATGCGCACCTTATAGCGGCCCATGTCGTCCAGGCTGGCGTAATCGGTGCCGGCGGCTTCAATGGTGGCAGTGATCACCCCGTTTATTCTGGGTATGGTGGTCTTGACCTGGGGACGGAAATGCTCGACCAGCGACGAGGGCAGAAGGGAAAACCCGTTCTGGTACGAGAACACGCCGCTGCTGCCTGCAACGCTGGTATGTTTGCCGGTATGGTGCACGGATTTAACAAGAAACTTGTCGTTGCACTCGGTGCGCGGGTGCTCCTTGAGGGTAAAGCGGAATCCTGCCCTCAGGCCGCGGCAATCGCTCTTTCCGTTGGCCACGATGCGCGCCGACGCGATGCGTTTGGCGGTAAGTTCCGCCGCTTTCTGGGCGCCGTCCGTATTTTTCAGGTCGCCGCCGAACTGGTATACGGAGCCGACAGCGCCGGAGGTGACCGGTTTCTTTGCCGACAGGCTTACTTCCGGGGTGCGGTAGTTGTAATCCTTTACCACAACCTCTTTGGGTATAACCAGCTCTTCGCAGGAGAGGCTGTTAACGTGCTCCTTGAGCTCTTTGTCTATGCGCTCATGCAATCCCGAAGCCGGGCGGAAAACAATCTCGGACTCCCCGCTTATATATTTGAATGAGGCGCTTTTGTCGGTGATAATCAGCTTCTCTTTGTTGACGTTTTTGACATCTTCCTCCAGAACCGGCGGCTCGTTGAAAAAATACCATATCCCTGCCCCCTCCATGAGCCGTGCGATGAAGTCCAGATCCGACTCCTGGTATTGAACCACATACTCGTTCTGGCTGTACTGGCCCTGGAGCTCGAATGAAAAATAGTCGGAGAGATTGGCGTCCTTCAGCACCTTTTCGACAATATCCTTGACGCTCATTTTTTGAAACACACGGGTCTGGAAATTGAGACTCATCAGCCAGAGCCGGGGAACAAGTTTGACACTGTAGGAGCTGAAATCCGTGGTTGTCTCAAGGTATTTAAACTCTGAAATAATCCCGGAATAGGGAAAGTATTCGTCGTTGCGATACACATACAGGGTTGCCTGCTTATTAACAACATCCTTTGCTGCAATATCCGGGTTCGCGGACTTGAGATTTATCTCAAATGCATACGGGGTGGATAGTTCATCTGCGCCGGTAAAATTTGTAATGGCAAAAGTCGAGACGTCCAGATCTCCACACACAAAAATGAAATGAGGCTGGTTTGCTTTTCGTGAGGTGGCCATGGGCAACTCCTTGTTATCTTTTATGAAGAGACTGTTGTATACGACCGCTATGGAATCCGTTTATTGTACGCTATCAATCCCCGAAGGGGGCGTAACCTTCAAAACACTCGATTCTCAATAGATACTATATAATCTAAAATAAACTGTTTCCTTTTAAATGTCTGTGATTTATATCACTAATTAATCTTTTTTTATTTCTGTGCTAAGCCGGCAAAGCCGGAAATATAATTTTTAATCGTCCTCGACGATTAAAATTCAATTTGTTTTCGAGGACGAGGGACGAGGACGAAGGACGAAAAAACATCTACGCAAAAAACGCAACGTCCCACGAACAAGCGGGGCTTTAGTCCTGCGATGAGAAGGATAGATAAGTCAGCGTACAGACTCTAAAAAGACATTTCTGATCCTTGTATCCATTTCAAACAGCTTTTCGGCGCTCTCTGCCGCTAAAAAAATTGCGCTTCTTCCGGGTTGAATCCAATTATCATGTTCGTGCGCTACTCGCAGCGGAGTAACCAGAAATGCACCTCTGTTGCACTCCTTATGAAACGCATCATCGCCCATACTCTTGAATAAAGCATCATAGGTAGCAGGGAGCAGGTAGCGCTTCCTGGTCATGAACCGTAACATGGCGACCCGCTTTGGCGCAAGTTTATCATAGAGTGCAAACGCTATAGCGCCCATCGATTGCCGCGCGTTTATTTCGATGATGCGGGCAAGCTGCTCGTTCCCGGAATCATCGGTATAGGTGAAAGAATCGAATCCTGCAGGACCGAAATAACCGGCATGATGCAGTTTGAGCGCACAATTTGAGGCCGCTTCATCCAGCAGGCTGCGCCACTTTTCAATCACAGGATCGTGCGGATCGATTATATCCGCTACAAACGAACCGTTGCCGGATTGTATCGACCGGTAGTGCCTGATACCGGTTATGCCTCCTTTAGGGGATATGTCGCACATACTTGATATGTCCGCGATGCGGTTCAGCCAGGGTTCGACATATACGGCAGCTCCGCTGGAAAAAAGTGCGTCGAGGTTTACCGACTCTTTATCCGTCAGGCGGGTGTCTATCTTGCGGATAAAGCCGTAACCGGCATTGCCATGATCGGGCTTTATAACCAGAGGAAACGCTTTCCATGATAACAGGCCTTTGTGCAATTCTTTCATTGATGAAAAGCGATGCGTGCCGCTGATACCGGTTCCCGTCTTCCTGTTTATGGAAAAACTGAACCGGCGGGCATTGACCTTTTTTACAATAGCCGGATCCGGATTGCTGCACCGCGCCCCGACTCCGGTCAGGCGTGCGACAGCCTCGCCGTTCCATCCCCAGGCAACGCCGTCGCAACTCTTGCACCGTTCGTCGGCGGGCAGTATTTGCGGGCAGTCAATGCCGCATGCCCGGTAATACGCGCGGTAGTCGTCGGGAACCGATACGTCCAGCAACAGCATATCACCGGATGCAGCCACCGGCATGAACAGGCAGCCCATCTCTGCGGCGGTTCTCACATGGCCTGCTGTTGTATAGCCGCCAAGGGCAAGATCAAAGAGAGGATTGAGATAATATAAACGAGATGATTTCACCACTGGTTCCGGATGGTTTCACAGAAATGAAAAAGAAATTTTTCGACTGACCTTCCCCATCAATGCCGCGGCATTATCTTATCCCACACGCTGTTTGACGACCGCTTCGGCCTCCAGATGAAATGACAGGTCAAGCATTTGACTCTTCTTTTTCCCCTAAGCGTGCGGATGGGACTGAAAAAAAACGGGTCATAATATTCCACGACCTCGTGACCGCACTTGGGGCATTTAACCGACGGCGGGCTCCAGAAAGCTTCCCACAAATCACTGAGGATGCTGTCGTCAAACAGATTTCTATGGTGACTTCGGTGATGCCGTGAACCCATGTAACGCTCCTTTACAATTGATCCCGCTCGAGGTACGCCCCAAAACTCGGCCGAAGGGGTGGCGCAAACGTCAACAAGGCAATCATACTATTCGCGATCAAATCACT